>Ga0302240_1000433_pt1 | contig 43389 bp, 39 predicted proteins | sample AAG_UR_His_MG_FD_193538 | JGI IMG/M metagenome (GOLD analysis project Ga0302240, IMG submission 193538) | Enriched activated sludge microbial communities from anaerobic digester in WTTP, New Holstein, Wisconsin, United States - AAG_UR_His | ecosystem: Engineered > Bioreactor > Anaerobic >... | reverse complement strand
ACAGGCGAAATAACTTTAAGAGGAAGAGCTTTGGCTATAGGCGGCTTAAAGGAAAAGGTTTTGGCTGCTTACAGAGAAAATATCGAAACTGTCATTTTCCCTGAAGGGAATAAAAAAGATTTAGCCGATATTCCTGAAAACATTAAGAAAAAAATAAAAATGATTCCTGTTAAACATATGGACGAAGTTATGAAACTTGTTTTTTCTGAAAAAAAAGCAAAAAGTAAAAATAAAAAATAATAGGAGATGAGAGAGATGAAAAAGCATTATTTGCTCACTCCCGGTCCTACTCCGGTGCCTCCTGAAGTTGCGCTGAAAGAAGCTTTGCCCATAATACATCACAGAACAAGCGAATTCGGCTCGATTTTCAAAGATGTTGCCGAGGGATTGAAGTATGTTTTTCGAACACAGAACGACGTGTTTATAACATCTTCGTCGGGAACCGGGGCAATGGAAAGCGCTGTAGTCAATTTGCTTTCTCCCGGGGATGAGGTTATAGTTGCATCTACCGGAAATTTCGGCGACAGATGGATAAAAATCTGCGAAACTTACGGTATTAAAGTACACAGCATTTCCATCGAATGGGGAAAAGCCGTTTCTGTTTCTGAAATAGAAAAACTTTTAAAAGCGAACAGCGGCGTAAAAGCCGTCTATACGACTTTTACCGAAACTTCAACCGGCGTTGTAAACGATATACAGGCGATAGGCGAGATTGTGTCAAAAACTCCGGCCGTTTTGGTTGTTGACGCAATTTCAGGACTTGTCGGGCAGGAATATCATGCGGACGACTGGAAAGTTGATGTTACGGTAAGCGGTTCTCAGAAAGGATTTATGCTTGCTCCGGGATTAGCTTTTGTTTCTTTGAGCGCTAAAGCGTGGAAGCTGGCAGAAGAATCAAAACTTCCTAAATTTTATTTTGATTATAAAAAATATAAAAAATCTTTGCTTACAAATGAAACGCCTTTTACTCCTCCGGTAAGTCTGATAGTTTCTTTACAGGAAGCAATAAAAATGATAAAGGAACATACAATCGAGCAGGTATGGGCGGACTGCAGGCTTTTGGCAAAGGCATCAAGAGAAGGTATGAAAGCTCTTGGACTTGAACTTTTTGCAGAAAAACCTTGCGATGTAGTGACAAGCGCAAAAGTTCCCGAAGAAATAGGCGGGAAGATAGTTAAACTTCTCAGAGAAAAATACGGAGTTTCAATAGCCGGCGGTCAGGGAGCCGTAAAAGGGAAAATTATCAGATTTGCTCATATGGGTTATATAGGCAAAGCCGATATCCTTATAGGTTTTTCTTGTTTGGAAATGGTTTTGAAAGAATTAGGGTATAAAGTAGAGTTGGGCAAATCAGTTGCAGCAGTCCAGGAAGTTTTATTAAATAATAAATAAGAGGGAAAAAATGTATAAAATACTTATGACTTATGACAGCCAGGAAGGTTTGGAAGAATTGTTAAATAATCCGGAGTTTAAGGTTGAAGTCTGCAATAAACCTACTCCTGAAAAATTCAAAGAAGTTATAAAAGATTATGACGGTCTTATAATCCGTTCTGAAGTTAAAGTAACTCCTGAAATCATTGAAGCGGCGGATAAATTGAAGTTTATCGGAAGAGCAGGAACCGGCGTAGATAACGTAGATAAGCAGGCTGCCACGCAAAAAGGTATTGTTGTCGCTAATATACCCGGCGGAAACACAATTTCCGCGGCTGAACATACAATAGGTTTAATGTTGTCTCTTGCAAGAAATATTCCTGAAGCATATAAATCTTTAAAGTCAAAGAAATGGGACAGAAAGAATTTTATGGGAAGCGAAATGCAGGGAAAAACTTTAGGTCTTATCGGACTTGGAAGAATCGGAACTGAAGTTGCAAAAAGAATGCTTGCTTTCGGAATGAAAGTTGTCGCTTACGATCCTTTTGCAAATAAAGAAATTGCCGCAAGTTACGGAATAGAAGTTAAAACTTTGGATGAAGTTTATGCTAATGCGGATTATATTTCTATACATTCTCCTCTTAACGATACGACAAGAGGAATGATAAATGCCGAATCTATCGGCAAAATGAAAAAAGGAGTCTGCATCATCAATTGCGCAAGAGGCCCTATTATTAATGAAAAAGATTTGTCTGACGCAATAAAAGCCGGACAGGTAAAAGGCGCCGCTCTTGATGTTTTTGCAAAAGAACCTCCTTTAGACTGGACTATAATTGAGACTGATAACGTTGTTGTAACGCCTCATCTTGCCGCATCAACCGAAGAAGCGCAGATTAAAATTGCCGAAGAAATGAGCGGCGTAGTTATAGATTTCTTTACAAAAGGTTTGATAAGAAATGCGGTCAACGTTCCTACGGTTGACTGGGAAACATATAAAAAAATGATGCCTTATATAGAATTGTCGGAAAAAATTTCTTCTTTCCAGGGACAGATTATCGAAGGCGGCATTTCTGAAATTGAAATAAGTTACTGCGGCAACATTGCGGCTTTTAATACAAATTCTTTAACAGTTGCATATCTTAAAGGTATTTTGGGCCAAATTCTTGATTTGAAAGTAAATTTTGTCAATGCTTCTTCAGTAGCTAAAGAAAGAGGCATTAAAGTAAAAGAAGCTTTGGTTCATGACTGCAAAGATTATGCTGGACTTATAGTTGCCAAAGTAAAGACTGATAAAGGAGAATATTCAATATCGGGAACTTTGCTTGATAAGAGCCAGAGAATAGTGAATATAAACGGATTAAACGTGGACGTAGTTCCTGAAGGAAATAAAATATTTATAAATAATACTGATAAGCCGGGCGTTATAGGAAGTCTCGGAACAATAATAGGGTCGGCATCGGTTAATATCGCAGGTATGAACGTAGGCAGAAAACAGCAGGGTAAAGACGCTATAACCGTTGTTGAAGTCGACGGTGAAGTTACAAACGATGTAGTTGCCAAAATTTCAAAAATTGAAGGCGTAAACATTGTAAAATATGTTGTATTGTAAGAAAAAATGATATTGAAGGCTGACAGAATAATATACCGTTCTGTCAGCCTTTTTAATTCAATATGATAAAAAAAATATTTCAAAATATTAATGTAAAATTTTTTATTACGCTGGTATTGGTAGTTTTTGCTTTATACGGTAAAAGTTTGTTTTTTGATTTTACATATCTTGACGACGATGTTTTGATACTGGATAAACAGGAATATCTCAGTTTTTCAAATATAAAAAATATTTTAACGGACACGGTTTTTGCCAGAGGGCAGGATAAATTCTGCCGGCCTCTGCTGAACGTGTCTTTTTTAATTGAAAAATATATTTACGGAATAAAACCGTACGGCTATCATTTAACTAATGTTATGCTGCATATTTTCGCCGTATTTTCCGTGTTTTTGCTTTTGTCTTTAAAATATGACAAGAAAAAAGTTTTTATTGTGTCGATTCTCTTTGCATGCCATCCGGCGCTTACGCAGGCTGTAGTATGGATTCCAGGGAGAAACGATTCTCTTTTAACTATTTTTGCGGTAATGTCTTTTTATTTTTTAATAAGATACTTTGATAATAAAAAAAATACTTATTTGGCGTTTCATTTTTTTCTTTATGCCTGTTCTTTGCTGACTAAAGAAACCGCCGTTATGATTCCTCTTTTTTACTTCATGTATTTATTGTTTACAAAACAGCGGGTAAAAACAAATGTTTTGTTTGTTTCCGGATGGCTGTCTGTCGGAATATTTTATTTCCTGTACAGAAGTTTTGTGTTGAGTTACCAGACGTATTCTTATACGGTTTCGGATATGTCGGGCATTTTTTTCAAATCGTTGCCTGCCGCAACAAAATACATTGCAAATGTATTTTTCCCTTTAAACCTTTCGGTGTTTCCTTCAACTGTTGAAGTTAATTATTTTCTGGCGGCGGCTGTCGTTTTTGTATTTATTCTTCTGGCAGTTACGGCTAAAAAACAATATGATAAAAAAATATTATTATTCGGTATGCTCTGGTTTATCGCTTTTTTGCTTCCTACTTTTGTTATGCCTGACAACCAATTTTATGACCACAGAATTTATCTGCCGATGGTGGGAATTTTTATAATTTTGCTTGAATTGGTTAAATCTTACAAGCCTGACAATTGGCGCTTTTTATATATCTTCATATTAACAGCGGTAATGTTTTTCGCAGCTTTGTCTTTTTTTCATGAGAATAAATTTAAAAACAAACAGATTTTTTGGGTAAATGCTTTAATTGACAGTCCTGATTCTGACATTACCAATGCCTGCGTAGCCGGTCTTTTGGACGAAGTTAAAATGTATAAAGAGTCAGAAAAAAAATATTTAAGAGCTATTGAAATAAAAAAATATTCAAAACATTACGTTAATCTTGCAGTTTTGTATATACATATGAAAGAATTGGAAAAAGCTGAACAGGCTCTTTTAAAAGCTTTGGATTTAAGAGACGATAATCCTATGATATATTATAATCTGGCAATAGTTTACAGAAATAAAGGGAATAAAGAGCTTGCGCTGAAAATGAAAGATTTATATCTGAAAGTGTTTAAAGATACAAATAAATATCAAAGAACGGAAGATATAAGAATATGATTAAAAAAATAATTGATTTTTTAAAAAACAGAGAAAAAACAGCCATTTTGGCAGGGACGCTTTTTTATGCCGGCTATTTTCCTGTTGCTCCGGGAACGTTCGGGTCTTTGATAAGCCTGCCGGTGATTTTTATTGTTTGTTATTTCTTCGGCACGTTAGGTCTTTTAACCATTATAATATTGAGCTTTATAGTTTCTATAATATCTGTGAAAGAAATTTTACTGCATACAGAACATGACCCTTCGTTTGTCGTAATAGACGAATTTGTCGGACAGTCGGTAACTTTTTTAACCGTAGCAGAACTGTTGAAACGCAACGCTGATTATTGGTGGGTGTATATAATCGGATTTTTGCTGTTTAGGCTTTTTGACGTAACAAAACCTTTTCCTGTAAGCTATGCCGATAAAAAAATAAATAATGCTTTAGGAGTTGTTTTGGATGATATTCTTGCCGGAGCATACGCTTCGGTCTGTTTATATGTCGTTGTTTTGCTTTTAAAGTAAAAGATATTGTTTTTATATTGAAAAAAAAGTATAATTATCAATATTTATTAATAAATAGCGGATTACTATGAACGATTGTATTTTCTGTAAGATTATAGAGGGCGTTATACCTGTAAAAAAGAAAATCTTTGAAGACGATATGGTTTTTGCTTTTGAAGATATAAATCCTCAGGCGCCTGTTCATATTTTGATTATACCGAAAAAACATATTTCAGGGTTGGATTCGGTTAAACGTGAAGATATAGAAATTTTAGGACATATTCAGATTGTCGCGGCTAAAATAGCTGAAGATATGAATTTAAAAGAAGGGTATCGTTTACTGACAAATAACGGTATTGACGCAGGACAGACTGTAGCTCATTTGCATTATCATTTGCTCGGCGGCAGGACTTTTGCATGGCCTCCGGGTTAAAATAACGGATTTTAAGTTTTAAAAAAAGGTGGTGTTAAATTTCAATGGTCAGCGTTAAAGTAAGAGAAGGCGAATCAATAGAAGAAGCAATAAGAAGATTTAAAAGAGAATGCGAAAGAAACGGAATAATGCAGGAGATCAAGAAAAGAGAATTTTATAAATCTCCAAGCGTTGTAAAGAAAGAAAAACTTGCTGAAGCTAAAAGAAAAATTCGTCGTAAAATGATGAAAGACAATAATTGGTCAAGGTAAGTAATATTGAAAACAAATATTGTATGTTATTAAAATGAAAAGAGGGTGTTTTATAGTATATAACTATAATGTGCCCTCTTTTATTTTTTATTTTGAAGAGGGAATATGAATTTAAAACAGATGTATGATTTTTTTATAAGCAACGGAATAGAAAATGATCCTCGCGGGAAGAAAGAGGTTAACATATTATTGGAAGAAAGAAATAAAGAATATAATTCGGCGGATGAGAAAAAAAAGAAAAATTTTGACATTGATTCTCTGACAAGTCCGTACGATGATACGAGAATAATTTACGGAACCGGCGGAGAAGAAATAAAATCGGTTATGGTCGGGATAGATATTGAAACTCCTGAATTGCTTCTTGCAAACCAGTTGAGACTTTCAGGAAGAAAAATAGATATGGTGCTGGCCCACCATCCTGAAGGGAAAGCTTATTCTACTTTTCATAACGTAATTGCAATGCAGTCTGAAATTATTGAAGGACAGGGCGTTCCTATAAACATATCCGAAAAGCTTATTGCTTCAAGAGTGTCCGAAGTTGGAAGAAGCGTTGCAGGTTCAAACCACCAGAGAGTTTTTGACGCGGCAAAATTATTAAATATTCCAATGATGACTTCTCATACTGTCGCAGACAACCATGTCGTTACGTACCTGCAGACGGAATTAAACAAAATGCAGCCTAGATATTTGAAAGATATAATTTCATTTTTGGAAGATATTCCGGAATATAAATATGCTGCGACTTTTTATAACGGTCCGTTTATTTTGAACGGCGGAGAAAATTCAAAATGCGGGAAAATATTTGTTGATATGACCGGCGGAACGGAAGGCCCTCATGAAGTTATTGAAAAACTTGCAGATGCCGGAGTAGGCACTATTGTCGGTATGCATATGAGCGAGAAAAATTATAAAACAGCCGAAAAGTACAAAATAAACGTTGTTATTGCGGGGCATATTTCTTCAGATAATCTCGGAATGAATTTAATGCTCGACGCTTTGGAAAAAAAGTACGGACAAATTGATTTTATAGAATGTTCGGGTTTCAGAAGGTTTAGAAGATAAACAATGTCTATTTCTGATCAGGTTATAGAACAGGTAAGAACGTCGTCAGACATAGTTTCTATAGTAAGAGACTATGTTCCTGACTTGAAGAAAGCAGGCAGAAACTGGAAATGCTGCTGCCCGTTTCACAGCGAAAAGACGCCGTCTTTTGTAGTGAGTCCTGAAAAAGGAATATTCAGATGTTTCGGCTGCGGCGCAGCCGGCGATGTTTTTAAGTTCGTTATGCTGATTGAAAATATTTCGTGGATTGAAGCGGTAAAAAAACTTGCCCAGAAAAGCGGAATAACAATTACTGAAACTGCAAATGAAAAAATTTCCGTTTCAGAAAAAACAAAGTTGTTTGAAATACTGGAAACTGCGGCAAAGTTTTATAACAGATGTTTCCTTGAAAGCAGCGCTGCTTCTTATGCCAGAGCGTATGCAAAACAGAGAGGCATAACGGCAGAAAGCGTTAAAAAATTTCTTATAGGATACGCTCCGAAAGGGAAAATACTTGAATCTGCGCAAAAAAAAGGCTATGCTTACGAAGTACTTGCAAAAGCCGGAGTTGTTACAAAGACTGATTCCGGCACTGTTTTTGAATATATGTCAGAAAGACTTGTTTTTCCTATTTTTGACGTTCAGGGAAGAATAGTCGCATTTGGAGGCAGAACTTTAACTGACGGCAAAGTTAAGTATTTGAATACGCCTGAAACAATTGTGTATTCAAAGTCGTCTAATTTGTACGGCTTATTTCAGGCTTTGCCGGATATAAGAAAAGATAAATCTATAGTAGTAGTTGAAGGATATATGGATGTTGTTTTGTCGCAGCAGTACGGCGTTTCAGGAGCTGTAGCTCCTCTTGGAACGTCTTTTACGCAGCAGCAGGCAAAACTTATCGACAGATATTCCGAAAACACGGTGTTGCTTTTTGATTCGGACGATGCGGGAAGAAATGCTACTCAGAGAGCTTTGGAAATTTGCGCCGAAAACGATATAGCCGTAAAAACGTCGTCTTTACCGGAAGGAGTCGATTCAGACGAATATTTGTTGGCAAACGGCAGGGACAGTTTTTATAAGCTGCTTGAGAAGAACGCAAAAACGCCTATAAAGTTTATGATAGACAGAGAAGAAAAAAAATCAGACGTTAAAACTTCTCACGGAAAAGCGGCTGCGGTATCGGCTCTTTTGGATTTTGTTGCAAAAAATAAGAATAATGTTATACAAAGAGACTATATAAATAACATTGCCCAGTCTTTTAATTTGGATGAAGAAATAGTTTGGCAGGAATTTAAAAGAAAAACGCTGGGAAATTCTTATTCGGTAAAAGAAAATTTGTTTGATAAAATTAAAGACGATAAAAAAAGATATTCTTTGGAAGAGCAGCTTATAAGATTTCTTTTGGATATAAAAAACAGACAGTATGTTTTTAAAATAAAGAGCGATTTCTTTACGTTAAGCAATTGTATGGAAATACATAACATTCTTTTGAATAAGAAAGATATTACCGTTGCAGGCATATTGTCTAAACTTGATTCAAAAAAAGCCGAATGGTTTTCCAAGCTGGCTATGGAAGGTGCGGCCGAGGACCAGTCGTCTGAGGAATGTTTTAATATATTATGCAATGATATAGAAATACGCAGATTAAATAAAAGAAGAAAGACTCTTGAAAAAGAAGTACTTCTTATGATGGAAGGAAAAGTTGCAGCAGATCCTGCCAAAATTAAAGAATACGGCTTATTGACAGCACAAATAAAGGGTTCGGGGAAGAAATAAATGGCAAAAAAAGAATTGTTTAAAGATTTGATTTTAGTCGGCAAAAAGCAGGGATACATTACTTATGACGAGATAAATAAAAAAATTGCCGAAAAAGACATGACGTCTGACAAAATTGACGCTCTTTTTGTGCAGTTTGCGGAATTGGGAATAAAGGTTGTCGACAAAAACGCTTCAAAGAAAATCAAGAATACTGCGGAAACGTCGGATATTGTTGTTAAAAATCATGAAGACGACGAAATCAATCCGGTCAGAATGTATTTGACTGAAATGGCTAAAGTTCCTTTGCTTGAAAGAAATGTTGAAGTCGAACTTGCAAAAAATGTCAAAGAAAACGAAAAAAAACTTACCCATATAGTTTTAGAATCTCCTTTGATAATTAAAGAAATCAAAAGCTGGGATACTCTTATTGAACAGGAAGAAATGACTCCTAAGGAATTGATGCCTAGAGGAAGAAAATCTTCGACGCAGCTTAAAAATATGAGAATAAAAGTTAAGCAGACTGTTCAAAAGATAGGGCATCTTGAAAAAAATATTGAAAAAATCGAGCAGAAACTGAAAGAAAGAGGTTTGTCCGATAAAGAAAAAGAAAAACAGACGGAAAAAATACAGGTTGTAAGAGCTGAAATAATTTCTTTAATTATAGGATTGAATCTTAACCAGGATAAGATAAAGAGGCTTATTAATAAAATAAAAACTACGGCAAACAAGCTTAACGAAATAACTCTCGAACTTGATAAAATAGAAAGAAAGTATAAAATGCCTGTCGTAAAAATACAGACATTATATAAACAGTTTTCAACAGGGAAAATAACGCCTGCGGCTTTTAAGAAAATGTCAGGCGGCTTTGTCGCCGCAAATATGGCTGAAAGTATTGAATATATACAAAATCTTTTGGCAAAACAGACTAATATAAAAGAAGGATTTACTATTTCTCCTAAAGAATTAATCGAAACAGACAGAAAAATAAGAGAATTGGAAGAAGTAATCCACAGAGATAAAATGAAATTGATAGAAGCAAACTTCAGGCTTGTTGTTTCTATCGCAAAAAAACATGTCGGAATCAGCAATCTTGAATTGTCTGATTTAATCCAGGAAGGAAACTTGGGCCTTTCCAAAGCCGTTGAAAAATTTGAATGGAAAAGAGGCTTTAAGTTCTCTACATATGCCACATGGTGGATAAGACAGTCTATAAACAGAGCTATAGCCGATCAGGCAAGAACCATAAGAATTCCTGTCCACATGAAAGAACTTATTTCAAAATTGACAAAATTGAAGAAAAAATTCCAGCAGGATCAGGGAAGAGAGCCAAGCACGGAAGAATACGGTAAATTTTTGAAGATGTCTACGGACAGAGTCAGAAAGATATTGAAAATGATGCAGGAACCCGTTTCTCTTGCAACTCCTGTCGGAGAAGAGGAAGATTCAAAACTGGAAGATTTTATAGAAGATCAGAACAGTCCTAATCCTGTAATGAAAACGCAGCAGTACAGGCTGCAGCTTGAGCTGGAAAAAGTTCTTAACACTCTGACTCCGAGAGAGTCGGAAATAATAAGGCTTAGATACGGCATAGGAATAGGATATCCTTCCACTCTTGAAGAAGTAGGCAAAAAGTTCGGAGTAACAAGAGAAAGAGTAAGACAGATAGAAGCGAAAGCGGTAAGAAAGTTAAGACATCCTAGCAGATGCAAATCTTTAAAAGAATACTTAAATTAAAATAAAACCGATAAAAGCAGACAGATTTTTTATAAAAACATCTGTCTGCTTTTGCAATAATATCAGGAAGTTGTGTTTTAATGTATTTATATAATCTTCGGCGCATTTTTTATATTAAAGTTTTACGTTGATTTATAAATAGTTTTTTAATACAATTATCAGATATACAGTCACACTAAAAAGAGAGTATTATTATGAAAAAATTAATGTTTGTCATGCTTTTTGTTTTTACGGCATCGGCTTTGTTTGCAGATTCAAATTCTTTTAAGATTAAAAATGTTGTTTTTGACGGCATAAAAAATGTTAAATTAAAATCGGTTAAATCCGAAATAAGCACAAAGAAAGGCAAACTTTACAATCCTTCGATAGCAAAAGAAGATTTAAGAATAATTTTATCTTTGGGATACTTCGACAACGCCGAGTTGTCCGTTGACAGAAATGCGCAGACAGTTAAATTTTCGGTTGTTGAAAAACCTTATATAAAGAAAATAATATTTAAAGGCAATAAACAATTTTCATCCGGAAAGTTAAAAGGCGAAGCAACGCTGAAAGAAAAGAGTTTCTATAATTTTGTAGATCTTGAAGAATCAAAAAGGAAAATTCTTACCCTTTATAAAGACAAAGGCTATGCCGACTGCCAGATGGAAGTTTATCCTACCACGGATGCCGATACAAATACGATGAGCATAACTTTTTTGATTACCGAAAACAATAAAATATTAATAGGCGATTTTTCTGTTGAAGGCTGCGTTAATTTTAAACCGAAAAAAATACAAAAATTGGCAAAAACAAAGAGAAAAAAAGTTTTTAAAGAAGAAACTTTAAAAGCCGATATGCAGGAAATAACAAAATTTTACAAAAACAACGGTTTTATGGATTTCAGTATAGACGAACCTGTAATAACTTACGATAAAGAAAGAACTAAAATGTTCATTAAAGTGACTGTTCACGAAGGTCCTAAATATAAAATAGGCAATATATCTTTTGACGGCAACTATGTTATTACATCCGATGAGCTTATTAAGCATTCAACTATAAAAAAGAACGACATCTTCAGTCAGGAAAGAATTGTTGAAGTATTAAATAAAACTTATGATGATTATTCAAACAGGGGTTATCTCCATTCTAATATAATGCCTGATTTTAAGAAATCAAGGCCGGAAGTTATTTCCGATAAGGAAAACGGAATAGAAGTTGAACTTCCTAAAGATGACGGGATAGTAGATGTAGTTTACAGAATACAGGAAAACAATATCGTTTATGTCGGAGATGTACTTATTGACGGATTGGTCAGTACAAAAGACCAGACGATAAGAAGAGAAATTCTTCTTAAACCGGGCGATGTTTTCTCATCAGGAAAAGTAAGAAGAAGCATGGAAAAAATTTACAATTTAGGTTTTATAGATGCTGCCGAACCTAATATAATCCCTACAAATACGCCTGATGTAATGAATCTTGCTTTTGCGATAACAGAAGGGAAACCGGCAATGATAACGGCCGGAGTCGGTTATTCCTCAGTTGACCAGTTTGTCGGTTCAGTACAGCTGCAGCATATGAATCTGTTCGGAAGGGCGCAAAAACTTAATTTATTGTGGGAGTTCGGCGCAAGAAGACATAATTATGAAATTGACTGGACGGAACCGTGGTTCCTCGGCAAACCTACAAGTCTCGGACTTTCTTTATTTAATATAGAAAGATTAAGAGATTACGGTACGGTAAGCGATGCTTACAGAGAAGGAAGAATCGGAGGATCTGTCACATTAAGCCCTAGAATTTCTGAAAATACGTCTCTTCTTTTCGGATACACTTATGAACATGTAAGAATTTTTGATATAGAGTCCGAAGAACTCAGACAGTCTATTCTTAATGACCCTGACCTTGCAAAAGACAGGACTTCAAGCGTGCGCGCGCAGATAACTTATGATACCAGAGATTATATATTTGATGCTTCAAGAGGAGTAAAGTATTCTTACGGCGTTAACGTTGCAGGCGGTCCGTTCGGCGGTAACGTAAATTATGTAAGAAATTCTCTTAAAGGAACATGGTTCTTCCCTACTTTTTGGAAATTTGTCTTGTCCGTGAATGTTACGGCAGGCTGGATAGAAAGTTACGGAAACTCTACGGATGTTCCTTTGTATGAAAAATATTATGTCGGCGGAGCGGATACTATAAGAGGTTATAAGTACAGAACTGAAGTCGGTCCTTATGAAGGCGGAAAGTTTATGTCTGTAGCTAATATAGAGTATAAGTTCCCTATAGTGCAGGAAAACAGAAAAACTATTTTACAGGGCGCATTTTTCTACGATATAGGCGGAACATGGAAAAATATCGAAAATATCAACTACAGGTTCGGAACGGATAATTCCGACAATAATGAATATTATTTAAAATCCGGAGTAGGTTTCGGCATAAGATTTGCAACTCCTGTATTCCCGTTAAGACTTGACTGGGGCTACGGATTAAATCATAAACCGGGCGAAGAATTACAACAGTTCTATTTTACAATAGGAAATGTTTTTTAGAGGTTTCTATGAAATTAACGTTAAAGCAGATAAATGAAATTGTCAAAGGCAGTGTTTTTGGAAATGAAGAAGCTGTAATTGAAGGCGTTAACAGTTTGGAAGACGCAGGCGAAAGAGAATTGTCTTTTTTAGGCAATAAAAAATATGCTCATTTTATGAAAGACACAAAAGCCGAAGCCGTGCTTTTTCCTGCAAATATGCCTTATGAAGAATATAAAAATAAAAATTTAATTCTTGTTGACAACCCTCAGCTGGCATTTGCAAAAATACTTACGCTTTTGGATAACGAAAGACTGGCGGCGATAAAACCCGGAATAAGCCCTAAAGCTTCAATTGCAGAGGATGTCGTTCTCGGAAAAGGCATTACTGTAGGGCACAATGCCGTAATTGAAGAGAGATCAAATATAGGAGACAATACAAAAATTTTGGCAAATTCTTATATCGGCAATGATGTGTCGATAGGAAAGAATTGTCTTATTTATCCTAACGTGACGATAAGAGAAAAAACAAAAATAGGGGACAACTGCATAATTCATCCTGGAGTAGTTATAGGCGGAGACGGTTTTGGTTTTGTCAATACGGGAAAAGAAATTTATAAAATTCCTCAGATAGGGCATGTCGAAATAGGAAACAACGTCGAAATCGGAGCAAATACAACTGTTGACAGAGCTGCAATAGGAAAAACTTTTATAGGCGACAATACAAAAATAGACAATCTTGTAATGGTTGCTCATAACGTTCATATCGGCAAAAATACGATGATAGTTTCCCAGGTCGGCATTGCCGGTTCTACAAAAATAGGTGATAATGTCACGATAGGCGGTCAGGTCGGCATTGTAGGACACATAAAAATAGGAAACAACATAACAATAGGCGCAAAAAGCGGCATAACTTCAGACTTAAAAGATAATCAGGTTCTTGCAGGCTATCCTGTTCAGGCATACAGAAAACATTTGGAGACTCAGGCTGTAATGAAAAAACTGCCTGAAATATATGACCAGATAAAATCATTAATTAAAAATAAAGAGGAAAAAAAGGTTTTATGAGCAAACAGACGACAATAAGCAAAGAAATAGTATTTGAAGGAATAGGACTGCATACAGGCAACAGAAGCAAGATGATATTTAAACCTTCCGGCGCAAATACGGGAATACATTTCATCAGAGTTGATCTGCCGGGAAAGCCTGATATTAAAGCGGATTGGAACAGTTTGTCGGCAGGTACTGCCGTAAGAGGAACGACAATAGAAAAAGGCGATGCGAAAGTCCATACGATAGAACATATCCTTTCAGCCTGTTCTGCTTTGGGAATTGACAATCTTGCAATAGAAATAGATAACAACGAGCCTCCTATAACCGACGGGAGCGCAAAGTTGCTTGCCGAGCGGATAATAGACGCGGGAATAAAAGAACTTGACGCTTTTAAAGAAATTTATGTTATAAAAGAGCCGATTTCTTTTTCTGACGGGAAAACAAAAATTACCGCATATCCGAGCGACAATTTCGAAATAGACTGCACAATAGGTTTTGAACATCCTTTTTTATCTCACCAGCAGGCTGCGTTTGTCATAACAAAAGAAGCTTTTTTAAAAGATATTGCGCCTGCCAGAACATTTTGTTTTGATTACGAGATAGAAGCTTTACAGGCAAACGGTCTTGCAAGAGGCGGAAGCCTTGAAAATGCAATAGTAATAGGTCCTAACGAAATATATAACAAAGAGCCTTTAAGATATGAAAACGAGTTTGTAAGACATAAAATTTTAGATTTAATAGGCGATTTGGCATTGGCCGGAAAATCAATAAAAGCAAAAATAGTTGCTGAAAAGCCGGGACATAAAAGCAATGTAAGCTTTATAAAAGAATTCGTAAGTAAAGCTGTTTTGGAAACTGAAGGGAAAATATCGGAGGGTACAGTGGACACGCAAATGCAAAATACGGAAGAAAAGATTATTAACAGCGCCGAAATACAAAGAATTATACCTCACAGGTATCCGATTTTAATGATTGACAGAGTCAAACTTACAAGCGATCCTAAAAAAGCAATAGGTTATAAATGCGTAAGCGGAAACGAGCCTTTTTTCCAGGGACATTTTCCGGGACAGCCTATAATGCCCGGCGTTTTAATAGTTGAAGCCATGGCGCAGACGTCTTGTGTAATGTTTTTGTCAAGATCAGAAATGAAAAATTGTCTGGCTTATTTTATGGCGATAGACAATGTAAAATTCAGAAAGACTGTTATTCCCGGGGATCTTTTGGAAATGAAAGTTGAAGTTATAAGAGACAGCGGAAGAAAAGGAAAAGTGAAAGGCGAAGCTTATGTCGACGGTAAGCTTGTTTCAGAAGCTGAATTTATGTTTATTATAGTTGATAGAGAGGCATAAGAATGATACATCAAACAGCAATTATAGACAAATCTGCCGTAATAGGTAGAGACGTAGAAATAGGTCCTTATGCGGTAATAGGCGAAAATGTTTCAATAGGCGACGGCACAGTAGTCTTTTCTCATGCGGTCGTAGAATACGCCGAGATAGGTAAAAACTGTAAAATTTTCAGCCACAGCGCCGTAGGTACCGCTCCGCAGGATTTAAAATATGCAGGAGAAAAAACAAAAGTAATAATAGGCGACGGAACTGTAATAAGAGAATACGCTACCGTTAACAGGGGTACTGTAGCTCACGGACAGACGGTTGTAGGCAAAAATTGTCTTTTTATGACATCAAGCCATATCGCGCATGACTGCATAGTCGGAAACAATGTAATTATTGCCAATTGCTGCGCTGCGGCGGGGCATGTCGAAATAGAAGACAACGTCGTAATAGGCGGTTTGGCGGCCGTTCACCAATTTACAAGAATAGGCAGAAATGCGATGATCGGCGGCGGAGCAATGGTTACTATGGACGTAATTCCTTATGCGCAGGCTCAAGGCGACAGAGCAAGGCTTGCGGGCCTTAATTTGGTCGGTCTTAAAAGAAGACAAATGCCTATAGAAGATATTGAAAATATAAAGCACGCTTACAGAGTTTTGTTTATGTCAAAACTGCCGTTGGAACAGGCGCTTTTAAAACTTGAAGAAATGAAAGATTGTGCTCCTGTAAACGAAATAATTACATTTATTAAGAAATCTCAAAGAGGAATTTGCAGACACAGATAATATGAATAATATAGGTTTAATTGCCGGTAACGGCAGATTCCCTTTTCTTGTCGCCGAAGAAATAAGAAAACAAGGCGATAAGGTTATTACGGTGGCTTTAAAAGAAGAAGCAGATCGCGATATCGAAAAAGTTTCTGATGAGACCGTCTGGCTTTCAGTCGGCAAACTGCAAAAGATAATAGACACTTTTAAAGAAAAGAATGTAACTACCGCCGTGATGGTCGGGCAGGTTAAACATGCAAAAATATATTCTGCAATCAGTATGGATTTCAGGGCGATAAAATTAATGGGCTCCCTGCTGAATAAAAAAACCGATACAATTCTCGGTTCAGTCGTAAAAGAATTTGAAAAAGACGGGATAAATTTTTTGCCGTCGCATTTATATTTGAAGCATTTGCTTGCGGAAAAAGGTATTATAGCGGGTAAAAAACTCAGCTCGGAAGAAAATAAAGACGCCGAATTCGGTTTTAAAATAGCAAAAGGAATTGCAGGTTTTGATATAGGACAGACGGTTGTCGTAAAGGATAAATCCGTTCTTGCCGTGGAATCTATAGAAGGTACCGACGAGTGTATTAAAAGAGCTTACCATCTCGGCGGAGAAAATGCAATTGCTGTAAAAGTTGCAAAACCTAACCAGGATTTCAGGTTTGACGTGCCTGTTATAGGCACAAAGACAGTTATAACTTTAAAAGAAAATAAAATAAGGGCAATGATTGTTGAAGCCGGCGCTACTTTGGTTTTAGATAAAGAAGACGTTGTCAGACAGGCTAAAGAAGCGGGAATCACGATTATTGCAGTTTAAAAATAAAATTTATTTGTCGTTGTTTGTCAGCTTGTTTATTTCTTTTAAGGCAGTCTTGTAAGGTGCGATAGTAGAATTTCCGTTAATGCATCCTCCTTCGCAGCACATTACTTCAATCAGATTGTAGTCATTGCATTTTCCGCTTTTTGCATACGTCTTCAGTAACGAAATATTTGGTTTATTCAGATTATTTAATATAAACGCTTTAGCGTCAATATTTTTTGTCTCTTTCGAAACAGCTGCGGCAACTTTTCCGGAAACAGGGAAATTTCTTGCATTTCCTGAGCTTTCTTTATCAAAAAAAGATTCTTTTAATTTTTCAATCTCTATGTTTTTTGCTATGAAAATTGCTCCAAGTTCTTCAAAGTTAAGCAAATAGTCGATATCTTTGTTTTTCCCGATTTCATTTCTTTTTGCTACGCACGGAGAAATAAAAACTTTAATGGAATCAGGATATTGTTCCTTTACTATTTCCGTCGTATAAAAAAGCGGAGTTTTTGTTTCCGAAACGAAAGGTTTAATTTCAGGTAAATGTTTTTCTATCAGTTCATTATAAGCGGCGCAGCATGAAGTTGTCATAAATTTCTTCCCTGATTTTATTTTTGCTTCTAGTTCGGCAGCTTCCTTTTTTATCGTTACGTCTGCGCCCATTGCGACTTCAAATACATCTGAAAAACCTATTTGTAACATCGCCGATTTCAGCTGATATATGTTTCCGGGAAATTGTCCTACTATCGAAGGAGCTATCATCGCAATAATCTTAGATTCTTTTTTGAGATGCTTCAAAATATCGATAATCTGGCTTTTTTCATGAACTGCGGCGAAGGGGCAGACGGCAATACATTTTCCGCATAAAATACATTTTTCAAAATCAATTTTTGTCACGCCTTTTTCATCTTTTCCGATAGCGTCAACAGGGCAAAAGTCTTCGCATGGAGCGGAAACTTTTACTATTGCGTTATACGGACAGGCGGAGATGCACATTTTACAATTCTTACATTTTGTAGAATCTATTACGGACTTGCCGTTTATAATTTGTATAGCTTCAAATTTACAGGCTGACTGGCATGATCTTGCAAGACACCCCTGACATAATTCTGTTACGAGAATTTTGCTGTGCGTGCATCCTTTGCATGCCGTATCCAAAACGGTGAGAGGATTTTTAGAACTGTTGTTTGTTCTTGAAAGAGCTTTGTGTGCATATTCCGACAGAAGAGATCGTTCATCATCTTCTTCTATTGCAAATCCTAAATCTGCAATCAGTCTGTCTTTTATTATGGCTCTTTCTTTGTAGATGCAACATCTGAAAGGAACGTTTGCTCCTTTTGGTCTCATATCATAAGGAATATAATGTACATTTTTTTCAAAGTCTTCAGAAAAAAAAGATTTTACCAGACGGACAAGGATTTCTTTTTTCAATCTGACAGCCTGATTATCAGTTTTCATTTTGTAACCTTTCTTCTATTTCTTTTATTATTTTTTCCGCAGTTGCTTCCGCAATGATATCTTCGTTAATAAGCGCATAAGGCGCTTTTGAATATTCTCCGTTTTTAGAACATAACCCAAGACATTTTGCCGGTATAAGCTCAACTTTACTTCCGTATTTTACGGGAATTGTTTCAAGCATGTCCTGTAAATATGCGGAGCCCATAACAAAGCATGTTGTTCCAAAACAAATTTTTACGGTTATTTTTTTCATTTTTTTCTCACATATACTGAAACGTTATTTTTTTTATAAATTTTTCTTCTAAAACTTTTGCAATTTTTTTAACTACATTTTTTCTTATTTCTATTTCAACAGGAAGATTAGGGTCATAATGAGCCTGATTGATTTTTGCGCCTATCATAAAAGTTATACAGTCAGTGTCCAGCAAAAAATTCACAAGTCTTCCTGCGGGATCATTGTTGACTACAGGTTCTGCCGAATCCAAATATTCATAAGCTTTTGTCAAAGTAAGAATTCCTTCCGTAACAAGATTGACTCCTTCCATGTATGACGTCGGCGGAAGGTTCCCACTTGGAATAAAAGTTTCATTCTGCACCGGTATTTTTAACTCTCTTGAAATAAGATTTGCCGTAGTTCCGCCGCAGATGGCTTTTTTACCTTTAAAATTTTGAAAAATCTTTGCATAAAAGTTGTCTTTATCCGAATAATAAGGAGGTCCTGTAAAAACCAAAGCTTGTCTTGGCGTTCTAAAAAACATGCACATTGCAGAAATATCGTCTTTGATCAAAAGCTTTTCTTCTTTTTGTAATGCGGCAGAAATAATATTTTTTGAAAGTTTTCGGCTTGATATTTCAGGGTTTTGTTTTAATATGTCGGTAATTATGCCGATCAATCCTTCTCTTCGTAATCCCAATTTAAGTTTTTCCGTTCCTAACCCAGCCTGAGTGACTCCGTCAGAGCAGAAAATAAGTCTGTCATTTTCTTTGACTTTAATATTGTATATGTGCATATTGCGGTCATTAAATTTTTTTGATGAAATGATTCTGAATTCAGGCTGAATAACTTTTAAATCTCGTATCCATACAAACTGAGGATTGCCTTCTTCAACTATTTTTACATCGCCTTCTTCATTACAGTCTACGGCTGAAAAAGTCGCATAGCTTATTTTTCTTATCCGACATATAGGCAGTGATTCCAAAATAATTTCGGAAGCTTTTTGTATATCTTTGCCAGCTTCAGTAAACTTCAACATCATTGTCGAAGTCATACAGGATAAGATATTTGCCTTTATTCCGCTTCCAAGACCGTCTGAGAGAACGGCGATAAGTCTTCCGATTTCGGGATACCTTTTTGATATAAAATAATCTCCGCAAATATGTTGATCGTACTTCTTTTTTTGAATACAATCAATATCTATAAACATTATTTTGTACCATCATCCTTTTTTGTATCAAAATCATCGGCTATTGAACTGAGCAACAGTTCTGTTTCAACCATATGTTCTCCTAATTTACATGCGATATCCTGTACAATGGTTAAATTTTTATTTATAACTTCCTGCGCTTTTCTGGCTATTTTTTCTCTGTTCATTTCGCTCTTTGTAACGTCAGAAATAATGGCGCCTATTATATTGTTAGGTTCAATCGTAAATATTGAAATATCATACAGTTTCCCTTTGGAAAAATAATGCTCTTTGTGAATATCATGTCCGTATTTTAAAACAGAGTTAAATAATTCATAAAAATCTAAGACTCTTTTCAAATCTGCGCCGGCGATAATGTCTTCTTCTTTTATTGCATCGTATATATCCGGACAGAAAGACTGCATAAACGGTATATTTGCTTCCATTATATTAAGATTTTTATCTACGATTAGTCCTGCGGAAGGCATGCATCGCAACATTGCGGACGCTTTTTTCATCGCGGTTTTTCTCATAAAAGACACGCACATTGACGGTTCTGCTTCATTGTGTATAAGAGCTTTTGCCAAAGCTATGCAGGTTGGATATCCGCATCCTCCACAGTTTAATTCGTCGGTTTCTTTATATTTGCCTATTCTTTTCATTGCTTCGTCTATTTTTTCTAGAGAAGGTTCTTCTTTTATTTTTGAAAAAGAGATATATTTCTCTTGGACGATAACATCTGGCGTTTTTGGAATATTTGTTCTTTCTTTTATTCTTGTGAGAAGGTCGGAAGAGATCTCAAGACCCTGTTTTTTTGTCGCTGTTTGAGGTCCGTTTATGCAGCCTCCAGTGCACGCTAAAGCTTCTATAAATAATTTTCGGTCTGTTTTGTCTGTTTTTAGTCCGTTTAAGGATTTTTCAAATGTTTCAAGAGAACTTATGCTGAGAAGTTGAATATTCTTTTCTATTCCGCTTTTTTTGATTGTTTCATTCATGCCGCCTTCAAGAGGATATAATGCTCCTTCATATGCGGCATGGGGAATAAACTTTTCATTTTCTGTATTTTTTATATCTGATAAATATATGAAATTATCCTTCAGCCATAACGATAATTCTTCAAAAGTTATTGATGCGGAAATTAAATCAGGATGTCTGTCTGATTCATTCTTTTTTGCAATGCATGGACCGATAAAAACAACTTCAATATCATCTCCGTATTGTTTTTTAAGCATTTTTGCATGAGTCAAAGCCGGTGAAGCTATAGGTATTATATACTTGCTGAAATTTGGATGGTAGAAGCGTATGTAATCAACAATTGCCGGACATGCACTTGAAATAAAGAGACTTTTGTCCGATGTTTTTATTATATTTGCTGCTTGTATTGAAACTTCCTGCGCTCCCAGAGCTGTTTCGCTCACAGCGTAAAAACCAAGTTTTTTAAGAAGAGTTATTATTTGAGATTCTGAAAGATCAAAAATTCCTGACCAGCTTGGGGCAAGTGAAACAAAAACTTGCTTTCCGTTTTGCATCAGAGATTTAACTTTGTTTATATCGTTTCTTACATGTTTTGCTCCTGTCGGACAGGCTTGTACGCAGTGTCCGCAGGCAATACATCTGTCAAAAATAATTGATGCGCTTGAGTTAATTATTTTTATTGCTTTTACATGACATTCTCTGACGCATTTATAACAGTCCTGACATTGATTTTTTATTGTATAAACAGGAGAGTTTTGATCCATTATAGCCTCTTTAAAATATTTAAAAGTTCTTTTTCTGAATTTATTTTATGAGTTCTTCCGTCTATTATAATATTCGGACCGTTTTTGCATTTTGACGTACATCTTAATCCCGCCAGAGTAATATCAGCCTGCAAGCTGTTCTTAGAGATAAAATCTTCGATGATTTGCAGATTTTTTTCATTGCCTCTTGCAAAACATGCGCTTCCCATGCATATTTCTATGCTGTGTTCGGTTTTTTTATACATGATTTTTTATATTTTTAAAGTAAATTGTAAAAAATTTCCTATTAAATTTTCGTTCCATACTTCTATTTCAAGAGGAACGTTTAAAACAACCGGAGTAAAATTCCAAATGTATTTTATACCGGTATCTGAGACTAAGTCTGCCACATATTGAGCACTTTTTCTTGGAACTGTCAAAATTATAATTTCTATATTTAACCTTTCTATCAGATTTGTCAATTTGCTTATGTGAAAAATCTCTTTTCCGTTAGCGGTCATCTTTATTTTAAAAGGATCAATATCAAATAAAGCCAAAATATTCAAACCATAGTTCGCAAAATCATCATATTTCGCCAAAGCCAGTCCGAGATTTCCGGCGCCTATAATAAAAGTATCTTTTGGCTTTTGAAAACCAAGATATTTTTCAATTGATACCTTTAATTCTTTTACAGAGTATCCGACGTTGCATTTACCCTGACTTTTAAGCAACTGAATGTCTTTTCGCACCTGTGATTGATCAAGCCGCAGAATGTTTGCTATCTGTGTGCTTGAGATAAATTCAGTTTCTTTTTCTATATAATCGGTCAAAATAGCATGATATAGAGTTAATCTGTTTATGGCTTTTGGCGAAATATATTTGTGCATGTTTTTTCTCCGCTAAAAAATATCAGTAGTACATAATTTCATATTATTATATTAAATTTCGCCTTTATAAGCTTTTATATAAATTTCCCTGATTTCTTTCATTAAAGGATATGCAGGGTTTGCTCCTGTACACTGATCGTCGAAAGCTAGATCGACAAGACTGTCCAATTTAGCCATAAAATCTTCTTCTTTTACGCCGGCTTCTTTTATTGATAAAGGAATACCTATTTCTTTTTTAAGGTTTGTTATTGCCTTTATTAAAAGATTTATTTTTTCATCGTCATTCTTTCCGCCTAAATTAAGTTCGTCTGCAACCTGTCCGTATTTTTCTTTTGTATTAGGAAACTTATATTGAGGGAAAATACATTGTTTGCTAGGGCAGTCGTTTGAGTTATATTTTATTACCTGATTGATAATCAAAGCATTTGCAAGCCCGTGAGGCAAATCAAATGCTGCGCCTAATTTGTGTGCCATTGAGTGGCATAATCCCAAAAAAGCGTTTGCAAAAGCCATTCCTGCCAAAGCTGATGCATAGTGCATTTTTTCTCTTGCAATAGGATCTTCTTTTCCGAACTTATAAGAACGCGGCAAATATTTAAAAATAAGCTTGCTGGCTTCAAGTGCCGGAGAATTTGTGAAATTTGTAGCCATTACAGATACGTACGCCTCTAATGCGTGAGTCAATGCGTCTATTCCTGAATATGCGCATAATCTTTTAGGCATGCTGTCTACAAAATTTGCGTCAATAATTGCCATAGTAGGCGTTAAAGCGTAATCGGCGATAGGATATTTGATATGTGTTTTTTCATCCGTTATGACTGCGAAAGGCGTCACTTCCGAACCTGTTCCTGATGTTGTAGGTATTGCCACCAAATCAGCTTTTTTGCCTAACTCAGGCAATTCGCATATTCTTTTTCTTATATCCATAAATCTCATGGCTATTTCCTGGAAATCGCTTTCAGGCTGTTCATACATAAGCCATAATATTTTTGCCGCATCTATAGGAGATCCGCCTCCGAGAGCAACTATTACGTCCGGTTCGTAAGTTTTTATCATTGCAAGTGCTTCATTTATAGTTGATAACGTAGGATCAGGTTTTACGTCAAAAAACATTTGGTAATCAACATCTATTTCTTCAAAAACATCAGTTATTGCTTTGACTGTTCCGGAATTAAATAAATATCTGTCGGTTACTATAAAAGCTCTCTTTTTGCCTTTTAGTTCTCTGAGGGCCAAATCTGTTGCACCTCTTTTAAGATATATTTTTTTTGGAACTTTAAACCATAACATATTTTCTCTCCTGTCTGCGACAGTTTTATAATTAAGCAAATGCTTTACTCCTATGTTCTCGCTTGCGGAATTGCCACCCCATGAACCGCAGCCAAGAGTTAACGACGGTTCCAAACGGAAGTTAAATAAATCTCCTATGCCGCCCTGGGAAGAAGGGGTATTTATCAAAATTCTTCCGGTATGAAGTTTGTTCGAAAAGTAATTTATTCTTTCTGATACTCTTTCATCTGTATATAAAACAGATGTATGCCCTGCTCCTCCGAGCTCTACCAAATGATATGCTTTTTCTACTGCATCTGTGAAATCAATGGCTTTATATAATGCGATTACAGGCGATAACTTTTCATGTGCAAAAGGTTCGTCATCTGTTATTTTTACTGTTTCTCCTGCTAAAACTTTTGTAGTTTCAGGTACGTTGATATTTGCCATTTTTGCTATTTTAGACGCAGGTTGCCCAACAATTGCAGGGTTAAGTTTTCCGTTTATCATTATTACCTGCGATACTTTTTCTTTTTCTGTTTTGTTTAAAATGTAAACGCCTCTTTTTTTCAATTCTTCTTTCACTTCGTCATAAACTTTATCAATTACAATTATAGATTGTTCCGATGCGCAAATCATTCCGTTGTCAAAAGTTTTTGACATTATTATGTAAGACACCGCCATTTTTATGTTTGCAGTTTCATCAATAATTGCCGGTGTGTTTCCTGCTCCGACTCCCAATGCAGGTTTTCCGCTGGAATAAGCAGCTTTTACCATTCCCGGACCGCCGGTTGCAAGTATTGAAGCTATATTTTTGTGAGTAATCAAAATATTTGTAAGTTCAAGAGAAGGTTCTTCTATCCAGCCGATTATGCCTTCCGGAGCTCCTGCTTTGACTGCCGCATCCAATACTGTTTTTGCAGCTTCAATTGTTGATTTTTTTGCTCTTGGATGAGGGGAAAAAATAATGGCATTTCTGGTTTTAAGAGAAATTAAAGCTTTGAAAATCGCTGTAGACGTAGGATTTGTTGTCGGCACTATGCCTGCGATAACGCCTAAAGGATCTGCTATTATTTTAATGCCGTTTATTTTATCTTCCTTTATTATGCCGCATGTTTTTGCATTTTTATGTTTATTGTATATGTATTCGCTGGCAAAATGGTTTTTTATTACCTTGTCTTCCACGATACCCATACCTGTTTCTTCTACGGCCATTTTTGCCAAAGGAATTCTGGCTCGATTTGCCGCAATAGCGGCGGCCTTAAAAATGGCGTCAATTTTTTCCTGAGAAAAAGTGGCGTACACTTTTTGAGCTTCAAAAGCTTTTCTTATAATTTCTTCAAGCTCTGAGTAAGAATTGGTTTCTTGTTTTTTTTCTGTTTCCTGTCCTTCTTGAACTTTCTTTCTTTTTGCATCTTTTGGCATTTTGCTTACACTCCTTAATTGTGATTTTTTTCCTTAATTAATTAAACAAAAAATAAAATAATTTGTCAATAATAATATTTTGTCGTCATAAAAAATATATGCAAAAATACAATAATTGTGATTTAATTCCTTATTGTAAATGTTTTTTCTTTGGCAAATTGACAAATATTTTAAAATTCTCTATACTAAACAAGCATTCTTTTAAAAATTTAGACTTAATCTGGTTATCTTGATGTCTTATGATATTTTATTACTGCTTATAGTGCTTGTTCCCGTGCTTTTTTCAACAACCTTATTGGTAATGGCAAAAGTTTCAGTTTCATTAAGAAATTTTCTTGCTTTTATTTTCATGCTTATTCCTTTATGTTCTTTATGTTTATTGCTTCCGGAAGTATTGTCAGGCAATATAGTCAAATATATTTTTGAATTTCCTTTAGGCATAAATTTTATTTTACAGGCTGATATATTTGCGACTTTTACCGCTTTGGCTTCCGTTTTGGTAAGCACGGTTATATTGATTTATTCTTTCGAGTATATTAAACATTACGAAAATCAAAACGAATATTATTTTATTGTGGTTCTGTTTTTAGGTTCCATGATGGGAATAATTTTCTCGGCAAACTTAATATTTATTTACATATTCTGGGAAATGACGGCTCTTGCTTCGTGGAGACTGATAGGCTTTTTCAGAGAAAAAGAGTATGTAAGAAGAGCCAATAAAGCATTCTTGTTAACGGCGGCAGGCGCTTTGTTTATGCTTGTCGGTTTCTTAATAATAGCTGAAACTGCCGGTTCTTTTGATTTGGACATTATAGCAAATGCAGGTATTACGGGCGGAATTGTTGATCTTGCAATAATATTGATATTAATAGGTATTTTTACAAAATCGGCGACTTTTCCTTTGCATTCATGGCTTGCAGATGCAGGTATAGCTCCTTCGCCTGTTACGGCATTGCTTCATGCCGCGGTGCTTGTTAAAATCGGCGTTTATGTGTACGGAAGGCTTTTCAGTTTCGTTATAATACCTTCAGATTCTTTAAGAACTGCAATATTGGTTGTAATAGCCGTAAGCGCTTTTGTTTCAGGCGGTATTGCTTTCGTTGAAAAAGACATTAAAAGAGTAATAGCTTTCTCGACGATAAGCCAGCTTGCTTTTATTTTTCTTGGATTCGTTTCCGGCGGAAAAGTCGCTTTTGCCGGAGCAATGCTTTTTATATTGATACACGGTTTGGCAAAAGCAGGTTTGTTTTTGTGCGCCGGCATTATAGAACATAAAGTACATACGAAAGATTTGGATAAAATGGGCGGGCTTTTGAAATATATGCCTTTTACGGCGGTAGCTTTTGCATGCTGCGCTTTGTCTGTTATGGGCATTCCTCCTTTTGCGGGGTTTTTTAGTAAATTTTTGGTTATAATAGGCAGCGTTATGGACGGCAACGTCTTTACCGGTTTTGCTTTCATAATATGCGCGGCTTTTACTGTTCTTTATATAGTAAGGCTCTTTACAAAAATTTTCCTCGGTGAAGAAAGAGGCGACTTTAAATTACTGCCTAAAGAGAAAGTATTTTCTCCTATGGTGTTCAGCGTAATAATTTTGGCTGTTTTGTCTTTAGGATTTGGTTTGTTTTTCGGTGATATCTTTACAATTGCCAATTTAGCTGCAAACCAGATGATAACTATTTAATTATGAATGTATTGTTAAACGTTTTTATTATTATTCCTTTATTGGCAGGCGTTCTTTTGTACTTTCTTCCTTCAAAGTACAATATTGTCAAAATAATTATGTTTCTTGCGGCAGTGTCCGTAAACAGCTTTTTCTCCGTGTTTTTTTACGGCAGGGAAATTTTGTTTAATTCTCATTTATTATTCCGTTTGGATTTATATTTCAGATATTACGGTTTAAATTCTTTCATGATGATAGTTCTCGGCGCTGCGGCTCTTTTGGCAGCCGTATATGCCGTAGCTTCAATGAAAAAAGAAAAAAATACTTTTATGTTTTACGCATTTATGCTTTTGGGTCTGTCTTTTGCAAACGGCGTTTTGTTAACCGATAATTTTATAGTTCTGCTTCTTTTCTGGGAAGCGCTTATGATTCCTATGTTCGGTATGATTGCAGCAGGCAAAGACAAGCCTGTTTGGACTGCTTTGAAAACTCTTATTATCTCGTCTGTAGCGGATCTTTGCCTTATGTTCGGAGTTATGCTGATATGCGCTGTAGGCGGTTCTTTTATGATATCTCAGACTAATGTAGATATATCTCAGCCGGGAGCAGTATTCGCTTTTATAATGATGTTTATAGGAGCGGCGGCAAAAGCCGGCGCAATGCCTTTTCACAGCTGGATACCTGATGCTTCCGTAAAAGCTCCGCTGCCGTTTATGGTTTTTATGGTAACCGTCGTAGAAAAAGTTTTAAGCATTTACCTTTTGATAAGAATAGTTAAAGATTTGTTTGTCATAGAAATCGGTTCTGATATAAGCATATATGCAATGATATTCGGAGTAATAACTCTGCTTGTTGCAAACATGTTTGCCGTTTACCAGAAAGATTTTAAAAAAATGCTTTCTTATGCAAGCATAGGACAAGCCGGTTATATGATTGTCGCCGTTGCTTCTTTGTCCGTCTTCGGCATGGTTGCGGCCTTGTTTCATATGACGGCGCACATAGTTTATAAAACCTGTTTGTTTTTTGTGGCGGGAAATATAGAAAAAGCGGAAGGTTCAACCGAAATATCCGGAGTTAAGAGCAATTTGAGACAGACAATGCCTTATACGTTTATGAGCTTTGTTTTAGCCGGAGCTGCTTTTGCGGGAGTTCCTTTTTTCTTTGCTTTCTTTTCAAAAGAAATGATATATGCAAGCGCTTTATCTGTAAACTGGGCTTTTTACGTTTGCCTTTCAATCGGTTCTCTTTTTTCTGCCGTTGCAATATTAAATTGGGGCATAAAATTATTTTATTCAAAATCTAAAGAAAAAATAATACAGGAAAAAGAAGTTCCCGTATTTATGTTTATACCGACTATTATTTCAGCGTTGGCATGTTTAATGTTCGGTATATTTAATAAAGTTCCTCTTACGCTGGTTTCTAATGCGATAGGGCAAATTGAAAATGAGCATTCCGTGATTATTACGGTTATTCTTATATCGGTTTCAGTATTAGTTCTTATACTGGCTTTTATAAACAATGTATATACGTGCAAAAAAAGAAATGACGGCCTTGGTTTTATTGCCGCTGCTTTAGATAAAATAAAAATTGATAAGCTTAATGAAAATATTAAATTTGACCCTTACGAAATTTTTATTAAAGCCGTGACAAAATTTTCAAATGCAATGTTTAACATAGATAAATGGTTGAATTATTTTTATGATGTGACAATTCCGGGAAGCGTCAATTTTGTTTCGGAATCGGTAAAAAAAGCTCATACGGGAAACATATCTGTTTATCTTTTGTGGGTAATATTAGGCATAATATTTATTTTTATAATTCTTTAGGCAGGTAAAATGTCTTTTTCATTGGCAGTTTTGATACCATTATTTTTAGTGCTGTTTTTTAATTTACCGTTTTATAAAATTTCGGGTAAAATTGCTGTTTTTATTGCAAGTCTGTTTTGCATAGTGCAGGCTTTTTCATTTTTTATTCCTGCAGATGCATCTTGTCCTGCTATACAAAGTCTTGTAAGTTACTTTATGCTTGATTTTCAGTGCGACGGTATTTCAAGGCTGATGCTTCTTACGTCGGCAATTGTCGCTTTTTCAGCGATTTTGGTATTATATGCAACGGAAGAGTCTGACAGAAAACAGTTCAATTTCATAAATTTAATACTTCTTTCTCTTGCGGGAATGAACGGGTTATTCTTTGTAAGAGATGTTTTTTCAATATATGTTTTTATAGAAGTAATATCTGCAACATCTTGTATTTTAATAGCAATAAACAAAGATAAAAATTCATTGGAAGCAAGTTTTAAATATTTGATTATGTCGTCAGTGGCAACAGTTATGATGCTTGCCTCTGTAGCAATACTGTTTTTGGTTGCCGGCGGTACGGATTTTGTAACTGTTTCAAATATGTACCAACAGTATGGCGGCAATATTCTTGTGATGTCTGCCGTTGTTCTTTTTATAGCGGGGTTGTTTATAAAAGGCGGAATAATGCCTTTTCACGGGTGGCTTCCTGATACTTATTCTGCAGGTTCTGCGCCAGTATCTGTATATATTCCCGGCATAGTTACAAAAACGCTTGGTATTTATACTCTTATACGATTGTTCTATTCCGTTTTTGGTTTTAATACGGCAATACAGTCTATTCTTTTAATTTTTGCTTCAATATCGATAGTTTTCGGCGCATTTGCGGCGATAAATCAAAACAATTTTAAAAGAATGCTTGCTTATTCAAGCATAAGCCAGGTAGGTTATATCGTTTTGGGTTTCGGCGCAGGCACTACTTTCGGCGTTGCTGCCGCGATATTTCATTTGTTTAACCATTCTGTTTTTAAATCTTTGCTGTTTGTAAATTCTGCAGCTTTGGAAAAACAGGTTAATATTTCCGATATGAGCGAAATGGGCGGACTTGCTTCTAAAATGCCTGTAACTTCAACAACTTCGGTTATTGCATTTTTGTCAACGGCAGGAATTCCTCCGTTGTCAGGGTTTTGGAGTAAGCTTATGATAATACTTGCATTATGGACTGCAGATTTAAAAGTTTATGCAGTTATAGCTATTCTTGCAAGCATTTTAACTATGACGTATTTCTTAATTATGCAGAAAAAAGTATTTTTCGGCAGATTAAAAGAAGGTTTTGAAAATGTTAAAGAAGCTCCGCTTGCGATAACTTTTGTTTCTATTTTGTTGTGCGCTATTACGGTTGTCGTAGGTTTGTTGTTCCCGTTTGTTTTAAACGGTTTGATAAATTCGGCAGTATCTTTTTAAGGAGATATCTTGGACAGTATTTATATTCACATTATCTTGTTGGCGCTTATAATAATATCTTCGATTTTTGCAGTTTCTTATGCAAGAGTAATAAGAGGAGCTATTATTTTAGGCATAGTAAGTATGCTTGTTTCTATATCATTATTCCTTTTGTCATGTCCTTTGGCGGGTATATTTGAATTGTCCGTCTGTTCAGGACTTATAACTGTTATTTTCATCAGCGTTATCAGCCTTACTCTTCCTCCTGATGAAAAACAAAGAAAAGTAAACTCTGTTTCAATGATGAAAAAAATGGTTTTACTTGTTCTTTTGGTATTGGTATGCGGTTTTTCACTGTATATGCTGGACAGTAAAAATATAACTTTTGTTCCGTTGATGCAGAATGTTCAGGAATCAATAGACACAAGAGACAATATTTGGAATTTACGACATGTCGATTTGATAGGACAGGCGCTTATTCTTTTAACTGGTTTGTTTGCAGTTGTCGTTTTGTTTAAAAAAGATAAAAATAAGGATAAAAAATGAGCGTAGAAAATATATTGCTTTTTAAACTGTACATTATAGCCACTCCGGTATTGTTTTTAGTCGGAATATATGCCATTATGACTACCAGAAACATAATAGCGACTATAATCGGTATAGAAATAATGACAAAAGGCGTAACGCTTTTGCTTGCTTCGTGCGGGTATTTTAACGGAAGACCGGAAATGGCCCAGTCATTTATTATTATAATGATTGTTGTTGAAGTAGTCATTCTTACTATTTCTGCGGGGCTTATTTTTAATATAGTAAAAAAACATGATTCGTTAGACACAAGAAATATAAGAAATTTAAAGGGATAAAATGGATATCGTAAAATTTGTTTCATTACCTCCTGTAATATTTGTTCTCGTATCTCTGGTAATATTGATAATTTTCTTTTTGCTCGGCAGACTTTCCTATAAAAGTTCAGCCGCCGATACTGAAGGAAAATTAAAAAGTTATGCCTGCGGCGAAGAACCTATAGAAGAAAGAAGAAAACCTAACTACAGCCAGTTTTTTCCTTTTGCTTTTTTCTTTACGATTATGCACGTAGTCGTTTTGCTTATAGCTACTCTTCCTATACATATTGACGGAAGTCTTTTGATAGTTTTATTGTTTTTAATAATATCTTTTGTCAGTATTCCGATTTTATTTAGGGACGAAAAATGAAAATAATCGATAAAGTTATTAATTGGGCAAGATTAAAATCTCCTTGGGTAATACATTTTAACGCCGGCGCCTGCAACGGCTGCGACATTGAAGTTGTTGCGGCTCTTACTCCTACTTACGACATCGAAAGATTCGGCTCGATTTTGAGGGGAACACCGAGACATGCGGACGTTTTGCTTTGTTCCGGTCCGGTAACAAGACAGTTAAAAGACAGACTTGTAAGAATATACGAACAGATGCCTGAACCTAAATTTGTAATTGCGATAGGAGCCTGCGCATGTTCCGGCGGAGCAATCGACGGCTGTTACAGCGTTGTTTCCGGCGTTGACCGGGCGGTTCCGGTTTCTATGTATATTCCGGGGTGTCCGGCAAGTCCTGATGCGATTATAGACGGAGTTGTAAAACTCTTGAAATCATACGAAGATTCATTAAAACAAGCGGATGAAAAAAATGAAAACGGCAAATGAAATAGCGCAAAAGCTTAAAGAAACGTATTCGTCTTATATATTGGATATCTCCGCCCAGAGAGAAAGAAGAGTCTGGGTTGAGGTTGATCCTAAATATTTCAGGGAAAGTTTTGAAAGTTTTGTTTTAAAAGAAGGCTTTTCAATTCTTTCAACAATTTCAGGCTTAGATTTGAAAGACAAATTTCAGGTTATTTATCATATGTCCAGCGAAGACGGAGTCGTGCTAAGCATAAAAGTTAACGCAGAAAGAGAAAATCCGTCAGTTCCGACAATAACGGATTTGTTTCCGGCTGCCGAACTTTCGGAAAGAGAACTTGAAGATTTGCTTGGAATAAATGTTACGGGTCTTATACAAGGGAGAAGATACCCTTTGCCTGATAATTGGCCTAAGGGACAGTATCCTTTGAGAAAAGACTGGAATATTTCAATGTTGGACAAAAAAACAGAAAAAGAGACAGACGGCGGTAAAAATGAGTAAAAAAGTTGTCATTCCTATAGGTCCTCAACATCCGGCTCTTAAAGAACCGGCAAGCTTTGACGTAACTCTTAAAGGGGAAAGAGTAGCCGATATTTTGGTTAAAGTCGGTTACAATCACAGAGGTATAGAAAAAGCTTGTGAAGAAAGAACATTTTTGCAAAGCGTTTATTTGGTTGAAAGAGTCTGCGGCATCTGTTCGCATTCTCATTCAACGTGTTTTATACAGGCGATAGAAGAGCTCGCAAATCTTAAAATTCCTCCAAGAGCCGCTTATATAAGGTCTTTAATCGGAGAATTGGAAAGAATACACAGCCATCTTTTATGGCTCGGCGTTGCGGCTCATGAAATAGGTTTTGACACTCTTCTTATGTATTCGTGGAGAGACAGAGAAATAGTTATGGATCTGCTTGCGCTTCTTACCGGCAACAGAGTTAATTACGCGGTTAACGTTATCGGCGGAGTAAGAAAAGATGTCTCCGAAGAAGAGAAAGACCAGATATTAAAAGCCGTTGACATTTTGGAAGAAAGAACAAAATATTACGTTCAGGTGGCTACGGAAGAAGTTACTTTGATAGAAAGGCTTTCAAAAGTCGGATATATTTCGCATGAAGATGCGTTAAAATACGGCGCAGTCGGACCTACCGGAAGAGCATCAGGCATAAAAAGAGATATCAGAAAAGACGATCCTTATGCGGCTTACGGCGAAGTTGATTTTGAAGTTATTACGGACGATCATTGCGATGTTTACGGAAGAGCAGTCGTCAGAGTTAAAGAATTAATGCAGTCGTATTCAATAATAAGACAATTATTAAAAAAGCTTCCTCAGGGACCGTTGTCGGTAGTTGCTCCGAGACTTATTCCTGCCGGAGAAGCGGTAAGCAGATACGAGGCTCCTAGAGGCGAAGATATTCATTTCGTTAAATCTAACGGAACGGATAAGCCTGAAAGAGTCAAATTAAGAGCTCCTACGCTTGCAAACGTTCAGTCTGTCGCAAAGATGCTGGAAGACGGTTATCTTGCGGACGTTCCTATAGTCATAGCCGCAATAGACCCTTGTTTTTCATGCACCGACAGAATGATTGTCGCCGTTAACAATGTTTCAACGGCAAAAGAAGACAGAATGGACTGGAAAACGTTAAGAGAGTTTTCTATTGACTGGTACAAGAAAAACAGAGGCGTGGATTTTACTAAACTGAAAAAGTTGGATAAATAACATGATTTTATTGCTATTAAAAATTTTAGTTTTTCCCGGAATATTATTCTTGGTTGTTTTATCTATGATAGGAGAATATTTCGACAGAAAAGTTTATGCAAAAATGCAGAACAGAATGGGGCCTCCTTGGTTTCAGCCTGTCGCCGACTTTATTAAACTTTTGGCAAAAGAGCTTATTATTCCTAAAAATGCGGACAGAAAAATTTTCAAAGCTTTGCCTTTGGTTGCCTGCAGCTCCGTAATAATAGCTTACTTATATATTCCTTTATGGCGTAAAGAATCTATAATGTCTTTTAACGGAGACATTATATTTGTTTTATATATGCTTACAATACCGACGTTAACGTACAGTTTGGCAGGCTGGTATTCAAGATCTCAGTATGCTCTTATAGGTTCTATGAGAGTTTTAACGCAGCTTTTTTCTTATGAAGTTCCTTTGTTTATGGCTGTTCTTGCACCTACTATTCTTGCAAGTTCATGGTCATTTACCGAAGTGATTAATTTTTATAATGCCGGCGGCAGTTTGTGGCTTGTAAACTTTATAGCTTTTGCCGTTGCAATTGTGACTTTGCAGGGGAAACTTGAAAAAGTTCCTTTTGATATTCCTGAAGCCGAAACTGAAATAGTCGCAGGTTCTTTTACAGAATATACAGGTCCTTTGTTCGCTTATTTCAGGCTTGCCATGAATATGCAGACGATAGCCGGAGCTTCTCTTGTAGCTGCAGTATTTCTTCCTTTCGGTTACGGAAGTTTCTTTATTTTTAATTTTATAATTTACATAATAAAAGTAACGTTTATAATCTTCTTGCTTGCGGTAATAAGAACTATTTTCGCAAGATTAAGAACCGACCAGATGTTAAGCTTCTGCTGGAAATATCTTGCGCCTATAGCGTTGGTGCAGATATTAATAAACGTTATTATAAAGGCAGCGGTGTTAAAATGAGCAAAAAACTCGGCAAAATGTTGGCAGAAACTATCAGCTCGCTTTTTAAAAAGCCTGCTACTTCGTCATATCCTTTTGAAAAAAGAGAAATACATAAACATTACAACGGCAAAGTTGCATACATAAAAGAAAAGTGCGTAGGGTGCAATATGTGCGTCAGAAACTGCCCTGCCAAAGCTATTTTTATCACTAAAATAGCCGATAAACAGTTTGAAGCCACTCTTCATCTAGACAGATGCATATTCTGCAGCCAGTGCGTTATTTCATGTAAATTCGGAGCATTAAAGAATACAAATGAGTTTGAACTGGCAACCGGCGATAAGAGCAAACTGGTAGTTAAACTATAAACTTTTTTTATAAATTCATAAATTTCAGCCTAATGTACGTTTTGTACGTGAAGCTGAAATTTTTTTATTTATAGTAAAGCTTCAGTCTGAATAATATAAAATCAGTTAAAGGTTTTGTAAGAATTTCGTAAGTTTGCGGGTTTTTATTAAATATCAGCTTTGCGCTGTTTGAAGAGATAATATCTTTTCCATTTTAATGTGCTGTACCGGAGCAATCTTCATCATTTGGATTTCTCCGTATTCGGTATAACCGAGTTTTTTATAAAAATTCATTGCCGTTAAACGCGATTCAAGATATATCTTTTTAATGCCGTTCTGTAAAGAACGTTTTTCAATGTCATTGATAATTGCGCGTCCTATTCCGGATTTCTGCAAGTCCGGTTTAACGCATAAAAAACACACTTTGGCAGTGGATTCATCTTCAAAAACTAATATTCCCGTGCCGAGTATTTGGTCATTATCAAAAACTGCAAGTACGGTAGCTTGTTTTTCAAAGGATAAATCGTCGTTTTTAATCGAAAGCCCGAGCGGCTTTCTCATAACTTCATCTCTGAGATGAACGGTTTTTTCATAACGGTTAGAACCGAAAATTACTTCTTCTACTGTGTGCATGTTAACAAAAACTCTCTCTTAAAATATATCGGCTGTATATTATATCAACAAGTCTGTTATAAATCAACCTTTATATAATTTAAAAGAGCTGTCCTTCGTTCTTCTTGTATCGTATTCTTTTAGGATACCGCGCTTTTTCAAGGATGTTGCCTTCTCTGTCAGAAGAAGGGTCTAATAAATTGTACAGCTTGTCAGTCATTCCTAATATAAAAATAATCTCAGCATAAGCCCCTATAGAGACGTAAGGATTGCCTTTTTCTATCTTGGCAAGGGTAACCCTTGAGAAACCTGTCTTTTCAGCCAGTAAAACGGTAGAGATTCTGCGTTTTATCCTGGCTTCTTTGATGTTTTCGCCAAGCTTTACAAGAGCTTTATTTGCTTGAACCGGCAATATTATTTTTCTTTTCATAATTTTATAATGAATATTATATTATTCTCTATATTATTTATTGTACATTATAATTGTCATTAAGTCAATAGCTTTTTGATTTTCCATGACTGTTTATTTTGTAGAAACTGTATATTAATGCTATTGAATTTCTTTATTTAAAATTTTGTATAATAAATAAGGCTTGCAAATTTATTTTATAAGGGTTTTTACAATGAGTTTTAAAGGTTTTATACTTTTAATCGTTGTCAGTGTAATACTTGCTGTCTTTATAAAAGCATGCATGTTCATGTTATCTGTTCTTTTTGGCAAAAAAGATTGTTCGGTATGCAGTCCTGGTGGCAATTGCCCTTTGGACAGATGCGATTTGGAAGAATCCTGTGATGAAACTTGTGCAGGGTGCAAAAATTATAATTCTAAAAAACACTAAAGGCTTTCATTAAAATAAAAAAAATTATAAATATATGTATCGGGAAATAATTGCTTTAGATTAGGCAATTGTTGATTAAATATCATATGTTAATTTGTTAGCAAATTTTGTTTGCGAAAGTGTTTTCAAAGCGAATGTAGCAAAATTATATCTGGTTGTTTTGTAAAATATCAACCATTTTAATCTAAATTTAATATTGCTATATTCTGAATTATATAGGATCAATTTCTTTATTGTTTCTTGAGTACTTATAATTAACAATTTCACCAGACTGTAATAAAAGAATGGCTTGTTGAATTATTTCAAACGGAACTTGAAACCATTCTCTTGGAGTACACCTTGTTCCATTATTATCTATTACATCTATAGAAACACATGCTGATTTAAAGAAACGATGTAGCAAATCTTCAAATTTTTTTGTGTTCATATTATACATTTCATAAGTAGCAACAATCTTCACTTTAGCCATTAGGTATGTAGGTTCATTTAAAGCATTGCGGATTCTATCTTCAACAGCAGTTTCTGAATAACCAATTTTATATAGATCTTTAATGTTTTTTACTTGAGGATCTTTACTTAGTGATTTTAAAACATAAACATATCCTGAATGCTTATCTTCATTAGTAATATTTGCAAATCTGGTTAACAATTTATCTTGGTTTTCCGTTACAATTAATCCGTCTGTATACATTGCTTTTGCTAAAGAATTTCTTAGAATATTTGATTCTGTCCCATTTTCATAAACACATCTAAGTCTTGCTTGTTGGCGTGTGTTACGGTGCTTAAACTCTCCTACTTTATCAATATACAACAAAACACCTTGTAAAACAAAAAAATTTCCTTCTACAATAGATGTTTCGGTTGTAAACTTATTCAATATACGTTTTTTGTTTTTTAAATCCGATTGGCAAGCTTTAAACATTACTTCAAATTTATCAAAATCCTTACACTTTTTACGAGTTGCAATATAATCATAAGAACTGATACGTCCTGATGTATCTTGTTGTAACTCTTTCCTAATATTAAAAATATCTTGCTGTTCATTCAAAGATAACAATCTCAAATCATCATCATCAAAAATATCATTAATAGACATTGGCATTTGTTTTTCATTTGAAATATTTAAAAGCTTGTACCTGTCAAATTGTTTTAGATACGATGATTTCTGTGGGCATGTTCTTATACCTTCCAATCTGTAATAAAGCATATTTTCTAATATGTTACTACTGATTTGGGGCTCTTTACCATTTTTATCTATAAATTTATTTATCTCTTTAAAGCTATTGGCTAATCTATCATTAGATATTACAGCTTCAGTCTTAGGTTTAACATTTAATAAGCCTAAATCATCATCATCAATTATCTTTTTTAACCAGTCTTCCATATTTTTACTCCACATATTGGTTTCTTTTTTTATTTCTAATATATAACAGTGCAGAAGCCAATTCTTTTTCATGGGGATCAAGTGAGTTTAAATCAGGTTCATTCCCTGTCATTTTTACAAATTCTTTTATCTTTGGCCATAAAACAATAGCCTGTTCTTCAGTCATTTGTATTTTTGTAAAATCAATACATTCTTGAATCAATCTAAATGTACGTTTATCTAAAGATTTTGATAAAATTTCAAATGCTTTTTGAAATGGGTTTATAGAATCAATTAAATCAATATGCAGTTCGTTAATATTTATAAATTTGTTAGCCATACGAATAAAACGTTGATCACCTGTTTGTTCTATTTCACCAGTTTTAATAGCTGCATCTGCAATTATATATTGTCTTACTTGTTCAATTTCATCATCTGTTAAGTCAGGATAAGTTGTTTGAATAATTTTGGGAATTAAAACTTTATTAACAACGGCAGGGTCTATATTCCCAGGCAATGCTTTTAAAACATCTGGATCTTGAAGTATTTTTGCTTTTAAATCATTTAAGTCAGCTTGAACAATTTGTTTTACTTTTTCTGTTACAGGTTGCTTAAACCCTCTAATTTTAATTTCACCTTTTTTGTTTGGAGAAACATCATCTTCAAGCCGAACCTTAAAGTCAAATTTTGGGGCCAAAACTTGTTCCATTAAAAGACAGCAAGTAATGGCTTTTAACATATTATTTACAGCTACTGTTAATTGCTCATTTTCTGCATCTGGTTGAGCAATTAAATTAGTAAATTGAGCATGAGTTTTATTATTGCTATCTCTAGTACAACGCCCTATAATTTGTACAATTTCTGTTAAAGATCCTCTATATCCAATAGTCAAAGCTTGCTCGCAATATGGCCAATCAAACCCTTCTTTAGCCATCCCAAGTGCAATTAAAATATCTAAATCATCAACATTTTTAATGTTACGAAGATATTCAACAACTTTTTCTCTTTCTTTACTATCATCTTCAACTAAATCTGCAATTTTAAGCATTTTTCCATCACTTCTACTTTTAACAAATAAAATGCCTGTTTCAGAATCTTGATTATAAATATCACCAATTATATCAATAATTTGGTTTACTTCATCATATTTGTCTTTTGTTGATGCTAAAGAATTTACATTTGGGATATGAATGATTGTCTTTTTATTGGTATCTAAAATTTCATCAATTGCAGTTAAATAACGTCCTTGATAGAAATGATATCCAATTCCTAAAGACTTAAGATATGTATAACCATTAAGTTGTTCATAATAATTGTAAGTTACTCTATCAAACTTTGCTTCATCTTCTGGGTTTAAAACGGCAATGCCGTCACCTCTGAAATAAGAGCCTGTCATTGCAACAATATGAGCATTTGTTTTTATCATAATAGAATGCAATAAATTGCCCAAAATGCTGCTATCCAAATCAGCAGACACATGATGAAATTCATCTATAGCTAACAAACAATCATTAAACTTACTTTCTTCTATATTTTCACAAGCAAAACGCAATGTTGCATGAGTACAAATAATGATTTTATTATCAGAATCCATAAATTCGTGAAATGTTGCAATTTTACCTTTACTGTTATCAGCTCCTGCAGTACATAAATTATATTTATCTTCTGGTATCCAATCTGCAAAAAAACCAAACTTACTTAATTCTGTTTTTTTAAAAGAAGCCCCTATTGAACGCTCTGGTACTGCAACAATAACTTTTTTAATATCTTGATTTTTTAGTTTATCCAAAGCAATAAACATTAATGCCCTTGATTTGCCAGAAGCTGGAGGTGCTTTAAGTAATAAATACTGGGAAGTTCGATATGCAAATGCTCTTTCTTGCATTTCACGCATACCATACTTATTGGTTTTTGTACTTTCACCTGTTTGGGCATAGTTTACATTCACCAAATTTTCCATAAGTACTCCTTATAATAACTCTAATTGTTTTAACTCATCATCGGATACATTGTTTATCATCATTTCATAGCGTTTGAATAAATGCTCTAGACGTTCATCATCAGATTTAAAAGGTGCTTTTTTATAACATTGCTCAATTACAATATCAAGGCTATGATGTGCATCTATCAAATCTTTTGGCATGCTATCCATATTATAAAGCTCTGCCATTGTTTTTTCTGAGTATTTTTCACGGACAGCCAAAACATCATTAACGCAAATCTCTATTCTTTTCTTTTGTTGATCAGTTATGTCTGGGAAAGGGAAAGGATTGTAGCATATTTCGACAGAATAACGAGGACTTGTCCCTAATGTGCCACACACATACTTTACCCAAATCATATGGATTTTAGACATTAAAATACCTAAAATCCATATTGCAGGATCATATATAGTGAGTGCTGCATTAGTTATAATAGACGTTTTATCTAAAAATCCCATTGGAATATAATTTCTATGTTCAGATGATGTTGAAGGAATAATAATAGCATGCTCCTTGAAATTTGAAATTTGTGCAAATCTATGAGATACTTTTGCGTATTGATTTGTTGTTTTAGCTTTTGATGCAAGCCTAAAATTATAAACTTTTTGGACACGTTGTTCTATCTCAGGATATGACAAAGCTATTTTTAGGTCTTTATCATCAATCCATAAACACCAACGTTCTTCTCCTCTTATAAATTCTTTGGATCCATATAATCTTTTTATGAAAATATTAGCATTAGGATATTTTTCTAATAATTTATTTTTTTCATGTGTAGATAATATTAAATTTCCACCATCTCTTGCCATATTACCCAAGATCATTTTAGGAAGTTTTGATAAAGGTTGTTTTCTGGATAATACCATATATGAATTTTTTGTTGTTAAATAAGGAGATATGTTTTTAACATGCTCACATAAACCATCTGTGTATAGAAATTTTGTTTGCACAGAATACTTTTTAATTCCTATAATAACACATATGATACCTGCATTTCTCTTTGCATTATTTGACCACCTAAATGCTTTGTATGCAAAAAATATTTCTAAATTTTGATCAAATATTTTTGGCCAAAGAATACCGATTTGTTCTCCTTGTGTAATAGATTGCGTAGAGACAAAAGAAAAGGGGATATTAGTATTCTTAGCATAATTGGCCGCTTTTATGAACCATGCTATTATGTAATCAGCATTTTTATATTCTTCAGATTTGTTAAATACAATAGACAGATCTTCTTTTTGTTCTTGGCTTTGTTTTCTTGCTCCTTCATAAGGAGGATTCCCTAAAATATAAACTTCGGCTTCTTCTTTTGGTAAATCTAATTTTAGGGGGGTATTTTGTAAAGTGTTGCGGTTGCATTCTTTTTCAAGATTACTATCCTCAACATATTTTGGACAAACTTTTTCCCAATTTAATCTGCAAGCGTTCCCACAAACAATATACCCACTTTTGCCAAGTGGTAATGTTGGGTTTGCGATACCAAAATCTTCTTTAAATTTACAATTCATTTGATGTTCAGCCAACCATAGAGATAGTTTGGCAATTTCACATGCAAAGTCATCAATTTCTATACCATAAAACTGATTTAAATAAATTTGAGATAAATTCATTTGAAAAATGTTTTGTTTTTGCAAATTATTGATTCTTTTTATAATATCCATTTCAAGCAATTTTATTTGCTTAAATGCAATAATCAAAAAATTACCAGATCCACATGCTGGGTCAAAAATCCTGATTTTTGATAATCTTATTTGTAATGATTGTAGTTTTTTGACATCATCAAATGACTTATCAAATTCTTCTCGTAAATTGTCCATAAATAATGGATTTATTACTTTCATAATATTTGGGACAGATGTATAGTGTTGTCCAAGTCCTGAACGAACTTCGGCAACTTTAACAGCTTGAAACATTGAACCAAAAATATCTGGATTAATCTCTTTCCAGTTTAATTCCCCGCATTCAATAATCAATTTTCTAACTTTTGATGTTAGCTCAGGAATATGTATTTGTTTTGTAAATAGCTGTCCATTAACATATGGAAAATTTTTAAGATATGATGGAAATGATTGTTTCTTTTTTATGTCACTTTCATCTAAAACATCAAATAATCGTTGAAAAAATAGTTTTAAATTATGTCCGTCTTCATCTGTATGATCAGCTAAAGCTTTTGTAAAAATATTTTCGCTTGGAAAAATGCCTGTATCTTCCGCAAAAAGACAAAACAAAAGTCTGGTCAAAAATTGGTTTAAGTCATGATTATATTCATTGGCAAAAGATTTGTTGTTATAATAAATTTCGTCATAAATCTTAGCCATTTTTTCAGCAGCTTTAATATCTGCAGCAGATTCAAGTGGAATTTGATATTTTTCTTTACCTGTCCATGGTAAGAAAAAAGTAGCCTTTGTATATAAATCATTAAATTTGATATCAAGAGTATCTTTTGTCTTTGTATCAATAGCAAGTAAATGTTTAAAATTTGTTACTATGATAAACCTTGGTTTGTGAGAATGAGTCTTTATATCCTTATCTAATTCTGTAATAACAGATAAAAGATTTCTCCCATCAGAAACATTTTCAAACAATAACTTTCTTTTGATAATTAGTTGGTTTTCATTCTTAGATAATTTGTCATTATCTTTTTTAGCTCTGGTTAATTGAGCCTTTGATGTCCCATATACCTCAAGAAGATCATAAATAAAACTATCTTGGCTTATTTTATTGCATAATGATTTTATCTTATTTTCAATTTCTAAAGTATCCACTATTAACCTTTTTATGTAGCAGGGTACAAGAGTATTTATTTAAGAGATTATCTAATTTTTATAAAAAATGCAATGAAAAACGTATAATATAGAAAACACTTTCCTTTTGCACTCTTTTGTTTGTAAAAGACTCTATAGTTAAACTGTAAATAAACTGTGAAAATATAAAATTGAATATAAAAATTAAACCTGTATCTCAAAAACAATTTTCTATGGTTGTAATAAATTCAAAATGCTTTTTTTGATATCTTCTTTCAAGCAGTTAAAGAATTTAAGATTTGTGCGGATTTTGGAGTTTGGAAATGAATTGAAGTATGTGTATATAAGCAACAGTGAAACGGGTGGTACATGAGGGAGTAAAAGCGATAGTATAATCCATAATATCAAATCCATTATAAATTTAATATAATATTTATATGATTAATTTTATAAAAATTAATAATGATTCTGATATCCAAAAACTTGCAGTTCTAGCAAATCAAATCTGGCACGAAGCCTTTTCCGGTATTTTAACAGTTGAACAAATTAACTATATGCTTGAAAAGTTTCAGTCTTTTGAGGCGCTGAAAAATGTCATTGAGAAAAAAGGATATGAATATTTTTTTATCTGTGACGGTGATGAAATTGTCGGATATACCGGGCTGCAGGAAACCGGCGGGAAACTCTTTTTAAGCAAACTTTATATATCAAAACAAAGCAGGGGAAAAAAGATTGCAAGCAGGACGTTTGATTTTATTGAAGAATTTGCAGAAAAAAGAAATTTAAAAAGCATTTGGCTTACCGTAAACCGCAACAACACTCACGCCATAGAAGTTTACAAAGCCGAAGGTTTTGAAATTGTCCGTGAACAGAAAACAGATATCGGCAACGGGTTTGTAATGGATGATTTTGTCTTTGATAAAAATTTATAGCAAAAAATTTTAAACTTCAAATTAAAAAGCATTCCTATTGATTAATTGAATAAGATATTTTTTCGTTAGTTACCGCATTAGAGTATGCCATGACTGCAATATTTTCTACTGTAAAAATTTCAAATAAATAAATTTTTAATTGCTGTTTGTTTGAAGTCATTTCCGTTTCATTATGTTTTAAGGAAATGATAAGTTCAGCAATGGCAGTAAAAAATATAAAGGAATATACTCTGCGGTGGGCGTTTTTGGTTACTTTTTAGACTCGTGATAAAAAGTAACTTGCAGCGGGTCAACTACCCGCATTTTTTGCTGTTTGCAAAAAATTGCCGTTTTGAGATTGAATAGAAAATTAAAATCTTTGCATAAAAAAAACTTCCTTCGGTTTTGGGAGTGAGATAAAAGATTTGGTTGATTTATCTCTTTGTTTCTTTTTTCATCTTTTTCAAGATGTCCCAATTCCTTTGGAAGCATTCATAGTATAGC
>Ga0302240_1000431_pt1 | contig 43561 bp, 43 predicted proteins | sample AAG_UR_His_MG_FD_193538 | JGI IMG/M metagenome (GOLD analysis project Ga0302240, IMG submission 193538) | Enriched activated sludge microbial communities from anaerobic digester in WTTP, New Holstein, Wisconsin, United States - AAG_UR_His | ecosystem: Engineered > Bioreactor > Anaerobic >... | reverse complement strand
CCCGGCTCAATACGAGCAATTACGTTTAATGCACTCAAGCGATTGAACCGCCGTATACCGAACGGTACGTACGGTGGTGTGAGAGGACGGCTACTCAACTAATGGGTAGCCTCCTACTCGATTTTTTCGCTACATTGTCAAATTCACTTGAAGCCTCACAATGGTATCATCCTTAAGTTCCGCGTGGAAGAGGTAGTATTCGCCGGAGAGGTCAAAACTGTGGAGGGCGTTGCCGTTTTCAAGGGTCTCGATCACGGAAGCCTCACCGTAGAGCAAGGTGAGGGTTTCCAGGCTGTCGCCGACTTTGAGGCCCCGCGGCGTAGGATAATCGGGATTGTCCGTGGAAATCATGAAGACCTCGTTTTCGATGATCATGATTTCAATACCATTTTCATAATAGCGCGTTTCTTCATAGCCGTTTTGGGCTATTTCAGTCTGGTCAGGCTGTTGAGCCATGCGGAAGTCGAGCTCCAGGGCGGCTAGTCTCACGGAGAGGTTGCCAAGCCGGAGGTCTTCTATGGTCAGATCGTCCACCGGCGTATCCGTGACAACCGGGATGGTGCGCTGGGTGATGTTGAGAGGTTTTGGGCTGCCGTCCTGGAGGTATAGCGATTCTTTTTCAAGGCCGGCGACGAAGCCCTTCATGACTATATCCGTGGTGCCAATTTCCGGCAGGTACTGCTCCAGAGTGACATCGATCAGATAGTCTGTAGCTTCAGCTTTTCCAAATTGATATTGAACACTGCTGGAGCCTTGGTCCGCGAAGACGAGCAGGAGCGCGTAGTTTTCAAAGTAAGCATCACCGTAGTTCAGGGTTTGACCTTCCCGGGCGCTTTCAAAGCCGTAGGTCTCAATGGCTTTTTCCCACGCAGCGGTGTTGTCTATGAGAAGCCCAAACAGCTGGTCTTCTCCTTTTTCGCGAAGTGCTTGCTGCGATTCGGCGAGGCCCTCATGATAGTCGCCTTTGATAGGAAAGGCGAAGGGCGGCGTAGTATAGGATTGGTCTTCGACCGGAGGGGTCGTGACCGGCGGCTGCTCGGGCGCTGGCTCCGGCTGTGCGGGCGGCGTGGCGCAGGCGGCGAGGGCGAAAACAAAGATCAGCATAATGCTGAGAATTGATAGTTTTTTCATCAGTGAGGTCTCCTTTCAGAACTAGGCCAGCTTGAGTATGGGTATTAGAGCGCTGCTGGCCGCAATTGTTTCGGTTTATAATAACTGGAATATAAACTTAGACGTCAGAAGTCTGAAAAAGTTTCACCGGATGAAAATTTTGAAGGGCGTAGTGAAGAACCCTTAATGGTGTAAATTTACACTAAGCTCTGGCACCGGATTAAAAGCTGTCCGCGTCCCCAATTCTGTTTTTGTCCGCGTCACCAAATTGATACCTGTCCGCGTCCCCATCCTCAAAAACGGCTATTTACTTGCCACCTGAAACCTCAGCACCGTCTTAAGCTTGGCGGTTTCGGTCTTTCGCGGGTCGGACAGATAGATTTCGCGGTGCGTTTTGGAGGCCCGGATCCATCCATGCTCAGCACAGTAAGCCTCCATGGCGGCGAAGCTCGCGGGTTCGTCAGCATAACTGCCGAGGTGGAGCATCTGACAACAGGAACCTTCCGTCAGAGTTGTCAACTTCACCCGCGACAGCGGCAGTCCCGGCTTCTTCTTTCCTGCCTCAGTCAGAAAACGCTCAAACAAAGCCGGTGTCAGAAAGTCCGGCTGCCGGATCATCAGGGTATACTTGAAATTCTCCTTTTCCAGCGTCACAGCCGTATAGTCGATCAGATCCCAGACGCCCTCCAGGGGGAAGACGGTGTACTCGTAGTAACCGTCCGGAACCACTGCGCTCTTGTAGGACATCTTGACCGCATAGCTGAGGGCGTACAGCGCTTCCACTGCCTCGGAAAACTCAGGGGCATCCGGGCTGCCGGAGCCTTCTATGGTCAGGTACAGCAGCTCCGGCACCTCAACCAGCTCCGGTTTTTCCTTTGGCAGGTAGAGCCATTTAAAATCCTTTTTGTAGTCCACTTTCTTGGGAGACTCGAGGGCGGTGCTGACAGACATTTCATAAAACCCCTTTCAAAGTGTAGGATTCAGTCGGATCAACGACTATCGGCGGATTGTTCTTGTTTTCACAATTTTTGCGGGGTAAAATGGAACTAAAGTTAACCTTTGAAATTCCATGAGCTTCATTCACGAAATCCAAGGCCCATTCGGGGCATAAATTCGAATGAACTTTCCAACCCGCAGCGCTGTGCTAGTCCGCGCTGCCAACCCCCAACGTTCAAGGAGGTCACCGACCCATGTCAAAGGAATCGTACCACCTGAGCGCTGACCAGGCGCGAACCCTCTCTGAGCTCGAAGCCCTTGCCTATGAACGGTTGGCGAGCCGCGGCCTCGGTGGCCTGGACCTTCCCGGGGCTTACCTGGCAGCTGCCCAGCGGCTCCTGTGCGCCAAACGCATCCTGATTTTGACCGGGTTTCCAATCCGGGGTGCGGCCCTTGGTGAGACGGACGGACCTCCGGGTGCCCTGGCCCTGGGCATTGCGCTGGAGCGTCTCGGCATCCAGGTGGCCTACACCACCGACGACTTCTCTGCACCGCTCCTGGCGCTTGGCGGCCCAAAACTCAACCTGCGCGCCGACATTCATTCCTTTCCGGCCGAGGTCGACGAGCCGACCCTAAAGCGTCTCTACACCGACTTTGATCCCGACCTGGTGTTTGCCATCGAGCGCCCAGGGAAGGCTGCCGATGGTCTCTGCCACTCCATGCGCGGCGAAGTGATCTCCGACCTGACGCCATCCCTTGACCTGTTCTTTGAACTGGCGGCCATGGACAACAGGCCTACCCTGGCTATAGGCGACGGCGGCAATGAGATTGGCATGGGCCGGCTCTATGACGCGGTGGTGAAGCAAGTGCCAAAGGGCGAGGCAATCGCTGCTGTGACAGCAGCGGACATCCTGATGCCGGCGGCCGTCTCAAACTGGGGCGCCTACGTTTTAGTGGGGGCGCTGTCCCTCCTCGGCGGCCACAACCTGCTGATTTCCGCTGAAACCGCCTCCGACCTCCTCCACACCATGGTCGACATGGGAGCTGTCGATGGCGCAACCAAACGCCGGGAATACACCGTCGACGGCTACAGCTTTGAGGAAAATCAGGCGGTGATCCAGGCGGTGCACGAACTGCTGAGGCAGTGGGTTTGATGCCGTCTTGAAAATTGGTGTTGGAAATTGGTGTTGGAAATTGGTGATGTCAGACGCAGGCCGCTGACGCCTGCTTCCACTTCGGCGGCAATCGACTGAAGTCGCAGCTTTCTTATGCTGCCCAAGACCATCGGCTAAAGCCGTTCTCACCATTTTTACCCTCATTATTTGATTTCGATCACAGTTTTTCCGGCGCGATTTCGTTAATATGGAGTCAGAAAATCGTTACGGAGGGTACAAATGGGTATATTAGATTTGAATAAGACGGTTTATAGTTTGTGCGAGGAATATCCGCAGCTGGTCGGCATCCTGCAGGGCCTTGGCTTTGAGAGCATAGGCAATCCCATCATGATGAAGACCGCGGCGCGGGTCATGACTATCCCCAAGGCTGCTCAAATGAAGGGCCTGCCGATGGTCACCATCATCACCGCCTTGCAGAAAGCGGGGTTTGTCGTTGAAGGAGGAGAATGACTTTGAGTGAGTACATTGACAACCGAAGCAGTGAAAAAAGCAACCGCGCGGAGCGGCAGAAGGTCCTGAAGGACATCATCCTGCAGCTGCACGAGGGCAAGGATCCGGCAGACGTCAAGAACGAATTCGCCAAGCTGATCGACGGCGTGTCGGCCAGCGAGATCTCCGAGATGGAGTCCGGCCTCGTCGCGGAGGGTATGGCCATTGAGGAAATCCAGAAGCTGTGCGACGTCCACGCGGAGATCTTCCGTGGTGCGGTCACCCAGATTCATACGACATCCAAGGAAGAGGAAAAGCCTGGACATCCGGTTCGGGTGCTACGTGAGGAGAACTTTGCCATTGAGAGTCTGCTGAAGAATAAGTTGATGCCAAAGGTCGCGGCGTTGACGGATGCGTCTGTGGCGGAGAAGCGTTATGAGCTGCTGGAGGATGTCAATCTGCTCCTGGATATCGACAAGCATTACAGCCGCAAGGAGAATATTTTCTTCCCTTACATGGAAAAGTACGGCATTTCGGCGCCACCAAAGGTCATGTGGGGCGTGGATGATGAGATTCGAGCGCTGATTAAGGGGTTCAAGGCACTGCTGGCTGGTCCGGGTGCGACGGCTGCAGAGCTTCAGGAAGCGGCGGATGCCATGAACGCGAAGATTCTTGATATGATTTTCAAAGAGGATTCCATCCTGATCCCAATGCTGCTGGAGACCCTGACTGAGGATGAGTGGGTCGAAATTGCGCTGGACAGCGAGGAAATTGGTTATTGTATCGTTAGCCCGGAGGCGAAATGGAAGCCATCCAGAATGGTGCCTTTTGGTGCGCCTGGAGAAGCGGCAGCTGCTGCTGAGTCTTCAGCTTCTGCCGATGGTCTGGTTCGAATGGAAACGGGCATTCTCAGCGTGGATGAGCTGACTCGACTCCTGAACACCCTGCCAATTGACATGACCTTCATAGATAAAGACGACACAGTGAAATACTTCTCCCAGTCCGCTGAGCGGATCTTCCCTCGCACCAAGTCTGTCATTGGCCGCTCCGTCCAGAATTGTCACCCACCTTCAAGTGTTCATGTGGTGGAGACGATCCTGGAAGCTTTTAAGGCCGGCCGTAAGGACCACGAGCATTTCTGGATTCAGATGGGCGACGCCATGATTTACATTCGCTATTTTGCGGTGCGGGATGACCAGGGTGCGTATCTGGGTACACTGGAAGTTACGCAGAACATCGCGCCAATCAAGGCAATTGAAGGGCAAAAGCGTTTGTTGTCGGAAGACTTTTGCGAAGGCTAACAGAAGTGCATAAACTGGAGAAGAATTGCCTAAGTGTGAGCTTGCTCACACAGAGGTGATTCTTTTCCAGTTTATATAGGGCGCAGCTATAACCGAGCGAAGCAAGGGCGCGACCGAAGCGCAGCCCTAAACCACGCGCAGCGTGGTTTGGGGAGGAGCGAGGTTGCACGTCTGTTAGAGTGAGGTGAAGCTTGCACTACGGCAGGGAAACAGAAAAATTCTAGCCGTTGTCAGTGATTGTATAAAGTGAGTCAAAGCCGCAGGGTTAAAAGCCTTAGCGGCTTTTTTCGAGGTGTAGGTCTGGCACCAAAGTTGAGTTGGGGACGCGGACTGTAATATTTTTTGTCCGCGTCCCCAAAACAAAAGTTGTCCGCGTCACCATAGAAAAAGGGTAACATAGACACAAGGAAACATGTTATTCAAGCCAAACCTTCGAGGTGATTCATGACACATCCAATCGAATACAGCGTTACATTCCTTGAAGCAGAGGAAATCACTCGGCGCGGGTTATGGAGTGAGCTCCAGCGATTTGCCCAAGAGGATCCAGCGAGGCATTACTTTATTTTGCTGGGGCTGCTCAACCCTGAGAAGACATTTCAAGGTGTCATCACCCTGCGCGACTGCGACGGCACACTGACAGCAGCCTATTTACAAAGGTCCTCAGGCAACGCTCAGCTGATGATGTCCCCCTACCTGCTCAACTCAGCCATTCAGCATGATAGCCTGCGTCCCTTCGCGGAGGCCATTCGGCGATGGGGCTTCAATCAGCTCATTGCGGCAGCGTCCTACTGTAGGGTCCTTGAGCCGTATGATTTATTTGTCAGTCACTTCATTGGCGCGGAAATCGCCGTCATGTCCCCGGAAACAGCAGCTTCTGAGGCTCTCAGCAAGGAGATCCTTTACAACCTCGAGCCCCTCAAAGTCGAAGACCTGGACGAGATCATAGATCTTTACCAGCGCTGCTTTCATTCCTTCACGCCACGGCCTGTCATGGAGGAGAAGCTTCTCACTGGGCGCGGACATGGCGTCGTCGTCCGGGAAAACGGTCGGATCATAGGCTGTGCTCAAAGTGAATTTGAATCCCCCCATCAAGCCTTGATCGTAGGTGTGGCCACAGAGCCGGAAGCCAGAGGCAGAGGCATCGCTTCAGCTTGCGTTGCAGGGCTGACAAAAAGCCTGGTCGCACCGGAAAGATTCTTCGCCCTCCAATATGACAACCCGAGCGCCGGAAGAATATACAAGCGACTGGGTTTCGTCCCGGTAGACCATGTAGGACACTATCATTTCAGAAGGGAGCAGTAAAAATGGCCATTAGAGAAATCCTGCTTCTGGGACACGACCACTTGAGAGTCGAGTGCGCGCCCCTGGAAGACAACCAAAAAGAGCTTGCGGCAAAAGTAGCTGAGGACCTGAGGGATACCCTCCTCAACTTCAGAAAAAACTTTGGCTTCGGGCGAGCCATAGCAGCGCCACAAATTGACGCCTTAGTCAGAATCCTTTACATGAACATAGGCGGCGAAGAGACAGTTCTCGTCAATCCGGTCCTTGAGCCCATTGACAAAGAAACCTTTTATGTCTGGGACGACTGCTTCAGTTTTCCGGGACTCGAAGTCTGGCTGAAGCGCTACAAACACGTGCGCATCAATTACCTCGACCTCGGCTGGAATGAGCAGGTCCTCGAGGTCGAGGGCGACCTCGCCGAGCTCCTCCAGCACGAGTATGATCATCTGGATGGCATTCTCGCCGTCGACCACGCCCAAACGTCCAAGAGCCTCAGGTTCAACAAAGACAAGATGGGAAAAGCATAATTGACCAGCATCCCCGAAAGGAGCCGAAAATGCGCATTGCCTACAATATCATGATCCAAACCTTCACCGACATTCTCATGCAGCGAGGCGTCGCGTCAGAGGCTGCTGACCTTACCGCCAAGATTATGGCAGATAACAGCCTGGATGGCGTTTACACTCATGGTGCTAATCGCTTTCCAAGACTGATCCAATATATTGATGAAGGCTACATCGATATTAATGCCAAGCCGGAATGTCTTCTCAGCGCCGGTGCTTTTGAGCGGTGGGATGGGCACCTTGGCATGGGTGTTCTGAACGCCAGAGCCGCCATGGCCCGGGCCGTCGAACTGGCCTCCGAACACAGCGTCGGCATCGTTGCACTGGGCAATACCAACCACTGGATGCGGGGTGGTGCTTATGGCTGGCAGGCCGCTGACGCAGGCTGCGTGGGGATCTGCTGGACCAACACCAGACCCAATATGCCCGCCTGGGGCGGCACGGATAAAAAAATTGGCAACAATCCCTTCGTCATGGCCGTCCCTCGAAGCGATGGCCGCCACGTCGTCGTCGACATGGCCATGTCGCAGTTCTCCTACGGCAAAATTGAGGAAGCACGACTCCAGGGCAAAAGGCTTCCAGTCGCAGGCGGCTACGACTCAAACGGTCAAATCACAAATGATCCCATCGAAATCGAAAAGACCATGCGCGTTCTCCCCACAGGTTTTTGGAAGGGATCCAGCATGTCCATAGCAATGGACCTGATCGCCGCGCTGCTGTCTGCAGGCCTCACCACCTCGGAAGTCGGCCGCCGTTACACGGAAGAGTATGGTTTGTCGCAGGTTTTCGTCGCCATCGGCCAAAATCAATTCAACACGGCGGAATTTTCAGACGGCCTGATTGAATCCGTGATCCAAGACCTCAAGAGCTCTATGCCGATGGTCGAGGACACCACCCTCCGTTACCCCGGTGAACGCGATTACAAGGTGCGCATGGAGCAGCTGGAAAATGGCATTGAAGTGGTGCCGGAGGTGTGGGAGAAGATTTTAGGGTTATTGGGATGAAAGAAATGAATAATTATGTCATACATCAATTTCCTCTTAGGATGAAAAGAGCCGATTAATAAACAAATCAGCTCTTTTCTTTTTTGATGAATTTTAGTACAATACTAGTATACAAGTTGAGGGTTGAACTAACCGATTGAATGACCATGGAGGAATAAGGATGAAAGCGGTATATCTTGAAGCACCCGGTGTGATTTACATGAAAGAAATTGAGATGCCAGAATCCAAACCAGGCTATGCGCTTATCAAAGTGAAGGCCGCAAGCATATGCGGCTCTGATGTCGGTGCATTTCGAGGAAACAATGTGTTGGTCACTTACCCGAGAATTTTAGGTCATGAGGTTGCTGGTGAAATTGTGGAAATTGGACCGAATGATAATGGGCTAAAACCCGGAGACCGTGTCATTTTGGACCCCTATGTCTACTGCGGTAAATGTTATCCTTGTTCGATCGGGAGGACTAATTGCTGCGAAAATCTTGAAGTTTTAGGTGTACATCGGGATGGTGGCATGGCTGAGTACTTTTCTCACCCGGACCATTTGCTGCACAAAGTTCCCGAGGGAATCGACTGGGATCTGGTACCACTGGCAGAGCCACTGACTATATCGCTTCACTCGATTCACAGAGCAGGATTAAAGGCCGGGGAGCATATTACAATCATTGGTGCCGGGCCTATTGGATTGGTTGCAGCACTTGCAGCAATTGAGTATGGCGCAGTCCCAATTCTGATAGACGTATTGGATGAACGACTTGACTATGCAAAAACACTTGGTATCTCTAATACGATCAACAGCTCAAAAACAGATGCTCTTCAAGCCATTAAAGATTTGACGTTGGGTGTCATGTCACAGGCTGTGGTAGAGGCATCGGGCTCAAATCAAGCAATCCGAGCGACATTGGATTATGTATCCTATGCAGGAAGAATTGTGTTTACAGGATGGCCAAAAGCAGACACCGAGTTGCCAACTGCTTTGATTACTAAGAAAGAACTGGATTTGAGGGGATCTCGTACGAGTGCAGGTGAATTTCAAGAAGCCCTTGAACTGATATTGAAATCAAAAGTAGATGTTGGCGCAACGATTTCAAAACGAGTCGCATTTGATGAGTTGGCCCAAGCCGTTGTTGACCAATCTACAACACCCGAGAAATATCTTAAAATCATTTCTGTATTTTAAATTCATAATTGAATATAATTCAATTAATAACAAATAATGCAAATAACGGAGGCGTAATCATGATTTTTGGAAATCTAAATAATCAAGGCATAGAAGCGACCTATCCGGAACCAGTCAAAATTGCATTGAATTACTTGAGCGCCAATGACATGCTCGCTATGACAGCTGGGGTATATGAACTGGATGAGAAGAGGATGTACGTTCAGGTGATAGACACAACCACAAACTTGATCGAGAACAAGCGGCCAGAAGTTCACAGAAATTATGTTGATCTTCAGTACTCGCCTGCGGGAAATGAGTTAATTGGTTTTGTCCCTGACCTTGGCAATTTTAAGTCTTCAGAGGGTTATCAGGAAGACAGAGATATCATGTTCTACGATTGCGTTGAAGATGAAGTTTTCTTAAATATGACCGCTGGCAGTTTTGCTGTATTTTTCCCTTGGGATGTGCATAGACCGGCTTGCACTATGGGCGAACCTGCTTCCATTAGAAAAATTGTCATGAAACTTCATATGTCGTTATTTGAGTAAACCTCAAAGATCAAGATTGACAGTACAGGCCTAGTAAGAGATTGTTTTAGGATTGACCCAACCATTCTTGTATGGTAGTATAGTTGTGAACAAGAAAATTCTGAATATTTGATTTCTGAAGATAACATAATACGAATCAGTGCGATCTGAAAATAGGAGGCACACCATGAAAAATGTTCGTTGGGGCATGATTGGACATGGATCAGTCACTGAAGTAAAAAGTGGTCCAGGTCTGTACAAATCAGAACATTCCACCTTAAAAGGAGTGTATGGGCGAAATTCTGAAAAAGCACATGACTATGCGGCGCGGCATGGCATAGAGCATGTCTATGCCTCAGTGGATGAAATGCTAGGGGATCCGGAAATAGACGCTGTCTATTTGCCCGTACCGCCAAAATTCCACAAAGACTACGCTTTGAGATGCTTGGAGTCGGGAAAGATTCCTTACATTGAAAAACCTATGGCTCAAACCTATGAAGATTGTCTTGAAATCATAAAAAAAGCGGATGAAACTGGACTGCCAGTTTACGTGGCATTTTATCGCAGAGGTATGGAAAAGTATATCAAGATTAAGGAAATGTTGGAGGATCAGCTTATTGGCAAGGTTCGCTGCGTGGAGGTCAGGCATCTGATGCCGCCGGAAGCTTCGGATTTTGACAGAGAGAATCTTCCATGGCGTTTAGTGCCGGACATTGCAGGCGGCGGAAAGTTTCTGGATATGGGTGTCCATGTGCTGGATATTCTAGATTTTTTCTTTGGAAGTATTATTGAAGCTAATGGCGTTGCTGAGAATTTGGGTGGACTCTACGAAGTTGAAGACACCGTTTCTGCGAGTTTCAAGTTCGAAAGCGGCGTAGTAGGCAATGGACTGTGGTGTTATGTTGCAGATCATGCGGAAGAGGTTGTTCGAATTATTGGGGATTCAGGGACAATGACATTCGAGGGCTTAGGCTATGGACCTGTAACGGTTGTGAACAGTGATGGAGAAAAGCAAATTTCTTTTACGCCACCTGAGCATGTTGGGATGCCATATATTCAGACCATAGTCAACGAAATTGCAGGATATGGGAAAAGTCCGGCCAACCTTAAGAGTGCTGCAAATGTTATTAGAGTCACTGATCAAATCCTGGAGGAATATAGAAAACGGTACAAACGCAAGAAATCGAATGTGTAAGCTTTTGTTAAAGGAGAGTAGTCCATGAGAATTTCACAGGAAGATATGATCCAAGAATTCAAACGAGTCCTTGTCAGCAAAGGCTTCAGCGAGAATGACGCTTTTGAGTCCGCAAAGCTTTTTACAGAGAATAGTCTGGATGGGGTTTATTCACACGGTGTCAATCGATTTCCACGCGTCGTAAGTTACATTGACAAAGGCTATATTGACCCCAAAGCTAAACCAGAAAAAGTATCGTCCATAGGAGCGTTCGAGCGCTGGGACGGTAAACTCGGAATGGGGAATCTCAACGCTAAACTTGCTATGGAACGTGCCATTGAACTTTCCAAGGAGTTTGGAATAGGGCTTGTTGCCATTGGGAATACAAATCATTGGATGCGTGGCGGCGCTTATGGCTGGCAGGCAGCTAATGCCGGTTGTGTTGGAATCTGCTGGACGAATACACTTCCCAATATGCCTGCATGGGGCGGCAAAGACCGTCGAATAGGCAATAACCCTTTTGTCATTGCTGTTCCTAAATCCAACGGTCAACATTTGGTTGTCGATATGGCTATGGCACAGTTCTCCTATGGAAAAATAGAAGAGACGAAATTCAAAGGTGCACAACTGCCGGTTGCAGGCGGTTATGACCGACGTGGTGAATTGACCACAGATCCTGAAGAAATTGAAGCAACTTGGAGGGTACTCCCAATTGGTTTCTGGAAAGGCTCCGGTATGTCCATTGCACTGGATCTGGTCGCTGCAATTCTGTCAGCTGGAATGACCACAACAGACATTGGGAAGAAATGTGAAGATGAATACGGGCTGTCACAGGTGCTGATTGCTATTGATCCAAGACATTTCAACACAGAGGAATTTACGGATGATGTCATCAACCGGGTCATTGAAGACGTAAAAGGTTCTATTCCAGTCACTGAAGGTTCCAATATCCGTTATCCTGGAGAACGGGACTATCAAACGAGACTTGAAAATTTGAAAGATGGCATTCCGGTACTGCCTGAAATTTGGGAAACTATTAAGGCCCTTTAATTACCCGAAATTTTGGCAACAACGGCGAAAGCCGCATGATATCAAACAAAACAAAGGGGAGAATCAGATGAAAAAGTACTTATCATTGATCATGGTGTTACTACTGGCTGTCAGTGTGTTGGCCGGTTGTGCGCCAAAGGCCGAGGCACCAGCTGAAACGCCAGCTGAAACACCTGCAGAAGCAACACTCGAACCGGTTAACCTTGTCGTCGCTCACAACCAAACTTCAACAGAAAATCCTTACCAATATGGTCTCTTGAAATTTAAAGAAGTTGTTGAAGAACTCTCCGAGGGCAATATCACCGTAACGGTCCATAACGGTTCAATTGGCACAAACGAATCCGAATTGATCGAGAAGTTGTCCCTTGGCGCTGCTGATATGGTCGTTGCTTCTCCTGGTTTTATGACGGCTATCGGCGTCAATGAAGTGGATATGCTGTCACTCCTTTATCTGTTCAATAGCTTTGATCACTGGGAAAAAGCGCTTGATGGCGAGTTTGGCATGAAGATGAAAGAAGTCATTACAGAGAAAACAAACAATGAATTCATGATCATGGATTACTGGAGTTCAAGTGTCCGCAACTATTATGGTAAAGCGCCAATCACTGTGCCACAGGATGCTGCAGGCTTTAAAATCAGAACGCAGTCTTCCCCTGTTCAACAGGAATTCTGGGCAAATGCTGGTGCGATCCCGACTTCAGTCGCGTGGGGCGAGCTTTATCAGGCACTTCAACAGGGCGTTGTAGACGCTGCTGAGAATGACTACACAAACTTTATGCTCCAGGATCACCACAAGACCAAAAATGGCATGTATGTTTCTGAAACTATGCATGACTACACAACGCGTCTTCTTCTTATGAACGGCGATCGCTTTGACGCGCTTCCTGAGCAGCAACAAGCTTGGATTCTTGAAGCAATTGACGCAGCTACAGCTGAAGAAAGAGCCGTCACTTATCGTATGCTTGACGAGTCGAAAGCAAAAGTTATCGCAGATGGCGGCATAGTCAATGAAGTTGATCTTGACGCATTCCGTGAACTCGCTATTCCAATTCAAGACAAATATGCTCAAGAGAATGGCATGGAAGAGTTCCTTGAGATGGTACGCGCAATTAAATAAAAGTTTAAAAGCGGTGCAGTACGGATCGATTTATGATCCTTATTGCACCGCGCTAATTAGAAGTTAACCAAATAACGATTTTCAATAAGAGGAGGCTTAACATGAGAAGCCTTGCTAACGCGCTTGAAAAAATTCAAACTATGGCGGGTGCAATTGCTATTTCAGTTTTTCTCATTACAGTCATTATCCAAATAGCGGCGAGATTTTTACAAGTGCCTGTAATGTGGGCGCAAGATGTATCAGTTTACTCGTTTATTTGGGCTGTTTTTTTAGGTGCGGCCATTGCTGTCAACAGCCACCAGCATTTTGCTTTTGATTCCTTAAGAGACCATTTGAAAGGCCGCTGGAAGACCGCTCATGCAATCTTAATAATCCTTTTAATGTTGATTTTTACAATTGCCATGTCTAAATATGGCATTGACGTTACTAAGAAGTTTTGGAATTATCAGTGGGTAAATATGCCAAGTCTTAAAATGGGTTACGTATGGATGGCGCTTCCGTTAACTGGAATTACAATGACTTTTTATTTGATCACACATTTGTTTGAGGGCATTTATGCCTTTATTAAAGGGGGCGAAATATCGTGACTGAGGTCCTGCTGATTTTAGCTTTTATAACCTTTATTGCGATAGGGGTGCCAATCTCATTTTCGCTCGGTCTTGTTGCCTTCTTTGGTATTGCTACAGTTCCCGGCATACCAAGCATAGTCATTTTCAACAAGATGTTCTATGGACTGAATTCGTTTATTTTGCTTGCAGTTCCACTTTTTATACTTGCCGCTAATCTTATGAATCATGGAAATATCTCTAAGATGTTGATAGATTTTTCAGTAGCTTTAGTGGGTCATATACGTGGTGGACTTGCACATTCAAATATATTGGTATCCATGATATTTGCCGGTGTTTCAGGTTCTTCTCAAGCGGACACCGCGGGTGTAGGCAAGGTCTTAATTCCCAGCATGATCGAACAGGGTTATGACGCTGAGACGGCCGTTGGTGTTACAGCGGCGTCGTCGACCATCGGCAGCATCATTCCTCCAAGCATAGTTATGGTCGTTTATGCGGGCATTACCAACGCCTCTGTAGCGGCGTTGTTTCTGGCGGGCATGATTCCTGGAATTATGGTGGGGCTTGCGATGATGGCTGTTGTTGCGGTCAGAGGAAAAAAATACAATTTTCCCAAGAATGAACGTGTGAAGACCGCGGAAATTGGGAAGTTATTCTTAAAAAGTTTTCCTGCGCTGGTAACACCGGTCATCATTATAGGTGGTATCGTTTCCGGATTCTTTACACCAACCGAGGCTGCAGGTGTTTCAGCGGTCTATGCACTGCTGGTGGGCATGTTCATTTACAAGACAATCAAAGTTCGCCAGATTCCTGATATCATCATTGAAACCCTCAGATTGAGTTCTCTTTCTCTCTTTGCCCTTGCTACAGCAAATGCGCTTGGAGAGTTGATGGGCTATTATGGTGTCACGGCAGTTGTTTCTGAGTTCTTCTTGAATGCGCCAGGTGGAATGTATCTGTTTATCACAATAGTCATTGCTTTCTTCTTGTTTATCGGAACATTCATGGATGGCGTCCCGGCGATGATCTTGTTTGTACCGGTCATTTTACCTGCGGCAGTTGCGCTTGGCATACATCCCGTCCACCTTGGGCTAATTGTGACTATAACATTGTCATTGGGATTGGTAACACCGCCATACGGTTTGTGTCTTCTGATTGCGGGCTCCATTGGAAAAATCGGAATTGAAAGATCGTTCAGAGGTGTGCGTCCTTACTTCTTGGTTGCACTTTTGGTGCTCTTGTTTGTCGCTTTCGTGCCGCAAGTCGTCATTGGAATTCCAAAATTGATTAGTCCTCGCTTATTTTAGTTAACTTAATTAAAGTAAACTATTTGGTTCAAATATGAGCCCAATAGTTTGTGGTTGCTGGTATACTAGATTTAAATCATGTACAACTTGACGATGTGATAATAACCTTTAGGAAGTGATTCAATGAAAATTGATATTTTTCCCCAAACCGAAAAGACAACCGTAGGGGAATACGTTTATGACGTATTAAAAATGAACATTGTCAGAATGAAACTTGAACCCGGCAACCGAATCAGTGAAAATGAAATTTCAGAACTGCTTGGGGTAAGCAGAACGCCTGTTAGGGAAGCTTTTATTAAGCTTTCGAGAGAAGGCCTATTATACATTTTGCCTCAAAGAGGGACGTATATAGCAAAAATTGATCTTGATCAAGTTGAAGAAGCCAGATTTATCAGAGAAGTCCTAGAAAGTGCAGTTCTGAAAATCGTTACAAAGGGAATTGCGGATGAATATCTTGATCGCTTGGATGCCAATATCGAAGAGCAGCGAAATTGTTTGGTGACCAGGGATCTTTCCAAGTACTTTGAACTTGATGAAGCTTTTCACAGGATCATTTTTGAAAGTGTCAATAAGCTTAGAACTTGGATCGTTATTGATCAGGTGAATACGCAATATAAACGCGTCAGAATTCTAAGTTATACCTTTGATAACATGATTAACAGTTTGATTGACCAGCATGCACAGCTTGTTGAAGCGATTAGGCAGAAAAATGATGAAAAAGCACAACTTGTGATAGGCAATCACATTCGTAAACTCATTCATGAGCAGGCGGATTTGAAAGCACGCTATCCTAAGTATTTTTGAGAAACGAGACTGATATATACAATTTGAATTCATTGCCATACTTGAATGGCAGTTGTATTGAAGGAGGTAATCCATTGCAATTATCATTTAGATGGTATGGTGCTGATGATCTGGTTACTTTGGAGAAGATTCGTCAGATTCCAGGTATGTATGGGATTGTCAGTGCTATTTATGATGTTCCGCTCGGTGAAGTCTGGCCGTCAGATAAAATTGAATTTCTGAAGGGTGAAGTAAACCGTCATGGTCTTGCTTTGGAAGTGATCGAAAGTGTTCCGGTACACGAAGAAATCAAATTAGGTCTGCCAAGCCGGGATCAATTTATCAAGAATTATCAAGAAACATTGAAGAATCTGGCAATGGCCGGTGTAAAAACTGTTTGCTACAACTTTATGCCTGTGTTCGACTGGACGAGGTCAACTCTGACTAAACGTCTCGAAGATAGATCATTAACTTTGTCCTACACTCATGACGATATATTGAAAATGGATCCCACCTCAGGTGAGCTTGATCTGCCAGGTTGGGCGACGGATTATACAACTGAAAAACTTAAGGCACTCTTGCAAGCTTATGCCGAACTTAATGAAGATGGATTGTGGGAAAACCTTTCATACTTCTTGAAAGAGATTGTTCCTGTAGCTGAGTCCCTCGGCATAAAAATGGCTATCCACCCAGATGATCCTCCTTGGTCAATATTTGGACTGCCACGTATTGTAAAAAACAAAGAGGATCTCAATAGGGTAATAAAGATTATTGACAGTCCAAGTAATGGCTTGGCGATCTGTACAGGTTCTTTAGGTGCTGATCCAAACAACGATATGGTTGAAATTGTTGGACATTTCTCATCAGTTAATCGCCTCAATTTTCTTCATATGCGAAATGTCTTAATTTCTGGGAACCGAAATTTTGATGAAGTTGCGCATCCTTCTAAGTATGGTTCACTTGATATGTACGCTATTATGAAGGCTGCCATTTCAAATGGATTTGACGGGCCAATCCGTCCAGACCACGGCAGAATGATATGGGGTGAGACCGGGAAACCTGGGTATGGTCTCTTTGACAGGGCACTCGGCGCCACCTACTTATATGGACTTAATGAAGCTATTCAAAAGGAATTAGGCAATAGATAAACAGGATAGTATTGGAGGTTTTAATTATGAATTTGCCTTTAAACGTTGATTTGAAGGGAAAAATCGCAGTAGTAACTGGCGGCGGGGGTGTTCTTGGCAGTTATTTTTGCGAAGCGCTGGCGCTTTCCGGCGCAAAAGTTGCGGTTGTAAACCGCACGAAAGAAAAAGCCCAGACGGTAGCTGACCGCATTGTTGAGGCTGGAGGCGAAGCCATTGCAATCCCTGGTGACGTTTTGGACACTTTAAGCATGGAAAATGTCAGAGAAGAACTTCACAAGACTTTTGGCTCTTGTGACATCTTGATAAATGCTGCTGGCGGCAATCATCCAAATGGTATTTCAAGCCAGGAATACTTCAGAATTGAGGATCTCGACAATACCGAAGGAAGAACCACTTTCTTTGATCTTGATCCAAAGGGCGTCAGCTATGTTTTTGATTTAAATTTCATGGGTACGCTTATTCCTTCACAAATCTTTGGCCGTGATATGGTCGGAAAAAAAGATGCCACAATTATCAATATTTCATCCATGGCAGCTTATTCTCCTTTGACTAAAGTGCCAGCATATAGTGCGGCTAAAGCGGCTATCAGTAATTTTACAGAATGGCTGGCTGTTCATTTCTCAAAAGTCGGAATCCGGGTTAATGCTATTGCACCAGGCTGGTTTATAACTGAGCAAAACCGTAAACTCATGCTCAATGAAGATGGCAGTTTCACTCCGCGCGCTCAAAAAGTTATTTACAAATCTCCTTGTGAGCGTTTTGGGGAACCTGAAGAGTTGATTGGACCATTGTTATTCCTGGCAGACTCAAAAGCATCAGGATTTATTAATGGCGTGGTTATACCGGTGGATGGCGGATTCAACGCTTACTCTGGCGTTTAAGATTTTAAGGGAGGATTTTCATGAAGCGGATGGCACTCATTGGAAAGATCGTTGAGAGCGGCGTTGTAGCTGTGATCAGAGCAGAATCCAAAGAACAAGGCATTAAAATAACAGAAGCTGTTAAAAAAGGCGGCATTAAGGCGTTGGAAGTGACAATGACAGTGCCTGGTGCAGTTGACATAATTAAAGAACTGGCAGAGCGATATAAGGACGAGGATGTCATCATAGGTGCCGGAACCGTTTTGGATCCGGAGACTGCACGACTGTGCATCCTCGCAGGCGCTCAGTACATTGTTAGTCCAAGCCTGAACGTTGAAACAGTAAAATTGTGTAATCGTTATCGCATACCGGTCATGCCTGGTGTTATGACGGTAAAAGAGACATTAGAAGCCCTTGAATTGGGTGTAGAAATATGTAAAGTGTTCCCAGGCAATGCTTTTGGTCCATCCATCATTAGTGCATTCAAGGGTCCAATACCACAGGGCAACTTTATGCCTACCGGCGGTGTGAGTTTAGAGAATGTAAAGGACTGGATAAAAAGCGGCGCAGTTGCTGTTGGAACCGGCGGAGATTTGACGAAAGGTGCAAAAACCGGTGATTATGACCTTGTCGCTGAAACGGCTCGTAAGTTTGTTGAAGCGGTGAAGGCAGCGCGCGAAAAGTAGATCGGTTGAATTGAACACAGTCCGTGTGCCTGTCACAAAGAAAAAGTTTGCAGGAGGGTTCATGAATGTCTAAAAAAGTTGTGACCATGGGTGAGATTATGCTTCGCCTGTCATCCCCAGGAAATTTAAGGTTTAGCCAAGCAAATAACTTTGATGTGATCTACGGAGGTGGGGAGGCCAATGTCGCTGCATCCCTGGCCAACTACGGTCTTGATGCTTATTTTGTCAGCAAGTTGCCTAAGCATGAGATTGGTCAGTGCGCAATTGAAGCACTCCGTAAGCAAAACGTCAAAACTGATTACGTCGCTCGCGGTGGCGAAAGACTGGGGATTTATTTCTTGGAGACAGGGGCTTCTATGCGCCCTTCCAAAGTCGTTTACGATCGTGCAAATTCTGCCATTTCCGAAGCGGAAATTGGCGATTTCAATTTTGATGAAATTTTTGAAGGCGCAGAGTGGTTTCATTTTACAGGCATCACTCCAGCACTCGGTGCAAAAGCGGCAGCCCTTACTGAGGCGGCACTCATAGCAGCCAAGAAACACGGGGTCACTGTCAGCGTCGATCTCAACTATAGAAAGAAACTTTGGACACCAGCAGAAGCTCAGAAGGTCATGACACCGCTGATGCAGTATGTTGATGTCTGTATTGGCAACGAAGAAGATGCGGAAAAGGTTCTTGGCTTCAAACCGGGTGATACAAATGTTGAAAAAGGTGAACTCGAACTTGCGGGATATATGGATATGTTCCGTAGAATGCAGGAAAAATTCAACTTTAAATATGTTGCAACATCTCTTCGTGAGAGCTATTCAGCTTCTGATAACGGCTGGTCTGCATTGGTTTATGATGGTAAGGAATTCTACCATTCTAAGAAATATGAAGTGCGAATTATCGACCGCGTTGGAGGTGGAGACTCCTTTGCTTCTGGTCTGATTTATGGTCTGATTTCAGGTAAAGACTATAAAGATGCCCTCGAATTTGGGGTAGCAGCATCTGCTCTCAAACATACCATCTTTGGCGATTTTAACCTCGTCACTGTAGAAGAAGTTGAAGCACTTGTCGGTGGAGACGCTTCCGGGCGAGTGCAGCGTTAATCACCTCGTCAACAGGATTGTGGCAATTTTATAATAAAGGTACAGGTAAAATAGTTCAGCGGCCCACGGCTTCGCGACATTATTTTGCTTGTACCTTTCTTTCTGTCAGGGGCTGAGTGTTGTTCAGACTTTCTTAACACTTTTATGGATTCAATATGATAAACTTTTAGCAGGGAAGTGGAGGTTGACAGGCGTAAGCCGTTAAAACCATTTCCACTTGTCTGTCAGTGGAAAGTGGGGTCAGCGGCTAGCGCCTATTGATCCCAGTTTCCCAAAGTCCATCAAGGAGTGACTGCCATGTCAACGCAAACAACCCCACAAAACGTCCTTACCCTCAAAAACCTCAAAATGAGCTTTGGCGCCAAGGAGGTTCTCCGGGGTGTCGATCTGGAAGCCGGACGAGGCGAAATCATAGGCTATATTGGTCCCAACGGCGCTGGAAAGAGCACGACGGTCAAGATTATGCTGGGCCTGATTGAGGGCTACAGCGGAACCGTGGAGATTTTGGGGGAAGACATCCGCACGGCGGGCGTCGGTTACAAGCGGCATATTGGCTACGTGCCTGAGACCGCGGATCTTTATGACAACCTGACGGCCAGAGAGTATCTGACCTTTATTGGCGAGCTCTACGGTATGGCCTTTGAGGACGCGGACAGAAAAGCTCAGGCGCTCATTGAGCTCTTCGGCCTCAAAGACGTCTATAATTCCCGCATGACCTCCTTTTCCAAGGGCATGCGTCAGAAGGTTCTCCTGATCGCCAGCATCCTCCACGATCCGGATATTCTCTTTCTGGACGAGCCCCTCAGCGGTCTGGACGCCAACAGCGTCATGATCGTGAAAGAGCTGCTGGAAGCCTTGTCCAGGGCTGGCAAGACTATCTTTTACTCGTCCCACATCATGGATGTGGTGGAGAAGATCAGCCACAGAATTGTGCTGCTTGACGGCGGCCGCATTGTTGCCAACGGGACCTTTGAGGAGCTCAAGGACCTGAACCACGAGGGCTCCCTGGAGGCGATCTTCAACCAGCTGACGGGCTTTGACACCCAGAGCGAGACTGCGGGTCAAATCATGCAGGTTATTCAGGGGGTGACCCGGGATGACTGAAGAACAAAAGAATAAGAGTGATTTACCAATGGTGACGGAACAGGAACCATCGGCAGAAGCACCTGAATCACCTGAATCACTTAAATTGTCTGAAGTCCCCGAAAAAGCGACACCGCCCCAAGTCACCCAAACTAATGACAGCGAGACCCCTCAGAAGCACAAGAAAACCTTCAGCCCACTCAACATCCTGGACCGCTTCGAGGGACTCTTCACAAAAGCCGGCGTCGACTACCCCATCATGCGGCGGATCCTGGCGCTCAAATTCCTCATGGACGGCCGCAAGGCACCAAGTGTGGCCGGCAGTCAGAGCGGAGCAGCGGGGAAAAGCGGCAACCAATTTCTGAAGTCCCTTTGGGTATATGGCTTGATGGGGATCATTCTGATCCCGCTTATCATAATGGGTCGCAATTTCATGTTCCAGGTCAGCGCGGCCATGGGTATTGTGCTGTTCATGGTCATGACCTCGCTGATCTCGGATTTTTCGTCGGTGCTGCTGGACCTGAGGGACCGGAGCATTGTCCTGACGCGGCCGGTGGAAGGGCGGACGCTGACGGCGGCCAAGACGATCCACGTCCTGGGATATCTGATGATGATCACAGGGGCGCTGACGGGGCCGAGCATCATCGCGGGTTTCATCCGCCACGGCGCGGCGTTTGGGTTTCTCTATATCTGGATGATCTTTTGGATGGATCTCCTGGTGATCGTCCTGACCGCCATGCTGTACCTGGTGGTGCTCAGGTTTTTCGACGGGGAGAAGCTCAGGGACATTATCAATTACATCCAGATCGCGCTGTCCATTGCCATGGCAGTGGGGTATCAGTTTGTGGGCCGGATGTTCCAGTTCGTTGACTTGGAAATTACCTTTCAGACGGCCTGGTGGCAGTTTCTTCTGCCTCCGGTATGGATTGGCGCAATATTTGAAGTGCTCCTGAACGGAAGCCGGGACCCGGTCCTTATGGCCATGGCTGTGCTGGCAGCGGGTGTTCCAGTTTTGGCAGTCCTGCTGTACGCCCGGGGCATGCGAACTTTCGAGAGAAGTCTTGAAAAGCTGGAACAGCGCGGCTCCAAGGGCAGCACCAGGCTTGGGCTCGGCCACAGACTGTCGGGTCTGATCTGCAGAAATCACGAAGAAGCGCTCTTTTTCCGCTTCGCCCTCAACATGATCAAAACTGAGCGGGATTTCAAGCTCCGTGTGTATCCATCCTTGGGTTTTTCGCTGATTTTCCCGTTCATTTTCATCCTCAACAGTATGCAGGGCAGCACTTGGGCGGAGGTGACCACCGGGAAGTCCTATCTCTTCATCTATTTCACGGCCATGATGATGCCGACCATTCTGCTCATGCTGAAGTTCTCGTCGAGTCACAAGGGCGCCTGGATCTACGCGGCGACACCGGTGCGCGATATAGCAGCGGTTTACAGGGGAACGCTCAAAGCCATGATGCTTCGATTGCTGGTGCCGGTGTTTCTCCTGCTGTCGGCGGTTTTTCTGGTGATTTACGGCACGCGGATCGCACTGGATTTGGTGGTTGCGTTCTTCAGTACAATGCTGTTCCTGATGCTTTGCTTCAGGGTGTTGAGCAAGCGGCTGCCGTTCTCTGAGCCTTTCATTGCCGGCCGCAACGCGGAAAGCGGCAAGATGTTTCCGCTCACTTTTGGCGTGGGCGCGCTGGGCGGCCTTCACTACGGCGCGACGCTGGTCCCTTATGGGACGTTGGGGCTCTTGGCGGTATCACTCCTCCTGAACGTTTATATGTGGGGACCTGGCTTTAGTCGGCATCTGGCTTCGAAGATCGAGCGCGTGGATCTCACCCGTTACCTGGCCGAGTCCCAGAGCGGAAAGTCGAGCCTTGGGCATGAAGAGAGCAAAGACAAGAGCTCTGCCGATGGTCACCGAAAACCACCCTTCAAGCTCAGACGTTCAGACCGGCTGAAGTGGCGAGGCTGAATAAAGAAGGTTTTGCGGACTGTTTTTCATTTCACGACGCTTGAGGGGGCAAACAAATGAGAATAGGTGAATTTTCAACCCACACCGGCGTTACGGTGGATGCCCTGCGGCACTATATGGATTTTGGCCTTTTAGTGGTTGAAAAACGGGGTGGCCAGTATGATTTTGATGAGCGCGTCCAAAGGGATCTGGAGCGGATTTTGCAGCTTAAGGACATGGGTTTTTCTTTGGCGGAGATCAAAAGGATCTTTCAGTTTGAACGCCTTGGGGTCATGACAGATTATCAGAAAGACGTCTACTACCGCGGGCTGTTTTCACAGCGTATAAACACTTTACGTCTTGATATTGAGTCGAAACAGAAGGCGCTTGCAGCGCTGGAAAAAGCTGAGCGAACGCTGACAGCTGCGGCAGAGACCAAGGGTGATGCACTTCGACAAACCGTTGGCCTTCCGCTGGAGGCGTTGCCACTGCTGATATGCCGCTGCTGTGGCGCCAGCCTCTCATTGAGTGAGGGGGATGTCCGCGACGGAAAGGTCGTCAGGGGCACACTCACCTGCAGTTGTGGCTGTGGGGAGAGCGGCGGCCTCATAGTCGAAGAGGGCATTGTCTATGTGCCGGAGGTATTATCTCGTCAGATCTCCGAGTTTGAAGGCCGGCTCAATAGCCGTGATGCACAGGGAGATTTCTCGAAGGCGGATGCGTTTACGGCGGACTTTCTGGAAACTTATTTAACCTCTACTGATCCGGCGTATTTGGACCGAATATACGAGGGGCTCAACTGGGTACAGGGCAGAACGGATTTTTCGGGATGCCGCACTGCCCTGGAGCTCGGCAGCGGTCATGGCTTCTATCTGCGGACTGTGTATGATAAGCTGCTTGATTCCATGATTTATATTGCGGTTGATAATGATCCGGCGCGTCATCGATTTTTGAAGACCATCCTGGAAGGCGCGGCCGAGTCCAGAAAGATAGTGCTGTTGTGCGCGGACTTTCAGGCCTTGCCGCTGAAGGCGGACAGCTTTGACGTGCTTATGGATTTCACCGGAAGCAGCAACTACAGTTTTGAAAGCGACGGTTTTGTGCCAGCCCTTGTGAATCCGCTGATACGGGAGGAGGCCAGGCTCTTCGCATCCTATATTGTCTTTGAACGATTTGGTTTGAATACCCGAATTCCAGCCGAACGGCGGCGTTGGTTTACCGAGGCAGGGGTTCTTGAGGGGTTGAAGGCACTGGGGTATAAGCTTGACGAGACATACAGGACTCAGATCGTCAGCCAGGGCGGCGTGTATGAAGACTATTTTGAGGCGGATGAGAGCGTCAGGACCGTTGTAGTGGTCGGCGCGCGGAGTTCGGCTGAGGCGGACGGCGAATGAAATAGCTGTTTGGGTGTGATGGTGGCGGATGCGGTGACCATCGGCACAAACAAAAGGTTGAATGAGATTGGGGATTTGAACAGAGATGGCTTGCCCGGGAATCATGGGGTTAGGGCCATCTTTTTTTGTTTTAGCCTGAAATTTGGTCGAAATTGCGGTTCTATGGCTGTTGACATGGGGTCAGACCCAGGGTGTTCAATAAGGGTAAGGAGGGAGTAACATGAACGCATTGGTGGAACGCAGAAATGTAGGATTATTTTTGGCGGGGAAAACCGTGAGTCAGAGTGGGTCGGCGCTGTATACATTTGCAGCCGGGTGGTATGTGCTGGCGAAGACGGGTAGTGCGGCGACTTTTGGTCTGACGCTGGCCCTGGGCATTTTGCCGATGGTCCTGGTCATGCCCCTCGCCGGCATTCTGGCGGACCGTCTCAACCGCAAGCGAATGGTGGTGGGGATGGACGCGCTGAATGGCCTGTGGTTTTTAGTTATGGGACTGTATGCGGCAACGTTCGGGTTGTCCCTGGGGGCGGTTTACGCGACAGCAGTGGTGACTACGGTGCTGACAACGCTGTTTTCAGTGAGTCTCGAGGCGTCTAAGCTGGCGCTGGTGACAGAGGCAAGGCTGATGTCGCTGAATGCGTCGAGTCGTGTGGTGGAGTCTGTGGTGTCGGTGGCGGGGCCGGTCTTTGGCGGACTAGTCTATGCCTGGATTGGGATAGAGGCTTTCTTGTGGATCAACGGCGTGTCTTTTTTGCTGTCGGCGCTGACGGAGAGCTGGATGCGGTATGAGAGTCCCGGTGGGGATTTAGGTTTAGTGCCGGACAACATGGATTCAGGTTTGAGGACGGTCCAAAATTTGATTTCAGAAGGGCCTAACCATAAGTTGAGCCTGTGGCGCACCCTGCGACGAGAGTTTGGAGAGGGCTTGTCGGCGGTTTGGACTGACTCGGCTATGCGTTCTCTGGCCTGGCGATTAATGGCGATCAATTTTTTCATAGGCTTTTGCGTTTCTGTGCCGCTGCCGTATGTACTGCACCGCGCGCTGGAGGGTGGTGAGAAAGTCCTTGGGTTGGTTCAGGGGGCAGCTCCGGTGGGCGTGATCCTTGGGGCGATTTTACTGGGACGGCTTAAATGGGGTGTTGACCGGGCCATGAAAGTGGCTGGTGTTCTTCTGGCCTCGAGCTTTGTGCTTCTCGGAGGGCTTATGGGATTTATGGAGTGGCAGCTTGTGAATATTGGCACCGCAGTCGAGGATCCTCTGATGCCCATGGCCTGGATGGGATTAATCCCTGGCATGCTGCTGCTCGGTATTGGTATTGCGTGGATTGATCTGCCGCTGATGTACCACTTTCAGCTGGTCGTGCCGGAGCACCTGAAGGGCCGTGTTCTCAGCGTAGTCATGAGTCTTGCGAAACTGGTGCTGCCTGTGGCGCTTTTGGGTGCCGGGGTCTTGGTGGGGCATGTGCCTGCAGGATTGCTGACATTGGTCGGTGGCGCGTTTTATCTGTTGACACTGCTGAAGGATTGGGGAAAAACGGCGTTTGAGACTGGAAACGGCAGAGAAGGTGTCGAGATGTAGAGTATGGGTGAAAGTAAGTGAATGCATGTTTTTGTTGGAGTGTTAGCTAGTGACTTTTGAGATTTTGAGGGTTTTATTATTTTGCGCCTTCAAAAATGGAAAGCCCGGCGCGTGTGGTTGAGAAGCGTCTCAACCACATGCGCCGGGCTTATTTTGGAAGTATCACTCCACGTAGATCATCTTTTTGGTCATGCCCCCGTCCACGACGACATTCTCGCCTGTGATGAATCCGCTATCCGGATCGATCAAAAACGCCGCGGTTCTGGCGATATCCTCAGGAATACCGACCCGCCCAACGGGGTGCTGGGATTTGTCTTCCTCGCTGTGCACCGGCGGGGTCGCTTTTGAGGCCTTTTGCCAGTCCCTGGTCTCGATCCAGCCGGGGCTGATGCAGTTGACGCGAATATCTGGACCAAGGCTGACGGCGAGGGCGTGGGTGAGGGCAATTATGCCGCCCTTGGAAGCGGAATAGGCTTCAGTATTGGCCTCAGACATCAAGGCTCTGGTAGAAGCAAGAAGGACCATTGAACCGCCGCCCTCTGACTGCCTCAGGTGGGGTGCGGCATGCTTCGCCAGGAGGAATCCCGCTGTCAGGTTGACGGCTAGGACGTGGTTCCAGTCTTCGAGGGAAAGGGTCTCCACGGGCTGATTTGCCGTGATGGCGGCGTTATGAATGACGGCGTCCAAACGCCTGAAGACTTGGATCGTTTGTGCGATGGCGCTTGAAATATCGTTTTCGCTTCTGACATCGCTTTCGAGAACAAGGCAAACACCTTTGTCCTGTGTAATTGTGCGAAGTTCTTCGTTGGCTTCCCTGTCAATTTCCATGGCGGCGACAGCATAGCCAAGCTTGAGGAAATGAAGGACCAGTGCCTTTCCAATGCCCTGGCCGCCGCCGGTGATCAGAACGACCCGTTGATTATTTTTGTTCGTTTGTGTCATTTTCGTTACCTCGCTTTTCTATTCATACACCATAGTTACCCATTGTAGACTCTAAACACATCATGAAACCGTAAAAGTAAGCTGTGGGGTATTTGTCGAATTAATAATGAACAGCGGACTTCATTTGTGTTGCAGATTTATTGCCGTCCGCGTCCCCAACTTGAAACCCGTCCGCGTCCCCAACCAAACACGCGTGCCCAACCAACCAAACAAAATTATTTGCGTCGCATTCAGAAAATGCGTATAATGAAAATTAGGTGAAATACACAGTGTTTTTCAGACGCGTGGTGGACCCAAATCTGCTTGAAAGGAAACACTTATGGAGAAATCCTACAAAACCGAAGAAATCTATGAAATCTTAAAGGATAGAATCGTTCATCTTGATTATGAGCCTGGTCTTGTCCTAAATGAAGAAGAATTGGCAGAAGAGTTCAACGTCAGCCGCACCCCCATCCGCAAGATCTTCCAGCAATTGAACGCTGACAATCTGCTCAACATCATCCCGCGTTACGGCGCACAGGTGACCTCTGTTGACTTCCGGAAGATGAAGTCCATTTTCGAAGTGACACGGCAGCTCGATCCCTTCGCGGCACGGCTGGCGGTGGAACGCATTCAGCCTCATCAAATCGCCAAACTCGAGGAAATCATGGGCCGCCTTAAGAGCTATAGGATCCCGGAAGACTACCAAAAGGCCATTGATGATGACGAAATCTTTCACAAAACCATCCTCGAAAGCAGCGGAAATCCGGCCCTGGCAGAAATTCTTTCCAAACTGCACATGCAGACGGAGAGAATGTGGCACTACTCAGAGCAATATATCGACAGCATCAACATTTTCACGGACACCTTGGGTGAGCTTCTGGAAGCCTTGAAAGAACAGGATGTTGAAAAAGCAGAGCGCAGTGCAAGGCAACATATTGATCAATTTGTAGAAAAAATCAAAAAAGAGATGTTATAAACGTCAAAAACCTCACAATGTACTGTTAACTATACACACCTGTGACCTTTCAAATAAAGAAAGGCAACAGGTGTTTATTTTTTTTGTTTTTGATTAAAAAATAATTGAGCGCGATCTGTAAGCAAGTAAAATCAACGGGCTGAAGTTTTCATAACAATTATTGGAAATGCTTTTTATTGTTCTTGTGCAAAAACATAAAGATTGACAATGATTTGACTATTCAGAATCTTTATGGTACATTGTGAATACATTAAGTATTTCAATAAAATATAATTAAAATACGAACAAGGCGTTAAAAAATACATAATCATCCCTGAACAAAAGAGGAGGAAAACACCTTGTCCTATCGCATTGTCACCAACAATCCTTCGGTGAGGGAAAACTTTCAAGACAGCAAGCTCATTTTCATAGACGGCAGCTACGAGGACGTTCTTATCAAAGTCCGTGATCTGGTCCACTCAGGCGTCGAACTGATCGACAGTCCGCTCGGTGCCAGCATCCGAATGCTGCTCTCGCCCTACCGCTCGATTCTCGTTGGCACGGAGCGCCAAGCTATGAATATGGATCAAATTTTACTCATAGAACAGAGCATCCTGAACTACCGTACCCTGACCCAACGACGAAAGTCAGAGCCGCAGCACGCGAACGACTACGCGGTGGTCGACAAAGAGCTTCTAAAAGCTTCTATACAAGCTTATGAAGATATGAACTGCCAAACTCATTCAAAATTTACCGGAGGTGAATTTCTTGAAACTCGAGCTTAGAAAAATCCAGATCAAAGATGTAGTATTCGGAGAGAAAATGGAAGTTAACGGTGGCGTATTGTCCATCAACAAGGATCAGCTCGTCGCAAAACTCATGGAAGACCACAGAGTCAAGGAAATCAAAGTCGACTTGGCGAAGCCGGGTGAAAAGACCAGAATCATTCCTGTCAAGGACTGCATTGAGCCACGCGTCAAGATCGAAGGTGAGGGCAAGGGTTTCCCGGGTGTCACAGGCAAAATGGTTCCCCTTGGCGACGGCAAAGTCAACGTTCTTGACGGCGCTGCGGTTGTAACTATTGGCGACATCGTCGGTTTCCAGGAAGGCGTCGTGGATATGTGGGGCGAAGGCGCGAAGTGGACGCCGTTCTCCAAAACATTCAACATTGTCGTGGACATCATTCCTGTCGAAGGTCTTGAGCCACACGTCCATGAAGAAACGGTCAGACTGGCTGGCCTAAAAGCAGCAGAAGTCATTGGCGAAGCGGGCCGTTATGCTGAACCGACTAAAGTCGAAGTCTTCGAAATGGGCAACCACGCAGAAGAGTCTGCTAAATACCCACATTTACCTAAAGTACTCTACGTCGAAATGCTGATCTCCCAGGGTCTGCTCCATGACGGTTACATCTACGGCGTCAACAGCCAGAAGATTCTTCCGACGCTCATCCATCCGAATGAAGAGCTTGACGGCGCTGTCATCAGTGGCAACTGCGTCGCGGCTTGCGATAAAATCACGACTTACCAGCACCAAAACAACTCCGCGATCCTCGACCTCTATGCGGAGCATGGCAAAACCATCAACTTCCTCGGCGTCATCCTCACTCCTGAGCTGACAACGCTTGAAGGCAAGTTCAGAACCTGCGACTACACCGCTAAGCTTTGCACCATGATGGGTGCGGATGGTGTCATCGTTTCCGAGGAAGGCTACGGCAACCCGGACTCCGACCTCCTGATGATCTGTAAGCGCCTTGAAAAGAACGGCATCAAGACCGTCCTGATCACTGATGAGTGCTCCGGCTGGGATGGCATGTCACAGCCTCTTGCAGACACGACAAAAGAAGCTGTCGCCGTTGTATCCGCCGGCAACGTCAGCCACGTCGTCACCCTCGAGCCAGCTGACAAAGTCATTGGCAGCGCTAAAGCAATCTCGACGCTTGCTGGCGGCTGGGACGGGTCCCTTTCCGAGGACGGCTCCATTAAGTGCGAGCTCAACGCCGTTATTGGCGCAACCTCTGAAATTGGATACCACAACTGCACAGTTAAGCTTTACTAAGACACGAGAGGAGGAAGTCAAATGTCGAATCCATTTAAAGTACTCTACTATGTCAACCAATTCTTTGGCCAGGTTGGCGGCGAAGAAAAAGCCGGCATCGAGCCATTCTATAAAGAAGAAAAAATCGGACCTGCTGCCGGCTTTGAAGCATTGCTTGAAGGCGAAGGCACAGTCATAGGAACCTTGGTCTGCGGCGACAACTACTTCAATGAGCACAACAAGGAAGCGTTTGCTTTCATCATGGACACCATCAAAGCTGCGAAGCCTGATCTGGTTGTCACCGGTCCTGCTTTCAACGCCGGACGTTATGGCATGGCCTGCGGAGAAATTGCTGCCAAAGTTACTGAAGAGCTTGGAATTCCTACCCTCACAGGTATGTACGCAGAAAACCCAGGCCTCGATACTTGCGTCAGCAAGGTTATCGTTGTCAGCACACCTGACTCAGCAGCAGGTATGAGAACGGCGCTGCCTACTATGGCGAAAATCGCCCGTAAGCTTGCTAAAGGCGAAGAACTCGGCGCGCCTGAAGAAGAAGGCTACATTCCTCAAGGACGCCGTCTTACTGTCTTCTCTGACAAGCGTGGATCAAAGAGAGCGGTTGAAATGCTCCTCGCTCGCTTGAATAATCAGGCTTTCGAAACAGAGCTTCCAATGCCGCAGTTTGACCGTGTCGATCCTGCCCTTGCCATCAAAGATCTTTCCAAGGCAACGATCGCGCTCGTCACCAGCGGCGGGATCGTACCGTTTGGCAACCCTGACAGAATTCAATCCGCAAGTGCTCAAAAGTGGGGCAAATATGACATTTCAGCAGCGGCAGCCCTCAAAGGCGGATATTTCACGATTCACGGCGGCTATGACCCTGTTTACGCGAATGAGACTCCGGACCGCGTTGCGCCACTGGATGTCATGAAAACCCTCGAGAAGGAAGGCGTCATAGGCAAGGTCTACGATTACTTCTACACCACCACCGGCACGGGCACTTCCGTTGGCAATGCCCTGACTTTTGGTAAGGAAATTGGCGCGGAGCTCAAAGCGGCCGGCGTGGACGGCGTTATCCTCACCTCGACGTGAGGCACCTGTACTCGTTGCGGTGCAACGATGGTTAAAGAAATTGAACGCTATGGCATTCCTATAGTTCATATGTCCACCATTACGACTATTTCACAAGCAGTAGGCGCGAACAGAATCGTCCCTACGATCGCAATTCCTCACCCGGTCGGCAATCCAAGCATTGCGGGTCCTGGCGAAGAAGCGCTCAGAAGAGATCTTGTTGAGCGCGCAGTCAAGTCACTTGGTACGCCTGTTGAAGATATAACGATTTTTGACTAGAAAAGTGAACCTACCGCAAAAAATGTAAAAAGCTGCTGAGGGTTTGCCGATGGTGACCATCGGCAGGCTTCTCAGCAGCTTTTACACTTTCGGGGTATAGGAGGCGAATTATATGTCAGAGGAAAAACTCAGCTATAAAACGATTGTCATCTACGCGGGCGCGTTTATAGCGTTCTTGATTGGATCGGGCTTCGCTACCGGGCAAGAAATCATGCAGTATTTCACTGCCTATGGGTTCAAAGGGATCTTGGGCGCAGTTGTCGTCTTTCTCTTGTTTCTTTATGTTGGCGTCAGTTTTATCACTACGGGATTTGACAAAAAGTTTCACAAGGGCAGCGAGATCTATGAATACATGTGCGGACCAATCGTAGGTAAGTTCTTTGACTACTTTTCAATAGCTTTCATCTATATGTCTTTCATTGTTATGATCGGCGGCGCAGGCGCGACCCTGAATCAGCAGTACGGTCTGCCAATCGACGTCGGCGGCATTGGGATGGGCATTCTGGCATTCGGGACGGTCGTTTTCGGTTTGAAGGGCATCGTGGATGTCATTGGTAAAATTGGTCCGGTGATCACAGTCATGGCGATTGGTCTTGGTCTGACGGCGATCTTCCAGAATCCAGGCGGCCTCACCAGAGCTGCGGAGATCATCCCGTCCATGAACCTTTTGAAGGCTTCAAGCAACTGGGTTTACGCAGCATTATCCTACGTTGGCTTCTGTATGTTGTGGCTGGCTGCGTTTATGGCCTCAATGGGCTCGGCAGCCAAGAGCCGAAAAGAAGCCAGTTTGGGCGCTATCTTTGGCGCAATAGGCTTCTCGCTGGCAGTCATCATCATGGCACTTGGTCTCATGGCCAACGTCGAGATCGTTGCAGGCACCATGGTTCCGTCGTTGATTTTGGCGGGCAATATCCACCCTACCCTCGCGATCATCTTTTCTCTCACAGTCATTGCAGGGATTTACACGACTTCTGTGCCGCTTCTCTGGTCGGTCGTCGCGAGAATCGCGGAGGAAAAGACAAAGAAATTCACAGTTCTGACAGGTGCCCTCGCTGTCTTAGGCGTATTCGTCGGACTCAAGGTGCCGTTTGACAGACTCGTCAATATTATTTACGTCATCAATGGTTATGTTGGTATTCTGCTGCTGGTTATTATGCTCGTCAGATCTGCCCGCAGAATCGCTGCAGGTAAAAGCAGCAGCGTGAAAGACGCAGCGTAAACTGAATCCGTCACCAAGTTCCAAACTTATAGACCCAAAGAAAAGCCCATGGGCGCAGCTGCAGACCTTAACCTGCTGAGGCGTCATGGGCTTTTCTTTTGGAGTGAAACTCGGTGTCAGACACCCGCTTCCACCGAGCGGGCTAACCACATATGTCGAAATAGACCAAAGCGGCACCTAAAAGTCCGAACAACAGCAGTCCGGCGGCGTTGTAGAGGATAAAGGACTTTAGATAAGGCTTGGCCTCGCCGGGATGATCCTTCAAAAACAACCTGTAGGAAATCACGCTGGCCAGGGAAGCGATCAGAGTCCCCATGCCCCCAACATTGACCCCTAGAAGCAGCGGCGCCCAGTCTTCCGTAAATTCTGACAGGAGTATGGCGGCCGGTACGTTGGAGATGACCTGGCTGAACAGCATGCTGCTGAAATAGACGGTGACCGGTGTACTGAGGAGCGACTGCATCAGCACAATGACGGCGGGGATTTCCGAAAGTCTGGCCACTATGATGAAGAATCCCACGAAGGTGGCCAAGAGCCCATAGTCGACGGCTATCAGAAGTTTTGGGCGGACGAGCAGGGTGATGGCAAGCACCAGACCCAGCGTTGCCAGATCGCTTATCAGACCGAAGACGGAGAGGATAATGGCCACGAAGGATAAGACCCAGGGGAGCAGCTGCAGCGGGTGCGGATGATCCGGGATCTCAAGATCCAGGGACAGCTGACGCGCCGGCAGTCTGGTGGACAGCCAAATGAGCCATAAGCCTCCGAGTCCGGCAAAAGGTGCTACCACCTCAAAAAAGCTGGAAGCCGAGAGGGCATAACGCGTCAGGATAAATAGGTTTTGAGGGTTGCCCATAGGCGTCAGGCTGCTGCCGATATTCGCCGCCAAAGTCGCGAGCACGACGGTACGAATCACAGGGTAATGACCTCGGTGGCCAATGATGAGCGCAATGGGCACCAGGGTGAGGAGCGCCACGTCATTTGTGATGAGCATGGCGCTGAAAAAACTGAGGGCGACAACACCCAGTGCGACACGCCGCTCTGAACCAAGCTGTCTGAGCAGCCGAATGGCTATGGCATCCAGGAGGTTCAGCTGTTCGAAGGCCTTGAGGACAATCATTAAATTGAACAACGTGATCAGGACCTTAAAATCCAAATCAGCTGGGACGGGCAGTTTTATTAAACTCAGCAGTACGGCAGCCCCAAGTGAAATGGACAGGACGAGATCCCGCCGGATCCAGTTTGTAAACTTGTTCCATAGGCGAATTAGTGCGTCGCGAATCATTCTCACCAGCTCCTTAATGCTATCGAAGCGATTATAGCACGGGGCGTTTCGAACAACAAGACGAAGCCAGCATTATGAGTGGATTGGTGTGGGTATTGAATTAACGGATCCGAATATCCCCGCGGAACCACTGAGTGGAACCTATGAAAAAATAATCATGAGGATAGAATTGTTAAAAAATCAACACAAATTTCCGAATCTTCAGTTTAATTTAAGGTGTAAGTTGTATAATATAATTGTAACAAAAGAATGACAAAAGAAGAGCGATAGTTCCAATTTGTTGCCGAACTTCTCGTGGCCACGATAGCAGAATTCACCAGACCTGGGGAGGAACGACCTATGAACAGGCAATACGACCAGAACGAGGAACCGGATTCGGATCAAGTTCAGGAGACCTGCATGGTCACTGAGATCCAGCCGTCCTGTCTTTCTGAGCCGATCTCCATCAAAACGGTTTTTTATGTTGAGAATCTCGATACTTCCAAGCAGTTTTACACCACGGTGCTCGATCAGAGTCCCATTCTCGACGCGCCGGAGCTCGTCGAGTTTCAGCTGATGCGCAACTTCAAGCTCGGTCTGGTGCCGCTGAAGGGGATTGTACATACGCTTAACCTCGCGGTGCGACACCGCCCGGATGGCTGTATGCCGGCTTGCGAGATCTGCCTGAAGCATGAGGATCCGGAAGGGTGCCTGGTCCTGTTCGAAGCTGCGGGCGGCAAGCTGATCCAGCCCTTGAAGCACATGGACTGGGGCGAGGAAGTCGCCTACGGTCTGGATCCGGATGGTCATATGATCGCGTTTTCAAGAGCGTGAAGGCTGCAACCGCGATGAGCTTTGGATGAAGGGGTGCGTGTAACTGCCATCGGCCACACGCTTTTGCTTTTGCCCTTGCTTTTGCCTTTTCATTTGCCCTTGCTTTTGCCGATGGTCACCTTCAAGCACTATCCCTTGATTTCAATCAAATATTTCCAATACTTCTTTGGCATGTGCTGTCGCTGACGTTCGCTGCTCCTACGGCTTTCTATGGCAATGTGCTTGAAATAAGACTGCCAAAGAGTCCTGTAAAATTCTTCTTCATCTGAATAGGATTGAAGTGTGGGCTCCAGCTCCGCCAGCCACCAGGTTTTCTGGTCGTAAAAGGCGGCGAGGTGCCGTCTGACGTCATGCAGGACCCAGGTCTGATCGCCGAGTCGATTCGCGAAGTGCGGTGCCAAAAGCGTCGTGATGTCGTAAGTGGGTTCGTAGCAGCCGTAATAGATCCCCGATTTGGTTTCGGAGAAGCGGAGAAGCCCCGTCATGAGGTGGACTTCCCGCGTCACACGCCAGGAGGCTTTGAAGATAGGTTTGACTGCAGGATGGGCCAGATGCTCAACAGCAGAGGGTCCGGTTTTGAATGCGTATCGTAAAAACTGAAGTATGTCGGTGCCAATTTCAGGGTTTTCGCTGAAGTAGGCGTAGGAGACCCGCTTAAAAGTTTCCATTCCAAGTTTTTGAACAATGGCTTCGATCACCTTGCTCGCCTGGACGCTGTCCGTATGGACGTCCTGAACATGCGCGAGCAAAAGGGGTGCGGGGTCATCATTTTTTTGTATGATGACGTCTCCCCGGAGTCTGTAAGCGGAGGCTATGGCGCACATCAGACCCTCAAAGCTGCCGTCATAGAGAAAGAGCTGCATCATCTGAGGATCAACTCCTTTGAAGGCGGTATCCAGAGCCCGGGATTCAAGTCGAAGAAGGATAGCTGCGAAGTGGGTGACTGAAGCTTTAAGGGTTCCTCGCGCACGAGCAGGGGCCTGAGGATCCGCGTCTCGAAGTTCAAGGTTTCAATTTTTTTGCCGCTGCATTGAATGAAATATTTGGCGCGCTTCATGACGACCCCAAGCCCCTTGAGGTCCTCTGCCCTGAGGGCACTGAAGCGTCTGGACTTGAGGATCCGTCTGGCTGAAACCGGGCCAATGCCGGGGACTTTTAGAAGTGTCATCAGGTCTGCTTTGTTGATCTCTACCGGAAACTGCTCGGGGTGCCGCAGCGCCCACTGGCATTTGGGGTCCAGCTCAAGATCCAGCTGAGGATTAAGTTCATCCAGCAGTTCGCCGGCTGTATACCCATAAAATCTCAGCAGCCAGTCTGCCTGATAGAGCCGGTGCTCCCTGAGCATGGGGTGCTCAACCTGGCCGGGCAGAACCGGGTGGTTCTGAACTACTGGGACATAGGCGGAGAAGTAGACGCGCTTCAGTGCGTAGCGCTGATAGAGTTTTTCGGTGAGGTTCAGCAGAAGGTGGTCTGTTTCACCTGTCGCGCCGACGATCATCTGCGTCGTCTGCCCCGCCGGGACGAAAGTCGGGGCATTCTTGAATTTGTTTTGGTCAGAGCGCGTTTCCAGGATGGTGCTTCGGATCTGGGCCATTGGCGCAGTGATGGTCTCCGGATTCTTTTCCGGTGCCAGCAGCTTTAGGCTTTTCTTGGTGGGCAGTTCAATATTGAGACTCATCCGGTCCGCGTAGCGCCCGGCTTCTGCGATCAAACGGGGATCCGCGCCGGGAATGGCTTTCAGATGGATGTACCCGTTGAATTTTCCTTCAGTCCTGAGGCGCCTCACGACCTCCACCATCCGCTCCATGGTATGGTCCGGGCTTACCAGAACCGCGCTGCTGAGGAAGAGGCCTTCAATGTAATTTCTTCTATAGAAGTTGAGGGTCAAATCGACGATCTCCGTGGGTGACAGTGTGGCTCGCGGCACATCGCTGGAGACACGGTTGACGCAGTAGGCGCAGTCGTAGACGCAAACGTTGGTCATCAGGATTTTGAGCAGCGAGATGCAGCGTCCGTCATCCGACCAGCTGTGGCAGATTCCCGCCGCTGCGGCTGTTCCCAGCAGCCCCTGACTTTTTCCTCTGGAGGTGCCGCTGGAAGAGCATGAAACGTCGTATTTGGCGCTGTCTGCAAGGATTTCGAGCTTCTTTTGCCATTCCATGAGAGGACCTCCTTATGTATAGGTTGGTGTCTGACACTCGTTTGAAGTTGGTGTCTGTCACTCATTCAACTTTGGTGACAGGCACTCATTCAACTTTGGTGTCTGACACTCATTCAACTTGAGTGCCTGTCACCAACTCAAATTCGGTGCCAGAGCTTGAGACTATTCTGAAAATTCAAGTCTGATACGCAAAAGAACACATGTTCTATTTTCATTATACCCAATTCCTGATACTATAGCAATAGCAAGACTTTCAAATTATTGACTTCCCATAAAAGGCTCCAAACACAACCTATCTATCACAGGAGGATTCCAATGAGTGACCAGAAATCAACCCACGACATGATCCAAAGCCCCGAAATCTGGGGCGGCTTGAACCAACCGAAACTTGACATAAAAGAGGCAGATGCCATTGTCTTCGGTATCCCATGGGACGGCTCCGTCAGTTTTAGATCCGGCGCAAAGGAGGCCCCAAGTGCTCTTCGTTCAATAACTTATACAGTCGCCCCTACGACCGAGCGCTTTGAATCCCTGGAAGGTTTCAAGATTAAAGACCTTGGCGACTTCGAAGGCGCCGACCGTGAACAGATTTTCGGTCAGGTGGAAGAAACGGTTGCGGAGCTTGTAAAGGAGAAAAAGTTTTTTACTATGATTGGCGGAGACCATTCTGTGACCATTCCGGTGCTAAAAGGGATTAACAAGGCGGTAGACAAAGCCTTTGGCATCATCCACATTGATGCCCATTTCGACCTCTGCGAAGCGCTGGGTGGGGACACGCTCTCCCACGGCTGCACAGAGCGCCGGGCGCTGGAGCTGGAAAACGTCACCGGGCCTGAAAACCTGTTTTTCATTGGCATCCGGTCCGTGGAGCCACAGGAGCTCGAGTTCATCCAGAAGACACCGGTACCAGTAGTCAGTGCCAGGGATTACTCCAAAATGGGCACCGCGGCGGTTATCGAGAAAGCCAAGGTGGCACTCGCGCACTTGGACGCAATTTACATCACCCTAGACATCGACGCGCTGGATCCAGCCTACGCGCCAGGAACGGGCACGCCGCAGCTGGGCGGGCTTACTGCCAGAGAGCTGCTGGACCTGCTGGAGGGCTTGTTCGAGCTGCCGGTCATAGGTTTTGATGTGGTGGAGGTAGCGCCTGCGCTGGACGCGTCCTGGACGTCTGTTTTCGCAGCGAGAAAAATTGTCATGGAATGTTGGGGCCACGCTCTGCGCAAGCGGGGATAAAGGCAAAAAACGAGAGGCGATCAGGTTTAGTTTGAAACTAGACCGGTCACTTCTCGTTTTTTCAATTTCATAAGCATTTTTCAGCGATCAAGTTTTATATGCTCGTCAACATTGAAATCAAATCGAATCTGGTCGCCCACCGAAAAGGAATATTCCTTTATTTGCTTCGTAAAGGCTTCAGCCACGAGGTCTTGGCCATTCCAATTCAGCTTTATCTTTTGAACACTCCCAAGATATTCAATCCAGGTGACAACACCTTCCTCAGCGCCCTCCGGCGTCAGCTTGAGGGTATCCGGACGGCACATGGAGAGTCCGCTCGCATCCTCGAAAAAATTGCACTCGCCCATGAAGCTTGCCACAAAGCGGTTGACCGGAGTTTCGTAAACTTCTCTTGGCGTGCCGGTCTGCAGGATCTGCCCATCCTTCATGATCACGATTCGGTCCGCAATGGCCATGGCTTCTTCTTGGTCGTGGGTCACATAAACGCTCGTAATGCCGGAGTCCTTTTGGATGCTTCTGATTTCTTGGCGCATGGCGACCCGGAGCTTTTCATCCAGGTTGCTGAGGGGCTCATCGAACAAAAGCACGTCCGGATTGACCACCAGGCTTCGGGCAAGGGCCACCCTCTGCTGCTGTCCGCCGCTGAGCTCTTGAATCCTTCGTTCGCCCAGACCGGTCAGCTGAACCTTTTCCATAATCTGAGAGACCTCACGCTGCCTTGAGGCAGTATCTTTTTTTCGCATGAGAAGGCCATATTCAATGTTTTCTGTCACCGTCATATGTGGAAACAGTGCATAGCTCTGAAAGACCATGGCGGCATTTCTCTTTTGCGGGGGCCAGGCGCTGACTTCCTCACTGCCAAAGTAAATCTGACCTTGATTTGGACTCAAAGGGATCAAGCCGGCAATAATGCGAAGCAGCGTCGTCTTACCACAGCCTGAGGGACCCAGCAGCGCCACGAGTTCGCCTTGTGACACCTCTAAATTAATACTGTCAAGGGCTTTGTGGGTGCCATAGTAATGGGAAATGTCTTTGAGTAGGATTTCGATCTCAATCACCCCGCTTTTCAAATTCGATCAAGACAACCGTGGCGTCATCATGCGTCTTTAGCCTTTGCAGTTTGACTTTTGAAGCATCCTCTATTTCATGCTGTCTGAGTTCAGCGACCATCGGCTCAAGGCCCCTGGCGCGGAAGGCTTCCATGAGTTCGCCTCTGGGATAGAAGCTGTCCAGGGGGCTGATGCCGTCCGTTGTGAGCAGGCAGATATCGACAGCGTCCAGTGGCAGTGTATGATAGATCCCATTCCGAATGGCAACAGGATCATGGGCTAAGATGTAATACCCATCCTTCTGGTTCATCTTCATGCGATGCTCCCGGAGCATGACGAGCTCTTCTTCGGTAAAGTCTTTAAAAACGCAGAAGTTTTCGCGATCTTTGTTGCCGTTCATCAAGGCTATGACTTTGGCGTCCAGGTGCTTGAGGCTGTCATCGGTAATAATCTGGGTATGGCCATTTTTGTCCTTCAGAGAGATTTCCGCATCCCCGAGGACGAAGCATTCCAGGTGATGGTCGATTTTTCGCACCACAGCCAGGGCTGAGGAGACCTGCTCCAGGCTTGAGAGGCTTTCGACGGGCTTGAACTCCGAAAAGGCGGCATTGAAGGCGAGAACGCCATCTTCAAGGATATCATGCAGAGATTTGTCAAGCTCATCCAAGTGCGCCTCCAAATAATCGTGCCACCAGCGGACCATCCAGACCACGTCATTGTGGGCAGGCGTATAGCTGGCATCCACCAGCGCGGAGGCGCCGTCCATGACAAAGGCGCCATATTTGGTTGTGCCGAAGCTATCCTCGTTGAATGGCTTGACGCTGTGTGTGTAAGCCGTAAATTTCATGATCATTCCTCGCTATTCCGTAGAGTGCTGTAATTTTCTAATCAATGCAGAGCCTAAAAAGGTCAAGGCCAGGACCAGGGAGCCGTATGCCATGGCGAGGCCTATATTGAACTCGAAAATGCTGTTGACCATGGCAATTGATATGGGCCGGTTGGACGCGGTGTATAAAAATGCTGAAATCGTATACTCCCCAATACTTCGAATGAAGACGAGCAGCAGTCCGGCCCAAATGCCCGGGGCAATCAGCGGGAGCGTAATTTTAAGGAAGGTCGTTGAGTTCCCGGCCCCCAGTGTTTTAGACGCCTCCGCGTATTCGCCCTTCAGCCGCTGATAAGAAAGGGAGATGGATCGGACAGCCATCGGCAAAAGGTTGACAAAATAGGCGAGTGGGAGCAGGAGCCAGGTGCCGAGCAGGATTTGGCTGAAGCCGTTGATCATATTGATCGCAATGGCGCTGGCTGGCATGGCAAAGGGCAGCATGACCATGAATTCAATCAGGGGCCTCGTCTTTGAGGTTGTTTTTGTGAGGATATAGGACGCCGGAATAGAGACCGCTGCTGCCGATAGTGACGCGAGCAGCGCCATTTTTATGCTGTTGACAAAGGGTGCCAGGCTTCTCGGCTTTGTAAAAATATTAATATAATTATCGATACTGAATTCCTTTGGATAGATCTCAATCATCCAGGTGCCAGGCTTTACAAACGATAAGAAGACAATGGTCAGTATAGGCAGGACGATCATGGCGATCAGCGCCGAGGCCAAGGTGACCATGAGGGTCTTTGCTGCTTTGTTTTTGATTTTCACCGGTTGGAGCTCTGATTCTCTGACCGAGGAGGCAAAGGCTGCCCTCCGCTCGTAGATTCGCGCCACGCCAAGGTAGCTCAAGGCAAAGAGGGAAAGAACGACGACCTGAGAAGCGGCCAATTCAAGGTACATGTTGGCCTTAGCCAAAAGAATTTGGGTGGTGAGGACTTTGTAGCCTCCTCCAATGATATTCGGCGCCGAAAACGACCCAATGCCGGTCATGAAGGTCAGAATGCTGGAGCTGATCAGCGCGGGCTTAATAAAAGGAATAATGATGGTTGTAAAGACCTTCCAGGGCGACGCGCCTAGATTCATACTGGCTTCAATGACAGAGCGGTCCAGCTGCTTGATGGCGACGGTCACATTCATATAGAAATAGATGTATTGCGTATAAGCGTGTACGAGCAAAATCCCGCTGAGTCCTACAAAGCTGTAGGGTGGTGCCTCAAGGTTAAAAAGGCTTTCCAGCGTTTTGGTCACAAGTCCGCTTTCCCCGTAGAGCTGTACAAAGGAAAAGACGATGATCAGACCCGGGACGACCAGGGGAAGCATCAAAATTTTATCGAGGAGGCGGTTGAAAGGCACATCGAAAAAATGAACAAAAAACGCCAAAAAAGTCCCAATCGCGCCGCAGATCAAGACTGTCAGTATTCCCATCACGAGGGTGTTTTTAATTGCGACTAAGGATCCAGGGGTTTTAAACAAATATTCATAATTAGCAAAAGAAACGCCATGGTCAGTTTGAAAACTGACCATGAGCGTTCTAACAGCAGGATATAATATGAAAATGCCTAAAACCAGGATCAAGCTGATTTTAAGTCCATGCTTCATTATACCTCACCTTATTTTTTTACGTCTTTTTCGGAGCTTTTAATCTCGGTATCCCACTTCTGCATCCATTCAGATTGCTTGGCGGCGAGGTCGGCCCAATCCACGTCCATGACCTTGAATTTGATTTCGCTCATCCAGGCAGGGGCGCCTTCCAAAGCATCAGGGTGGGTCGGCATGCGGTTGAAGGAGTTCGCAAGGAGATTTTGAATTTTAGCGCTGCCTGCGAATTCTACAAAAGCCTTGGCGGCCTCCGGATGAGGTGCATTTTTGATAACAGCGATCCCATCTGTAATAACCGGTGATCCGCTCTCAAGGTCGACAATTTCAATTGGAAGATTGTTGTTGATTTTGTTATCCATGATGTCATTCAGGACGGAGAAACTGATAGAGGCTTCTTTTCTTCCAATGGCCTGCATCATGAGGGAGCCGCTGTCAAAATACTGCTTCGTGTTTTGGTCCATGGCTTTCAAGAATGCCCAGCCTTCGTCCAAAGTCGCATTCTTCTCAAACTGCTGGAGAAGTGCGGAGTACATGACTCTTGCCGATGAGGACAGGGCGTTTCTGAACACCAGCTGATTTGCGTATTTTGGATCTGCAAGATCAGACCAATCCTTAGGAAGATCTTCCGCTTTTACAACTTCAGTATTGTAGAAGAGGACGACAGGTGTTTGGATCGTGCCATACCAGAAATGCTCCGCGTCTTTAAAGAGCGGGTCAATAGAAGCATCCCAGCTGGCTTGATATGGCTCAAAAGCATCCTGTGCCTTGAGGTCCATAAACAGGTTGGAGGCGCCGCCAAACATGACATCAGCCTGAGGATTGCCTTTCTCAGCCGCGACGCGCTCAGAGAGCTCGCCTTTCAGATTTATGTACTCGACTGCGACACCGGTTTCCTTAGTAAATTCAGTCGCGACGAGTTCAAGCAGATCTTCGCCATGAGTGGAGTAAATGACGACTTTTTCCTCGAGCTTAGGGGCTTCTGGCTGTTCAGCTGGAGCCGGTGCTGGTGCTTCGGTTTGAGGCTCTTCCTTGGCGCAGGCGGCGAAGGACAGCGTGAGCATCAGTGCTAGAAAAATACTGAATATTTTCTGTGATTTCACAACATCATCTCCTTATAGATTCATTTTTGGTGCTAGATAAACGTTTATCGCAGGTAAAAAAATTCTATCTTTAAAATTTTACCATTCGAAACTGACATATGCCATATTTATTGATTAATTTGATAGATGCAGAAAATGGATTGAACATTTCTATGAATCTGAAATATATGTTTGTAATTTGGAATTTGCATAATGCGATTTTCATAATAAAAAAGGAAGATCAGCATGCTGATCTTCCTCCCGTTTAATGTATAGAGCCTTGACATATCAACGCCTTCGATAGGCTGTATACCGTCTGTAATCCGTATAAACCACCTCAAGTCCCGTCAGCGCTGCGATCGTCTCCATGGTTTTCAGAGAAAAAAACGAAATGTGCGTCCTGTCTCTGAGATAGTGTGACCTGAGAATTGCCTCGTCCTCTTCAGGATGAAAGAGGGTCATGACCGCCAGCAGCCCGTCTTCGCCCAGATGTTCCCGTGCAAACTTAAAAAACGCCAAGGGTTCCGCGAGGTGCTCCACGACCTCGGTGGACGTGATCAGGTCATAGCGCTGGTCTTTGTACACTTTCTCCGTCGCGTAGAAGAGGTCGTAGATGTCCATGTCATACCCGTAGTCACGCTCCAAAATCTCGGCCAGCACCGGTGACGGCCCGCTTCCAAAATCAAGACCTTTTCTGCCGATGGACACATAACCCACCACCGCAGCGTCGATAAACCGCTTGAAATAATCGACATAGTTTTGGTCCTCAATGGAATTCGTATGGAGGTCGTACTCTTTGAGCTCGTCACTGGCGGAAAGATAATGGGTTTCAGACTTGAATACAAAGTCACATTGTTCGCAGCGGTAAAACCGTTGATCTGTCGCAGGATGGATTAATTCTTTAGTGGAGGCGTTACAAATTTTGCAGAAGATAAGATCAAACTCCTTTGATAAAAGCGGCAGGTGAAACCGGGTGTCAGCGACCTGAAGCCTATTGACACCCAGTTACATCTGACACCCTGTTGCACAACAGACGTCGCTCCATGGTATCTCAATCAGGGGGTGGCTGTCAAACTATCACCTGAAAAGCTTCATGTGTTCCTCAAAAATAACATTCTGGCCAAGCTGATTAGGATGCGGATCGCAAAAACTCCTGTAGAAACCGGTCAGGCTGTCTTTATTGGCATGGGCGTTAAAGGTGTCGTAGACGTCCGCTACTCTGTAATCAAAGTCCTCAGCTAACAGATTGCCCCAGGCTGTGTCTTCCAGGGTCGCTGTATTCTCAATGATATAATTCAGGCCTAAATCCGTTCCGCTGCTGGCTGAGAAATAAGGATCCACCAGGTTGAAGTACGAATCTGTCAAGCGGTATGGATTGTAGATCGTCATGACGACCAGTGTGACATCTGGATTCAGAGTTTCAATCCTATCGATCACCTGAGGCCAGTAAAGTTCAAAACTGTCTCTGCCGGCATCCGCCACACTCCAGTTGATGTCGTACTTCAGCAGGCCTGTACTACCTCTGCCGGCGGCATCCATGATGTCATTTGCGCCGACACATAAGGTTATGACGTCCGCAGCAGAAATTTCATCGATAATCGTATTAATCTGATTGTAAACTTCCACAGTGTTATAGCCACTGACACTGGCGTCGAAGAAGTCGACAGAAGCGACTCCAAGACTGCGTGCAAGCTGCTCCACGTAAC
>Ga0302240_1000418_pt1 | contig 44336 bp, 39 predicted proteins | sample AAG_UR_His_MG_FD_193538 | JGI IMG/M metagenome (GOLD analysis project Ga0302240, IMG submission 193538) | Enriched activated sludge microbial communities from anaerobic digester in WTTP, New Holstein, Wisconsin, United States - AAG_UR_His | ecosystem: Engineered > Bioreactor > Anaerobic >... | reverse complement strand
CGGTAACCACTGGTTCTTTTTGTCATGCCATGAATTCTTAAAATCTAACTTCATAACTATAATACCCTCAAAACAACGAAGGAGCAGGGATTCGAGGAATCCCCACCCCAACTATTGACTTAGAGCCTGGAAATATTAACATTTACTTTATGATGTGTGTGTTCATATCGGTAGCTGTAATATCCCGCTGGTGGGTGTAGGTTTTTTTTGATGAATAGGAATTGGGTGGCGCATGAGAGTTAAAAATAAGCATGGCGATACCTCCTTTGATACCGCCACATCTTGTTCAAAGCAAAGACCTATTTAATAAAGCAAAATGACGGCTCTGATTTTTCAAAGCCATCCTGAGATAGCAATAGGCGTAGGGATATGTCTACTGTACGACGGCTTTTTTTCTTTACCGTTATCCAGTAGATATATATTATTAATAGACTAGTTATGTACCTTTGTAATTTATTCTCTGCTTCTAAATTGCTTTTTTAGTTTGGAATCTTGTAAAAGATATTGTCTGTATGAGCCCGTCACTTGCGATTTCTTTTCGTCACTGACATACTGTAAAAAGCATTTAAATAATATTATCCATTCCTCATATGCTATTGCAGAGGTCTGATAATTTGATATTCCATGTCTTATTCTCAGTTCTTTTAATTGTCTGTGCGAAAAGATCCTCTTGGGAAAGGTTCTATTATTTTTATAACAATAGCAAATAAAATCACGATATAGCTCAAATTCTTTCATGGTAAATTCGTCAAATTTGCGCTTTTGAATATGCAACAAAACAATATCCACATTTGGTTTTGGAGAAAAATCATTGCGAGAAAACCGGTGCATAATCTTCATATTAAATTTGGGCTTAAGTAAAAGAGATTTTAATGTAGTTTCCATTGTTCCGCTATATTTTATAGCTGCCTGTTTTTGTAATATTAAATAAGTATCAAGAGGCGGATTCTTTGCTTGTGTAATCTTATTAAAAATATCTGATGTAATAAAAAAAGGGATATTAGAAAAAACCTTATAGCTTCCGTCTGGCAAAGGTAATTCCATAAAGTCACCACGAAGCAAAGTGAATCTTTTTTCATTGCTAAACCGCTTTTTAAGATACAATATGTTTTTTTCATCCAATTCAACAGCAGTAACCTTACAACCCATGTTAAGTAGTGCTTTTGTTAATATTCCTTTTCCTGCTCCAATATCAAATACCGCATCATTTGAATGGATGTTTGACTGTTGGAGTAATCTATCAATCAATCCTTCACTAATTAAGTAATTTTGAGAATAATGAATAGGTAGTGAATGATTAATCTCTCTATTATCGCCAGACAAAACAACACCTCCATCCTGAACAAATATCTAAAATTGCTTAGCTGCAATACACCTTATTATATTTTTAGCATACCATTCAGGGCTGGAAATTGATTCCTCCATCTTATTTGGCAAAAAAAGAAGCGCCATAAGCTATCAGAGGCTTAGGCGCTTTAGTGTTATTCAGTGGATTGTCGTGAATACACAATTTTCTGTATAGTTTTTTCTGCCAAAAAGTATTTTTGAGCTAATTCGGACACGGTTAATCCATTTTGATGTTCAAGCCTTATTTGTTGGTTACGAGATGACACCAATTGCTTAGTATCAGTATTGCTTCCCCATTTTTTACGACTATCCGGTTTTTTGGGAATATAGACCTTAACACCGTCAACATATTCTTGAATTTGCTCGACAATTTCTTTTGGCAAAACGTCATATATATTAATATAGCTCATTTTGCATCTCCTTGTAAGATACATATAGGGTAAGTGATCAAAACTTTACCCGAATGTTCTTTGATAATTTTAAACTTATTGTTCGGATCAATCAGCGACACCAGGATTTGATTTCTTTAAACATCATGCTATAATCGCTTTGTCAGAGAGATAGATGTGCGTTTCTCCTGGATCCCTTTCTTACTAAAGGACTTATCCGTGAATTAGCGTGTCACTCCACAAGGACGATTCGATGTTTAGCTGGTTGGGCCACCTTCGGGTGTTACCCGTTTCAAATGCAAGGTTGTCTGGCGTTCTTCTTTCGTGGATGCTCTGATTGATTCAAACAGAAAGGTTGTGTTATTGTGTCTGAATTCTTAAATGATTTTATTGTTGGCATTGACGTTTCCTCAGAATTTTCTGTGGTCGCCATGCTGGAGCCTAATGGCTCACTGATTCGCAAGCCCTTTCGGATTGATCATAATCCGGCCGGTTTTAACAAGCTGCTCGGCATTCTCAAAAAAGAAGAAGAGCGGCTGAAACAAAAGCCCATCTACTTTGTAGAATCTACGGGTATCTTTCATTTGCCACTCTTCTTCTTTTTGAAATCGAATGATCTCAAAGGATTTGTGCTGAATCCTCTATGTGTTCATTCTACCAAAAATTTCGACTTAAGAAAAGTGAAAAATGATGCCAAAGATGCGGAATCGATTGCCCGGCTGGCTAAATTTCAGGATGTCAAGTATTCACTGGTTCCAGAACCCCAGATTCTTTCCCTGAGGATGTTACTGCGTGAATATTATGCGATGTCAGATATGCTCACCGAACTGAAAAACCGGCTTTGCACCGATCTGTATCTGCTGTTCCCCGGTTATCTGGATGTTTTTAGCAATCCTTTTGGCAAGGCCTCGCTGAAAATTCTCAGGGATTATCAAACCCCTCAGGCCATTCTTTCTGAAAATCCGGATACACTGGCTCAAATGATCGCTAAAACCAGTCGCAAGGGGCTTATATGGGGACAGAAGAAGGTTGCCAAACTCGTTGAGATGGCTCAACTCTGCCTTTCAATGCCCATGGAATTTTCTATCCTCAGCCGTAAAATTCAGTATCATCTTGACGGGATTGAAACCTTTCAGGCCAATCTGAAAGGTCTTAAAGACGAACTGGCTGGGATGATTTCGAATGTTGACTTTCCCAAAAATATCCGGGACTCCATTATTCTGCTGGAAGCCATGCCAGGAATTGGTTTTCTAACCGCGGCCACTATTCTGGCTGAAATCGGAGATTTTTCCCGGTTCCATTCGCCAAAAGCACTGGTTGCCTTCTTTGGGATTGATCCCGGTGTCAATCAGTCCGGCAAGTTTAATGGGGATCGTAACAAAATTTCCAAGCGTGGTACCCGCTTCGGCCGTAGAGTCCTTTTTACTGCGGCTCTGGCTTCGATTCGAACTACCTGCAAAGGTGATCCGATCAATCCCGTTTTGCGGGATTACTATCAGAATAAATGCCAGAACAAGAAGAAAAAGGTCGCCCTTGTAGCCGTCATGCATAAGCTGCTTCATTACATTTTTGCGGTTCTCCGTGATCAAAAACCGTTTGAATTCAGGAGCCCCGAAGATCATCAGTCCTGGCGAAACAGCACCCATTCCAGCCTCACTTTGGCCGCTTAACCCTGAAAATTTCGATAACCTGATTTTGGCCATTGTTCGGATTTTTTAATGGCTTGTTTCGTTATGCCTTTTTTATCAATCCTTATTTCTAAAAAAAATTGAAATTAACTATTGACTTTTATTAGCTGGTCTAATCACTCTATGTTATTTAGGATTAGCAAAGGCTATTTTTCAGTTGCTCACTTTTAGCGTGCAATAGCCCCTGCTATTGCACAGAAATAATTACTCCCATCGTGAATCTGCCCTCCTTTACTCAATTTAGCATAGGCTGTTTTATACAGTACGATTATCAAGTGACTGTACTACGGGAAGTACAAATACCAAAAATGATATGGCTATAATTCCTATTCCAGAAATCAAAAACCATTTTTCAACACCTATTTGTTCTGCAAAAAGACCAGAACACAATAAACCCAAAGGCATTGCGAATGACATTACACTTCCAAGCAAAGAAAAAACCCTCCCTAAATATTCAGGTTTAATTTTCTCTTGGAACAGGGCATTTTGCACACCATAAAATGGAGCTGACACTCCCATAACCATGCAGGATATCGCAAAGGCAATGAAAGCATTTGGTGGAAGTATTCCAGATATGGTAACACCAATTCCCATCATAAGAACCGATATCCCAATGGTAAAAGTACGTTTCTTAAAACCACCCCAAACGCTTAATATGACCCCTCCTACCAACATTCCAATAGCAAAGGCGATTTCCGCTATTGAAGCATGAGTAGGTGTTCCGCCGAAATATCCCATACTCATCAGCGGATATAGCGCACTAATCGGCATATAAAAAAACATATATAATGCGCCAATCCAAAGCAAAGCAAACAGACCTTTATTCTCTTTTAAGACAACGTACCCCGCTTTCATTTCCTGCATGACATTTTCTTCTTTATCAATGCTGCTTGATGATGGATTAGGAATTGTAATAATCGCTACGGAAATACAAGCTATAATCGCACCGACAATATCAAGTATAACGATATGATTCAGATTCCAAACAGTATATAAAAACGCGGCAGCAGCAGGACTAATGATTGACCCTATGGCTTGTATAGTTTGGCTATAACCCGCACACTTTGTCAGTTGATCTTCTGGCACAAGCAGTGGTGTAACTGCATTCAATGCTGGCGAATGAAACGCTGTTCCCATACTTCGGACAAATAAAACCGCCATGATTACCCATATTGGTAAGTCCATATAGAGAGTAACAATTGCTAATATCCCTCCAGCCACAGCAATAACTAAGTCTGCGCCAATCATTACTTTCTTTCGGCTATGCCGGTCAACAAAAACGCCAGCAAAAGGTCCTATAAGTGCTTGCGGTAAGAAGCCAATCAGTGTTGCTATGGATAACACCATTGCAGAACCTGTTTTTGCTGTTAAATAAAAAATAATTGACATTTGCAAAATTCCACTACTAATAAGGGAGAATCCTTGCCCAATCAATATAGTAAAATAATCTTTCTTCCATGAATTTTTATTTCGTTGCATATATTTATTCCTCCAAACATTTTTATTGCATAACTCATTGTTTTTTGTGCAATAAAAAATGCAGGTTAACACCCACACAAGGGCATTAATCTGCATTACTACAAAACAAGGCAAACCAACATTATGCGACTATACAGTCGCATAATGTATAAGCACGTGTTTATTCGTAAACGCAAGCGAAAAAAGCCCACAATGTGGATAGATAGTTCTGCTTTTTTATTGCTTTATTTGCGTATACGAATTAACACACGTAAGCCTCCTTTTTTGTTCAAATTTATAACAGTGTATCACGGTTGTTTTTTTATGTCAAGATAAAAGCAAAGTAAAAATATGCTTTATTTAAGTCAGTACCATGATGTGTGTAATCATATCTAAGGGAGTAAGGTGAACAGTAAAATGTAATAGGGTGAAATAATATGAAGCAGGAAAAAATCAAATATGATTTTAAGGCTTTCGGTCAAGCCATAAAAGAAGCTCGAAAGGTAAAGGGATTATCAAGAAATGAGTTAGCAGACCAAATGAACATTGCCCCTCGATATATTGCGTCCATTGAAAACAGCGGACAGCACCCAAGCCTTCAAATCTTTTATGAACTTGTTACTCTTCTAGATGTATCGGTAGACCAATTCTTTTTTCAAAATAAAGAAACAGATAAATCCACGCAGCGCAGACAGCTTGATAGTCTGCTCGATGATCTAAGCGACAAGGGATTGCAAATCGTCACCGCTACCGCAAGAGAGATAAAGGAAGTCGAAACAAAGGACAGATGAATGTCCAAAATACAATTAAATATGGAATGAGAAACGTTGCAACCAATGCGGTTTTGCAGCGTTTTTCTTTTAACATTTTAATAGAATTAGCGCTTTTATAGTTGTAGGTGTAAATGTTGAAGTAAAGTGGCAAGCAGGGCATACGGGTGACCACCGTATGCTTTTGCTTGTTGGGGAAGTATCCCCAATCCCCACTGAACGATGATAAATCATCGTGCTACGCTCCCTTTGGGAGCTGATGAAATCACAGGGTAGCTTAACGCTGATCCTGTGATTTTTCTTTTGCCTTTTGTTCCTGTTCCATTCCCAAAAGGCGGTCGATATTTGCCTTTGCAGTCAGAATATCTTGCATTTCTTTTCTTGCGGTATGGTACTTGCTGTAAGCCTTATTTTTTACGGAAAACAGCTCATCACATTCAGTTTGCAGTGCTTTAATTGTAGGGAGCTTTTTTACACCAAGTTCCTCAAAAGCCGCCTTTGCCGCCTTGTGCAAAGTAAGCTCGGTACGGTGTTCCTCATAAAACTTTTTAGAATAGCCTGCCTTGCGGTAGTCGGTGTAAATATCTCGGGTTTTGGCATAGTTGAAGATGTGCTTTTTAAGAGCCTGTATTTCAGCAATACGCTTTTCAGCGGTCTTAATTTGTGTGTTCAGCTCATCAAAAGTAGCGGTGCATTTCTTTGCCTTTTCCTCTAAATCAGAGTAGGCAAGGAGCTTATGTTCTTGCAGAAAATTAACGGTCTGTGCCATCTGCTTTAGGTTGAAAATCTTTGCCCACTGCTCATAGCCTTTGCCCTTGCCTTGCTGTAATTTTGTCTGAATATCCACAAGGAGATTAACGGATTTTTCTTGCCTTTTCGGTTGTTTGGCAGAGGACTTTTTGACCTCTCTCTGTGGTGCTTTACCCTCTATGACCGCCTTAATTTCATCTTCGGAATATCCCTCACCAAGAGAACGCAGCCGGATAAACTTTTTCTGTTCTGCACCCTTAAAAGCATAGTGCTTACCGCTTTTCATTTCATAGCCTGCACCCTGCATGAGCTGTAAAAACGCATCAAAGGTTTTAGGCTTCTCTGCAAGCACCGCATCTATGGTCTGCCTTAGTTTTTCGGAATGCGATAGGGGCTTTTTATCGCCAAGCCACTTGCCGTAATGCCCTTTGGAGCGTTTGGGATTTTCGATAATGGAAAGCCTATTTTCAAGACAAAGGCGGTCGGATATTTGGGCAAGAGCCTTGCCGCTTCTCTTGAAATCCCGAAACTTTCTTGTGCAGTCAAGAGAGGTGGAATTAAAGATAATGTGATTGTGAATATGGGCTTTGTCTATGTGGGTAGCTACAATAAATGCGTGTTTGCCTTTGGTGAAGCTCATGCCCAATTCATAACCGATTTTGTTTGCAAGCTCGGCTGTAATTTCCCCGGGCTTAAAGGACTGCCTTATCTGATAGGCGATAACATTGCTCGCCTGTTGTCTGCCCGTTATATCCTCATATTGCCGCTTGGATAGCATAAACTCACCCTGCACTGTTTTGGGGTCGCACTCATAGGATGATAACAATTCACCCTCATTTGTTTTCTCGGGATTTTTAGCATAATCGGTGCGGTCAGCAAGGCAATCTGCAATGGATTTCCCTTTATTTTGGTGCATGGAAATTAGTCTTGTGGTAGCGATAATAACACCTCCTTTTAGGCGAAAGTAAGAGCAGCCATCAATTCGATAGCTGCTCTTTGCTTAATTTATAAATCTGTCTTTAATTTTCTCTATCAATCCTGCTCTTAGTTCTACATATGTAGTGAATCTTAATTGGTCATGCATTGAAAGGTTTGAACCAATTTCATCTGATGCAGATGCACCATCACGATTTTGATAAATCAGTAGCACTTTTTTTCCTTTGCCCTGAGCATATCCTATCTCATGGTGGACATTTTTGTTTCCGTAGGATAGGTCGGCAATAAGCAAATCGCAACTGTCTATTCCTTCAATTATTCTTTTACTAATGACATCAGAGTATCCATCTTTATGCTCGTCCACTTTAATAATCTCAATTTCTACATTGTAATCCCTTAAGACAATCTCCTTGACATCTTTTAATTGATTATATGTGTCCTCTGTTTTTTTATTAAACCACATGGACATAAAAACTCTTTTAGGCGAATTGTCATAAAGCTTATCATAAATATTGATTACATCGCAAATATGAAGGTCAGAAACTTGAGTAAGACTATTTTTCTTTACCCATTTTAAAAATTCATCAGCTTTACGTGACTCCATTAATTTGTAATATGAAAAAGCACCTATAATGGCTAAGTTGTTCGGAGCATCAATCAATGCTGCGGTTCTTAACGCATCATCTATTTCTTTGAGAGCGTACACAACAGAGCGAACACCTTCTTCATCTTTTTTTATTAGGTCATGTTCAAGCAACAGTTTTAGCACTTCAACAAAATAAGTAAACTTATTTTCTGATATAAACATTTTCAAAAAAGGATAATCAGACAAATCTGTACTTTTTACTATCTGTCTTGTTAGAAAATAATTTTCGCCAAACGAAGGGTCATTTATCAAAGTATCATCATCAAAGGTTTGCTCACTTTCAATAATCACCTTGAGATTTTGTTCCATCCTTAGAGGTATTTGCTTTGTGTTAATGTTATAGAATAATGCTCTGCAAAACTTATCGGTTTCGGCGGCATCTCGGAATAAGAGCAAACAAAAAGGTATCCTTTTTTCAGCATAAGAGGAGCGTTCATTTACCGCACTTAATCTGTGATTACCATCTATGCGTAAAAATTCTTTTCCCGCCAAAGATGTTTTATCAAACTCCATAATTATTGTCTGAGTGACATCAAAAGCTAAATTGTTATTTTCTTTTTTTGCTGCATTCCTTTTGACAAAATATTTTATACTATTTATTGTTGTCCTTATGGGTTTATTCTCAGCACGAACAGTTTCTCGTAGAATATCTATTTTCTCCTTGTCAGATTCAATGCCATACATATTAGCTCCGAGTATCACTTCGGGAAAAAAGGTAAATTTTCCATTAGATAAAAATGACTCCATTTCACCTCGATGACTTTCGATTAAATCTCTTTGAATACTTTCATCTGACTTTGATATTTCGGACAATTCCAACATAGAGGCAAACCCTCGAACACACAAGAAGTTGTCCATTGTGTAATCAATAATTCCTGTTAGTCTCATGAGTTACCTCCTAATAGGATTTTTTCAACTTGTGCATTGGCAAGGTCAACCGCCTCTTGAGCTTCTTGACTATATTTTTTTGCTTGTTGCCGAATACAATCAATTGATTCGACAATTTTAATTTGTTTTTCTATTTCAGGAATTGGTATTTGCAACGATTTTATCACTGGTATTGTTATATTGCCTTGTATTGCCCCAATTTTATTACGTTCAAAATATACTTTCCCTATAAAACTATTTATAATATAGGATACATATTGGGGTACAATGTTTACAAGCGAAAATTTAATCATAAAAGAGCCAAAAGCAAATCCATCATGAGCCTCATCAACTACACTGCATACTCCTATAGTACCACTACGTGTTATTAATACATCATCAATACTAACCCTGCTTGTTAGCACATCTTTTTCTAGTTCTATAGGAAGAAACACTATTTCTTGGCTGTAAATTTCATTAGGTTTTAAATCCTTAATCCGCAAAAAAGGAATCCCAGAATCTGTGTAGCAATTATCAACAGATGCACCATATGAAATATCTTTAATATATTGTCCAAGGCTACAAACATTGTAGGTTCCTAATTGCAATGATTTTTCATATTGAACAAACTTTTTTTTGTAGTAGAACGGGTCAAATCTATTGCCAATAACTGTGCTTGATTTCACATAAAACATCCTGCTTTCGAGCGTGTTTTCTTTTTCTAATGGCATAACAATGCCAAGCTCCTGTAATAAGTAGTCATTAATACTATTTAGCAAGGCTTCTGCTTGATTTTCTTTTGCTGTTTTTTGAGAATATGCCTTTTCCATAATATCGATAATCTCAGCTTGAATACCTCTATTAGGAATTATAATCGGCAGTTTGTTCAACTGCTTTAAGTTGATGTTTTTTTGAGCGGCTTGTGGGGCAAGGTTTTCAATATACATTCGTATAAACCTAATATACGCATTCAAATACTCTAAACTCAGACTGTCATCTTTAGGAGTTAAAGCAACCAGACTATCCGGAAAGCAAGCCGCATAGTCAAGTATTGCGGTATAACCAATATTTGCCGCAATGGTAATTACCAGTACCTTTTCATCAAAAAGTCTACTGGTGGACAATCCTAAATCGTTTAATGTTTGAGTAAACTCTATTTTCTCATTGGTTGTACTAGCCTTAACAATATTACCAGTTTGAATAAACGGATATTTTCCTCCGTAAAATCGGGGGTCATTTCTCGGACGATGTCCAAATCGACCTCTTTGCATATTAACTTTTTGCTTAAAAGTACTTATAGTGTGCTTTGACTGTTGGATTATGTTTTTATTAAGTAGCAACATATTTAAATAAAAGAGAGGGTCTAAACGCTCATCAATATCGCCCCAAGTTTTCAGAAAAACTTTGTTTTCATCAAAACTGGGGCTTATTGAAAAAAATGATCTTTACCATCTTCAATAGCTTTGATGAACCTAGCAAGTTCCTTGGAAATATCAGGCAATTCATTTTTACCAGTTTCTTTGCCTGTAGCATCATATCCTATATCTTCTGCAATTGCCATAAAAATAGGGTAATCCTCAAGTGCTTGTTTATATTGTTCTAAATAACTATCAGAAAGGCTCTCTTTAACAAATTCGATTTGCTCGTCAAATTTCTCTGTTAGAGCTTGCTTTTTATTTACCAGTAACTCCATTTCTTCAGTATTATTAGAACGTTCCGCTTGCTTTATCTGCTTGTTTATTTTAGCAATATTATCTTTTTTATTTTTTAAAAGTTTAAAGAATTTCTTTCCATCTTCGGAGTGTGAAATCAAACGGTTTTGTGTGTTGTTTCTTAAATCTACTCTTGCCTGTTTTTCAGAAGAAGAGTATTTCTTTAAAAACATTACAGAGCTTTTAACCCCTGCACCATTAGCAGAAAAAGCCGTTTGTGGCATAGAAATGATAGCTACGATTCTAAATGTTTCGCTGATGTAATCTCTGACATACTGCATACTTGAGTTTGTTAATACGCCATCCGGCACAACGATTGCTAAGTAGCCTCCTGCAGCAAGATATGTTTCTGCCTGCTCAATGAACAATACTTCTGTACTTTGGCTCGGTCTGTCCGCTACTTTACTATTTGGATTTAACCAATCCATTTCTTTAATGGCTAGTTTGTACTGATGCAAATACGCTTTTTCAGTTTGTTTAACTGTGGAGCCGAAAGGCGGATTAGTGATTATGTAATCAAAAGTACCCTCTTTAAATCCATCATTATTTGCTCTTTCTCTCAAATCCGCAGGGGAAATAAGACCATCCGATGTGACCACATTTGTGTGACCATCATCATGGATAATCATATTCATCTTTGCAGTTCGTGAAATTTGTTCGTTTATTTCAATCCCATACAAATTATACTCTGCAAAATCATGCCATTGCTTATGGCATTCAACTGTTTCTTTTTCGCCCTCTTTAATGTCGTGAAAACTTCTTGCTGATTTTCTAACCTTATCGAGTGCGTGAAGTAAAAAGCCACCACTACCGCAAGAAGTATCTAAAACACGTCGTTCTTCATCGATTGGAAGACTATCTACAATGAAGCTCACTATATTTCTCGGTGTAAAATACTGCCCAAAATCGCCTCTAAAAAAAGAACCCATGAATGTTTCAAAAGCTCGACCTTTACTATCAAGGTCGGTATTTAACAAGTCCACACCCTCTAAGTAACTTACAACAGTTCGTGCTTTTGCAGCATTTAATTTAATTCCTTCTCTAAAAATTTCTGTATCATTTTTCCGTTCTCCTAACAGCTTACCGTCATCATAAAGTGCAACCAAGCGTTTTAACAGGTTTTCACTGGTTTCCTTATCAGCTTTTTCAATATCTCTCTTGTCCTTGCTCTTGGGTTCTACTTTTATAATTTGAAAGTCGTATGGTTCACCACTTTTTCTCTTTTTCTTTTCATCAAAGATTTTGCAAAAAATCAATTTGTCCAATTCGTCAAATGCTTCTGATGGATTTAGTTCACCGCCACCCCATAAGGCTTGATGTGCTTGTTTAAATCTGTTTGTAAGCTCGGATTCCTCTACCGTAACTAACGGAGAAAGCTTTTGACCATTTTCAGTTGTGCCACCATTCTTGGCAAATTTATAGCTTGCCAATTTTTTAACTTTGTATTGAGGTATATCCGGTTCACTTTCACGGCTATCAACCTCTTTGTCAAAGGAATAGAACTCATCTTTAATTCCTGATGTTACCCAAATGTATTTTACAGTGCCCGCAGTAGCAAAAGCATAGGCATATGCTTGACGCACTGCTTGTTTAAACTCTTGCTCTGTAATTTCCTCTTTTTTACATTCCACAATAATGTGTGGCTTTTTGCACTCCAAATCGTTATAAACAATTATATCGGCTTCTTTTACATCAGAACCAACTGTCACCTTTACATATTGCTTGACAAATTCAACGGGATAATTATATTTAAGCACAAGTTCACAAAAAGTTTCTGCTTGCACCTTCTCTTCTGGATTATTATAATTTCTTGAAATGTTCTGATGGACATACGTAATAGTGGATGAATCATCGCTTATTTTAACCAAGTTGGCTTTTTGTCCCGCCAAAATAATTTCTTTCATTGTATCAAGGGTTTTCATTGCTTGTTCTCCTTTTTGTAGTCCAGTATATCACCAAAGTTGCAATCTAATTCTTTACATATTCGCTCTAATACATCTAAGCTTACACGTTGATTTTTACTTAGTTTTGCGAGCGTTCCCGGCCCCATGCCTGTGATTTCTCGTAGTTGAACCTTTGTCATTTCGTTATCTATTAATAGCTTCCACAATTTATTATAACTAATCGCCAATGCCATCGCCTCCTTACAGATGTTTTGCAATTGTATTTCATATATCTCATATATTATACTAAAGGCAAATGGTTAAATCAATACTATATGTTCAACTTCTAGTATTTGAAATACTAATTTAAACAAAAGCAGAAGTGCCATCATAAAGCAAGGGTCGAGATAAACGGCTTCGCCGCCCTTGCTTTACGGTGGCACTTCTACTAAGCGGCAATTAAGGGGTGATAGCACACAAATGCTACCGCCCCCTTACCATTTCTAAGACTAAATACCTTTCAGCCAGTCATTGAAGTATTCCACCTTCGCTATAATCCATGCTCCCATCATGGGCAAGCCCCACGGACTGATGAGGTAGCCTGCGATAAAGGCAGGTATTGCCTGTGAAAATCCTGCCACGATAATTGTACCGATACCGAGGGCAAACAGGACAAAGGACAGAACACCTAAAATCCCACCGCCGAACACAAGCACAAACTTTGATATTCCAAGCAGGATATTCAGTGCCAAAGTAATTGGCAGTAACACGATTTTAAGTAATATTTTCATAAGCACCCCTCCATATCTCTTGTGTATTTATCGTAGCAGAAGAAAGGGAAAGTGTCTATCTTGTCATCTCAAATCGCCGCCAATCTGAGCATGATTTCCTCGGCGGAACTCCAAAGCCTGTCATAGCTTTTTCGCAAATCCTCGATATCCTCACCGTAAATACTGCCTGTTTCATGCACCCGTTTGGTAAGCTGATTAAGGCTGTTGCTCGTTACTCTCAGCACCCTTACAAGCTCCCTCACATCGGCGGTATCAAGGTGAATGATAAGCCCGTCAATCGCCATTTTGCGTAAATAGGCTTCGGTGTTCTTTGTGCCAAGCTCCTGCATTTTCTGCTCAATCAGCTCTTTTTCCTGTTCCGTCACTCTAAGCTGAATACGGATATTTCTTTGTCTGTTCGCCATCACCGTTCCTCTCTTTCCGTCTTAGATTTTTTAGGTGTTGTTGTAGATTTAGGGGTCTGATGCTTTAAGCTGTCCAGTATGGACGGTCGAGCCTGTTTCAATACCATTGCAGTATCCCTCGAGGGGGCAGAACGCATGGCACTCATGTTTAGCTCTCTGTCAAGAACAGCAAGCCTTGCTGTCTTATCTTTTAACTCCTGTTCCTGCATAAACGGTTTTTGCACCTCAACCTTTGCCGCCGCCTGCTGATTATAGAGGTTTTCAAGCTCCTTTTGTACCGACTGTAACCGCTGTGGCATATTGTTTAGAGCATTGTCGATACGGGTGAGGTTGCCCCTTGCATCAAGCCCGAGCTTTGCCGTGTGGCTCATTGCTCCCTTGAGGGTAAGAGTGTGTTCGTTGCCAAAAGCGGCATAGCTTAAATACATGATAAAGCCTTTGTAACTGCCAATTTCCACAGGGTCGCTGTTCTTTATTTCCTTGCAGGCTTCGAGAATTGCCGCCCCTGCATTGTCCTTATCGGTGAGGGTATCGCCCTTGATAGTGATTTTGAAGTCATCTTTGAGAAGCTGACCTTGCGGCACTTTTTGGGTATGCTCTGTCAGCGTTACAATGTCCTGTTCAAAGCCCTTAATATAGCCCTTGTGCCTTTCAATGCTTTCGGGGAAGTGCTTTAACAGATTATCTTCCAAGCGGTATTTTGTACTTTGGTGACTGGCTTTTAAGAGCTTCAGCTTTGCTACCTCAATATCCAAGTCCATCTTTTCCTTTATCAAGGGATTTCCTGCACACAGAGCTTTGATTTCCGCATAAGAGAGTGCGGCTTCGTCTATGTCCTCGCAGGAACGGACAGGAGATTTTGAGGTCATTATCTGACTGATGAATTTTTGCTTGTTCTCCACCGTCTGCCAGAGGTAGGCATCAAAGGTATCCTCTGTCACATAGCGGAAGATTTTTACTTGTGCGTTTTCGTTTCCTTGACGGATAATTCTGCCCGAGCGTTGGGTTAAATCCCCCGGACGCCACGGACAATCTAAATCGTGCAATGCCACAAGGCGGTCTTGCACATTCATGCCGGCACCGCATTTTGCGGTACTGCCAAGCAAAACACGGACATCACCGTTACGCACCTTTGCAAACAGTTCCTTTTTGCGTGTGTCGGTGTTGGCTTCATGGATAAAGGCTACTTCGGCGGCAGGCACACCCTTTGCGATGAGCTTTTCCCGTATATCCTCATAAATGCTAAAAGCTGCTTGTGGGGCTGTCACATCATCGGCGAGAGCATCTTCAAGAGCATGGAGTTCCACACCGTTGATTGCACTGCCACCTGCCTTTGCCACTTTATCGGCTTGCGGTCTGCCTTTTGGAGTGGAGAGGTCGCAGAACAATAGCTGTGTCAGTTTATCGTCCTTGCCGTCCTCCCATATACGCAGGATATTGTTTACACAGGTGTTTACCTTACTTCCCTCATCATCGGGCAGCATGGGGTTAATCACTCGTTGGTCAAGCCCTAATTTTCGCCCATCCGAGGTCACTTTCAGCATATTGTCGATAGAGGGGTCTATGCGGTCATTGTGTATTTTGGCGGCTCGTTCCGAAAGCTCCTGCACCAATTCCTGCTGAATTTCTGTGGGCTTTGCAACTACCGTTTCATAAACTACCTCGGGGGTCGGCAAGTTCAGCTCATCGGCAGTCTTGATGTCTGCCACTTCCTTGAACATGGACATCAACTCGGGTAGATTGAAAAACTTTGAAAACCTTGTGCGAGGGCGGTAGCCCTTGCCCTCGGGGGCAAGCTCGTTTTGTGTGACGGTTTCGCCAAAGGTAGAAGCCCAAGCATCAAAGTGGAGAAGTCCTTTTTCTCTGAGGGTGTCATACTGCAAATACCGCTGCATGGTGTACAGCTCCACCATTGAATTGCTCACGGGAGTGCCTGTGGCAAATACTGTGCCTTTGCCGCCCGTCAGCTCGTCCATGTAGCGGCACTTTAGAAACATATCGCTTGATTTTTGAGCATCGGAGGTAGAAAGCCCTGCCACATTCCGCATTTTGGTAAATGTAAAGAGGTTTTTGTAGCTGTGGGCTTCGTCCACATAGAGCCTGTCTACACCAAGCTGCTCAAAGGTAACAACGCTGTCTTTGCGTTCTCTTGCTTCGAGCTTCTTCAGCCGTTCAATCAGCCCTTTTTTGGTGCGTTCAAACTGCTTGACGGTAAAGCCCTCACCGCCGCTTGCCTTGACTTCTCGGATACCTTGCTCAATATCACTAATCTGCTCTCGGAGCAAGCGTTCTTGTCGTTCAAGAGAAATAGGGATACGCTCAAATTGACTGTGTCCGATAATGACCGCATCATATTCGCCTGTGGCAATCCTCGCACAAAACTTTTTGCGGTTTTTCGTTTCAAAGTCTTTCTTTGTGGCCACCAAGATATTGGCGGCAGGATAAAGCCTTAGAAACTCGCTTGCCCACTGCTCGGTAAGGTGGTTAGGTACGGCGAAAAGTGGTTTTTGGCAAAGCCCAAGCCGCTTACTCTCCATTGCCCCTGCAATCATTTCAAAGGTTTTGCCTGCACCTACCTCGTGTGCAAGCAGGGTATTGTTGCCGTAGAGAATGTGGGCAATGGCATTGATTTGATGTTCTCGGAGCTTTATTTGTGGGTTCATGCCCACAAAATTGATATGACTGCCATCGTACTCACGGGGTCTTACGGAATTAAAACGCTCATTGTAGAGCTTAACAAGGGTCTGCCGCCTGTCTGCATCTCTAAAAATCCAATCCTTAAATCCGTCCTTGATAAGCTGTTGCTTTTGCTGTGCCGCTTCGGTTTCTTTAATATTGAGGACACGGATTTCCTTTCCGTCCGGCTCGGTTTTAGTATCGTAGATACGCACATCACGCAGATTGAGGGTATCCTCAAAAATCTTGTATGCATTGGCTCGGGCAGTACCGTAGGTGGCATAGGCGGCAACATCATCATAGCTGATGGAGTTTTTGGCTGTTACGCTCCATTCGGCGGTGAAGTTGGAGTAATTAACCTTGATACTGCCTTGATTGCGGTATGGGGTATCAAAGAGTTCATACATAAACTCCTGCATATACTCTTTATCAATCCATGTGCTGCCAATTCGTACCTCGATTTCGCTCGCATCTAAGTTTTTGGGCTGTGCTATTTCAAGGGCTTCTACATTGACCTTGTATTCCTCAGATGTTCGGGCGGCAAGTTCGGCGGTACGCAGTTTTTCACGGACATTGCCCGATAGGTATTCATCGGCGGTGACATAGTGGGGCGGTGCATCGGTGCTGTACAACTCGGGAACACGGAAGATGACACCTTTAAGCTGTGTTGCGATTTCTTCCTCGGAAAGCCCTGTCAGCTCTGCCATAAAGGACATATCTACCTTTGCTTTTTCGGCAATGGAAACAGCGAGAGCTTCAGAGGGGGTATCCACGCTTGTGATTTTAGCGGATTTCTTAATCGTCCGTTTGGTGAACATATCCGCTTTGGCTTTGAGATTGCCTTCCTCGTCTACATCTTCAAGAGAGCAAAGGAGGTAGTAAGAATTGTCCTCACTAAAAGCAATGGCATTGCCACGGCTGTTAATCAGCCCATATTTTGCGGTAAAGCTGTCATAGAGCTGATTTAACTTGACCTGTTCGGCTTTGATAACTTCATCGCTAAAGTCCTCAAGCTGATAATAGATAAGGTCTTGTACACACTCACGCAGTTCCACAAGCCCTGTAATGCGTTCCTTTGCGGTTTGATTTAGGGCGGGCTTTACCATGCGGCTGTTTTCACGGAAGTAAACCTCACCATCTACAAGGGCATAGGTGTGGTTTTTCACATTGGGGTCGGCAGGGATAGACACTTGCTCCGATATTTCCAAGTCGGGCAGATCCGCTTCGCTGATTTCGCCCTCCACATTTAAGACAGCCGCCTTTAACTGCTCGGAGAGGTCTGCCCCCTCTATGGGAACACAGGCACTTTCTTCCCCAAACTGACCACTGACCATTTCCATGTTGCCGAGTATCATTTCGGGGTGGTCTGCAAAGTAGCTGTTGAGGGTGATGTCATTTTCATCAAGCCCGAGGTGTATCCAATCCCTATCCACATCAATCGGTCTGTCACGCTTTTGCAGGAAGATAATATCACTGGTGACTTCCGTTCCTGCATTTTTAGAAAATGCGTTGCTCGGCAGTCGGATTGCTCCAAGCAGTTCAGCCCTCTGTGCAAGGTATCGTCTGACCTCGGGGTTTTTCTTGTCCATTGTTCCCTTAGAGGTGACAAAGGCAACGATACCGCCGGGGCGGACTTTATCCAAAGCCTTTGCAAAGAAATGGTCGTGGATAAGAAAATTTTGGCTGTCATAGCGTTTCTCGGTGAGCTTGTAGTTGCCAAAGGGAACATTGCCGATGGCGAGGTCGAAAAAGCTGTCGGGTAGGGCTGTTCTTTCAAAGCCTGTTATAGCAATATTGGCAGAGGGATAAAGCTGTTTTGCAATTCTTCCTGTGATGCTGTCAAGCTCCACTCCGTAGAGGTTAGAGCCTTGCATACTATCGGGCAGCATACCAAAGAAATTGCCTGTTCCGCAGGCAGGCTCTAAGATATTTCCGCTTTTAAAGCCCATCTGCTCCACTGCATCATAAATTGCTTTAATGACCGTTGGAGAGGTGTAGTGGGCATTGAGCGTACTGGCTCTTGCCATTTCGTACTCGTCCTCGGTCAAAAGGTCTTTTAATTGCAAGTATTCACCATGCCAGTTGTCCTTGCTTTCATCAAAGACTTCGGGCAAGCCGCCCCAACCGACATATTGAGATAGGGTTTCCTGTTCCTCTTTGGTAGCAGGACGGTTTTCTCTTTCAATGGTCTGCAAGGCAGTGATAGCGGCAACATTACGCTGATACTTTTCACGCTTGCTGCCCCCGCCTAAATGGGTATCGGTAATGCGGAAGTCCTCGGCTTTTTCCTGCACTGCTTGGGTTTGTGGGTAACGCTCCAAAAGCTGCAAAAAGCTCTCTCGGCTTTCGGCTCTCAGCACAGGGTAAAACAAAGAGGGGTCACGCAGGGTAACATGATAATCAGTAATTTCCTCAATCAAAAAAGGCGTACCGTTTTCAAGATAGACGGTATCGCCTTTAGCGTAAGGGATAGGGGCAGTTTCGATTCGCTTTTCTCCGGCAGGGATAATCTGTTGCACAATCGCCTGCATGGTTTTGTATTCCTCGGGGGTAAGCACATCTTCGGCTTTAATGTTGTTGGATTTGTTGCCGTAGGTGTCGGGGATAATAAACCTGTTCCAGTTGTTACCGTCTGTTTCAAAGACAATGCGGTTTTCGCTGTCCTCATTTGGAACAAGCCCGTTTTCTGCAAAACGCTCCCATAGTTCTTTAGGGGCATTGACTTCAACCGTTGCTAAATAACTGCCTTTTTTTACTTGAAACAGGTCGGTGTTTTCGATGTTGTACATTTCTATGGTCAGCTTTGCGGCAATTCGCTCTGCATCACTGATGACTTGCTCCACAAAGGGGCTTGGCTCATCACTGGCAAGTCGTTCACGAAGCTCCCCAAAATCCACATCGGCAAAGTTGTCATATTCGACATCGGTGAAAAACTGTTCTTCAGCCATGAGCTGCCCGATATGCCTTTGCACCTTTGCCCACGGCAGTTCAAGAGATAAATCGCCTTTGGTAACGGTAAAGGCAGGGAGATTGCCGCCAAACTCATTTTTCAGCCACTCGGCTGTACCACGCTCACGGCTGTGACTTTCCATATACTCGGTTACCCTGCGTTTGCTTGCAGCATCGCCATTCCAAAGCTGTAAGGCACTCTCAATGTCGGCTTTGGTAATTTCCGTAGGAGATACAGAGGGAACTGCCTGCACAGTGCCGGCTACAACCTCTTTTGTAGGCTCGTTGGCGGTAGAGCGTATGAAATATGGCTTTTTCTTTCCGTCCTCCATAGAAACAAGCACTACATTTCGCCCACTGTCCAGTAGCTTTTGCGTATATTCCTCAAGCACATGAGAGGGAAAGCCGCACATGGCTACACGCTTATCGTCAAAACCGATAATGCGGTGGGTGGAACGCAAGTCCAGTGTTTTTGCTGCAAACTCCGCATCAGCTCCTAAGACCTCGTAAAAATCGCCCAACGGGTACAGCACGATGTCATTGGGGTATTCATTTTTTACATCAAGATAGCCTTGATAAAGCGGTGTAACTTGGGATAGTGGCTGAATAGGCTCGGGGGCTGTGTTTTCAAAGGTATCTGCAAGGCTAAAATCTATTTGCTTGCTTTCAAAGTTGTTGCAGTGAACATAGATGGTGTCGGGTGCTAAGGTGATTGAAAAATCCTTGTCCTTGCTGAGTTCGGATAAAAACCTGTTGTTGTAAATGGCTTCGTTGATTGTGATTTCATCGGTCTTATCTTCACGATTGAAATAGGTTAAAGCGTTGTCATTGCTGTACTGTGCAACGGGGCTTGTAATGTGAATGGATAGGTTTTTCTTTTTACTTGCGATATGCTCCCATACTTTGAGTTCGGGTTTTTCGGCAATAAAAGTGCCTTTGTATTTTGTATCTAAGCTGTTGAAAAAGTCCACAAGCCAGTTTGCAAGCAAATCCTCCTTTTTTGGCTCAAGTGATAATTGCTCATTTGCCTTTGAGGGCATAGAAAAAGCGGACTGACCTTGCGTTTTTACACGCTCTTGCCTGTCCGCTATGCTTTGTATCTGCTCCTGCTCTGAGGGGAATAAGGTTAGCTGTAAATAAGCTCCGTCAGTATCATTTCTTCCGCTTGAGCTTTGAGGTTGTTCATGTGACCTACCCACTCCATCTGCTGTGTCAGCTTGTCGGGCGGTGTCTGCACTTTCTGCAATTCTGCCATTATCTGCTCCAGTCGGCGGTTGGCTGTTTGGTCGATTTCCAACAGGTGAGCTTGCAGCTTCTCGCTCAGTAACAGGTGGTTGAACAGGGCTTTGCGGTGTTCCTCCAGATAGGTTTTCCTCATTCTGCCGTACTTGCCGAGGGGCTGTGTCGGCTGCTCGGTCAGTGTAATGTCGGGTATCAGATAATCCCCGTTCTTGCTGTAAGTTAAGTTGTTCATGCTCATTGCTCCTTTCACGCTCCGTTTTGGTTATGGTAAGTGATATTTGTCTAAATACTTGCTCTGATTGTTCGCTGACTGCCGTACCCAAAAGGCTGACAGCAGCGGAGGTGTTAAAATCGAAGATAGATAGGAAATCCTTATGCTCAAAGTAATTCTCGGTATCCAGTCCGCACCGCTGCATAAGGGTGTAGGCAATACTGACGGTGGCGGCATTTTCAAAAGCCATTTGGATATTCAGCTCGTCCAGTTCCTCTAAAAAGCTATCTTCCACAAGGTAGGCAATATCGCTTTTATAGGTATCATAATATTCTTTCGCCAAAACATTTGCAATGTTGTAAAATCCATCGGCAAGATTATCGCTGTACACACCGAATTTATCCTGTAACATTTCTAAAATCGGCTGTTCGTGATAATCCCTCATTTCCCAAAGGAAAGGGCGGCGAGAATTTTCTCGGCCGCCCGTATCAGACACATCAAATACATATTTCAGTTTTGGGGTATCGCCTGTGGGGTCAAGCAGGGCAATGCCCGTAGAGCCACGGCGAACAAATCTGTTCATTTTGTTATTCCACAGCTCATAATCTGCACAAGCCGTTGCATCGGGTCTTTGTGCGTAAATCATAAGCTGTTCATGGTAAGGGTACTTATACAGCCGCCCCACGGTGGCAAGAAACCCTGTCCAGTTGGCAAGGCTGCTTGTTAAGCGAGTGGCGGTATCCTCTGCAAGCTGTGCAAAGGCTTGTGCTTTTGTTGGCATTTTTAGTCCTCCTGTTCCTCAAAATCGGGAATAAGCTCACCCGAAAGGCTTTCAAATTCCGCATCACTCATAGCAGACAGCTTATCCATCACCGTCTTGGTAAGTGCAAGAAGCTCGGTTTCGTCTGCTGCAAGGTGGCTTTGCATTTCTTTAAGCTCGGACAGCAAATCTGTCCTTGAGCCTGTGTTATAAATGCACATCAAATTACTTTCCTCTACTGTAAATCTGCTCATAATCATCGCTCCATTTCTGCACCGTATGAGGGTGCTTTTTTAGATTTTTCTTTTTCCTGCGGTGGCTTGGTTTTAAGCTGTTCCATGACCGACTGCTTTTCTTCTTTGACTGCATTTGCCAAATCAAGCAAAGAAATTGTGCCACCTGCTTTGACAGTCTGCTCCAGTTCGGCAATTGTTGGCTGATTGTTGATAACACCGTCAATCTGATTGTAGTTTTGCTCGGTGGACAGTTCAGCGGTGCGGAGGGGGTTATCCTCATTTCTAATGGCAAAGGCACGAGTACCATTGCCCATAATGTGATATGCACCGTCATCAGAGCTGTGGTGGTATCCATAGCCTGCCGCCGCCATCTGCTCCTTTGTCATATCGGCAAGAGAAAAACTACCTCGAGGGGTTTGTACTTTTTCGCCTGTAAGGAAGTTATCCGGCACAAGGGGTGCAGGCTCTGCAAACTTTGGCAGTTCCTTAAAATCGTAGCTGTCGCAGTAATGGTATGTTACAACACCGTTTTGCTTGATAGCAACGATGTCGCTGACCGATAAGGAATGACCTTTGAAATCCGCAGGGTGGTCATTGTTGAAGCACTCCCATATTTCCTCAAGCCTATCCCTTTTACTTGCATACTGTGTAAATGGCTCGGTATATACAAAATTGTAGTTATCACGCTCCACTAAAAGCCCACGACTCTTTAGCCAGTCCAGTCCTTCAAAGCGGTAATCTCTAAGCTCATCACCGTCTTTGAGCTGATAAATGGCAAAGCCATCTTTGCTGTGTTCTAAAAAGAGTTGTTCGCTCATGTCGGGCGAGAGCTTATCCGTGCCTTTCATTTCCTCATATTCTTGCAGGGCAAGCCAGTCGGCTTTTTCAATGCCAAACAAACCACTGTGATTGTCAATGTCCTCACGGTCAAAAGCCATTGCTTCGGTGTTGTCCTCATAAAGCAGATACACCGTTAAATCCTGTTCAAACAGTTCGGCGGCTCTTTCCTTTGAGAGAGGTAGCAGCTCATCGGAGAGATAGCCATAGGCATTGCGGTCTGCAATGCTTACATCGGGGTCGGGCATTGAGTGGCTGTGTTCCTCGACAGGCGGCTCGGGCAATGGTGCTTTTTCGGTAGCTGCCACAGGTTCAATGCTGTCAAAATGCTCTTTGAGGTCATCAAAACCATTCCAAACTTCATCTAAGACAAGTTTGCCATCGCTGTCTACAATCACGCAAGCGGCTTCATCGCCATGTTCCTCATGTTCAAGAAGAAAATATGCAGTGCCATTTATTTTGTCGGTATCAACAACATACCAAGTGCCGATATGCCCCTCCACTTCAATATTAGAGCTGCCCTCGGTAATTTGCCCTTTGTCGGGGGCGGGGGCTTGCTCCAATGCAGGTGTTTCTGTGGCAATATCAATACCACGCTCTTTGATAATCTCGGCAAAGTGGGTATCAATGCCACTTATCAGCCCCGAAGATGTTTTGTTGATGGTTTCCAGTGATGCCCGAAGCTCTGCAAGCTCCTTGCCCTTGCTCCAAGTGGCGATATAGCCCAAGCTGTTCTCAGCGGTCTGTATGCCGTAGTAGCTGCAAACGGCAAAGGAAATGCTTTCTGCTTCAACTTCTTCGGTGTTGCGGTCTTTAGGCTTAATGGGCTTTGTGTTTTCGCCCTGCTGTGCTTGTAGCTCCTGTGCCATTTCTCGGCTGTGCAAAAGGGAGTGTGCAACCTCGTGGATAGCGGCTGAAACGGTCTGTACCTCGCTCATACCCTCACGAATAGCAATTCGCTTATCCTCAGTGTGATAGTAACCGTCTGTATTGCTTGCCATTGGCTCAAAAGCGATGGGAACAGGTGCGGTACGCTTAATGGCTTCTATGAACACCTCAAACTGCTCCACATTGCCCGTCAGATTGCTTGCAAGGGTAGGCAGTGGCTCGCCCTCAGTTTGGGAAACATCAAACACCGACACCACACGGAACATAGGTATCTGTATTTCCACTTCCTCGGTCTGCACCTTGCCCCCGGCATCAAGGAGAGGGGTTTTGGTCTGTGGGTCGAGTTTTTCCCGTTCCTCCTTGATTTTGTACGGAGTGGGTGCAATGATTTTAATGCCTTTTTCGCCCTTTTTCACAAAGCGAGAAAAGCCATCTCGCCACTTGTTAAAGCCTGCAACATGGGTGGCATCGGGCTTTTGCATGGAGATAAGTAGGGTGTTGTTCAGCGAATATTTATGAAAGCGGCTCATGGTCTGAAGATAGCTCTTGTATTTATCGCTCTCAAAAAGCTCTTTTATGCCTGTTTCAATGCTGTCGGTTATTTCTTTTAACCGTTCTTTATGGTTTTGTTTTTCTGCCATAGTGGGTGTACTCCTTTCAAAGTTTACATTCGGGTTGTTTATTTTTTGTTGTTGGTATGGTAAAATTAGAGATAAAAAACGAAGGAGGTTTCATAATGATAATTAACTATATTCCAAGTGACTCAAGGACTGTTCAGGGTAAGTATGCAGATGTCCTTAAAAAATATGGAAAAGAGTGGAACATAAAGGAAGAAGGAAAAGGTAATGGTAATTGGTTGTTAACTAAAAAAAGTGATGTGCTTGTAGATGGAAAAAGTTATCGAAATTTTGTCCTCGAACACTATGGCAAAATTAAATTAACAGAAAATCTCGTAGATAAGTTCCGTGAGGATGTAGAAAACGGTACAATAAAGCTATAATAACTAATCCACATCTTACCTATTGGATTATTGCGAACAGAAATATGACAGGCATCTTTCAAACCGAAGATGCCTGTTTTTTCTTGCCCTATTTCTTTTTCGCCGCAAACTCCATCGTGAAATTCACATACTGTCCACCAGTATCATCAAGGACAACAACGCAATCATAGGTCTTGCCTGTCTTTTCGGAATAGCAGCCAGTAAGCACCACCTTGCCGCTTTTCAAAAGCTCCGTAACAATCGCCTTTGTCACGGTCTTTTTCTTTGCAGTGAAAAAGCGGTTTTCTTTCCAAATTGCAAAGCCGCAAGCCTTATCAGAACAGCAAAAGCCCTTTTTATTTTCACTAACTGCACCGCCGCAGCGAGGGCATTTTCCTACGCTCTCACGGTTGGACGGAAAGAGGGTGTCTGCTCCCCTAATCATTTCATAGGTCTTTACAAGAGAAGTGGTCATGCCCACAATCTCCGATAAAAAGCCATCGGCTGACAGCTCCCCACGCTCTACAAGTTTCAGCTTTTCTTCCCATTCTGCTGTCATTAAGGGGGATTGCACCTGTTCGGGCAGTACAGTGATTAAGGCTGTGCCTTTGTGGGTGGCGGTAAAATACTTGGTCTTTTTATCTCCCTTACGCTCGGCAAGCCCCGATTTAATCAGCTTTTCCAAAATGCCTGCCCTCGTTGCCGGAGTGCCAATACCTTTACGCTCTGCATCGGTTTCTGCTTTGTTGGCATTTTCCATAGAGGACAGTAGGGTATCGTCTGTAAAAGGCTTGGGCGGTGAGGTTTTACCCTCTTTAATTTCAGCTTTTGCGGTAAAGACCTCGCACTGGTCAATGCTTGGCAGGGCTTGGTCTTTATCTTCTTTTTCCTGTTCGCGCTTATAGAGCTTTTGCACCGCCTTAAAACCGTCTTGCAGAACGGTTTTGCCTTTGGCAGTGAAAACGGACTCACCGCATTTTGCAGTGATAACCGTTTCGCTGTATCGGTGGGTATCGCCTATGGCAACCAAAAGGCGAATGACAAGGAGTAACAGCGTTTCACGCTCTCCATGCGGTAAGCTCTGCACATCAAGCCCCTTTGTATTCATGGTGGGGATAATGGCATGGTGGTCGCTGACTTTGGAATTATCAATGACCTGTGCTGTGTTGACAGGCAGCTCGGCGGCACTCTGCATAAAAAAAGCCGCCGTAGCTTTTGCTAAGACGGAAATACCGCTTTCCATATCCTCGGTTAAAAATCGGCTGTCAGTTCGGGGATAGGTGATGTATTTCTTTTCATAAAGGCTTTGTGCATACTGCAAGGTCTGCTCGGCGGTAAAACCTAACAGCTTATTGGCTTCACGCTGCAAGGTGGTGAGGTCATATAGCTTTGGGGGCTTTTCCGATTTTTCCTTTTGCTCCACACTTTCGATGAGTGCATCTTGACCGTCACAAGCTGTTAAAACTGCCGTAGCCTGTGCCTTGTCTTTGAGCTTTTCACCTATAAGGGAAAATCCATTACAGGTAAGATGTACCGTGTAAAATGGCTCGGGCTTAAAAGCGGAGATAGCAGCATCACGCTCACAAATCATGGCGAGGGTGGGTGACATTACTCGCCCGATGTTTAGGGTCTGATTGTAAAGAACGGAGAAAAGGCGAGTGGCATTGATACCCACAATCCAATCTGCTTTTGCCCTGCACAGGGCAGCTTCATAGAGGTTATCGTATTCTTTACCGTCCTTTAGATTTTCAAAGCCCTTTTGAATGGCGGTATCCTCGAGGGAGGAAATCCAAAGCCTTTTGATAGGCTTTTTACACTTTGCTTTTTCGTAGACAAGACGGAAGATGAGTTCACCCTCTCGCCCTGCATCGGTGGCACAGATGACGGTATCCACTCGGCTGTCATTTAACAGCTTTTTCAGCACATCAAACTGCTTTTTGGTACTGCTTGAAACTTGGTATTGCCAAAGGGCAGGAAGTATGGGTAAATCCCCATACCTCCACTTGGCATATTTTTCATCGTAGCTGTCGGCAGGGGCAAGCTCCACCAAATGCCCCACACACCACGAAACAATGTAGTTGTTGCCCTCGGTATAACCGTCTTTGCGGCTTGTCGCACCGAGTATCTTTGCAATGCTCTGTGCAACGCTTGGTTTTTCTGCTATGACAAGTTGCATATATTTATCCCTCCTTATGCGGTTTGTGGGTTTCGGTTTTTTCATGTACAATGATGAGCTTGCGAATTTTTTGCTCCTTTTTCGGCGGTCTGTCTGTGGCAGAGGGCGGCGAACACTGGGGCTTTTGCATCATCATTCTTTCATAGGCACTGTCGGTAAAATATTTCACTGGGTATCGTCCTCACTTTCTTCAGGAGTGTCCTCCTGTTCCTCAGAGGTCGGCTCGTATTCGTCCTCGTCCTCATCATCATCGCTGTAATCATATTCGTTTATATTAGGATTGCTCTGCGGCTTTGCCTTGTTTTTTACCACCTTGAAATAGTAAAAAGCACCGCCGCCGATTAAACTGAAAACAATAAGAAGTGTCACAATCCCCATCGGGTTGCCCTTGCCTTTTTCGGGCTGTGGCTCGGCAGGCTCGGTCAGCTCGGGGGCTTTGCCTGTACAGCTCACTCTGTCTGTGCTGCATACAGAGCAGTCGGCATTTACCGCACCGGCTTCGCATTTTTCCTTGCAAGAGCAAACTTTAGGCTCGGTTGGAGCATCTTCCATGAGGGCAAGCAAATCGGCTTCATCTACCATGTTCAAAAGGTAAACATTGTCCTCTTTGCCTGCACGGTCAATGACAAGGTAAAAATAGTTGCCATTTTTGGATACTGCGGTGATAAACTGCTTATCAATCTCGTCTGTTCGCTCCACATCGTCCACAAGGGTCAAGTTGCCCTCGGGAGTGAGAGGAACAGAGGGGGTGGGTGTTTCGGTCACTTCGGGTGTCGGCTCGGTAGTATCCTCGCCACCGCCTGCAAAGGCAGTGGTGGAAAAGGCGGTCATGCAAAGCACCGTCATAAGTAAAGCGGTAAAAATACGGATTTTAGTTTTCTCCATTCTTGTTTCCCTCCTGTTTTTCAGATGAAAAAGGCACACCGCTTTTACTGCGGTATGCCGTGATGACATCGGTTAAATTTTCTGTGCTGATTTTCGCACCTCGGATAAGTCCGATAATTTCAAGGTTTTCAAACTCGGTTTTTTGCTTGTTCAGTTCTTCCCATTTCCCTTGCAAAAGCCCGATTTTATCCTCGATTTTCTTCATATCGGAAAGCACCTTTTTTAGTTTTGCGTTCAAAGAATTTCCTCCTTAATTCATTAGTCCGTAGCCCATAATAACACTGCTGTTAAGGTCATAATCTCTGATTTTGCAGGCATCGCCGCTATTGCCCTCAACGGTGTAAACACGGCTACCGTCTGTGCCGATAACAATACCCACATGGTCGGAGCTGCCATCGCCCTCCCAATCGAAGAAAATAACATCGCCGGGGGCAAGGTCTTTGTATCCTCTGTTTGCCCATCGTCCTTTAGACGAGAAGTAAGGGATACCTTGACTTTGGCAGGCGGCAAACTTAGGCTCGGAATATCCTGCTTGATTAAGCACCCATGACACAAAGCAGGCACACCATTCCACACGGTAATCGAAGCCATACCATGACCAATAAGGTTGACCGCCTACATTGCCCACCTGTGACTTTGCAATGTCCACGATATTTTGATTGCCCGGTCTTTCGCCATTTATAAAGTCAACACCGCTTAAATCGGTGGAGGGGCTACCGTCAATAGATCCGCCGCCAAAGAGCAGCGGTTTATTGCCTTTCGTTTGCAGATAGACATTGTACATTTGGAGCTGTTCGGGTGTGAGCAGGCTGTTTGCAACAGCACTAATGCCGCTATTGGTTAGGCTGACATTTAAAATGTAGTAATCATAGGGTACTTCCACAGTATAAGTGTTGGAGTGGGTATTTCCGTCCTCATCTGTCCATGTGTCGGTTCTCGTTTCGGTGCGATAGCGTACCTCAACCGTTTCCGTCAGCGTGAGCTTGTATTGCTTTTCAAACACCTTCTGTAATTCGCCCTGCACCTCGCTTGCCTTGAAATATTGCAGTAAGGCGGTAAGGTACGATGCAAGCTGATGGGGGTCGTGTGCTATGGGGTCTAAGTCATAGCGGTACTCATCATAATCGGGATAATCCCTTTCGATGTTGTTTATCTGTGCCTGCAACGCTGTTTCCAGTGCTGTGTAGTTGTTGTTGGCGGCAATGAGTTCCTCATTTTCGGAAGTGTAAGAGGTGGATACCACATTGGTTATCGCCCCTTGAAACATGACCGAGCAGGAAGAAACCACCCCGGCAATTAAGGCAATCATCGAAAAGAGGGCAAGCAGAATGAGCAATACTTTTGGGTTTTTAGCAACCGCCGATACCGCCTTTGATACTGTGTCTGCCCCTTTTTTAACCGTTGATTTTGCGGTCTTAGCAGTGGTCTGTGCCGCCTTTGTGCCTTTCCCGTACCGTGTGGCAATGTACTGTTTTTTAATGGCTCTTTTTTGCTGAAAGCGAGAGATGGGGTTGCTTGCCGCCTGTGGGTTATCCCGAATACTTTTCTTGTAAAGGACATTCACATCGGCTTGCATGCTCTTTTTCTCTGCCTTTGCCAGTGTACGGTAGGGCTTCAGCTTGTGGGAATGGTAGGCACTTTGAACACGGTGTACAGCAAATTCACCTGCCTTTTCAGTGCCATGTGCCGCTTCAAGCCCCACATTGTCCTGCTCATCTTCACTGATTTTCTTATGAACAGCAGACAGGACAGCCATCTCGGGGGCTTTTTTAATGCCATGAGAAAGTTTTGAGGGTGGCTTTGGCTTATCCACTTCCTCAAAATGCAAACGCACCTTTGCTTTGCCTGTGGCTTCATCAAAGGTGCGTTCTTTGGTTTTTACTGTTTTTCTCGGTATCTTAGCCTGTGCCTTTTCTAATTTATCAGCCGCCTTTTCTGATTTTGCCATGGGCTTTTCTAAGGTCGGGTCGGCTCGTTCTTCTTCGGTAAATTGCAGTCTTGATTGTTTTTTCATCACACACCGCCTTTACTCCTGCTTGGTTTCGTCCAACTTGGTGGTCATAATACCGTAAAGCTCGGTGTTTTTCGGGAACTTATCTACAAAGGGCAAAATGACATTGCCATAAAAGAGCAAGCCCTCGCCAACACCGCTGCCTGTCACATAGGAGAGCTGATGAGGGGAAATATTGAGCTGCTTGGCAAGTATCTGTCTATCGCCTGCCGCTTGGTTGAGCATATACACAAAGTCGGAGTTTTCAAAGATGTTCTCCACTTCTCGAGAGGATAACAGGTCTTTGATGTTCTGTGTGATGGCTGTGGGAATACCGCCCCATTTACGAAAGCGTTTCCAAATCTCCACCGAATAAGCGGCGGTCTGTTCCTCTTTCAAAAGCAAATGAAACTCGTCCATATAGTAGCGAGTAGAGCGTTTCTCTGCACGGTTTATGGTTACTCTGTTCCAAACTTGGTCTTGCACAATGAGCATACCGAGCTTTTTAAGCTGTTTCCCCAGTTCCTTAATGTCATAGCAGACAAGGCGGTTAGAAAGCTCCACATTGGTGCGATGGTTAAAAACATTGAGCGAGCCTGTGACATAAATTTCAAGAGCTGAACGGATATGCTTTGCTTCTTTTTCCTCCTGCCTGCCGAGTGCATCGTAAAGGTCACCCAAAATCGGCATTTTGGCAGGGTCGGGGTGAGCAAGATATTCTGCATAAACAAGGGTAACACAGCGGTCGATGATGGACTTTTCCACAGGGGTCAATCCCTCTTTGCCGCCCACAATCAGCTCACACAGGGAGAGGATAAAATCGCTCTTTAGGGCAAGGGGGCTATCATCCTCAGAGTAGTTGAGGTTGATGTCCATCGGGTTGATGTACTGGCTGCTTGTGGGCGATATTTTGATAACCTGTCCTTTGAGCCTTTGCACAAGGGAAAAATATTCGCCCTCGGGGTCGCACACGATGATGTCATCGGTGGTAATGAGAAATACATTGGTGATTTCACGCTTGGCAGAAAAACTCTTACCACTTCCGGGTGTACCGAGGATAAGCCCGTTAGGGTTTTTGAGCTGTTTTCGGTCTACCATGATAAGGTTGCTTGACAGGGCATTTAAGCCATAGTAGAGGGCTTCGCCGCCCGATTGGAAAAGCTCCTGTGTGGTAAAAGGCACAAAAATAGCGGTGCTTGAGGTAGTCAAACTCCGCTGTATCGGCACAAGATTTTTGCCGAGGGGCAAGGAAGTCATAAAGCCCTGTTCCTGCTGATAATCAAGTCTTATGAGGGTGCAGTTGTGTTTATTGGCAATACCGCTTGCTTGGAGCAGGATATTGTCCAGTTCCTTTTTGCTGTCGGCGGTATTCAGCACAAGGAATGTGATTAAAAACATTCGCTCGTTGCGGCTTTGCAAGTCGGCAAGGAGTTTTTTGGCTTCACCGCCGTAGGTGGCAAGGTCGGAGGGGATAATATCCATATCATAGCCTGCTCTTACCGCCTTTTTTTGTTCCTCAATCTTCATCTTGTCGAGGTCGGTAATCTTACGCTTAATGGTCTTGATAGCTTTCATTTGGTCTACCGACTGAATGTGCATGGTAACAATGAGATTGCTCTCCATTTCCAAAAAGTCGGACAGCACACGGTCGTTCAGCTCGGGAGCGAGTATCTGCAAAAAGGATGCCGCACCGTATTTATCGCCTGTTCTGAATGTGCCTTTTTCCTTAAACTCAAAAGATGACGGGGCGATAAAGTCCTTTGTACTAAGCCCCGAGGGAGCAAGCCAGCTCCACTCAAAGGCAAAGGGGTCATTGCCACTCATACGAAGAATGTTGTGCATGAGCTTTAAGCGTTCTCTGCCATCAAGAGAGGTGAGCTGCACACCCAATCGCTTAAATGCGTTCCACAGGTCATTTTCAATGCGTTCAAGACGGGGCTTGGCGATTTTGATGTTCTCGGCTTCAATGCCAAAGGTCAGATACTTGGTTTTCACAAGCCCATTGTTGCCCCTTGCAAGCTGATTGTGCAGCATCTCACTGTACTCTGTTCGGATACTGTCGAAATCATCTGCCTGTGGAGCGATGAACACGCTTTTTTCAAAATCCTTTGTATTCGCTGTGGTGTTTAGGAATGTGAGCTGAAATTTGATGGTGCTGTCAAAGTAGTTGAGGAAGTCGCACCAACTTTCAAAAATGGCGGTCTTGTCCTCGTTCTGTGCAATCTGATAATTGATGTCACCAAATTGCAGGGTTTTGGTATAGAGCTTATCGCCCACATGACAGATACCATCGGGGAAGATATGACGGTAAGGGATACTGTCCTGTGCCGACTTTACCCCTTTGGGTTTATTGTTCGCCCTTTGCACCGCACTGGCGATGTTCTGTTTTTCTGCTCGTGTGAGCTTTATGGGCTTCTTTTCGATTTTTGACAATTTGATTTACCTCCATGTCTAAGTGATATTGCCTTTCCAGTAGCGGATAAAAGTTGTCCATCCTGTAAGGTCTTTGTTTCGGGTTAAGAAAACGCACCGCCGCATAGTTCTTGAGAATTACCTCGAGGGGCTGACCGTGCTTTTCATACATGGCAAACATGAACAGCGGCAGCATGAGGAACATCATTACAAGCACCGCAGGGCTTGTGCCGATGTAGTCCTTGAGAATGAAAAAAGGCGGTAATCCTACCGCCAGTGCCGCTGAAAAACAGATAATTTGCCGTTTGGTAAGGTTTAGAGCAACCTTTGTTTTTACATTGCTTAAATCTTTGGGGATTGGTACGTAAGCCATAAAATCCTCCTTTCTGCCTTGCTGTGCAAGGTCTTTTTAGTGTGCAAGCCCATTTATCAATGGGCTGAGAATATGCTCTTTGCCAATGTACCCGTCTTAAAGAGGGAGAAGCAGAGCAGTACCGTGTACATCATGCAAGTCCAAATCGCTTTTATGGGGTCATCACCTGTTGCAATGGACTGGATAAGCACCGCATAGATGCCAACGCACACCATAATCAAAAAACCTTGAAATGCGAGGGCAAGCAGAGCTTTGAGGTAGTTGTTTCCCATATTCCACTCCTTGCTCGACATCGTAGCAATGGGGATTGCTCCAAGAGAGGTCATGAGGTAGATTTCAAGCATTCTTCCGTACACGATAATGAAAATGCACACGGATAATGCCCACATGATTAACCCCATAAAGAAACTTTGCAGATACAGCCCCAAGAGTGAGCCTATATCCATTTCTAACAGGCTTTCACGCAGGGCATCTAAGGTTTCAACTCCTACTGCGGTATCTCCGATTATTACTCCTGCCGCACTTCCTATGACGGACTGTGCCACATCAAATATGCCCATCATAATGGGGAATGTGTTTGTGACCAGTACCACAGCAATAAAGGTTTTCATCATCCACTTGAAAATGTCCGAGGGTGGAAAGTCGTGCATATTGTTTCTGTCAATGACCATTTGTATCAGCTCGTAGCACATCACAAAGGTCAAGATTATTCCGGCTATGGGCATGATAACGGTGTCCGATAAGTTCTCAATCATGGAGAAAACACCGCCATTCCATTGTGACGGTGTTTTTCCCACATCTCCTGCAATCCTTGATACTTCCGAGTTGATGTTATCGAACAAGCCCGTTAGATTACCCATAATGCCGTCAACGAGCAGATTGGTTATCCACTCGTTGATTGCATCAATGATAAAATCCATCGGCTGTTATCTTAAAACAATCCGGAAAGAAGTGGTACAAGGGTCATGCCAATCAGTGCTACGCCACCGCCTGCCATGAGCTGTTTCATACCCTGTGATTTCGCCCCGGGGTTATCGTTGCCGTACCCCTCAAGGAGATTGATAACTCCCCAAATGCCAAGTCCTGCTCCAAGAGCGATAACGAGTGTCTGCAATGCGACTACTGCCTGATTAAAAAATTCCATAGTGTTTTTCTCCTTTAATTTTATATTTGTTGGTTTGTGTTTTGGCAATAAAAAAGCGCTGTTCACTGACAGCGTTAAACAGCCACAATCATAGGCAACACCTCCTTTCCGTGTGGCTTGTGTATATAAAAAACACCACCGTAAACGGTAGTGTTCATTGCCCGTCTGAGGGCGGTGGGTCGGTTGTTTCTTCCTCCTTGCTTAAATCGTAAACCTCATACACATCGTTCCCTTTGAGCTTTAGTTTGGTGGATAAGAATTTCTCAATGTCAAAGGCGTTTTTCTTGTCAAAGTCAGAGAGGTACTTGTATTTTGGGTGCTTTGTAATATCGTATTTATCCGAGAAAAACGGTCTGACACCTCTAAGCTGCAAAATACATTTGCCGCCGTCCATAACCGAAAGTTCGTCTATGCTCATAAGCTCTTTTCCAAGCCGCTGATAGTTGATACCGTAGCTTCGTTGGCTACCTCGGGTATCAGAAGTGTTGAACATATCAATGGTTTCTTTACCAAGGGTTTCTGTTAAATCCTTGAGGGTGGTTTTTTCCTTGCCACCGAGGAAAATCATGCTGTCACAGTTGCCGATAATGGTATCGGAATTGTCCTTGTAGAGTGCCTTGAGCTGTGATTGTGCCTGCAATACAAGGCAAGCAGAGATTTCACGGCTACGAATGGTTGCCATGAGCTTCTCAAGGTTCGGTATCTGCCCGATATTGGCACACTCGTCAATTAAGCACCGCACATGAACAGGCAAGCGACCGCCATACACATCATCGGCTTTATCACAAAGCAAGTTAAAAAGCTGTGTGTAGCACATGGATACAAGAAAATTGAATGTTGCATCGGTGTCACTGATGATGATAAAGAGTGCTGTTTTCCTATCTCCGAGGGTATCAAGCTCTAGTTCGTCATAAGCGGTCAGCTCTCTAAGCTCTTTAATATCAAATGGAGCAAGTCTTGCACCGCAGGAAATAAGTATAGATTTTGCTGTTTTGCCTGCGGCTAATTTGTACTTTTTATATTGCCTTACAGCAAAGTGCTGTGGGTCTTTTTCCTCGAGCCTATCAAACATCAAATCCACATTGTTCTTAAACTCCTCATCGTCCTCACGGACTTCACTGGCATTGATAAACTCAATCAGCGTTGTAAAATTCTGCTCATCTTCGGGGGCTTCATAGTAGATATAGGCGATAAGGGCGGTATAGAGCAGGGTTTCCGCTTTCACCCAAAAATCATCGCCTGACTTGCCCTCGCCTTTGGTGTTGGCAATCAAGGTGGTAACGAGCTTTAAGATGTCCTTTTCGCTTCTGATATAGGCGAAAGGGTTGTAGTGCATGGATTTCTTGAAATTGATGGTGTTGAGGATTTTCACCTTGTAGCCCTCACGGAGTAGGAGCTTTCCGCACTCAATGACGATACTACCCTTTGGGTCTGTCACTACATAGGAGCTGTGGCACTGCATGAGGTTTGGTTTGAGCCAAAATCTCGTTTTACCACTGCCCGAGCCGCCTACAATCAGCACATTTTTATTTCGTGCTGTTTTTGGGTCTTTGGGGCGGTTGTTCATGGTCAGCCGTTCCGTTTGGGTGAGCAGTACATTGTTTTGGAATGTGGGGTCTACATACGGCTCAATGTCTTTTGCGTTGCCCCACCGGGCAGAGCCATACTCCACACCCTTACGGTACTTTTTTGCGTTTTTACTGCGAACATAGATTACCAGCCTTAGCAACGCACCGCTGGCAAGCCCAATGAACAAATCGGCAGGATAAAAGGACGGAAACGGTACTGCAAAAGCCCTCGATAAGCCCTCGCTCAAGTTCAGTATCTTTTGCCCTAAATCGGCACCGCTTGTGTACCGCCATGCTTCGGGCAGCTTTGTGAACAGCAGCCCCAACACAAGGTAGGGAATGTTAAGGATAAGGAGCTTTTTCATCTTTTTACTCATAGGCTCTGCTCCTTATTTTTGTGTTTCACCTTGCCCACAACGGTATTTTTCACAATCTGAGCCAACTTTTTAAGCTCTGCAAGCACAGACGGTCGAGCCGCCTTTTTCACCATATCTGCGGTGTACTCCTTGAACGCATTGGTAATGGCATCGGCATCTTTGCCTTTGAAAAAGACCACATATTTCGGCGGTACTTCGTGCTTATCTTTCATAATAGCAAAGTCCACACCGTATTTTTTCGCTACTCGCTCAAAATTTTTGATGTTTTGGTCTGTGATTTCAATACTGGTCATACCTTGACCTTGCTTTGCAAGCTGTTTTACTGACTGTTTCCCCTGTGGGATATTGGGGTGACTTTTCTTATCTTTCAAATGTGCAAGCAGTTTGACGATTGCCTTTTTCAGCTCCCTACCTGTGAGCTTGCCTGCACTGATGACAAGGGCAACGGTTTTTTGCTCCACTTCTTCCTGCATGAAAAATCCCTCCTTTCATGGTTTTTGATACCATCATTCTTCCTCTCTGCCTTGCCCCTTGACGGTTAAGATACCCTCAAGGGTAGTGGCGGTGATATTGAGCCTTTGGGCAACGGCAATATCGTTTTTTACATTTTCATCTACAACACTGCCGCATACCACAAGCACCCTTGCACGGCGAAGCATATCTCTCGCCATATCAATTCCGTCCTTATGCTCCTGCGGTACTTTGTCGCACAGGAACAGGGGAAGATACAGCGGTGGGCAAATGGGTGTGTAGCCTGCTTCATAAAGCTTTCTGCAATATTTAGCCGCTGTTTCGGTTACTTCAAACTCGTTATTGCTCCAAGCGGCAGTAATATAAGCCATTGGTTTTCTCATATTCAAAATCTCCTTTCATTTTTTGGTATAAAAAAAGGCACTCTGCAAATTTCTTTACAAAGTGCCTTAACGGTTAGGACTGTATAAATCGTGATTGACTAAAGCCGAGTAGTAGTTGTCTATGGTAGACGGGGCATTAAAAAGGGCGGCAAGCAAATAACGCTTGATGTTCCGCACATAGGTGGTGTTTTTGTTCAAGCAGTCAAATACATACTCGATGTGCGATGAGGTAATTCTCAGCATCTTGTCTTTCACAAGCCTTGCAGGGTAATCATCACCGGCAATGTTTATGGTGTCCTTTGTGGAACACAGGGTTTCGATGATAATGTCGGCTACCTCGTCTAAACGCTCGTGCATACCAATACCGCCATGCTGCTTAAAATGCCTGTATTCAATGTTCTCGTAAACCATTTCTTTTACTTCTTCGTAAGTTTCACATCCTATCTCATCATATCCCGTTTTCTTGCCACCGTAAGGATTTGATTGATAAGGATTTGATGTTTCAGTATTAAATAAATCTTTTTTTGATTTATCAATAGTTTGTAGATAAGTATTTAATTGGTGGGGTTCTTCCAAGATAGGCTCACCCTGTTTAGGTTTTTCCTGTATTGGTTTTTCCAAGATTGGATTATCCAAGATTGGGTTTTCCCATTTAGGTGGAAACTCAGTTGTATCAAGGCTTTGCGGCTGCTCTAAAATGGTGTACTCGGTGGTGGTGAGCTGTCCTTTGTCGTTGCGTAGCCGCTTGCGAATGACATAGCCCTGTTCCTCAAGCTCTTTTATCGTGCCATTGATGCTGTCAATACCGTCCTTGCAAATGCAGGAAAGTCCCTTTGTGGTGTAATCCCAATTCTCGGGCAAGGATAGCATGAGGGAAAGCAGCCCTTTTGCCTTTAAGGAAAGCTGGGTATTTCGCAAATGATGATTAGCCATGACGGTGTAATCCCTTGTCTTTTCTACTCTAAAAACTGCCAATGATACCACCTCCTTTACGGTAAATGGTCAGTTTATCGGATTTCTTCTTTCGGGAGGTCATAGAAAATAGTGCCCCTTGACACCTTGGCGTGTTTAAGGATTTTGCACTCCCCACGGCTTTGGCTTGCCAATGCCGATTGATAGCCTGTGTCAGAGAGGAACAGCCGCATACGCTCACCCTTATTGCCCACTGGTGAAGCATGGCTAAGAACATCAAAAACAATCATATGCTTTGTGGTATCTGCAAAGCGTTCCAATCCCATAATGTCATGCCCTGCGAGTTTAGGCTCGCCGGACTTAATGCGAGCTTCTTCAAGCAGCTCGCCAATGGTTTTACCTTTATTCATCGTGTTTTATCCCTTTCTAACGCTCTTGGCTTTGCGTGCGTTTTTTATGCCAACCCTCTAAAAGTTTAAGGATAGTTTCCTCCATCTTTTGCGGTGTATAGGACTTGGGGAAATATTTGCGGAGCTTATCGCTTGTAAGAGTTATCTTGTCGAGTTCACCTTTCTTTTCCTCGCTCATAATGGCACACATGGCTTCAAGGGTGCATTTGCCCTCGGCACTAAATTTTTTAAGCCGCTGTGCCTGTGAAAGAGAGGGAGTTGCCTGTTCCATATCCATAGCTTCAAGCAAGTTCGTTTGTTCCTCGGGCTTTAGGTAGGACAGCTCCACAGCAGGGTTAAAGGCGATTTTCTTATCATCTACCATGTCTAAAAGCTCGAGAATAAGCTCAGTAAGACGGATATAGCGTTGTATTTGCCTTGCACTGTCGGGGGCATTTTCGCTAAGAATATTAACACTTCTTAAATTGTCGCCAACTTGGCTACCATTTTCTTTTGTGGGTCTGCCTGCCTTTCGTTTTATGGCATCTAACTTTAATTTGTAGGCAAAGGCTCGTTCACTTGGCAAGATGTTTTCTCTTTGCAGATTGCTGTCCACCATAATGATAGTGGCGGCATCATCGTCAAGGTTACGGACAAGAACAGGCATGGTGTCAAGCCCTGCCAGTTCGCTTGCCCTGTGCCTTCGGTGTCCTGCGACAAGCTCATAGCCGCCCTCATCACGGGGTCGGGCGATAGCAGGAACAAGCACACCATATTCCTTTATGCTCTCGGCGGTTTCTGCCATTGCTTCATCATCTTTTACTTTGAAAGGGTGGTTTTTGAATGGAAACAGCTCTGTCAAAGCTATCTCCATAACCTTTTCTCTGCCTGCATCGGCTCGGCTTTCCTCGGTGGAGAACAAATCATCTACCGATGTCAGATTTATGTTTTTGGCGGAGCTTTTCAATTTTCAACACCTCCTTTGTGAGTTCTCTGTAAGCATCTGCAACCTTGCCTTTGGGGTCATGGGAAAAAATGCTCTTGCCCTCGGCACTGATTTCGGCGGCTCGCACCGAATGGGGAATGTCTGTGCCAAATACCTTGACTTTACTGCCATAGGTATCTCGGAGTAGGGTGCTGATGTCCTTTGCGAAGTTCGTGCGGCTATCCACCATAGTCAGCAGAATACCGTCTATTTGCAGCTTGGGGTTAATCTGCTTACGCACCTTGTTAATGGTTTGGAAAAGCTGTTCTAAACCCTTTGCAGGGAGATATTGAGCCTGCACAGGGATAATTACACTGTCTGCCGCTGCCAGTGCATTGACGGTCAGCATACCAAGCGAGGGCTGCGTATCAAGCAGGATATATTGATAGTCCTTTTTTACCGTTTCAAGGTACTGCTTCAAAATGGTTTCTCTGCTCATGGCATTGATGAGGGATACCTCCATGCCAGATAGCTCAATATTGGCAGGGAGCAAGTCCACACCCTCGGGGTGAGAAATGATACCCTCCTTGTGTTCTATGGGGCTGTCGGTGATTACCTTGCCCATAACCGTTGCAAGGGTAATGGGGATATTATCGGGCTGTGCGTGTCCTAAACTGATAGACAGTGAGCCTTGAGGGTCACTATCCACGATTAAAACCTTTTTGCCCTCCTGTGCCAGTCCTATGCCTAAGTTGGCACAAGTGGTTGTTTTGCCGACACCGCCTTTCTGCATGGCGATGGCGATTACTTTTGCGTTCAAATGTTTTTCCTCCTTTCAATTTTGGGTATAAAAAAGGAGCTAGCTATTAAAAGCTAACTCCTAGTTAAAAAGATTAATTATTTTTCAATTTTAAATAGTTTATTTTTCTGAGAAAGCTCTACAGCGATGTGAGCCTTATCAAGCACAGTGGTTGGTAATTTATCTTTTAGAATTGAAATTACTAATTGTATGTTTTGGGATTGGACAAACTCAGCGACCTTTACCAACTGATTATCATGCATAAGTTCCTTTTTATCATTCAACAAAAAATGTAAGCAGGGTAGTTGTTCCTCATCAGCAAATAGGAGATAGGCCAAGTCAAAACATAAGATTTCACCTTGTTTTTTACCAGAACTCATATTTGCATTAAAGGCATTGAATTTATAAAATTGCTGCCCCTTTTTGTTTGTCATTTTTTTAAAAGTAAGAGCATATTTTTCTCCATACAATTCTTGTGAGATACTAGAGAAAAGTTTATTGAATTTTTTTACTTGTTCTTTTAAAAGCATTTCGAAATCACCTGAAAAAAGATAATTGTCAATTCTTTCAATCTTATTGTTAAGCTCATTGATATTTTCTTCTACCTCATTCAGTTGAGATATAATGCTTTCATATTCACCTTTAACTCTGTATTTCTCATTAAGCTCAAATATAATTTTCTCTAACTCTTCAAAAGAATCACCCTTTGCAACTTTCTCAGTTAACTCTTTTTCCTCCTTCAAAAACATAGCTAATTCTTCACGAGAAATTTTAAGTTTTTGAGAAAGCTCTGGTAAATCTTGAGAAATATATTTTACTTTTTCAACTACCATATTATTATGATAAGCGACTAAATCCTCAAAAGTTTTTTGAATACCAGAAATGTTTGTAGTTACTTCGTTATAGAGCAATTTTAGCTGTTGTAAATCAATGCGAGAAATACTTTGTTCTAATTCAACCACTGATTCTTCTATTAAATTTTTGCGGATTTCCAATTTACTGATTTGTGAGCTTGTTTTGTTAATCTTATACTTAGTAGAGTTCAGAAGCTCTAAATCTTGTTCTAATGTTTCATTAAGATTAAACGAAGATTTTTTCACATTAAGGTCATGAATTTCATCATCTACCAGCGCCAATGCTATTTCGTATGTGGTTTTTGTTTGCTTCTTTTCTAAACGCTCTCTAAAAGTTTCTTCTTGATTTATTTGGGCAACGAGAGCCTGTTTTTTAGCTCCCTCATTAAAAGTACATCCCAAAAGATACAGATACAATGTTTCATATTCTATGTCTGTGGTGAATTTATCAAGTGTTTTTAGAGTGTTATTGATGTTTTCATCTTTATATCTAATATTATGAGATATAATCTGCCTAAAAGTTGGTTTTTCTGCTTCTTTTTCAGGCATTATGCACCGTTCTAGCTCATTTTCAAACTCTTTATCGAGTACGTTTTTCCCATTTATTTTTCTAACTGCTTTCTTATGGGTTAGGAAGTTCCTTTGAATTTCCAACTGTTTCGCTTCTGGATCATCAAGGTTTTCGGTTAAAATAAGCATGATTTTAATTTCATCATCAACCAAAAAGTCCTTAACTACATCGTAGACCTCTTTTTTATTTTCGGTGTCTGTATAAATAATATTTGCTTTAGCACCCAAACAAAAATCAATAAGTTTCAGAACAGTTGTTTTTCCAACATTATTTCCTGTTGATTTTGAATCATCAATGGGGGTATCATCAATAATTAGGTTAAGTCCAGAACTAAATTCTATATCACGAATAATCTCTGTAGGACTTGATATTATAAGTCTTTTTATGAACATAGTTCAACATACCCCCCTTCGTTAATTTGTGCCACCTCAATTAAATATAACCAGTCAAGGCATAAGATGAAAGTAGGAAATGACATACTATTAGCATCTTTTATTCTTTGATATAGATTTATAATGGGTTGTTTGTCTTTTTTTTGTAGTTCGTTAAGGACTAATGCACCATTATAATATATACTTAATTCTGGGTGAATATTATCTGGTAACAACATAATCATAGCCCTCCGGATTCTTAAATATTTTACAACGAATAAAAGCATCAACTACAAGAATTGATACACACATCTCTAATTCTTCATATGGAATTTCTATGTAATTTTTACTGCTTTTTATCAATTCAACTACACTATCAATTATAGAAAAGAAAATTTCATATGGTTCTTGTGTATTTACTATCAGCTTATTGTACTGCTTTCTCATGACAGACAACACAGAAAGGCTTTTGTTTGCTCCTTGCTTATCAAATTCTTTGTACTTCTCATCTAATTTGCTGTAATAAACTTTATAATCATCTATGGTAGGTTGTACAGCGAGCAAATCATTGAATTCAATTTTTCTTAATATTTCAAAGGGATTGATTTCTGGAGAGTCAGCCACCACAGACAAATTTTCTTTTGATAATATATTGATAATGGAAGCCAGATTTGTATCTACCTTAACCATATCAATATTTTTCCCAAGTTCATCTCTGATAAATTCATATAACTCTCGTTGATTTTTTATCTGTAAATTTAATACCAAATTCAGCAAAGATTTAACATCATATATATCATCATCTGGTGAAAATATTGCACTATAAGGATTCTTAAAAGTATTAGATCTCAATTTATCTGCATCGCCAGCAATTGCAATAAACTTAAAATTATAACCGGGATAGTCTTTAAAAATTTTCTTTGCCAAAGAATTTTCAACTTTCTGTTTGGTACAAGTTGATGAGACTTGAGCTATAATTTTGTTTTCCTCATCAATTAAATCTATTCCTTCTGTATTTTGTTTTATAACATTGATGTTTTTTAAGTTGCATTTCAGCAGTTGGCTTATAAGCTCTGCAAAAAAAGTTTCTGAATATATATTTAAGTCTAATAAATTAATTTTTCCACGAATTTTTATACGGTAAGACAATGTATTTAATTCTTGTTCTATGTAGTTAAAATAATTGCTACGGTTCATCATTGTTCCTCCCGTTCAGGAATTCTTTTATCAATAAAAAGCAAATAAGTGTCAATATTTAACGCATCAGCAATTTTCTGTACGTTGTCTAAAGCAATACTTCGTTTTTCTCGTTCTATAGCACTGATATAAGTTCTATGCAATCCCGCTTTTTCAGCAAAAGCCTCTTGCGAGAGACCTCTTTCAGTTCTATACTTTTTTACGTTATTCGCAAAAACTTTTACTATATCCATGATTGCACGTCACCTCAAGAATAATTTTATTTCATCGAACACAATAAGTCAACATACAATAAGTCACGTTATTACAATAATGGAGGGAGGAGCCATTCATCTGCTAGGTCGTGGATGCTCAAAATTAATCAATAATTTGCCGTATGGATCAGTATCTATCAGAAGAACTTTTTTGCCCGCTTGTACCAGTCCTATGCCTAAATTGGTACAAGTGGTTGTTTTGCCAACACTACCTTTTTGCATGGCGATGGCGATTACTTTTGCATTCAATATTTTTCCTCCTTTCAATTTTGGGCATGAAAAATGCCCCTTACAAAATGTAAAGAGCAATTTCCATAGCTGTATTTAGTTTTTTATATTACTTGAAAATAAGTAAGAGCATCTTTGATAGCATCTACTTGAATAGGAGTGGGATGTTTTCTCGGTTGTTTAAGTGTTTCTACTGCGTTAGGGGCATCGTACATGGGCAGACCTAAATCTCGCTTGACCTCGGCGATATATGCTGTGTGTACTTTAAAGCTGTATTTTTCAAGGATATATTCCTTTATCAGCTTGTAGGTAATTCTCTGTTTTGGCTTGTATGCCTCTGCTTTTTCAACTATACTATTAAGTGGTATCATACCAACGCTGTTTCCAAAGTCCACAGATACGTTGATATAGCTGTCTGGAGCTTTGTGGGTCTTTGGTAATACCGTTGAGTGCGTGATTCTGATGCAGCGTAGTGGTGTGAAGGGCGAAAAATAGGGTATGACCACTACATGTAGTGGTTTTAGGGCAAAAAATAAGCAAAAAAGGGGGTTGAAAATGTACGATTTTAACCCCCTTTTTAGCGAAAAATACTGATGCAGAAGCTAATTTTTTAGATGCAGCCCTCAAAATGATGCAAAATTACTTTTGGGTAAGCAAGATTATAAAATAAAATAACAATAGAAAAACAGACATTATTTGAAACATTGTTGGTGTAAGTTTTAAATAGGGAATTGAAGTTGAAGTATAAAATGTTACTTGGAGTCAGACCGTCAATCTGGAGATAAACTCTCCTTATTGACGGTTTTTATAATCATAAATCTTGTTACATTTTTTTAAAGAAATTATCATTGACAATTTGGTTTATACAGTATAGACTTAATACAAAGTCGATGTTGCATAGACCAAGGAGGTTTATCATGAAATATTATAAACTCGCAGAAACTGAAGAAAAATTTGCAGAATTAATCTGGCAGAACGAGCCGATTGGTTCCGGCGATCTTGTGAAACTAAGTGAAAAAGAAATGAATTGGAAAAAGTCCACAACATATACAGTACTTAAAAAGTTATGTGAAAAGGGTATTTTTCAAAATGAAAATGCAATGGTTTCATCTCTAATTTCAAAGGATGAATATTATGCAAATCAAAGTATACGTTTTGTCGAGGATACCTTTGGAGGGTCATTGCCGAAATTTCTGACATCTTTTATCAGTGGTAAAAAATTAAGTAATCATCAGGCTGAAGAGTTGAAAAGATTGATTGATGAGCACAAGGGGGTGTAGCTATGAGTGAAATATTTCTTTCTGCTTTAAATATGAGCCTTACAGCAAGTTATGTAATCATTTTTGTAATACTTATCAGGCTGCTACTCAAAAAAGCTCCAAAAGTCATCTCCTATGCCTTATGGGGTGTGGTTGCTTTTCGCCTTTTAATTCCATTCTCCTTTGAAAGCATGTTTAGTCTTATGCCACGGAATACGAATGCTGTACCAATCCCCCAAGATATTATCTATCAGCAAAGTCCGCAGATTAACAGTGGGATAGGTGTAGTCGACTCATTAGTAAACAATTCACTTCCCGCACCGACTATTGGAGCAAGTGTGAATCCACTTCAGATTTACGTGGAAATAGGAGCATACAT
>Ga0302240_1000413_pt1 | contig 44724 bp, 36 predicted proteins | sample AAG_UR_His_MG_FD_193538 | JGI IMG/M metagenome (GOLD analysis project Ga0302240, IMG submission 193538) | Enriched activated sludge microbial communities from anaerobic digester in WTTP, New Holstein, Wisconsin, United States - AAG_UR_His | ecosystem: Engineered > Bioreactor > Anaerobic >... | reverse complement strand
CCCAATAAAAGGTCTTAGGCTCCTACGCTTTGCGTCCCAGCCTTTCAGCTGGTTTGCCTTTTTCGTATCAACGATCCTCCTCTTCAAACTTTTAAAGAAACACACAGTAATCTACTTTCAGAATAGTAAGATAAAACAACCTTGTCAAGATGAATTTTTCGCCCGAAAGCCTTATGTAAACCGGCTTTCAGGGATTTAAGACCGACCAATTCAAGATATTGTATTTAATTATATACAATTTTAAATCTGGCACAATATGTGCCAAAATAATTATTTTCCGCATTCAACAAGAAAGATTTTTGACACCATTTTCTCCACGGGGTGATTATGCCTTTATATGACCATCGGCAAAAGCACTTAAATGCGCCAGGTCTCCCCGCCCCCCGCTTCCTCCCAAAAAAATTCCGCCGATGGTCACGCCGCCAACTCCACTGCGCCATTAACCCCGACGGAACTCTTTCAACTTCTTTCGATCTTTTCTGACAAACCGCCCGACAGCCAGCATCACCGAGATCGCCATCCACGCAACCAGCACACCCAGCAGCGCCCCTCCGGCATCCAGCGCCATGTCGGAAAGCATCATGGTCCGCCCCGGCACAAAATGCTGATGCACCTCGTCCGCGACTCCAACCAAGCTCGCAATCAGCCATGCCGGCAACACCAGCCGCAGCCCTACGCGTCGCGTCAAAGTAAAAAACGCCACCGTAACAAACCCGCCCAACACCGTAAACAAGAGCAGGTGCGCGCCCTTTCGGGCCAAATATTTCAACAAAACAACCGACGGATCTGTCGATCGTATCAATTCCGCTTTCGTCGCCAGCCCGAGCCGGACCAGCACCTCATAGGTCTGCTGCGTCGTCTCCTGCATGGCCTGACTCGAGAACCAGTAAATCACCGCAACCCAGACTATTACCAACAGCAGCGTCAATACGCGCTTCACACGGGCATCCCCCCTCACCTCAACCATTATATGTCGAGAGCAGGGTTGAGGTCAAGGCCGCCACCGGGTTGACATAAAATTGTTTTCACCGGCAGCGCAGGTCTCCTCTTACATTGAATTCCCGCCGCGCTCCTTCTCCCGGATATACAGATCCAGCGCCCGGATCCCCCGGTGGGCCAGCTTGAACATCAGGTAGTAAAGGTAAACCGTCAGCACCAAAAATCCAATCACAACCGCAACGTTAAAAAGTCCAAACAAGCTCCAAAATGCGTTCATTCTCCAGCCTCCAAAAATTTTTTCTGCCGATGGTCATCAAACAACACCTTCACACAATCGACCTTCACCTTTTACCCAACCCCCTGAACCTAAAACCGATTCATTCGACATCTCAAGTGGTATAAACAAGGAAAGAATTTAAGCCGCAATGCAATAAAACCTACCTCCCACGCGTTACTTAAATAGAAGGGGCCATTTCTATGATTGTTTTCAGTTTTGTAATCGACAACTCCATAGAACCGCTTATGACGGGCACTGTGGCCAACTTGGACGAGGGCTTGTTTGAGCGCATTGGTTCAGGTGACATGTCTGCCTTTGACTTGCTCTACAGGGAAACCGAGCGGGCCATGTACACCTACGCCCTCTCTCTGACGAGAAGCCACGACGAAGCCCTGGACCTGGTCCAGGAAGCCTATGTCAAAGTCCTTTCCGCGGCCCATCTCTACCAGCCTATGGGCAAGCCACTGGCCTGGATGTTCACTATCCAGAAGAATCTCCACCTCAGTAAGCTCAGGAAATCCGGCCGGATTGTACCGCTGGACACCTTTGACATTGAAAACAACTCGCATTTTTCTTACGTGGAAGATCCTGAAGACCGCATGGTCCTAGAAGCTGCGCTCACCATCCTAAATTCGGAGGAGCAGCAAATCGTTCTGCTCCACGCCGTCTCCGGTATGAAGCATAAGGAGATTGCCGAGACCATCGGCATAGGACTTTCTACGACCTTGTCCAAATACAACCGCGCGCTTAAAAAACTGCGCCGCTTTCTTGAAGAAAGGGGGCTGAACTCATGAACGAAGGCCAACTCAAAGATTGCTTGAAACGGGCTGTGAACCAGGCCCCAATCAATCTTCTCGAGACAATAAAGCAACAACCCTACGAAAAAATGGCTGCCCATGACGAGATTACCAGACAGTCTGACGAGAAAGCATTTACGCTCCGGTCGAACCGTCTAAAGCCAGCGCTGGCACTCTTATCCGCTGCCGCCGTATTCCTTTTCGCCTTCATCAACTGGCAGATGAACACGCGCTGGGTCGACAGCATGGTCTACCTGGACGTCAACCCGAGCCTTCAAATTGAAACCAACCGCCGGGACCAAGTCATCCGCCTCAGTGGACTAGACGAGGTCAGCAATGCCTTGATTGCGGACTTAGACTATAAAGGCAAAGACCTGGAAGTCGTCGCAGCAGAGCTCCTGGACCGACTCGTCCTTGGAGACTACGTCAGCAGCAGCGAACCGGCCATCCTTCTTTCTGTCTACAATGAGGATCCCGAGAAGCGCGACCGGCAGCTCAGCGAGCTGGACCAAGCCATTCATGCCTATCTCCAGAGCTTAGAGATTCAGCCGATAGTCTTAACCCAGCCCCTCGATCCAACCCAGACCCTCACAGACTATGCTGAGGCGAACCAGATCTCCGTCAGCAAAATGACTCTGATCCGCAATATGATTCTCCTCGACCCGGAACTCAAAGCGGAGGACCTCGCCAAACTGACTCTGGAGCAGCTTATCCAAGTTTCTTCCAAGGTCAAGCTGGATCTGGATAAGATTATCCAAAGTTCGGATATGGATAGAATCAAATCCGGGGATGACTTTGATGATGACCTCGATGAAGAGGATGAGATCGAAAACAATATCGATGATGAATCTGATGACCACAAGGATGATCTCTATGAGCATGACGATGATGACTCTGACTTTGATGAGAATTCGGCTAATGACACGGACAAGGATCCAGATGAAGATTCAGAAGTCGACGACGATCCGGTTGATGATGATAAATTTGACACTGAGTTCGAAGATGAAGAGGACTTGGGGGAGCCGGAAGTTCAGGAGGATGCGGATGATTCAGACGTTACTGACAACAGCGACGATCCTGAGGAAGATTCAGAAGACACTGCTGATCCTGAGGACGATATTGGCGACGATGTGGTCGACGAATCAGACGACTCTGGTGATGCAGTCGAAGATTCCGAGGTAGATGATTGACTGAGCCGCTTGCTCACCATAGGCAAAAAATTATTTTGAATTAATGCAATAAAAGTCGCATCTGAAGCGTTAATCAAATATAACGCTACAACCCACTGAAAAGGAGTGACTTAAAATGACAATTCGAAAAAAGATAGCCCTGCTCTCTATACCCAGCCTGCTGGCTGTGTCAGCATTCACTTTTGCCTTCTTGAACGCGCCCGCTAACAAAATAACCTTTGATGTGAACCCTAGCATTGAGCTCACTACCAATCGACTTGACGACGTCATTGAGATTAAACCGCTTAATGATGATGCCGAAGCACTGCTGAAGGATTACAGCCCAAGTGACAGGGATCTTGAAGACGTAGTAAACGACCTCGTTGACCGCATGATCCTGACGGGCTATATCAGCGGCGGACAGGACAACCTTGTCATGATCACCGTTCAGGACAGCCAGGCCAATGAAGCGCTGGTGGACCGAGTGAATAAGACGATCGCAGCTTACCTTGAAAACAAGCAGATTGAGGCTACTGTAGTCAACCAAAAGCTGGACCTGGCATGGGAGGAGCTCAATAAAGATGGCATTTCCTCCGGTAAGCTGGCTGTTATTGAGACATTGATGGCTGATGATGATCACCTTTCAAAAGAAGAACTTTCTGATATGAAAGTCTCCGAGCTCGTGGCACTCGCGAAAGCGCTTGATCTTAAGCCATCCGCTCTCTTTGACACAGTTCTTGACGACGACTTTGATGATGATAATTTTGATTTGAATGATGATTTTGATCTGGACGATGATTCTGACTTCGACAATGATTCTGACCTCGACGATGACTGGGATGATGACGACCGTGATGACGCTATAGATGACCGCGATGACGATTCAGATGATGACGATGACAATGCCGTCAACGACGACGAATTTGAGGATGACGATTCAGATGATGACGCTGACATGAACGATGACAGCGACGACGACCGAATTTCTGTTTCGAGCAACTCAGACAGCGTATCCTCTGCCTCCGTCAACGTACCCGTTTCCGACAACATGATTTCTTCAGACAAAGCCAAAGCAATCGCTCTCAACAGAGTCAATGGCGATATTATCAAGCTGGAACTCGATTATGATGATGATGACCAACCGGAATATGAGATCAAAATCCTTTCCGGCAGCCTGAAATATGAAATCGAAATAGACGCCGTCACTGGCCAGATTCTAAAAGTGGAGTCCGAATCTGTGCTGGATGATGACAGCGATGGACTCAATAATTTCGACGATGATGCTGTTTTGAATGATCGCGATGACAACGAGGATGATGACGTCGATGATGATGATGATGACGAAGATGATAACGACGATGATGATGATATCAATGACTATGACAATGATGACCGTGAAGACGATTAAACTTTATTAAAAAATACCCCGGCCTGATTATGAAAATAGGCTGGGGTATTTCGTTTACAGCAAATCCATATAAGATCGCAAAGCATATAACACTCGAACGATATCAACTTCAAGTTTTTTCTCGTCTACAACATAAAAAACTAAATTATTGTTAACAAGCAGTTTCCTGTATTTCTTAAGTCGTAATAATTTGTCATTTACTAGCTCACATGATAAAGGAAACTCTTCCAGTCTCAAAATTTGATATTCGAGCTTTTCAAGAAAATCGATTGCAGGTAATTCATTTTTTAATTCAACCGCAATGTAATCACTGATCTCTTGAATGTCCTGTTCCGCAATGGGTGTTAGCCGAATAATGTACCTATTTCTCCCCATATTTGCTCCGAATCCTTGAAAATGCTTCTTTCACAGGGATCATTTTTTCACGTTCTCTCTGCTGGCCTTCACCTTCAGCAAGCTTTTCATACAATTCAAGCTTAGCTAGAACTTTCTCGTAGGCCTCAATACTCATGACCACCAGATCTCCGTAACCATTCTTCGTGATGTAAATTGGCTCCTGACTCTCATGGCACATTTCAGAGATCTCGGTTGTGTTTCTCAGTTCTTTGATCGGATAAATTTTCGGCATATTAACACCTCGTTTTGAATCATAATTATGCCTTAATTATACCCTATCCTCTGCTATCTGTTAATCAATATTAATCCCGCAATGCACAGTACCGCTCCAAAGATCTTACTGACCTCAAAGGCTTCCTTGTAGATCATGATCCCCACCGGGATCAGCGCTATGGCCAGGGCAATATTCGCCACAAGACTGCCCACGCTGATGTTCCAACCTGCCCTGTAGGCAGCCAGGAAGCCGAACTCCAGGCCTAAAATAGAGATGGCCAGGAGAAAGGCCGTCCAGTTGAGTGACTGCAAGGACTCAATAATACCCTTGTCCGTCTTGTAGAAGAGAAGCGCGACCATGGAGAGTGCTGCTGCAACCAGGTAGGTCACAGTCAAGCTCACAAAAGGATTGATCTTATCCGGCGTGGATTTTTGCGCGATGTGATACAGGATATTGGACGCGACGATCATGACTATCGAAAAGACGTACATGGGGTTCTCCTCCTGGCTTCATCTTAGGATGTTGCTGCAGTTTGGGCGGAATTCAGACTATCTTCCCAGCTCTATGACATTTGCGACCAGAGCCTTGCACTTGCCGCAGTCCGACCCTGCGCCGGTCACTTCAGACACCTGATCCGCGGTGGAAGCGCCGTTTGAGATCGCGGTCAAGACGTCCTGGAACGTGACGTTTTTGCAGCCGCAGAGCATGGACATGATGTTGTCCAGGTTTTCGCCGCAGCCATCGCATTCCCCGCAAGCGCCGGTGACAGCTTTGAGCTCCTCAAGTGAGCGCGCGCCGCCAATTTGCGCCTTTCTAAATGCCAGATATTCTACGTTGTTTGTCGTACAGATGATGCCTTTGCTTGCCATTTTAAATTTCTCCTTTGCCTATGTGGTTGTTCCCAAGCTTCAATTTGGGTACTTTTGAAATCTTACCAGGAGATTTTATATTATTTTTGGAAAGATTTCAAATCCTTTTCTATGCTTCAGGCGTGGGATAGTATGATAAGATGAAGTGAGAATAGCCGGATGTGTGGATGGGCGACTGGGTTGCTTGGGGAACCATCGGCTGAGATGAGCTTTTTGAATTGAAGGTTAAGGAGCGTTTTGAGATGGAACAAATGGGTTTAGAGCCTCAAAAAAATAAAATAGCCGATGGTCACCTGACCCTCGCCTCACTGCCGCAAAAGTTCAAAGGGTTTCTGTTCGACATGGACGGCACACTGTTTGATTCAATGACGATGTGGCGACACCTGATGCCGGATTATCTGCGGACTCACGGGATCGAGCTGCCACGGGAACTCCACAAGGCTATGCAGGGTTTTACGCTGGATCAGGTGATCGAGGCCGTCGCCGCTCGGTATCAGGAGACTCTGGATCTGCAGGAAATGGCCGAGTATTATGACCTGCGCCTGAAGCAGGCTTATGGCGAGCAGGTGGTGTTTAAGCATTATGCGCTGGAATATTTGAAGCATCTACGGGCACAGGATCGCAAACTGGCGCTGGTGACTACGACGGATCGGGTTTACGTGGACGTGCTGTTTGAGCGCTTTGGGCTTCATGACTATTTTGAGGTGATCCTGACGATATCGGATGTCGGGGCTGGCAAGAATAAGCCTGACATTTATCACGAGGCGGCGCGACGGTTAGGGCTTGGCGTGCAGGACTGCGTCGTTTTCGAGGATGCACTGTTTGCTCTGGAAACCGCCCGGACTGCTGGATATGTAACAGTTGGCGTCGAGGATCATGGGCATGTGGATGAGGAGACGCTGGAAAAGCACTGTGATTTGATGATTAAGAGTTGGGATTGGATGTAGGGGTTTGGCTTGGAGATGGGAATGAAAAAAGGAAAGGAAAACGGCAAAGCGCGCCGTTTTCCTCTTAACTGAATTAGTTGTGGGAAATTGGTGCGGCTGCTCCAATTTCCTTTTTTTGTGTGTTGGGCAAATTACATCGCTAGCGCGGCAGTCATCATGAGTTGAAGTCGCCGTAAGGCCTGTTAGACTTGCACCTAACAAGCTCTGGCACCAAAACAAACTCGGTGTCAGACACCAACATTAACTGAGTGACTGACACCAACTAGGACCCGGGGACGTGGACGGTAATATAATTGCACCTCACTATACAGACGTGCTACCTCGCGGCTGGCGCCTATTACCCCGCTGCGCTGCGCTTCGGTATAGGGCCACGCCCCAGAGCAACGCACAACTCACTCCACCGGACGTGCACCTCGCTCCGCCCCTAACCACGCTGCGCGTGATTAAGGGCTGCGCTTCGGTATAGGGCCACACCCCAACGCAACGCACAACTCACCATACAGACATGCACCTCGCGGCTGGCGCCTATTGCCCCGCAATCCTCCTCACTGCGTTCGGCGGATTGCTGCGCTTCGGTATAGGGCCACGCCCCAGAGAAACGTACACCTCACCATACAGACGTGCTACCTCGCTCCGCTGCGCTGCGCTTCGGTACCGGGCTGCGCCCTATATAAACAAAGAATAAGCCGTACTTCAGAGAGCGAGCTCTCTTTCATACGGCTTATTCTTTGTTTATGCACGTCTCTAGCTTTCGCCTAAGTATGCCTTCCTCACCCGGTCATCCGTCAGCAGGGCTTTCGCTTCACCCTCTATGGTGATGCTGCCGGTCTCAAGGACGTAAGCGTAATCTGCCAGCTGCAGGGCAATGTTGGCGTTCTGTTCTACCAGCAGCACCGTCAGACCCGTCGTCTTGTTCAGGTCCGCTATGGCGCTGAAGATTTCTTGGACGACAATTGGCGCCAAGCCCATGGACGGCTCGTCCAGCATCAGCAGGCGGGGCTTCGACATCAGGGCGCGGCCAATAGCCAGCATCTGCTGCTCGCCACCGGAAAGCGTTCCACCCATCTGCTTCGCCCGTTCTTTCAGCCGCGGAAAGAGCTTGAACACGAATTCCTTGTCTTTAGCCACGCCATCCTTATCCTTGCGCAAATAAGACCCCATATCCAGATTCTCTTCCACCGTCAGGGCTGTAAAGATCCTGCGACCCTCCGGCACGTGAATGACGCCCTTACCAACGATTTTTTCCGATGGCAGCGTCAGCAGGTTCTCCTCCTCAAAAAGGATCTGACCCTTGCACTTCACCAGATTCGAAATGGCCTTCAAAGTCGTGGACTTGCCAGCGCCGTTAGAGCCTATCAAAGTGACAATCTTCCCTGCAGGGATCTCAAAAGACAGGTCGCGGAGGGCGTGAATGCCGCCATAAAAAACGTCAATGCCTTGAACCTTAAGCATTCTGCTCCGCCCCCTTTCCGAGATACGCCGCTATGACGCGCTCGTTTTTCATAATCTCCTCAGGCTTTCCTTCGGCGATCTTATTGCCATAGTCGAGAACAGCGACACGGTCGGAGATGCCCATGACCAGCTTCATGTCATGCTCAATCAATAGTACTGTGAAACCCCTGTCCCTGATCTTGCGGATCAGTGTCGTCATTTCCACTTTTTCATTGGTGTTCAGACCGGCCGCAGGCTCGTCCAGAAGTATGAGGCGCGGTGATGATGCCATAGCCCGCGCAATTTCCACGTGACGCTGAATACCATAAGGCAGACTGACTGCGATTTCGTCTTTGTACTGTGTCAGATCCAGGAACTCCAGAATCTCTTCACAGACGGAACGGATCCTGACCTCCTCCAGCTTGTGGCGCTTCAGGTGAAGGAGCGCATCAAAGATACTGGAAGACGTCCGGCAGTGCTGGCCCACCATGACATTTTCAAGAACCGTCATGCTGGAGAACAGGCGGATATTCTGAAAGGTTCTGGCCATACCCAGCTTAGTGATTTCAAAGGGCTTGGATTTTTTCAGCTCTGCCCCCAGAAAGTCGACGCGACCTTCCGTTGGCTCGTAAATCCCTGTCAGCAGGTTGAAAAATGTTGTCTTGCCGGCGCCGTTTGGGCCGATCAGGCTGACAATTTCGTGTTCATCGATATGGAAATCGACCTTGCTAACGGCCGTTAGACCGCCAAAGACTTTTGAAATTCCAGATGCCTCTAGGATTTTCATCGGCCGCACTCCTCCTTTTAAGACTGTCGAGACTGATCATGCCCTGCGGGCGGATGATCATCATCATAGCCAGCAGGATGCCGTAAATGGCGTATCTGTAAGTGGAGATGTCACGAAGGGCTTCCGGCAGGATGGCCAGAATCACGGCGCCAACAATGACGCCCGGGATGCTGCCAAGGCCGCCCAGAACCACCATGGTCAGAATGGTGACGGACTCCATATACGTGAAGTTGTCCGGGTTGACATAGTGAACGAAGGAGGCGAAGAAGCCGCCCGCAAAACCGGCAATGACAGCGCCAAGGACGAAGGCCAGGATCTTCATGTTGGCCGGATTGACGCCCATGGATTCCGCAGCGATCTCGTCATCCTTGACCGCCGCAAGACCGCGGCCCAGTCTGGAGTCTTCAAGTCGCTTGCTGATGATAATGGTGATGACAACCATCACCAAAATGATGTAGTAGTAGCCGGTGTTGCCCTTGACCGCAATGCCAAAGAAAGACGGGGACGGAATGCCCGGAATCCCGGCAGGGCCACGGGTAAAGGTGCCCCAGTTGATCAGGATGAGTCTGAGAATCTCACCAAAACCCACGGTGACAATAGCCAGATAGTCGCCCTTCAGGCGCAGGGTCGGAATCCCCAGAATGAAGCCAAAGATGCCGGCCACGACACCGCCTGCCACTAAGGCGATCCAGAAGTTCACGCCAAAGGACACTGTCAGGATGGCCATGGTATAAGCGCCCAGGGCGTAAAATGCCGCGTGGCCCAAAGACAGCTGTCCCGCCTGTCCTAACACGATGTTGAGGCTCAGCGCCAAAACAATGTAAAGCAGCACCATGACGCTGGTTCTCAAGATGTAAGGCTCACCGGCCAGCAGTAATGGCAGCACCAGAGCGAACACGCCAACACCTGCGAGAAGGAGCTTCTTCTTGCCGCCGCCAACCTTAATCAGCCTTTTGCTGGCAAAGTCGAAGAATCGGGCCAGGACCTGGATCGCCACGAAAAGAATCACAGAGTAAAAAATCAAATTACGGAGCACAGTCATTAGATTAGTCATTTAGCCGCGCCCCCCTACACTTTCTCTTTCATGGTCTTGCCGAGGATGCCCGTAGGCTTGAACAGCAGGACAATGATCAGGATCACAAACGCAATGGCGTCTCTGTAGCCGGAAGAGACGTAAGCCGCACCGAGACTTTCAGACACGCCCATGAGCATGCCGCCAATCATGGCGCCCGGAATGCTGCCAATCCCGCCTATAACCGCGGAGATGAAGGCTTTGAGGCCTGGCACGAAGCCCATCATCGGGAAAACTGCTTTATAATACATGCCGACCAGAGCACCCGCCGTGGCGCCGAGGACGGAGCCCAAGGCAAAAGTAAAGTAGACCACGCGGTTCGTGTTGATGCCCATCAGTCTTGCCGTGTCCATGTCCTGGGACACGCAGCGCATGGCTTTGCCCATTTTGGTGTATTTGACAATGTAAGATAAGACCGAAACGAGAATGATAGTGACGACAATGATAATGATCTGAATGGTCGACATTCTGAAACCGGCGAAGTTGTAAATTTTGTTGGTCATGACCTCCGGGAAGGACTGCGTCTCCGGTCCCCAGACCAGCATGGCGAAGTTCTCCAGGAAGATGGCGACACCGATCGCCGATAGGAAGAGACTGATCCGCGGTGCTTTAAAAACCGGGCTGTAGGCGAACTTGGCAATCGCGATCCCAAACAGCGCCGCGCCGGCCATGCCGAACAGCATTGCCGCAGCAATGGGCAGGTTGAGGATCGTAATGGCCGTCAGCGTCAGAAACGCGCCCACCATGTACAAGTCGCCGTGAGCGAAGTTGATCAGGCGGATTATGCCGTAGACCATGGTATAGCCAATCGCTGTCAGGGCGTAAATCGAACCGAGCGCAATCCCGTTGCTGAGATGCTCCATAAACATGCGTAGACACCACCTTTTGAAATGCACGCCCCTTGTGACAGGAAGCCCTTCCCCTTTTGACAGGGGCGAGGCCCCCTTGTGACAGGGGGCGTGACGGAGTGAAGCGTTCTTAGAATTGTCAGTGTTTTCGGGTCAAAACTACTGTAAAAATCTTTTTGCCGATGGTTGTGGAAGTCCTACGGCTGAACATCGGCAGGAACGATCTTGCCGTCTTTAACGGTTAGGATGATGATGTTGCGGGTAACCGCGTTGTCAATAAACGTGATTGGGCCGGCGACGCCAGGGAATTCCTGTGTCTCGTTGAGGAACGCCGTGATGGACTCGCGGTCCGCGCCTTTGGTTTTCATTGCTTCGAGGAGAACGAGGGCGGAGTCATAGGCGAGAGCAGCGTAAGTGTCCGGCTCTTTGCTGTACTTCGCGACGAAAGCTTCCGTAAATTCTTTAGTGCCGGCGAACTCGATATCCGGGTGGAAGAAGCCTGTGAACTTGATGCCTTCAACCGCGTCGCCGCCGAGCTTGACGAGCTCTTCAGAGCTGATGCCTTCCGTGCCGAGCATATCGATGTTAAAACCGGAATCCTTGGCTTGCTGGGCGATCAGCGCAGTTTCAACATAGTAGCCAGCGACGAACAGGAGGTCCGGGTTGGTATTCTTGATGTTAGTGAGCTGCGGGCTGAAGTCTTTGGACTGGCCTTCGAAGTAGGTTTCTGTTGCGGTGATGGTGCCGCCGAGCTCTGTAAAGCGCTTCGTGAAGTCGTCCTTCAGGCCGACGCCGAAATCGTTGGCGGTGAACATGATCGCCGCGTTTTTCTTGCCCATTTGATTGAAGGCGTACTCAGCGAGTCTGTAAGCCTGATCTGTATCAGTCAGGGAAATTCTGAAGACGTGCGGTGTGGAGCCGTCTGTGATTGCCTTGTTGACGGAGTCCGTGATGACCGGGATACCGGCTGCTTCGTAGATGCCGCGGGCTGCCAGCGTACAAGAGCTGTTCCAGTGTCCAATAATAGCGAGTACTTTGTCATCCGCTGCGAATTTCTGCGCGACGTTTGGTGCTTCTTTAGGGTTGCCCGTGTCGTCGCCGACCAGGAGCTTGACTTGCTTGCCGTCGATGCCGCCAGCCGCGTTGACTTGCTCGAGGGCGAGTTCGATGGCCTTGACTTTCATGTCGCCAAACTGAGCGGAGTCACCCGTCATAGGGTTGGCGCTTGCAATGTAAAGTTCCGTGCTTTCTTCTTCTGCGCCGCCGGAGCATCCGGCGAGGGCTGTGACTGCGAGGAGTAGGATCATTAATAATGCCAGCATTTTTTTCATTTTCATTGTTTCCCCCTTAAAGTCTATGTTCGTTTTTTCCAGTGCATTTGCCGATGGTCATGCCATCGCTGCACAAAGTTATATTGCAGGAAGGATGCCAAGATGGGGTTTTTGAGTGAATTTTCACGAAATAATAAAAATATTGCGATAATTTAAGTGGCGTTTAAAATTTTCCCCCTTAAAAGGTAAAAAGACCCTCGACGAGGGTCTTTTTCTGATTGAAGCAGGCGGACTTACTTACTTGATTATTCGCCATTTTTCGACAAAAAGTATGCAATAATTTCATGTCATGCAAAAACTGCATGATTTTAAGGTTGGTGACGCGGACAGGTTTTACTTTGGTGACGCGGACAGGTTTTACTTTGGTGACGCGGACAAAAACGAACTTGGTGACTGGCACCAACTCAGATTTGGTGCCAGAGCATGCGATAACAGTTCTCAGTAAGAAACACGTACATTTCGCGCTTTCAAAGGTGCATCTTGCAAATTGTAGATACGCGGTATATACTAACCTTAGAGGTGATGACCATGTACACGACCCTCCAAAAGTGGGGCAACAGCCAAGCCATCAGAATTCCTAAGTCCATCCTTGAAAAAGCAAATTTAAAAGAAAACGATCCTGTTGAGTTGAAAGTGGAAGACGGCAACTTGATCATTATTCCACTCTATAAGCATATGACCCTAAAAGAACGAATTGCTGCCTATGGCGAATCCGAATCGCGCTCTGAGGAATGGGATACCGGAAAACCGAAAGGCAAAGAGGTGTGGTGATGGCTTACATTCCTGATCACGGCGATCTAGTCTATCTCGAGTTTGACCCCCAGGCCGGACACGAGCAAATGGAAAAACGTCCAGCGCTTGTTGTCAGCAACAAAACCTTCAACCAATTTACTAAACTCACCATGGTTTGCCCCATTACCAATACGCAGAGGAATTATCCACTTCACGTAACACTGGATTCACGGACAAAAACAACGGGCGTTATAATGTGTGAACAGGTGAAGTCATTGGATTTGAATGCCAGAAACACTACTTTTTTTGAGCGAATACCGGACGACATTCTGGCTGAGGTGCTTGATATTTTGAATGGTTTCATTGAATTTGAGGATGACTAAAATATCCAGACATAACAAAGAGCAGAGTTGATTAATTCCACTCTGCTCTTTGTTATGTCTTTTATCTTTATAAGTTATCAGGAGGAAACTCCAATTATTTATCAGTTCAACGCCTTGACGCCCCTACACTTCCCCAAGCCCAAACTCCTTGATCTTGTTGTAGAGATGCCGCTCACTCAGCCCCAGCAGGTTTGCCGTCCTCCGGCGATTCCCCTCGCAGTACAAAAGCGTCGCCTCAATCAGCCGCCGCTCCACCTCGTCCAGGCGCTCGCCCACATACACCGGCACCAGTTCCCGGGAGGACTTATACACCGAAATCCCCGTGATATCCCCCGGCAGATCCGCCAGCTGAATGATCGAATCCATGGACAGTGCCACAGCGCGCTCAATGATGTTCTGCAGCTCCCGAACATTCCCCGGAAAGTCATAAGCCTCCAGTGCTTCAATAGCTGTCGCGGAAATCCCTGAAACCACCTTGCCAAACCGCGTTGAATACAGCTCCAGAAAGTGCTGGCACAGCAGCGGAATATCCTCTTTCCGCTTCCGAAGCGGCGGCACCTCAATGGCCACCACATTCAGCCGGAAAAACAGGTCTTCCCTGAACAGCCCCTTGCGCACCGACTCCGCCAAATTCCGGTTCGTAGCCGTGATTAATCGAAAATTCACATCAATGGACTTCTCACTGCCCAGCGGCGTCACCTTCTTCTCCTGGATCACCCTGAGGAGCTTCGCCTGCAGCGACAAATCCAGGTCCCCTATCTCATCCAGAAAAATGGACCCCTGGTGCGCCAGCTCAAATTTGCCTTTGACCTTCTGATGGGCACCCGTAAAAGCACCCTTCTCATAGCCAAAGAGCTCACTTTCCAGCAGATTCAAAGGAATCGCCGCGCAATTGAGCGCCTGAAAGCTGTGCTTGGCCCGATTGCTGCGCTCATGAATCGCCCTGGCAATCAATTCCTTGCCCGTTCCGCTTTCCCCCGTGATTAAAACATTGATGTCCAGATCCTTGACCCGGTCGATCACATCAAACACATACCGCATAGCCGCGCTGTCCGCAATGAGCATCCGCGAGTCCTCCGGCCCGCCAGAGCCGTTTATTCCTCCCTGCATCCCGGCGCCGCCCATCCCGCCAGCCCCGCCGCTCCTGAATTCCAGCGCTTTGTTGATCATCACCGTCAGACTCTGAATGTCCAGGGGCTTCGTCACATAATGATACGCCCCACTCTGCATGGCTTTAATCGATGCCTCAATGCTGCCGTAAGCCGTCATGGCAATGATCATGACCTCCGGCTTCCTGGCGTGCAGCGACCGAATCACGTCCAGCCCGTCCACGTCCCCCAGCCGCTGATCCAGCAGCACCAAATCCACAGAGTGCGCTTCCAAAATCTCAAATGCGGTCTCCGCGTTGTCCGCCACGTCAATCTCGTAAAGATCCTCCAGCGCGTAGCGGAGCGCCGTCAGAATTGTCCGCTCGTCATCCACAATCAATATGCGCTTCAAATCCGACTCCCCCTCTCCTCAAACGCCGGCAGTTCCATCACAATGCGCGTTCCTGCACCTGGTGAGCTGTCCACCGAAATAGTCCCGTTGTTCTCACGGATGAGTTGCTCGACCATCGGCAAACCTAAGCCGTACCCGCCGCGCTTGGAGGTCACAAAGGGCTCAAACGCCCGCACCGCCTCGTCACCGGTCATGCCCGGCCCGTTGTCTGCAACCACCAACTCCACCACGCCCCGTTCGCCCGCCAGCGTGCTGGTGATCTCAATCCGCCCCTGCCTCACACTGCCCACACCCTCGCCCATGCCCGCAATCGCGTCCAGGCTGTTGAGGATGAGGTTCAGCAGAATCTGCTTGAGCTGGTTCGGGTCCGCGTACACCCATAGAGCCTCAAGATGGTGGCCGATGGTCACATTCCCACCCTCGCTCCGCGGCCTCACAAGTCGCTCAAGGTTCTCCACCAGGCTGACCAGGTCAATCTCCCGGGGCTCCGGCACCTTTGGCCGCGCGTAATCCAGCAGATCCGTAATAAGTTGATCCATACGTGCGATCTCCGAAGGCACAATTTCCTTAAACTCTTCAATGAAGCGGTCGTTGTCGCGCTTCAGCGGCACGAGCTCAGACAGCGTCTTGATGGAGGTCAGCGGATTCCGGAGTTCATGAGCGATCCCCGCCGCAAGGTTGCCAACGGTCTGCATCTTGTCATACTGACGGATCGCAGCTTCCTGTGTCCTGATTTTCTCCGTTTGGAGGAGGACTTCCTTTGTCAGCTTTGCATTCCACTGACGCACGACCAAAGCGGCAAAAATGGAGAGGCTCATGATCCCAAGGAGCACATAAAAGATGCGCTTCGCCTGATCCAGGGTAATTCCATAATCCACCAGCTGCTCCCCAAACCACTTTTTGTAGATCCGGTCATAGGTTCCGTCTGCTTTAACGCGTTTGATGGCACCATTCAGCATTTCCAGCAGCTCCGGATGGTCCGAATTCACGGCCATGCCATAGTCCGTCACAGACATGGGTTCGCCCACAATTTTCATGTCCTCTAGTCGCCGCATCTTCTGAAGGTAGTAGATGGCCGTCAGCCGGTTGCCCACAAAAGCGTCGGCATGGCCGTTCAGCACATCCGCCAGGGCCCGTTCCTGGTCAGCGAAGCCCAGCGCGTCGACCCCAGGTTCCCAGTCCAGGATCTCTTCTGCCACGTCTCCAAGCTGAAAAGTGACTACCCTGCCTTTCAGATCCCCAAGGGCAGAGATGAACTGATTATCCTTGCGCACAAAGATGGCCTGGGCGTTGGTGACGAGGGGGTCGGCAAACAGATAATAACCTTCTCGTTCCGGCGTACGAATCATACCCTGAATCATGTCCACTTCGCCCCTGCGCAGGGCCTGCTGCGCCTCTTCCCACTTCATGGGAATCAGCTCGTAGTCCATCTCCAGCTCCAAAAACACCGCGTTGAGCATGTCCACGTTGAAGCCGCGGTACACTCCGTTTTGATCGAGAAATTCGTAGGGTGGGTAATTGATGTCGCCGGCGACCCGAATGACATCATTGGCGCGCCCTTCCACGGCGTAGGAAGGTTGGTTGATAACCGTGTTCACCACAACTGCCGCGAACAGAAAAACAGCAAAAAATAAAACAAGGAAGGTCTTCGCGAACTGTAGTTTCCTGATCAACGAACTCCCTCCTTGCGATTAATCTTATCTCTCCAACATCCTATCAAAACTCCCCATCCCCGTATATGGAAAAACTCCATAACGCTTCAGAGCAAAAGGTACATCTGAGGCGCTGGCCGGTGCGTCGCCAAGAGCGAAGGCCATGACGTATCCAAAGCCGTTCAGCACTTGGTCTGCTCTGGCATCATGGACGCCGTACGGGTGCGCGTAAACCCTCGTTTTGTTGAAACCCCTGTCCGTCAGTAGTACTGTGGCCATCTGAAGATCCGCCTTCAGCGAGATCTCGTCGAGGGCCAGGGCCAGCGGCACGCCGCTGCTGCTCAGGCCGTGTAGGGCGTGACTATGGGGGTGATATTCAAAGACATTCTTGGCTTTATTCATCTCGGCCCAGGAAATCTTCACCGTTGCAGATGGATCCCACGCCACAGGCGCCGCCTCCACCGTACCGGTGACCACGAACATGGATGCCGTGAAACCATACTTCTTCAGAATAGGGTAGGCGTAGCGGTAGACGCTTTGATAGCCGTCGTCAAAAGTAATAACCACGCTGTTCTCCGGCGCCGTCCAGGTGCCAGCGAGGTGTGCCTTCAGCTGCGCCATGGTCAGGGTCGTGACGCCCTTCGATTTCAGGTAGGCCATGTCGCGCTCGAACTTTTCCACGGAGACGATCGCCGCGTTCAGCTTTTGAAGCGGTGACATTTCTGCCTCGAGGAGAAGGTGATGATAGCATAGCACCGGGATGTCTGCAGGTGCGGCGATGGCTTCCGCCGCGGCGACTGTAATTTCGGCTGTGACGTCAGTTTCGGCGGGGGTGTTGGCTGAAGGGACCATCGGCAGATTGCCTTCAGTACTGGCGAGCAGCGGCGCGGCGAGTTCCGGTTCACTGTTTGCAGTATCAGCAGGCTCCGCGGTTTCCGGTGCCTCATTAGCCGCCTCTTCCAAAAGCGCGCTTTGCCCAATCGTCACCAAAAAGTCCCTCTCCACATAATCTGCGCCGTTTTCCCTGAAGGCGCTGTGCCAGGTCTCCCGGCCGGTCGCGTCGAGGACGTTGAGCCGGCCGTCTGCGGAAGGCATGATGAAAAACTGCTGGGTTCCAATTTTCAGCGTTTTGAGATCCCGGCTGGCATGCGCCGTCAGGGTCAGACCCGGGATGCGAGTGAGATCCTCAAGGGCCAGGTAGTCCGCTTCGACGCGGGTGATGAGCTCAAAGGCCGGATGCGTCTCTGTTGAAGCGTCAACTGGGACTTCCGCCGAAACCGCCTGGGTGAAGCCGGGGGCTGGAATGGTGACCATCGGCAGAAAAAGCCCTAGGGTGAGGGTTAAGGTCACAGCGGCCTTTTTTATTTTTTGGTAATTTAAATGAACTGGTTTCACGACTTACCTCCCGGTGCTGCCTGTGATCTATGGTGCATTAGTGCCGTTATTCTGCGTAAAGGATGTCGACGATCATGTCCTGCCGGATTTCCCAGAGGTTCGCCTGGACCCTGAAGATGTTCCACTCATCAATGTCGAAAATGCGGATCCAACTGTCCATGACCTGCTTTCGCTCCCTCGGATAGAAATGGGCCGTCGCCTCATCCATAAAGACGAACAGGTTGGTGTGGCCGCGACTCGCCATTTCTTTCTTGTAAGCCTCTTCGTCCGCCTGGTCCTTGGGAATGTACAGGTGATTGAGGACGTGATCCCACTTCATCCCATCAAAATAGATGATTTCCGAGGGGTCGACCTCGAGGACATAGACCACGGTGTCCTCTGTGGGCCGCAGCATATTTTCTTCGCTGATGGAGCACCAGACCGGGAACTCGACGTCTGCTGGCTTGGGGCTCAGCTTGTCAGCGGCGTTGACAAACCATTTATAGAGCTTGATGATGTAGCCCGAAATGGCATCAAACTTTTCCTCGAGATGGTCGCGCTTGATGCGGATCACGCCGTGCTTTTGCAGCTCCTCGAGACTTTTGATGTCCTGACGGGTCCAGAGTCTGACTTTTTGAGATTCACTCATAGGCTTCAAGGCGCTCCTTTCCTCTGAAAATGATCCTCGATAACAGTTTGATTACTCTATCTTCAATTGTAGGAAATTAAACCGCCCTTGGCAAGGAGGAATTGAGATTTATGAGGCAGTTGCATGTTGGGGACGCGGACGGGTTTCAACTTGGGGTCAGGTACGGTAACATGATTGCAACATTACACCCGTCTCCACACGAAAAAAGCGCCCTCTCCAGGAGGGCGCCACCTTTAACTCTCTTCGTTCAATTTACTCTAACGATTTAACACTGACGTCTTCCCACGTCAAATCCTCTTTCTTCCGGTAATGAGCGAAATAACAAACAAAACGAGGAATACAAAGAACAATATTTTTGCGATTCCTGTGGCCGTACCAGCAATCCCGCCAAAACCTAAAAATCCGGCGATAATGGCGACAACGAGAAAGATAAGTGCGTATCTCAACATTTTTAGTTCCTCCTTAAAATCTGATCTCTCATATGAAATCAGTCATGTTAACATAAAACTTTATTATTTACATAATACCCCTATTTAGATGCCCGAAACAATTCCAAGTATTTCGCTTGGAATTCCTCATTTAATCGCACAATAAATGTCAAAAAACTCTTTGAACCTGAAACGCCCAATTTTGGGTATAATAATGTAAACATAATTGCCTTTCGCAAGCACAAAAGGAGGTCCTGCCTTTGCCCTCATTCCAGGTTCTGAATTTAAACCAACTGCTGCTCCTCGCCGCCTTTGTCCTTCTCGCCAGCGCGTTTTCCAGCAAAATTCTCTATCGCTTCGGGATCCCCACATTGCTGATCTTCCTCTCCATCGGCATGTTTTTTGGCGCCGATGGTCCAGGGAACATCCAATTCAGCGACGCGACACTGGCGCGCAACATCTCCGTCCTCGGTCTCATTATGATTATGTTCACCGGCGGCTTCGACACCAACTGGAGCACCGCCAAACCTGTCGCGGTCAAAGCCCTGCTTCTCTCCACCCTCGGGGTGGTCATTACCGCAGGACTCGTTGGCGTCTTCGTCTATTACATCACCAACCTCTCACTCATCGAGGGCTTCCTCCTGGGGGCAGTCATCTCCTCCACCGACGCAGCCTCCGTTTTCTCGATCCTGCGCTCCAAAAAGCTGAACCTCAAAGACTGGCTGGCGCCCATGCTTGAGATCGAGAGCGGCAGCAACGACCCTTTCGCTTACATGCTGACCATCCTGACCCTCAGCGTCATCATGTCCTCCGGCAGCGGCTTCCCTGCACTCATGCTCATTAAGCAGATCGCTTACGGCATCCTCACAGGCGCCGTCTTAGGCAAACTGGCAGCCCTCTCTCTGCGCAAGATCCAGCTGGATATTGACGGCCTCTACCCCATCCTGACCTTTGGCTTTGTGATCGCCACCTTTGCCGCTTCCGAATCCTTAGGCGGCAACGGTTTCCTGTCCGTCTACCTCATGGGCCTTATTGTGGGGAACAGCCCCATTGTTCATAAAATCAGCCTGGTGCGGTTCTTCGACGGCATTTCCTGGCTCATGCAGATCATTCTGTTCTTCACCCTGGGGCTTCTGGTCAATCCGTCCACGTTTCCTCAGGTGGCACTGGTCGGCCTCGCGGTGGCCGTCTTCCTGATTCTGGTGGCGAGGCCTGTAGCCGTGGCCGCCATCCTGACGCCATTCGGCTATTCCCTGCGGCACCAGGCTTTCGTGTCCTGGGCCGGCCTGAGGGGCGCGGCGTCCATTGTGTTTGCCACGTATCCGCTGTCCCTAGGGCTGCCATCGGCAAACCTCATCTTTCACACGGTCTTTTTCGTGGCCATGCTGTCCGTCCTCATCCAGGGCAGCTTCATGAGCCAGATGGCCGTTAAGCTGGACCTGATCGCCCCCAACGACTCCGTCCTCAAGACCTTCACCGACTACGCCGGCGAGATCCACAACAAGATCCTGGAGCTGCCCATCACCGCGGACAGCCATTTCGCCAACAAGCCCATCATGGATCTGGGCATCCCCATGTCCATCCTGATTGTCATGGTGAAGCGCGGCGACGAGATCATTACCCCTCGTGGCGCCACAGTGGTGAGGCCCGGGGATGTGTTGATGCTGACTGGGGACTCCGAGGAAGAATTGCTAAGTTGCTGCACGGGGCAGCCAATAGATATCGTGGTTTGAAACAATACCCAAAGAAAAGCTTTGCCGATGGTCGCAGGACCCCAAGCGTCCCCTCCATCTGCAAAGCTTTTTATGTTACAAACTCATAATAGTCCGCGTCCCAACTCATCCTCAGTGATGATGTCTATGTTCATGCCCTTTTCCATGTTCATGTTCTTCTTCACCTTCAGCAAATTTGAAGAACCTGACATACGCTTCAATATATTCCCTTCCCGCTTCGACATCATCCACATCAAAGTCCTTTAGCTCCATCACCTTGCCGAATCGTTTCTCCAGCTCATGCATTTCATCATGTGACACTAATCCGCTGAGCGGCGTCAAATTTCCAAGCTCAATGCACCGATCCGCAGCTAAAACCTTCTCATCCATAGGTGCCCCTGACGGCTTGAGTCCGTCAAACGACGCCCCCTCGCCAACACGGTGCAGCCGAACCAAATTCTCAAGAAAATACCGATCTGCCAGCGTTTTAGACTCCGGGCTGAGCCCTCTGACCTTAAGACTTAAGGTGAATATCTCTCCCAACTCTGACTCATATTCCGGCATTATCCACTTCAAAGCAAAATTTATATTCTGTGTTTCCAAAGCTTTCATCCCATCTTTAACCGCAGGCCCATCCATAGTATCACAATGGGCGAACGCGCTTTTCGAAAATGCCACTCTGACTGCCAGTGCCAAAACTGTGACAGCAGCAACTTGCAAATACCACATGAATCACACCTCCACTTCTCATATATAATCAGACCCTTTTCTTCAAGGGTCTGATCACAGTTGGTTCACTTCATTAACCTATTACCCCCATAGTATTATTAATCACACTTCCAGTAAAAAAAGCTTTGCCGATGGTTCCAAAAACCCACACCGACAAAGCTTTTATCTTTTTCAGTAAGTTTACCCTTTAAAAGCATCCAGTAAATTCACTTCCCCCTACCGCCGATCCTCCACCGCCAGCGAGGTGTTCTTCACGTTAATCCCATACACATTTTGGACCTTCGATACCCCTGAAGTATCCACAAACAGCTTAACTCCCGCCAGGCTCCCCGGAAGCTCAGCCAGCGACCGGAACTTCACAATGGTCTGCCCCCCCGAAACCGTGTAGCTCAAATTCGACACACCATTATAATTGAGCTTGAACGCCCCGGCATCCACACGGCCGAGGGCCTGATCAAACACCGCCGTCACATTTCGGCTGTCGACAGCGTAAACGCTCACCAGTTTCGGCGGATTCTGTGCCACATCCGTCATACTTCCGAAGCTAAAATTCTGAGTTGTCATAACGTTACCGCTGAGGTCCTTAACCCCAGTCACTGTCAGCTGCGCCCCGGATGATTGAGCCAGCGTATATTCCGTGTTCGTCAAGCTGAGCCGGAAAGTCCGCCCGCCATTGACCTGCACCGGTGTTTTGGACAATACAAGCGAACTGTTTGACAAGCCAACCACATACCGGCTCCGCGTCGTCGCGCTGGCCACCTCCACGGGCTTACTGAAAGTCACATAGACATATTTCGACACCGTATCCTTCACCACGGAAGTCACTTGAGGCCTGTCCACGTCCGGAATCGTCAGCGTTGCTGTATGCACTGACATGACATTGGGAATAAACGCCTGATCCGCAACATTCCTCAGATTAACGCGAATGCTCTTTCCTGTCAGATTGGCGTCGTTTAACTGTACCGTATAAGCACTGCCAGACCCGGAGACCGACAGCCACAGATTCGGAATCAGTGCCCCAGTTGTGAACTTCACATCCATATTGGAGGCAGAAAAACTGACATTCTCACTGAACTCCACCTTAAAGGCGTTGTTCGAGCTCATCTCCAGCTTCACGACAGTCGGTGCAGAGATGTCTCCTGTCACCACTGCCTGCAGGGATCCACCTACGAACGGCTCCCCCCACGAATCCGTCAAAGCCACGCCGTCACTGTTCGTCGCCGCAATGAAAACCTCAGACGTCCCTACTTTCAGCGGTATGCCTGTTAAATCGCCGTTGGACTTATAGGCCAACCAGACATAAACCTCCGAAACCGCTTCATCAGCGGCCACCGGCAGTGTCATGGCAGCGTCCTTGTAAAGCCCAAGGGGCGCATTGCCATCCTCCCCATAGAAGATGTGCCCCGCCGTCAAACCGAGCACAGGCTTCGAAAACTCAATTGAAAAAGAAGTGTGAGACGCTGACAAAACTCTGGCTGTCACCGGCGTCACATCCGGCTCAAACAGCATGGAACCAAAGTAGTATACGCTCACATTGCCATCTTCGCTGACAAAGTCCCGGGCGGTGATGTCATACATAGCGCCCAGACCCATTTCGGAACCCACCGTCGCAATGACACTGTGGCTCCCGCTTGACCGCAGCCCAACCAACGTCATAGGCCCATCCGGTGCTTCAACCGTGACAGAACCCAGTCCCACAATAGACTCGCTGAAAATCAACTCGACAGACGTCCTGTTCACCGGTTTCACAGACACCACATGCAGCGCTTCCGTACTGGTGGATACAAAATGAATCAGTGCCAGATCCAGCCCCTTCACCTTGGTGTTCAGCGTCTGCAGCATCATGTCAAAAACCTGACCCCTAAGGATGTTCGCGTCCGCGTCAACCCCAGACAACGAGCCGCCAAGACCCAGTTGGCCCTCGCCCTGCCCAGGTACCAAGCCCAATCGGACAGCGAAATCATAAGCTGTCTCAAAAGTAAAATCCACCCCAGCCCGGTACCCCAGCGCCTTCAACATGAATACGCAGGCCTCCCGCACCGTATGGCGCTCGTTGTACCCAAACCGATTCCCGCCGACCCCTTCCGTCCAGTCCCGAGACTGGGCGTAGGCCACAAATCGCTCTGCCCAGTGCCCGGCACCGCCGTCCACAAAGGTCGACCGCGAGCCATAGTTAGCCGCCTGGTCAAACTCTCCCATCATCCTGGCCAGCAGCACCATCATTTCTGCTCGCGTCAAATAGGCGTCCTCCGTCAAGTCGCCATTATAATCCCCCGTCAGCAGCCCATAGGATTTCAAAATCTCTCCCGAGGTCTGCGGGGCCGTATACCCTGAAATTGCCGTGCCCACGAACAGCGCCATGGCCACCAGCAATACAATCCACTTTCTCATCAGCAAGTGCTCCCCTCATCCGGGACAAGCTCGAAAAATAAAGCTTTCCCACACTAAAAGTTTACCCCAAATACGCTGCCGATGGTTAACTATCCCCAAAATGAAACACAAATTTAAAACAGCTGCAACATCAACGTAAAAAGCTCCCGACCCCCTGCAAATCCAACATGGATTCACCAGGAGCACGGGAGCTTACACTGTCAAAAAGTTAAAATTTGGATCAACAAAATATAGTGATTCAACAATCAGTCCATCTAAATAAACGAGTGGATCAAACTACAGCTTAATCACATCATCTGTAGCTTCCTCAATTGAAAAATTCACGATAAACGCCGTTCGCGCCGAGAAGAAATCATTCAGAGATGTCTGCCAAGCCCTTCTTGCACTTTCGTTGTCAGACGCCGCATTCAAAAACTCCACAGGCGTACTCATGCCGCGCTCATACTTGATCTTGGCAATCTCATACCCCTTGACAGAAAGCCCATAGCGGCCAAAGGCTGTCAAGACAGCGTCATATTTGCTCACCAAGTCGTTATAAGCGATTCTGAAATCATAATCCGCACTTCGTAGCATGGCGATCGTCCTGAAGGACTCCAGATTCATAGCCCTCTCAGCCTGAATAATGGTCGTCTCATTGTCAGCAATTTCATCAGCGATATCGTAGTTCTCCTCCGCTACTCTGAGGGCCTCCACCTGATCCAGGATCTTGTCGGAATTCTCTTTATAGTGGACAACAGCCATATCAAAGCTCTCAATCTTAGGCAGCGAGACATCCAAAATAGGTTTGACCACCTCGTAGCGATCACTGGCCGTGCGCTCCATCAGTGCGTTGAGTTTGATGTAGTTCAACTCAATAGTCCGCTCATAGGAGGCAACCACGCGGCTCTGCTGCTGAAGAGCAATATAGGCTTTGTCATAATCGATTTTCGCAATCCGCCCCATGTCCAACATCAGCTTCTTCGCCAGCTCGTCCTTTTCAGCCACAAGCAGGTCATACTTGGCCTGCAGCAGCGCTTCCTTCGCATTGATCAGTCCAAGATAAGCGTTGACAGCGTCGCTTTCCAAAGTTTTCTTGAGGGTCACTTTCTGGCGCTCGAGAGAATTGAGTTCAAATTCCATTTTCAGCGGCTCCACGTAGACCAGTCTCGCCTGTGGCAGCCACTTGTCTCCATAACTGGATTCCACCAGATCCTCAAGGTCTTCCGCCGTATCTCTGGCTTCATCTTCCAGCCATGCGGTGTACCTGAGTTCCTCCTCCAGGAGGGCCAGTTGGGAGTTCTGCGTCTGAACGCGCTCCACGACCTGATCCAGCGTCATGGTCTCCAGAGCAAATGCCCCGGAAACCGAAAGCAGCAATACTAATATGGTGAGCGGTAAAATCCGCTTGATCATTGTGTCATTCCCCCTGTTCCTGAACCGTAACGGACCGTTCGGATCAATGTCTGATATGCGAGATTGTATTGATAAATACTGCTTTCCAGTGCCAACAAAGACTGCTTCTGCCCCATTTCGGCGCCAATCAGATCTACATCGGCAACATAACCGACACTGTGCAGTGCCTTGACGCGGTTCAGATCCAGTACAGAGATATCATAGCTGCTTCTGGCGTTCAGGAGCGCTTCTTGTTTCGTCAGCGTCGCGTCATAAGCGGCGTAGAGCTGCGCATCCACCGAACGGACCGTCGCTTCATAAGCTTCCTCTGCTCTGAGCAGATCCATACGAATCGCTTTTCTGCGCGGATGATCGTCATCCTCAATGATATCTTCCATGACACCTATTTCCTGACGAATGGTAAAAACCTGGCGCAGCGCGCGAATGGCATCCGCTCTGGTTCTTAAAGACTCCGTCAGAAACGCCTCATAAGTTTTCAGCCCACCGTTCGTCTCCGTGACTGGCAGCAGCTTGACAGAAAACGGTTCATTGAATTCAAGACCTGCAAGTGAGCGCATTCTGTAATCCAGGTTCTCACTTTCCCTGTCCAGCCTGACCTGATCTCTCATGGCAATATCCAAGTCCAGCCGCTTGGCTTCAAGTTGAAGCTCAGAAATCTTGCCCACCTGAAAACGCGCCGCTTCCGCCCCCAACTGAACCTGCAGCAGTGACACGTATTCCTCAATGAGCCTTTTCTGGGTGTCCAGCGAGCCCATGTTCCACCATAGAGCTTCAACGCCGCCCTCCAGCATGGAGGTCACACGATCCTTGTCGATCCGAAGTGAGGCGTATTGATCCATCAGTTTGTTGGGGAGAACATCCACCGGATAAATGAAATTGTCATAGATTTCTTCGTCATTTAAGGACGGCGTCTGAATGCCAAAGAGATTAAAAAACATTGCCTGCAGCTTCAGATAAGCTTGCTTCATGGCAATTTGCTCCGGCGTTGGATTCAGTGGATCCAGCGGATCAAGAAGGGGATTCGGATCCGGAATCAGGCCGGCGCCGGCTCTATGCAGTCTCTCATAGGTCTGATAAGCTTCATAGGCAGCCACAATGTCCTCTTCCTTGTCCTGTACCGCTTCCAAATTCTCCATCAAGGTTTCCATACCCTGTTCCATAGCCAGCAAATCCACACTCGAAGCGACGGCTTTAACCTTGAGCGTCTCCAGTGTTTCCCCCTCTGCGGCAAACGCCCCAAAAGGCGTCAGTGCCAGGCAAATTACTATTGCAATGAGTTTCTTCAATCCATCACCCTCAATCATCATTCGTAAACAAGCGTCTACTATATTATACCCGCATTCAGCCAAGGGCTGTCCAAATATTTTGCTTGTTAACAAGATTTAATACGTCTGCCCGCTTGGATTCATTTCTGCAAAGGAGGCTGTGGGGGTCGATAGGCGCTAGCCGCTGCGGCTTTACGTCTATCGGCCCCCTTTGCCTTTCATTTTTTTCAGAAACCCATTCTCCTGCAACTTACGCTTTCCCCGCCTCCGGCAAGACCTCAGCAATAAACCGGTCCTCCCGGATCACCACATTCTCCAAGGTCACATAGATGAGCGGAATAACAATGATCGTCAGCCCCGTTGCTGCCGTGATGCCCCCAATGACCGTCACTGCCAACGGCGAGAACCTCTCAGATCCCAGTGCCAACTGCATAGCCAGCGGCAGCATCCCTACCACATCTGACAGCGCCGTCATCATGATGGGCCTGAACCTCGCCCGAATGGCCAGCTCAATCGCTTCCCTCATTTCAAATCCCTTCTGCCGATGGTCATTGATCGAATCCACCAGCAAAATAGAGTTGTTGACCACCGTCCCCGCGAGAAGGATGATCCCAAGCAGCACCGGCATGGAAATAACTCGCCCGGTCAGTCCCAGTGCCGGTGCTACACCAATAGCCACCATGGGAATTGCCATCATTATGGTCAGCGGGTGCAGGAAGGACTTAAACTGCGGCACAAGCAGCAAATAGACAAAGAAAATGGCCAATGAAATGAGGAACACCATATCCCCCATGGACTCCGTCAATGTCTGCTGCTCACCTGCAAGCTCAATATCATACCCCATAGGCATCACCATGGTTTCAATCTGCTTTTCCACATCCGTCATAACGTGGCTGAAAGTCCTATTCTCTATATACCCCAGCACTTCCACCGTATACCTCATGTTCTCACTCTCAATGAGATTGGATCTGGGTTCCTGGGTCACCACAGCAATTTCCTTAAGGCGGATGCTGGCCCCCAGTGGTGTCATAATTTCAGTATTCATCAGCTGCTCAAGGGACTGCTCCCCTGCATACCGGTTCTCGACCCGAACAGGAAGTGTCTGACCCGTTTCCAAAGTCATGGTATTGGCCTCCATGCCCTCCAGCGCGAGATAAAGCTGGGATGAGACACTTTGGCTAGTCAGCCTGAGGGCTTGCAGCTTCGTCTGGTCGAACCGGACACTCATCTGACTGTAACCATCATTATAGCTCTTGTACAAATTCGTAATACCTGAAACTCCGGTCAATTTCTCTTCCATTTGAGAAGCTAAATGATAAAGCACAGGCAGGTCATCCCCGCTGAGCTTCACCGCCACTGGCGCAGAGGCTCCGCTGACTGCTGTCCCGCCCTTTTCCTTGACCACATAGCGGTTGATCCCAGGCAGCGTCTCAATTTCTTCTCTTAATCGCGATTGGAACTCCCAGATGCTTTCCTCCCGCTCCAGGCGCGAGGACAAAGTGACGGTAATCATACCCTGATCCGTCCCCATCATGCCAAAGTCACCCATCTGAACACTTCCCGCTTCATAACCAAGGCGCGAGTCAAAGGTCACTACACTGGGCTCAGAGGCCAGGTAAGCCTCAATCCGCCTTAAAGCCGCTTCGGTATCCTCAAGAGTTGTCCCAGGTTCCATTTCCACAGTGATATAACTGACGCCACTGTCAAACTTGGGCAGCATCTCCATGCCGTTCTGTCTTAGAAAACCGGCGCTGAGCACCAGCCCAACCACCAACAGCAGGTAGGTGCGTTTTTTATGATAGAGGGCTTTCTTGAATACATGAATATAGCCCTCAAGGAGCTTGTCCATCCAGCGGTTGAAGGGGTCCGCCACCCGTCTGACCCAGCCCTCAAGTCCCTTGAACTCGAATGGCGCCATCAGTACGGACAGCTGTGGAATCATCACGAGCGCCACAAACAGCGACGCACTGATCGCAAATATCAAAGTCATAGAAAGCGGCCGGAACATCTCCCCAACAAAGCCTTCAATGAAGAGCAGGGGCACCAGCACAATCAATGTCGTCGTTGCCCCGGCAATGCTGGGCATAGCTATTTCATCCGTCCCGTCCATGGCTGCTCTTTCAATAGATTTCCCGGACGCCGCATGGCTGCTGATATTCTCCACGACGACAATAGCACCGTCTACCACGAATCCAATGCTCAAGATCAAAGCCGAGAGCGTTACCAGGTCAAGATTCATTCCGAATAGACGCATCAATCCCAAGGTAATAAGAAAAACCAGCGGCATAGACACGGCTATAACAAGAGATCTTGAAATATTGACAATAAATAATACAATGACCACAACCGTAAACAGAATCGCCAGAGCAATGCTGCTGGTCATATTGTCCACCATCTGCTCTGTAAACTCGGAATCGTCATAGGCAACACTAAGCTCAACGTTGGGATAGTCTGACTGCATAAGCGCCATCTCATCCTTGAGCCGTTCAATAACCTTAATGGTATTCTCCCCGGTTTTCTTGGTGATGGTCACCGCCAGCATTTCCTCGCCGTTCAGCCTGTAACTGCTTTCCCGCGCACCCGTTGTCAGTGACACTGCTGCCACGTCTTCCAGGCGAATTGCGTTGCCGTCCGCCAAAGGCATCTCCAAACGCCCCAATGCTTCCGCAGAGCTGACATTGGCATCCACACGCACCAGCAATTCCGAACCCTCGTGGAGGATACTCCCGCCAGGTGCTTTCAAGTAGGCCTTGGAAATGGCCTCTACCACCTGACCCTCCGTCAATCTGAACGCCCGCAACCGGTCCGCGTTCAGCGCCACCCGCACCTGCTGCTCATAGCCGCCCAGCAGATCCGCCGACGCTACCCCTTCCGTCAACTGAAAGCGCGTCAGGAGCTCCTCCTCCGCCACACGCCTCAGCGCGGCCATGTCCAGCGCCTCAGTGCCGAGCCCTATCGTCATGATGGGCATATCTGAAGCACTAAACTTCATCACCTGAGGCTCCTTGATCCCCTCCGGCAAACTCTCCCGCACCCTGCTCAGTGCGTTTTGTATGGCGATTGTCGCCTCATCAATGTCCGTCGAGTAGTCAAAGGTCAACCGCAGGATCGCCAGATTGTCCTGACTCGTCGACTCAATGGCCGAAATTCCCTCCAGCTTCGCAAACGCATGCTCCAGAGGATCCGCCACCTCCGTAACGACATCTGCCGCCGATGCCCCCGGATACGCCGTCATCACCGTCGCCGTGGGCGCATTCGTATCCGGCGATAGCTGAGTGTTCATGGTCAAATAGCTGTAAATCCCAAAGAGAATGAGCCCGATCATCAGTGACAGGACCACATGGCGTTTCTCTACAGAAAATCTGCCAAAGCTCACGGTCTCACCTCCAAGTCCGAGTCTAAATCAGCGTCCGCCCCCACTTCAGTCGAACCGCTAAAATTATAAATCACTGCGCCATCATACAGGGCGTCCAAGTTGTTGACAGCAATCACGTCCCCGGCTTCCAGCCCCTCCAAAATTTGATAGCTTTCACCTTGTTTATTACCAGTGGTCACTTCTCGCTCCACCACACGCTGACCATCTTCACTGACATAAACGACATCTTGATTATTCAGTGTCTTGACGGCATCCAGCGGAATCATCATCTGATTTTCTTCTTCTTCAAGGACAACCCGCACCTGCACACTGGCACCCACCGGCGCCTCAATGGTCATGTCGCTCACAGACAGCTCAACCTGTCCTATTCGTGTAACCGGGTGTATGCTTGAACTGACCGAGGTCACAGTCCCATATTGGATGACGTCACTGCCCGAAAAAGTCAGCTCCGCACTCATGCCGGATTTTAATTGAATGAGATCCGTCTCACCGACCTGCAGCACGACCTTGTTGACGCCGCCTTTATCCAAGGTAACAACGGGCTTACCCGGTGCAGCAAGATCTCCGGCAGCGACATGGAGCTGTCTGATCACGCCGTCATAAGGGGCTCTGATTTCAGCTTCTGACAAAGTCAATTCCAGTTCTCTTATTGCAGCATCTATTTCATTTCGCCTGCTGAGCGCTGTTTGCTTCTCATTCTTAAGTTGATCATAATTGCTGTTCAAAGTAGCTTCGAGTTCCTGAGCCTGATAAGCCATAGTGTTGATCTGAAGTGCGGCTTGATCCAGGGCGAGCTCAGAAATAGCACCTGCTTCGTATAAGATCTGCGCGCTTTCATATTCCTGCTTTTGAAATTCAAGGCTGTCCTGTAATGAGGACAGCTTATAAATCATTGGACTGTCCGAATAAAAGGAACTGACCTCACTGGAGAGGTAAGAAATCTGACTCGACAGCGTCTGTCGCTGTGCCAGCATAATGGATTTCTTGGCTGCAAGGGATTCCTGATCCAGCGTTACCAATAGATCACCTTTTTTTACCGTCTGACCATCCGTCACATGCGTTGTCAACACTGCCGCAGTAATCCTGGAACTGAGATTCGAAGTCGCTTCGCTCTCCAGGGTACCTATGAAGAACAGATCTTTGGATAAGGTTGAGGTTTGCACTGTCATAAGCTCAGTGACGATCCCCCGACTCGCTTCCTTTTCAGTGCCAGCATCCTCCGCCAGAACGACCTTCATTAGCTTAGGACCTGTAAAAACCGCCAGAACAGCGGCTATACCGACTACCAGTCCAACTTTCTTTATGTGTTTCATGAACCTCACCCCATCAGAATTTGTAGTGAAGGACGCTTGAGATAAACAGACAAAGCGGGGGGGACTTCCACGCTATCTTGCCTATGATTATTCAGCGTCCTTACTCCTACTATCTTATTCCTATTAAAAGGAAAAGAGTGTGACATGGGTCACACTCTTGAAAAAAGAGCAGAAGGCGGGGTCAATAGGTCAACAGCCGCAGACACCGTTTTCCTTCCGCATTATGTTAACAAACCAGATGAACCTTGGGTCACAGATTGTCAGCCAATTGATACCGTCATCCTTCTTTCCATCTGAACATTCACTGAAAAACCGAATATTCACTTTTATTCAGTGAATATTCATGATAAAATGAACTTAGCCCAAGTTAATCAGTGTGAGGTGAATCACAACATGGTCAAGAATGAATCCATAGAATTCAAGCTATTTGTCAATGAGGACATTAGCAGAGAAGTCGTCGCGTTTGCCAATCTAAACGGTGGCATCATTTACGTTGGCATTGATGATCACGGAACAGAAGTCGGCCTTCAAGACGTTGATGACGCATATACACGATTAACCAATATCATTCGTGATGCAATTCTTCCCGATATAACTATGTTTATCAAATATGAGCTTTTAATCAACAATATCATTAAAGTCAGCATATCTGAAGGTTCTGCCAAGCCCTATTATTTAAAAAATAAAGGCATGAAGCCGCCCGGTGTCTATATACGTCAAGGTACTTCCTCTGTTCAAGCATCTTGGGAACTGATTCGTCAGCTCATTAAGAATGCCGATGGTGATTCATTTGAATCACACCGAAGCATTCTTCAAGATCTGTCTTTCTCCACAGCAAAAATTGAATTCAAAAAAAGAAACATCGAATTCTCCAAAGAAAAGTATATTTCACTTGGAATCTGGGACGCTGAAATGAAACTGTTCACAAACCTGGCTCAACTCTTATCTGATCAATGCGAACATACTGTGAAAGTTGCGGTATTCGACGATTCGGCTAATACAGTATTTATTGATCGTCGAGAATTTGGAGGCTCAGTGTTTAAGCAATTGCATGATACCTATGAATACCTGCTGCTTAATAACCGTACCGCTTCAGAAATCCGCGAGCTGGATCGATACGATTATCAAGATTATCCTCCCGAAGCTATTCGGGAAGCCTTATTAAACGCATTAGTGCATAGGGACTATAGTTTCAGCGGCAGTATTATCATAAATATCAACAGTGAACGAATGGAGTTTATTAATCTTGGAGGCTTATTACCAGGACTGACCGCTAACGATATCATTAACGGAATTTCACAGCCAAGAAATGCGAAGTTAGCGCAAGCCTTCTTCAGGCTTAAGCATATCGAGGCTTATGGCACGGGTATACGCAGAATTTTTGAACTCTATCGAGACAAGGACTGCCTTCCAGAAATAGTTGTTTCAGATAACACCTTCCGCATAACATTACCAAATTATAATTATCATCGTAAATTTCACGGACAAAGTACAACAAAAAATCATGAAAAATTGACAACTTCTATGAACCAGCTAACACCTCAGATGAAAGCAGTTCTAGATTATTTGGTTCAGAATGAGACGATCTCGGAAGAAGATATGCTGACTCTATTAAACTTAAAGAGAACCCGAACGTATACTATAGCACGTGAAATGGTCGAACGCGGGCTAATCGTCCGTGAAGGCCGTGGCAAAAACAAATATTATGAATTGCCATAAGCCAACAAACACCAAATAATCTATTGGGATGCTAATATATGCGGTAAAGAAATGCAGTAAATTTAATGCTGTTAGTTGAAAAGCCCCGGCAAAAACAGTGCCGGGGCTTTTTCATAGACTGAATATGCTTTATTTAAGAATAGGAGTTATGGTAACCGGGATTGTATATGGGTTATTGTTAGCGTCAAGTATATCTGAGTTCTGTTTGATTTCAGGAATTATTGGAAGTTCTGAACTAATTGTGATATTTACAATACTGCCATTTGTTCCCACTGCTGTTACGACTATTGGAGGGTTCCCTTCCGGTGGAATTATGCTAAAAGTATTAGTCTTAACAGAACCTTCCAAAATACTTTCTGTGAAAACCATTGAGATTACACTTCCAGAAGTTTGACTATCTGCAATAGTAACCATATATTTCCCATCACTATCCATAGCAAGAGTTGGAGTAATTCTGTCCTCAATATCTTTGGTTATATCGGAGACCATCTGCCCGTCTCCATTCTCCAGTGGGTTAGAGTCGCTGGTATCAATCTTCAATTTTAACCCAGAGGCGTCATAAGGCAAATCAACAGGCGAAGTCAGAATGATGACTGTATCTCCTCCACTTGTAGATTCCTGAAGGTCAATAGGCTTACGCTCAGTTGTGCCAAACATAATAGTAAAAGCATCAATATCCACCACTTCAAGTAACTGATCAAAAGTCACTCTAATAGTTCTGAGACTTACAGCTTCAACTTTTTCTAGTTGAGGTGCAGGACCCAACAAATCTTCAATATCGTTGAATTCAATCGTGTAGGTGCTCATGGTATTGCCGCCGTAATCCTTGATCCCGGAAATCCTGAGATCCGCGCCGGATCTTTGAGAAAGCGTGAACTCTGCATCCGTCAAGGTTAACTTAACGACGGTCTCCCCTGTGATAAACACAGGATTGTTGTTGAGACGGTCTGTCGTAGTGCCTGAAAGAATCATATAGTTGTCTTCCTCAAGTGCTGTCGCAGACGTCACAGGCTCACTGAAGGTCACATAGAGTTCCTGTTTGCCTGTATCCTGCGTGACCTTAGTCACCGTTGGCGCCGTAGAATCCGCCACAGAAAGTGTCTTGCTGTATGAAGTCAATACATTAGGCACAATCGCCAGGTCTTCAACGTTCTTGATCAATACCTTGATGGATCTGCCCGTCAAGTTGACCCCGGTCAAGTTTGCGGTATAGACATTGCCAGAACCGGTAACTGCAACAGACAGCCCTGTAATGACCGAATCATCCGTATTGCGGACTTCAATATTTGTACCGCTAAATTTAACACTTTCGCTAAATTCAATTGCCAATTTAGTAGAGGTTGAACTGGACGAGGACACAGATAACTTCGTCACAGTCGGCTTCGTTGTATCTGCCGTAACAGAGACGGAATAACTGCCGCCAAGATAATAGTTGCCGTACTCATCCACAATCTTGGCATTTGAAGCGCCAAGCTCCTTGATATAAATCGTCGCAGTCCCGGATGGCAGCGGATTACCCACTATAGTTCCACCAGAGGCGTCTGCAAACTTCACATAGACTTCATCGACTTTTGTCGTCGTGGAAACAGCAGTCGTCATGGCTGCATTAGAGTATACTCCAAGCGCCACTTTTGCGGTCGAAGTATGATAGAAGTGCTCCTTAGTGATTCCGCTGACCAGCTTGCTAAACTCAACGTGCACGTAAGTCTGTGTGGCTTTCAAAATCTTAGCGGTCGGGTCAGAAGCCGACGCCTTAAAGGTGAGATCCTCTTCGTGATCTTCACTGTAGTTCCCTGCATAGTCCCTAAAGTTTCTGATCCTGAACTCATAAGTGTCATTATTCAATAATGCTTTGCTGAGCCGCACCACAATAGTTTCACTGCCAAGCTCTGCAAAGGAAGCTGCAGCTGTATAAGACGTCCTGCCGTCGTAAACCTGAACAGTTCCGGCAGTCTTTATTGGCTCAGAGAACGTGATCTCCACGTAAGCAGGCCCTAAAAGCCTGACGTCCTCCACTTTAGGATCAATATCGTCATCCGTCGTAAAGGTTTTTGTGACGCGCGCCAAAGAAGTGCCATCCTCAGAACGGATGCCGCTGATGGTCAAGCTGTAACGCGTGTCATTAGACAAGACGTTTGACAGGGTGAGAATAACAGTGACACCATCTGACTGAAGCTCAGGCGTCGCAGTTCGTCCAGATATGCTAAAGTCGGAGCTGGACAGTGTGTCTTCATCCACATCCTTGGAAAAAACGACTTCGATTTCATTAAGATTATCAGAAGAAACAGATTCCACTTCAAATGGGATCATGTCCGGTGTCAAAACGTCCAGTTTCTGGCCAAGCATCATATTCTGGCCTTTCATATCTGTCAGCAGTGTATTCAGCATGACTTGGAAAAGTTCACCACGGTAGATGTTGCTGGTCTCTCTCAGAGACAACTCGTCAAACAGGCCAAGTGACTTCGCTTTGGAGAACGCAGTATCCCAGGTGAAATCAGCCGGTGCCGTATAGCCCAAGGCTTTCAGCATAAAGACGCTGGCTTCCTGGACAGTGTGCTTTTGCTCATATCCAAACTTGTTGTCACCAATACCGACAGTCCACCCCCTGTACTGGGCATAGGCAACATACCGCTCGCCCCAGTGGTTGTTGCGGTCGGAAAAGGTGGATTGACGGGTCCAGCGGAAAGCTTCGTCATACTCGCCGAGCATCCTCGCCAGGATGACCATCATTTCCGTGCGCGTCAGGTATTGGTTTTCTGCGAGGTCGCCGTCCTCATACCCGACGATCAGTCCCAATGACCGAAGCGTCTCGCCGGCGGTCAGTTCCGCAGCATAACCGGCAGGTATAATCCCGATTGCCATAATAAGTGCTAATAAGATTGACATTAGGCGTTTCATATCAGACCCTCCTTGGGTTAAACTAAACAAAGTTTACGTCCATTGCAAAGTATTAGACGCAAAAATCAGAAGGTTGGTTCCGCTTCGTCTTTTTGCGTCTAATTTGAATGTCGTATGAAATTACCTTCTACAGTCATTAATACCACGTTTGTTAACCTTTAAACAAAGAGGTTTTAGCCGATGGTCACCCATCCAGCCGCCACACCTTAAAATTTTGCTTTGTCCAACCTTAACTCTGCGCTTCTTTTCGCTCAACCAGCAAACTTTGATTCAAGCTAAACCCTATCCCGAGCAGCACCCAGAAGACCGGCGCAATAGACACTATAGCATCATTGAACATCCCAGCGCCTAGATATCCCACGACACCAAGGAAAATGCCCACGCCCAGCTGAGCCCTAAAATCCTCAAAAGGATTTCTGATGTAAAGCTTTAGACTCTGAAGGATATATACTCCAAAGATCACCAGTTGTGCCAGCAATGAGACGATACCCGTGTTGACAGCGGTGTGCAGGTACATGTTGTGTGGCTTGTCCGTCACCATACCCGTCGTGCTGTAGGCGAGCTGCTTTCCAATATAATCATCCTGTGGGAAGTAGAGCATGTAGGTATCCGGACCATGTCCAATCAAAAGCGTGTCCTTCAGCATAGGAAAGGTTCTGGACCAAATGTAGCCGCGGGATGAACCGAGACGTTCACGACCTTCAAAACCCCACTTCTCAATAGGATTAAGCTTTACCGCAACATCCGCATGGTTAACATATCTGACTTCGTCCTCAAGAAAAACATATCTGAGGTTAAGACTGAGGTATTTCACCGTGACCATCGGCATATCTTCATCTGCTAGGGTAATATCAAATTTGAAATTACTGAAGCGCGGGTCAGTCAGGGTATAGTCCGTCTCGCCCTTAACTGCTTCCATGACTTGATCCTGTGCGTCCGTAAAATAAAGCTGCTCGTTTTCATATTTAATGAACAGAGGCTCCTCCTGAAGTTCGAGCTTAAGGACATTGTCCTCAGAAGTCGCTTGCTGGGCACCGTAGAGATTTTCCGCCGGTGCAAGGCTTGCGATGGTCGCCTTAATTCTATTGAAGATTTGCCCATCCGTTGCCGTATTCATGGCCGTGACCAGGCCAACCGTTATAACCAGTGCCACAAGGCTGATCTTCCAGCGCTTGATCAGCTCTTTTCGGAAAAGAATGATCATCAAGATTGCAGCAACAGAAACACCGACTATACCTGCTCTAGATCTTGATCCCAATAGATTTGCCATGCTAAGTACAAATAGCGCTATAACCAGGAGCTTGTGCTTCAAGTCGTGGACGAAAAATACCAGCGTTATGAGGAGCGGCGCCGTCAGCGCGATAAAACTCCCCACATAGTTAGAGTTTTGAAGAGTGCTGTAAATTTGGGTCTCGGCCATCCGGATGGTGATTTCGGCGCCGGATTTCAGGTATTGCATGGGGACTATGATGCTTTTTCCGATCTCGGATTTGAATAAATCCATTTTAAAAAACTGAAATATGCCGATGGTTCCAATGACCGCCACGGACACGTAGAGCCCTTTAAGGAGGAATTTCAGCTGTTTTTCGTCATAGGTATACTTAGAGCTCACAAACAATATCAACATATATGCCAATAAAACGAGAGCGCCTTCATACCTTCCCCTAAAACCCCAGACTGACAGGCTTATGTACTCTGAGAAGACGGTTGAAAGTACGACTGCACCAGAAAACATAAGAATGGAGAGATCAAGGGTTTTTTTCTCAAGTGGGTTACCCAAAGATAGTCGATCCCAAATGAAAGCACCAAGTATGACTGAACTGATCATAAAGAGAATGCGGGATTTATAATATGAGAAGAAATCATAGTCTACGTCACTGACCCATGGACTTTCTGCAAAGACGGTGAGATCAACGACCTTTAAGCGAACGATGATCGGTATTAAAGCGAGAATCAAGAATAATGCGATCAGAATGCCTTTGGTCACCTTAGGTACCATGGGCTTCTTAAATTTTTCTTTTAAACTTGTCGGTTTTTTGGATTGAGCTTTTTTCAATGGGTGTTCCCTCCTGCTGTTCAACTGTAAAAAATGTTCCAAATACATCTTACCAAACATAATCAAGAACGGAAATGTTTTGTAAGAAAAATATGTAAAAAGAGGTGGAACACCCGATACTGCTAGTCGGGTATTCCACCTCCAGAACGAACGCGAACTTATAACACACCTTGAACTAAAGCGTCAGTCTTTGAAAAACTCTTCAAAATATTACCTTCCAGGTCAGAAATTTCAGCTGCTTCATTGTAATAAACATTGGTATTAATTGTAAAATTATTTTCTGTCGAATTGAGAAGTATGCTGTTATTATCATATTTTACTGCTGTTGAAAGGGTGCCACTTGTGGTAGTAAATCCATTTTTGCCTGATGGCGCAAATGTTGCACCTTCCAATTCTTCAGTCAAGACAACTAGAATTTCATTAGAATCTATGAAATAAATTTCCTTGACTTCAGGGGAAGCTAAATCCACTAATTCATTATCATATTTTTCAACGACTTCATTGTATTGATTTTTTGAATTCTGGCTGATAATCGCAAAACCAATATCATGGTTTCCAGTAATGGACTTAGCATCAGTTCCCACTTTGCTGGCCAATGTGAACGTCAGAACAGTATTTCCATCACTATTAACGGTCGAGGAAACTCTCGTCACTGTCAGTTTTTCTGCTGTATCATATTTGTTATTATCATTAGTGTCAGAATAGACAACAAAATCATTGTTGTTGATATTGACAAGTCTGTCTTCGAAAGTGACTTCAACCTTTGTAGAAGAGACTAATTTTGCCTCTTCAACCAAGACCAATCCTGCATCCTTAACGGTGAGAACATTCACCATTGCCACGGTATAATTGCCTGCGGCGTCAGCGACTCTACCAATTTCGAGCTTATAGTTCTTGCCATCTTCCAGATCAAGACTTGCTTTTGGAATCTTAATTTCAACTGCCTTATTGCTTTCAATCATGGCAACAGTGGCATTATCCAGGTCAGAGAGGAATTTATTATCCGCAAGTACATATTTCTCAAGGTCGTTGACAGCATACTTTCCAGATGTTGCCATAGCTTCGCCAAATCTAACCACGATGATTTGTACATCCGCATCAGGATTGTAGAGTTTTGCACTGAAATCAGTCGCAACCGGATCTGTCATGTCTGTAACTGTAAAAGATCTTGTGACTTTTGAAATCTCATTGCCGGACAGGTCTTCGACATTCTCAACGACTAGTTTATAACTGCCAAGAAGTGATTCTTCAAACCTGATGGTTACTGTATCAGTGTCATCACCAGTACCTCTGACGGCACTATCAATCATATCATCCAAAACTGTGCCTGTGCTGGATTGAAGGACATAATTGTCAATATCTTCTGCTGTTGATTCGTCGACAGGCTCACTAAACATCAATTCAATTTCTTTTTCATCTACAACGCTTATGCCTAATAATGTCGGCTTGACTTCATCTGCAGCGACTTTAACAAGCATAGTTTGTCTGTTGTTTTCATTATCCCAAAGATCCATAAAGGTATCAGCTAAAATGTAGACGTAAGCATTGCCCTCTGGCATTTTATTGGCAGAAAAATCAAGTTTCAACTCTTTGCCATCAATATCATCTGCGGATATCGCAGCAGCAAGGTTACTTGTGTTGGTGTGATAAATGCTCTTGCTGGAATTATATGCATCTGTAAGAACAATATCCTCATTAAAGATAAGAGTAACGCCTGTCATTGAAGCATCTTTATATCCCACAACAGAAGGGGCTGTCGTATCAACAACCACACGGACATTAAAGGTTGTAACACTAGTCTTGAAGCCCGCAAAGTCCTCAATGCCGCTGCCAACTTCAACTTTAATTGTTCCCGCTTCAAGTTCTGCGTACAACTCTACATTAACCTCAGTATTATTATTCATCAAATCGACGCCTCTGATAAACATATCCCCATCTTCGACTTTAAAGTCACTGGCGCTGACGGTTGAAGGGTCGACTGGTTCACTAAATGTTACCTTGATATTTTGTTTTCCAACAACCGCTGCAGAAACTGCAACCGGAGGTTTTGTGTCAAAGAAAGTAAAATCAAAGTCTGCATCTGTCGGCAGAATTTCATCACTTATTGTAAGATTTGCTTCTGTTTGCTGCTCAACAGGCTCTTCAAATGTGATGACGACGACCTTATCTTGAACTGTAATGTCATCAATGACAACCGGATCATCATTGACATCAAGAAGCTCAGCCCCATCCTGATCTTCAAAGATATAGTTCGCAGCATTTAAAAGTTCTTCTTCATCAGCCCATGTACTACTGTTAAACTCAACAAGCACTTGAATAAGCCCATTTGCTTTTACAGAGGACACTTTAAGTGGTACGGAACCCATGATGCCCAAGTTTTCACCCAAAGTTTGGGTTGAGCCCTTCATGTTTGTATTCAAAGTCCGCATCATAACCTGGAACAAGCTGCCTCTCAGAATATCTTCACTTGGTTCAATGTCGACCCCTGTAAACAGACCAAGTTGAGTGGCCTTTTGGTAAGCGTTTGTCCAGGTAAAATCTGTATCCGCAACATAACCCAAGGTCTTCAGCATGAAGACAGCAGCCTGTTGAGCGGTGTGTTTCATCTCGTAGCCAAACTCATTGTTGCCAATGCCGCTTGTCCAGCCGCGCATTTGAGCATAGGCTACATAGCGCTCAGCCCAGTGATTGTTGCCATCCGTAAAGGACGACTTCAATTTGTAAGCTTCAGCTTCATCATATTCGCCGAGCATCCTGGCGAGAATGACCATCATTTCTGAGCGGGTAAGGTATTTATCCTCCATTAGGTTACCATAGTCGTCGCCTTTCAACAGCCCTAAATCACGGAGCTGCTCACCTGCGGTTTTTTCTGCTGCCATGGTGGCAGGCATGATCCCGACTAACAGCATCACGACCATGATGAGTGCAATAAATCTTTTCATAATCAAAATTCCTCCTCTTAATTTGAGTTCATTCAAATTAGATGTTTGTGTAAAGAGAAGACTCATACTATTATATTATACCCCGAAAAGATTAATTTTTACGTCGTTTCGCCAAATGATATCGAAATGTAAGACAAGATTAAGAAAAGTTTAATACTCAACCTGCTTACTAATTTACAGTTTGTTCCTGATAGGTGGGTACAATTTGCTTTAAAGCGCCCTTCAAGACCTGATCACTTTCCTCATCTATCATGGCTTCAAGTTGATTCAATTGCGACATTAGATAGCCGGAGTCAACACACAGTGGCCGACCAATATAGATCTTCTCATGATGCGTTTCGAGGATCCCTTCCTCCTTGAGCAGCAGCTCTTCGAAAAGTTTCTCTCCGGGTCTGAGCCCTGTAATTTCAATCTCCATATCCTCATAAGGGATGAAGCCTGAAAGCCGGATTAAATCCTCTGCGAGCGTCAGGATCTTAACGGGCTCACCCATGTCAAGTATGAAGATCTCACCGCCTTGAGCCATGGCACCTGCCTGTAAAACCAACTGAGCCGCCTCTGGAATTGTCATAAAGTATCGCGTAATTTCAGGGTGGGTCACCGTAACCGGTCCGCCTTCTTCAATCTGCTGCTTAAAAAGTGGAATAACGCTTCCGTTGCTGCCAAGGACATTGCCAAATCTTACGGCTACATACTCTGTCTGACTGATGTGATTGTGCGTCTGGATGATCATCTCACAGATTCGCTTTGTCGCGCCCATGACATTGGTCGGATTGACCGCTTTATCTGTTGAAATTTGAACAAAGGTTTCAACGTGGTATCGATCAGACAGTTCAACAAGGTTCAATGTTCCAAAGACGTTGTTCTTGATAGCTTCATAAGGGCTGTCTTCCATAAGTGGCACGTGCTTATGCGCTGCAGCATGAAAGATGACTTGTGGTCGGTAGTCATTAAAAATTCTCTCGATCCGTTTTCGATCACGTATGGAAGCAATTAATACCTCAATGGGAATAATGCCTTTCTTTTTTGCCATACTGCGTTTTAACTCATGTTGAATCTGGAACAAACCGTTTTCGTTTATATCTAACAGTATAAGCTTCTGAGGACTGTATTTCACAATTTGCCTCGCCAGCTCAGAGCCTATTGAACCGGCTCCGCCTGTGACCATGACGACTTTATTGGTAAGCAATGCTTTTAAATCGCCTATATCTAATTTGACTTCATCACGGCCCAACAAATCCTCAATTTCAATATTGCGGATTTCTGAGATGCTGACTTGTCCATTGATGAGTTCATAGACGCCTGGTAGAATCTTAAGATCGCAGTCTGTTTTTTTACATTCATGCACAATTGAAGCAATTTCTTTTTTAGATGCTGAAGGTATTGCAATGATGATTTCATCAATGCGTTTCGCTTTGGCTATGCGCGAAATCTCTCTTGTTCCAGCCCTTACAGTGATCCCTTGAATGCTCTTTCCCCACTTCATCGAGTCATCATCCATGACTACAATAGGTTTCATATGGAGATCGCCATGCCGCTTAAGCTCTTTTATAACCATTGCACCGGCATCACCGGCACCTACGATCATGACCCTTTTCTTGACGGAACGGCTGAAAAGACTGCCCTGATTTTTCAATCTCCTGAGCATCCTATAGCTTAATCTGACACCACCAATAAACATGACATCCAGTATTGAGACAATGATATAGATACTGCGAGGTATCCGGGTTTCAAACAAGAATAGGAACGACAGCATAACTGTATTGGCAACGATAGAAGCGGCTGAGATTTTCAGAAGCTCTTCTACGGACGCATATTCCCAGAGGCTATTGTAAAGGCCAAATAGGAATAAGACCACAATCTTGATAAGGATGACACTGACCAGAAAACGGTCTGCCAAATCGAAATACTCAGCAGGGAACTTGCCCTCAAAACGAATCAGAAACGAAAGGAAAAGCGAAAGAACCAGCAGCCCAATATCTACTGCAACTAAATAAGCTGTTCTTATTCTGCGTTTCATTGAACCACCTTCTCTTAATACTTCTTATGATGACTAACCTATGATGTGGATTCTAAGACCTGCCAACTCTAACTGTTCTTCCAATAAGCTTTAAATAGACCTATAAACACACCCAACATCATCCCTAAAATCAAACCTATAGACATATTCAAGGCTTTTCTAGGTGCAACCGGATTTTCTGGCTGGTATGGCGCGGATGTGACAAATACATTTTGAGCCATTACATCCAATTTGCCATTAAGAATTTGTGATTCGTTGTCTGTTGATTTCAGTTTGTTGAAATTTTCTAATTCTGCGTTTAGTTCGGTGAGTAGTCTATTCTTTTTTTCAAGATCTTGTCTTAAAGTGATAAGTTCAATTTCTGAATTGAGAACTTGAGCTTCTACCAAGAAGTAGTTTTCGTTCGCAATTTCTTCAGTCATAACTTCTTTTGATAGATTGGCTAAATCTAAATTTCGTCTTTCAGCATAGGCTGCAGCAGCAATTGGGTCTGATGACAAAAGCTTCTGAAGTGTTATCACAGGATCCATACTACTCAGCAGGGTTCTGGTATCTGTTAAAACGGACTCTTTGTAAGTCACTGTATTTTTAAGTCCATCCAAATCACTCTGATAAGTCAGGATGAAACTATCCAGTGCTTGTTTCTTGTAGGTTATTCTAAGGCTGTCTATGTACTGATGAATCAGATCATTATTGATTGCATAAGCCGCAGCTGGATCTCCATTCTTGACTACGACTTGAAATCGGTTGGCATCCTTATCCTGGGTAATACTTACCATATTCTTGAAAGCATTATTGGACATCTGAAGGTTATGTTTTTTTATGATGCGTTCAGCAACTTCATTGCTGTAAATGAATTGTATGTAGTCGTTGATATTCTCAGATGGAAATGTATATGACCCATAAGGTGTAGCTACTTCGCCTGGTTTTTTAATGATGAGTGCACTTGTAGCTTCATACTCCGGACTTGCAATGACAAAGGTATACAGTCCGGTTAAAACTACAGTAACCGCCATAACAATTGCTATAAGCTTACGCTCATTCCATATGGACATAATCAATTCTTTGAGACTAATTTCATCATAGTCATAGTGATTCACTTCATGTCGTTCATCAGAATTCTGCATGTTATCCTCCAGCGTTTTCATTGATGTTAATCGTTTTACCAAGAAATTGCATATGTCAAAGACACTATATTAGTTTACCATAGTTTAACAGTTGAAAACACCCATTTGTGTTTGATTTAATACTTCTGTTATAAAATGCACCTTATGTAAATTCCCTTGATAAATTGTTATCAGATTTCTTAATTGGTATTTTTATGCTTTATTGGCTACAATTCTTTAAATGGTGATTTAGGGAACAGTTTGCAAAAAGAAAAGCAACCTCTCAGTCGAAGCTGATGAGAGGTTGCCTCAGAAACAGATTGAATTGTAAATCAATTTCAAAAACTTCACCATTTATACCTGGTACTGAAAATCGTTTTTTGCTTAAGTCATTCTCTCTAAGGCTTGCAATTGCTACATCAAGCATCAAACAACTTCCGCAACTTCACTGCACGTGACAGGTACGGACAAGGCCGAAGGAAGCGGGACGCACAGCTCAAAGCAAATCTTACATGTGGGTATTTGCCACTGGAGAGACCAGTCGGGCACCGATACGGATCTTCCGTTATCATGCCGGTCGAAACGGAAAGGTCGCTGCAGAC
>Ga0302240_1000408_pt1 | contig 45121 bp, 37 predicted proteins | sample AAG_UR_His_MG_FD_193538 | JGI IMG/M metagenome (GOLD analysis project Ga0302240, IMG submission 193538) | Enriched activated sludge microbial communities from anaerobic digester in WTTP, New Holstein, Wisconsin, United States - AAG_UR_His | ecosystem: Engineered > Bioreactor > Anaerobic >... | reverse complement strand
GCGCTCCACGCAGAGCACCTGATCCACCTTGACGGTCACGCGCCGTTCATTCTCCTCTTCCATACGGAACCTGACCGGTCGGATGGCCCCGCCATCCTCTTCAAAATAGGCAATCATTTCAACGGGCTTCGCTACGATTTTCACGAGATTCACCTTCTTTCACAGGGCCTTTGATGCTTTCAGTATATCGAACATTTGTTCTATTGTCAAACCCTGTTTTTCTCGTGATCCGACGCCTGTCTTCATCCCATCCGGATCAGATTTGCCTCCAGACCCGCCGGCAGATCATCCCGGCAGGTAAAGTAAAGCACTTGACGCCGTTTTGAAATGGTTTCCAGCAGCGCATCGAATCCGCTGCGGCGAACGCGGTCAAAATTGACCGCCACATCATCCAAAAATACAGGCCAGTTTCCCTCAGGATCAAGTGTGTCCACCAACCCCAGCTTAAGCGCCAGATAGACCTGCTCCTGAGTGCCGCGGCTGAGTCGTCCATCCACAGGCTTAAGACCCTCCGGCCCTTCCACCATAAACCTGCCGGGGGATTCCGCCCGAGCCAGAAGCGCGGTATAGCGTTCATTCGTAAGTTTTTTTAAATACACCGTGGACTCGGCGAGAAAATCATAGCGGCGGCGGGATCTGAAGGCTTGGTCTGCCGACGCCACAATCAGGCTTTCTAAAAGCATGAGGTTCCATTCAGAGACACACTGGGACTGACGGCGCTCGAGGCCGAGAATCTCGCGCTCCAAATCCTCAATTTCCGCGGCGATCTCCTGGCGCCTCGATTTTAGTTCAAGTGCCAGACGGCGATTCTCAAGGGCCGCCAGCTCAAGACGAGCGTTCATTGCGAAGCTCTGAGCGTCCTCCAGAAGCTGATTCGGCAGCCATGCGCTAAACCGCGCGTAGTCCAAATCTGCATTCAAGCGGGTCCTCAGGATCGCCTCCTTCTCTCTGAGTTCAAGCAGCGCAAGGCTTTCTTCCACTGCGAGCGGACCCTGGAACGGCAATTCCTGGATAAAACGCGCCTCTTCCCGCTCCATCTCACGGCGCTGACTCTCTAAAAGGGCCGCTTGCCGGTTGTCCTTCAATCCTCTCCAGATCAGGAGAAACGCTGCCGCTATTCCCGCGAAAGCGAGGTAAGAGATGCGCAGGACAGCACTCAATCCAAGCGTGCCGGTCAAAAGGATTGCCGCAGCACTCAAGAAACCCACAGCGGATTTTTTAGCCCTGTTTTCAGGCTCTACAATTCCCTCTAGGCGCTGTCTGTTTTTTTCATAGACCTCAAAGGCTTCACGATCCGGCAAAATCAAGTCATCTTGCACCTCGAGCTTTTGAGCGTACCACTGAACCTCCCGAACCAGCGCCAATAAGTCCGGACGCTGATGAATCTGATCCGCGCGGCTTTGCCACAGGCGCGCTTCCGATTCCGCGGCCTCAAGTCGGATCGAAATCTCCGCGATCTGCTGATCCAGTCCCGCTTCCGCATCCATGGCCGTGACCGCGGCCAAACGCTGCTCCCGTTTGGTTCTCAGTGCTGACAGGATCGCTTTCAGTTCAAAGTTGCCACGGCCATTTTCACGATAAATTGCAGACATTTCCCTGGACAGCTGATCCAGCACTTCAGAAGGCAGTGCCATGCCCGTCGATGCCAAGTGCCCCACCAGTCTGCTTTCGATTGTCTCCCAATCCTGAGTCCTGAGTTCGCTCAGCTCATCCACGCCTATGGAAAACAATGACGCGAACACCTCTGGCTCCATGCCGTCAAAGGCTGCGCCATTGCCAATGCTCACCGCTTCCGAATTCGCTTCGGAAATGCGCTGGCCATTCATCCGTTTGCCGTATGCCCGCAAAATCCTGACACTACCGCCCTCTGTGGAGAAACGCGCTTCCACCCGGGCCTGCTCCGAATCCATATGTCGATCCTGGGCAGATCTGAATCCCACCAACGCAATCTCTGCCGCACGCTTCAGACTGGATTTTCCGGCCTCATTTGGCCCGATGAGGAGATTCAGACCGGGCTTGAATTCGAAGGTCTTCGACTGATCATAGCCGCCTATGCCTTCCAGTTTCAGTTCTGTCAGATTCATGCCTGATCACCGCCCATCCGCCTTGACAACTGCATCCAGCGCGGCCAAAGGTCATGAAGGGCCTCCTCAAGCAGCTGCGCCTTACCGTCCTCAACATTCAGACCCGACCTGAAGCCATTGTCATCATCGAGTCCCGGGCGCTCTGCCCTCTCAGTCTCAAAAGTCAGGGCACGCTGAGCATAAGCGGCCCACAGGTTCGCCATAAACTCCGGATCCTCCAGACATGTGTTGAGATGCGCCGCAAAAGTATCCCCCGTCCGCTGAAGCTCCAGGACACGCTCCGGCACCATATCCGACCGTATCTCGACTTCCGCAGCGTTCACCGCGTTTCCAATCCGGTCTCGCAGGGTCTCCGGGTCATGGCGGACAGCTGTCAGTATTGCGTCGTTCACACCGCTGATCGAAAGTCTCAGCATCAAACGGCTTCTCTGATTGGAAATTGACAGTTCATCTGCGCCGCTGCGGCTGCGTGCGAGGTTCCCATTGTCAAAACGCTCCAAATAGGGTGCCAATCCAGGATTTGAAATCTGCGTCTCGGTTTTCGACTGAACAAGATCGACAAACTGCGCCAAAGACAACTCTGGCGTCACAGTGATTTGAACGGTTTTCCACTCCAGTGTCGACAGTTCGAGAAACCGGCTTTTAACCGCGCCGTACCCAAGCGTATGCAGCCAGGCGCCGTGGGATCCCGTCTCCTTATGGCTGAGCCCCGTCAGACTGCCGGCGTAAAACGCCGAAGCGCCTGCCATTTCAATTTTATAGGGCAGATGAACGTGTCCCAGACAGATCAGGTCATACCCCAGCCGTGTCAGATCTGCTTTTATGCACGGAAAATAGAGGTCTCCAGGCTCGAGCCCGGGCGGCAGCTCGGCAGCTTCCCCCATATGGCCTCCGCTGCTCAATGACGCAGAACCCTGAACAGAGCCATGCAGCAAGCCGATGGTCATCACGCCGTCCGCCTTAACCGGATAGGTTCTCACCCTATTCTCCACAAGCCCCCTGTCTTCATGGCCAGACCCCACTAATCTGTAAGGCGTGCCGTTTCTGGCCTTAAGCATGACTTCCCGGACTTTGCCGTCAAACAAATGAACACCGTGGGCTTCCAGGAGCTGATCAAGCGACTGAGCCTCCAAATAGGTTTTAGGATCATGATTTCCCGTCATCCAAGCCATTTCCACCTTTGCGCCTTCCAATTCCGAAAACGCCTGCTCCAGCATATTCCTGGTTTTCAAGCTGATGCGACGCTCGCCGTCCAGCAGATCCCCCGCCCAGACAAAGAGATCCACCTGTCGGTCAATCGCAGTCTCTACCGCCGCCATGAGTGCTGCTTCCCGGCACTCATCCAGGAGACGTTTGCGTTCAGGTCTATTTAGGTAATAGGCGTCATCAAAATGACAATCTCCCAAGTGCAATATTTGAACCATTTTTGCTCCCCATTTCGTCGGCAACTTATGAACTTCCTTAACTTTCAGTGTAGCAAAATTTTTCCGTTTTTGCAGCAGCACACGCATGGTTAATTGAGGTTATTACTCTGGTGTTTAAATGGTTGAATTCTTTCTCATCAAAATGATGATTAGGAATTACTTCAACCAATTTCAAGTTTGACTGCTCAAACACCGGAGTAACGAATCCATGGGAACCATTGAATTTACAATACAACCTTATCAGCATCGATAATTTGTTATATAATATTCAAAAGGCCTATCTCTGAAAATTGATAGATGAGGGGTGAAAGTACATGAGCGAAGCGTTCATGGAACTATTTGACATAAAAGAAGTCTTTGAACAAAATTCCAGGCAGCGTATTCTGATGGGAACACCTAAGCGTTCTCCTGATGAAATCGTGGTCATCAATCGCTTTTACCGGGATGAAACCTTTGACGAAAGCCTCTATCTGCTTTTAAAGCGCTCGCTTAAAAATCTGGTGCATATTGAAAATACAGTTTCTGAACTGATTGTAGTGACCGCTTACCCTGAGGGGGCGCCACTCGCTGCGTTGATTGAGTCTCCTCGGCTCCTTCCCAGCGACCGGATGAAGCTGGCTGAATTTTATCTGGAACAGGCTGCTGCCTATGAAGGGCTGCCGCCTGCCATCCAGTTATTGCTCATAGACCTCAATCAATTTGTCGTCCAGGATACCGGACTTGAGCCTAAAGAATTAATTGTCCTTGATCGCGGGTTCAATCCGAAGCAGGAACCATCGGCAGTCACCAAAAAACTTTCAGGGGTTCTCAACCAGATTTTGAAACCAGAGGTCGCGGCCTACGAGGAGTTTGAATCTGACGGAATACGAAACCTGATCACCGGACTGACCGTGGGCGCCATTGCTACCATTTCGGCTGCAAGGGGCACTTTCGCAGGTCTCATGGCTTCAAGCGAACGTGTTTCCGGAACCATTCACACGCCCGCACCCGAGGGTACCGCAACAACCACTGCAGAATCAGGTGCTGCAGAATCAGGTGCCGCCGCATCGGAGCGAAGCGTCAACACGCCACCAAAAACTACCCGCTTCGAATCGGACCACAACGCCTCCGGCGGTATGGGTACAGGCGCGGCAGTATTAGGCGCTGCAGCCGTCGGGGCCGCAGCTTTGGGAGCATCTGCCGGAGGCGCTGCACCCGGCGGGGCAACCGCCCCGGGATCAGCCGGCAAAGTCTCGGGCACTGCAAATGGAGACTCTCGTACCGGTGCCATTGGCATAGAGCTTGACAATCTCTTTATTTCTGAGGAGCCCGCAAAACGCTCCAGCCCTCCGAGGAAAAAAACAGTCAAGAAAAGACAATTCAAGTGGATTGCCTGGCTGCTGCTCATAGCCGTCGCATGCCTGGTCCTCTTTGGCATCTTCAACATCCTGACGGGACTGTTTGTCAGAAAGGCTCCGGTCGCACGGTTTGAGACCCAGATTGATAATGGAACCTATAATTTTATCAACAAAAGCACCATTTCAGGCTCTGACAATAAGCTGACTCAGATTTCATGGCGAATCGAAAAGGACGGCACCGAGCTGCTCTCCTCTGACGAATTTGATTTAACAGTGTCCTTCAAGAACGAAGGCAAATACAAAGTGACACTTATGGTTAAAGACCGCTACCGCTGGAGCAGCGCCTACAGTCAAGTTATGGAGCACGAACTTTCCGAGGGCGCAGTCATACCATCGGCAGAAGGCGAACCGGTGACGGTCAGCGAAACAGATGACCCCCTGAGCGGCATAAAGACCTCAAACGTCAGCGCCAATGTCAGCTATGACGAAAAAATTTCCAGAACCGGAACCTCCTCGCTCAAACTGGACATGACCGACTCGGATCAAGCTCAGTTGTCCCTGGACGGATTGGCTGTCAGTCGTTCAACGGCGCTTTCTTTCTGGATGAAATCCAGCGAAACAGATCGCGTCATCCTGACTGTCTTTGGTTATGACGACAACGGTTTAAAATTCACAAAAAAGCTCACTTTGATGCCGCAGTCGACCGCGAACTGGGAAATGGTTACAATTCAATCCAACTACGACGGGATCACTTCCATGAAGCTCCAATTCAGCGCACCGGGAACCATTTTATGGCTGGATAATTTTGAACTCGCAGCATTTAAGTAACCAAAAACCGGATCAACGTCAAGCAAATTAGCTTGACACCGATCCGGTTTTGTTTTATTCTGAAGTCGAAGTGCTAAATAATCTACGCCTCCGGGCGAAAGGAGTGTTGTTTTATGACGCAGAGTGTGACTTTTGAGGATATTGTGATCTGACAATAACGCGCAGAGCGGGACAGCTGCTCTGGTCCACCATCCTTTCGTCAAAGTTTTTTCAGCAGGCAGCGCAAAACATGATGAGGCTACCCTCTTTTTGTTGTGCCTGTCAGAGGAATGACTTGTCCTATGCCGAACGGGTCCAGCCCGTTCATTTTTATTTTTTGGATATTGGAGGTTTTATATTGAATCAATCATCAATGGCGTTCTTCATGGATGAACGTCTTAAAAGCCAATGGATCCGTACCTTTGGAGATGCCTTGGAGCCGGCAAGAGTCATAGCATCCTACGGTCATGCCTGGCGTGTTGTCAGCGCCAGAGGAGAGATGCAGGCAGATTTGACCGGAAGATTTCGACACAACGCACTTTCTCCTTCTGATTATCCCGTGACCGGGGATTATGTCGGCTTAAAATTTTCTGAAGATCAGACCCTCGCCTTAATCGACGGTTTAATTGAACGCCGCAGCGCGCTGGTACGAAAAGCCGCTGGTACAGCGTTCGTGGAACAGGTCGTCGCAGCCAATTTTGATTATGTCCTGATCGCTTTGCCCGTTACCCCTGAAATGAGGCTAAATACTATTGAGCGGTATTTAAGTGCCGCATGGGACAGCGGCGGTGTGCCAGTGATTTTGCTGACGAAGCGGGATTTGTGTCCGCAGTGGGAGACTGTCGTGAAAGATCTTCAGACCAGACTGCACGGCGTCAGCGTCATAGCCATCAGCGCCCTGATGAATGAGGGGCTTGATGGGCTTTCACCATGGCTCCACCCAGGCGCAACGCTTGCACTTGTAGGGGCTTCAGGTGTAGGTAAGTCATCCTTGGTAAACGCACTAACCCATCAAACCACCATGAAAGTAAAAGAAGTCCGTGATGGTGATGGTAAAGGACGCCATACCACAACCCACCGGGAGCTCATTCAGCTGCCAGGCGGGGCTTATCTGCTGGATACGCCCGGAATGAGAGAATTCGGACTTTGGCGGACTGACGGGGGTGTCGGGGATACCTTTGAAGAGATTGAGTCGCTGGCTGCAAACTGCCGCTTCAAGGACTGCCGTCATATCGACGAGCCCGGCTGCGCCGTTCTCGAAGCAATCGAGCTTCAGCAGCTGGAGCAAAGAGAGCTGGACCACTACCTGAAGCTTCAGCGCGAAGCTAAATATATCGAAAGCAAAACGGATCCTGAGCTTAGAAATCAGATGCGAAACAAGTGGAAAATCATCCACAAACAACTGCGCCAAGACCCTTATCTGAGGCGTAAGAAATAAACAAAAAAAGCTAAAGGCACGTTCCCTGAAACTAACGGAGCGTGCCTTTAACTGTACATTTCAATTTCCAAAATACGATGTTCCTTTACGATTGATTTTTTTTCACTCGAGTGTTGATGCTTATGCTCACCGACTTACCTAGTGGGTTGATGTAGCGCCAACCACTGCAAACTGCATTAACTTCGCTTACATATTACTTAAATTCTTAAAACGTGTTGCTGTCAACATCATGGTATTTCAAAACCTTTGTTGCCTTATTGCTATTCAATTGTTTAATGCTTTAATGCTTTACTGCTTTACTGCTTTATTGCTTTATTGCTTTTGAAACAATCTTTCAAAATCCGGTATTGCCAATACAAAATCAACGTAATGGTACTGGTAGTGCCGGTATTTCTTGTTAAAGTCATTGCTTAGGATCCTTTAAATCAGGTATTGATTTGTTGCCTTTTAATGTGTTGCTGGTAATTCAAAGTGATGTGTTGCTGATCTTACTTTTGCTGTACAGCGGTGTTGCCTTTTAAAAAGTTAATTCTGGTGCTTTTATTGATTATAAATGGTGTTGACTTAATGCCAAGTGCCTTAATGATGTTGACGGTAATGCGGTGTTGCTTGTATTGCAGGCTTAACTTGTAATACAGGTGTAACTTGTATTGCAGGCGTAACTTGTATTGCAGGTATTACTTGTATTGCAGGTGTAACTCGTAATACAGGTATTGCTGGTAATACGGGTGTAACTCGTAATACAGGTGTAACTTGTAATACAGGTGTAACTTGTAATACAGGTGTTGCTTGTATTGCAGGTATTGCTTGTAATACAGGTGTTGCTTGTGTTGATGTGCGTTTCGCAGAGTCACTCGTCACATCAACATGCCGTTTAGGCTGCCGAATCGCCAACCAAAGTTAAAGGTTAGAGCGTCGGGATGGAAAAGACGAATGGCCACTCGAAATCAAACTCAAAACTTCTGCATTTGTATTTGGTGGAACCACCCCTTTCCTTTACTCGGTGAGCTTCAAAAATACGAAAAAATTAAGATGATTCAATTAACCTTATGGTGAACTTAACGCCTCTACGGGATTAAAGTACACTAACAAGCAACTGATCTCTTAACTTTTTGTATGGCCTTATTATATCACAATATTCTGAAAATTCAAGTCCAGAAACTGGCAGTTTGGATATTATGTTGACCTAAACAGTCGGCCAATCCCTCTAAGACTCTTAAATTGCGGACATGCCCTTAAAAACTTTATTTTTTTAATGCAAAAAACCAGAGATGGGAACTCAAGGTGTATTGGAGTTGTACACCACTTCAAGCAGTGACGCACGTCCAAGTTCCCTCAAATTCCCATCTTCCCTAAAGTCCAATCCGAGCAGCAAAAGCGTCTATTCTGGTGTCAATCCCTTTGTTTCTCAACACACTCAGCGGTTCATTGGCAATCTCAATCAATGCAAAATATGGCGGCAGCATAAACCCTTTATTCAGGCAAAGACCGTCAATCAGCTGCATGGCGACGCTGTCTCCGCCGGAGTTCGCCGAGACCACAACCCCGTAGATCCGCTTGTGATCCAGGCGTACGGTTCTGTAGATTCCAGACATTCTGTTAATCGTCGCCATCAGCGTCGCACTGATCGTGTCATTATAGTTGGGACATACCCACACTATTGCGTCAGTTTCTTCAATTGATGCAAATATTTTATCAAAGTTATCCCCAGTATAAAAACAGGCCTTTTGCTCTGCAAAGGTCATGCAGGTATGGAAGGTACATCCCCGGCAGTCCCGGATCGTCCCCTCCTCCATATGAATTTCCTCAACCTGAAGCTGCTCTCCCAACCGCTGTGCCAGCCTCTGTATGACCATATGCGTCAGCATCAGGGTGTTGGAAGTTCGAATGTCGCTGTTGTGAATGACCATAAGGCGGAGTCTCTGAAGCTTATCCGCTTTAGCCTGACTCAACCTGAATCCCAGGTCATTGCACAGTTTTTTAAGTATCTCCGGGCGCGTCCCAGGAAGATGCCTTTGCCAGGTTTTCAGGTTAATGTCGTCCGGAAGCGCTTCGACCAGTGGCTTTCCAATAAATCCAAGCCCCAGACTGTTGAGATTGAAGATCGCAAGCTTTGCGAATGTTTTGCTGAAAAGCTCTGAGGAGGCGTTCAGAAGCAAAGCGGCATGAGCACCTTCAAAGTTTGGCGAAGATGCCGCAAGCGCCTTTAAGTAGGCCATAAATTCAAAATCACTGCCCACTTCATCCAGTTCAACCGCGAAAAGGAGTTTTTTTCCCCTGTAATCCTCCGGCCACTCTTCCCTGCATGTCACGAGTGCCAGATCACAGCCCGCGCCAACCGCCACATCCGAAATCATCCGGCGCAGCTTTTCGGTTTTTAGACCAGGGCTGATGACTGTAAGAATCTCCATTGATTTTCCAGCTCCTCATAAGCGTCCGTTATGCGCCGCACTAATTTGGGGTCCATCATTTTCCGCTCAACTTCGAGGCCATAAGGGGTTAATCTGTTGCGGCAGCCAAAATAGACCCCGCCTATACTGACGCAGCTGTAGTGCCATTGACCTTCAAGGGCATCCAGAATGGATAGCGCACCGGATGCCAGCGCAGGCGCAATATAGGGTTTATAACCGAGTTCCCGGATCCTGAGATTCGCTTCTACTGTTGAACGTGTCAGCTTTTCAGAAACTTTTGGATCATATTGTCCTCTCAAAGCATCGTTGGCAATCACAAGTCCTTTGCCGTGGGGACCATAGGCTCTGCCATGTTCAAAATTAAGCTCCATTTCTCTTGCGAAATATCTGGCACGTCCATACATGACGCCTAAACCAAACCCCATTACCTGTTCCGGCAGCAGACCTCGGTTGTCAAAAGCGCCGTGCTCATTGCGGTTGGAAGTGTCATAAGCACGTCGGGAAAGGAGGTCCACAGGGTCTGACACTACGGCGAACAAGCCCTTAAAGCCCTTGTTCCGTGCCAGACGCGCATACTCATCGACAATCCTTGAATTTCCTTCATACTGTATTATCCTGACATCCCCTGTAGTGACACTCAGAGGCGGAATGCCCGCTGTGGCCGTAAAGGCAAAGACGTCACAATCCATGAGTTCATCGTGCTTCAATCCGCGAACCTTCGGAAAATTATCACCTGACCCTCGAGCGATCTGACCGAGTTCAATAACCCAACGCTCAATGCGTTTTTCGTCGAGATCAAACAGCCCAATTTCCGCCACGCTTTTCTCCCCCTGCAGCAAGAGCCCTATGGCAAGGGTGCTGCCCACGTCCCCGAGGCCCATGATATTAATTTTAGCAGGTCTTGAGAGGGGTGCGCTGCCGAGGGCCTCCATCCAGCGGGGCGAGTCAATATTGATGAAAGTGGCTTTTAAAGATCTTAGGGCTTGAATAAGGTGAATGGGGAGATAGGCTTCCAGCTCTGAAACAATACTTCTGCCACGTTTATGATCCACCAGATACCTCAGGGTTTCCTTGTCCTCCATGGCATCACTGTCGTCCACGAACCTGGTCAGCACCTTGGAATGGGTACCTGTCCGCACGGCGTAGTACAAGGCATGAACATCATCAAAATCATCATCCGGTTCAGGAAAAATCCGGTTTTTTTCGAGGGATTTGATGCTCTGCTCACTTAAAATCAGACAGTCTTCATAGCGATATAGTCTCAAGTTTTATCCACCACCAGCATTTTTTTAAGTTTTTTCAGATTTTCGAGGTCGAGATCCAAATACTCACTGACCTTCCGGTTCACATCATAGCGGATGTCCTCGCCTTTATCCGGAAATCTCGGATAGACAAAGACTTCGCCCAGCCTGGAGAACGTCAGTAAGCGGTCGTTTTCCTTTTGGTATTCTTCCTCTATGGCCATCAGTATTTCCCTGCTGTTTTCAATGGAGGTCTCCGACAACTGATAGATGCTGGTGACACTCGCACCTTTGATAAAGCTTGGAGATGCGTAAGGCAGGATCAGGTTGACGGACGGGATCATGTTTCGTTCCGGTGCGTCAGATTTCCAGACCGCATCGCCGCCTATGAAGGGATACATTTTGCCTTCATTGAACCAGACCCGGATTCTCGGGATGAAGTAAGCGGTCTCAACGTCAATGTTTTTGGACTCCATCAACGCTTTGCCTCTTCCTGACAGCACACCAACGAAAATCTTCTGGATCTTGACGTCATGGCGTCTCATGACCGGTTCAATTTCCTTGATGCGGTACCCTTTGTCAAGGATGTCGTCCACCATCATGACCGGTCGGTTGAAGGACTTCAGCATATTTGTCTGGTTGTCCAAATCCAGATAATAAGGATAGGCTTCAATTTTGTAATTTTCCAAAGAATAATTGAAGTATTTTTCCACGTGTATGGCCTTGGTGACGGTGTTCGGCATAATCCAGCGCTTCAAAATGTCGCCGAACGGGACGCACATGTACTCACCCAGCTGTCTCGGAACCATCGGCGTCGTAGGCACTTGGTTCTCATCACAGATCTTTTTGATCAGACTTTCATAGATCATAGACCGGTCGAAACTGAGGACGAGATGACCTGGATACAGCCTGGTCATGGCGCGCTGAAGACGCTTTCTGGATCTCAGGATCGCTGCAGTGACGCCTTCGGAATTTTTGTAAGGGTCCTTGATCAAGGATTTGATGTCCAGGTTCAGCGTGCACGGGGACGACATATTGACTGCGTAAACGATCTCGCCCGGGTCGCCGCTTTCCATCGGCAAAAAGCCCTGGAGTTCTAGAATCTCAACCATATCAGGATCAATCCGGCCGGTGACCACATCTCTGAAAAGGGCATTTGTATAATCCTTGGCAAGACAAAACGCCAGTGTCTCCGTCAGCAGCATCTGCTTGGGATTGCGGTGCATCCGGTTTTCTGTGGCGTAAATGCCATCAATGACGATAATCCGTCCCATGCATTCGTCACGAATTGTATTCATCAGCGTTTCACTGCTGAACTCCTTGTAAATGTTCGCAGATCTCAGCCAGTGGAAACACGCGAAGCCCACCAGTGGCACGTCGCTCTCCATGCCTCTGACAATCAGCATTCTAAAATCCGTCAGCTTCGAGGCTTCCCTAATTTTTTCCACAAACCGCTCCGGCTCCTGCCCAACGTACTCAGCAAGACAGCGCAACAGCGTCTCGTCGGGCTCCGTGACAATTTCGACGTTGAGGGATTTGGTGGTCATGGTTTCCTTAAACTGCGGCTCACGCTGATAGAGACCCTTTTCGTAGATATATCGGTGAGCGAGGGGGTCTACAAGTTCGGAAACGTCTCTGTTGTCATCAATATAATTACGGATTTGCGTAGAACTGATCAACTCATACTGAGGCGGCAGGGACAGCACAATGCTGTTTTCCGGAAGCGCTGCCATCTTGTCTTTTAAGACCTCGTCCTCGAGTTCGCCGCCATCTATCCGCCGGTCGAATACAATGTGCGGAAAAGAAGTGATGGCCGCTTTCGCCTGCCCGATTCGATACGCCGAGGCGTTATGGATGACGTCGCTGCCCACGACAATATAGACCTCCGACGGGGCGAACACCTTTCGAATGAAGTCCAGGTCCGGCGGGTAGGCAATGTTGATGGCATGGTCTCTTGGGAAGGTATAGATCTCAAGTTCATCCGCCACGGACATCTTGATGATTTCGCGGCGGATCAGATTCGGCTGGGTGCGCTTGGACCAGGAGAATTCGTCGACGGCCAGATAAACCTCAAAGCCCAGATTCCGAATGTCCCGTGCAATCTGTTTGTGGCTCAGCGAAAATGGATCGAAGGAGCCCGGGAAAAATGCCACGCGATCCTTGACCGGAATCTCAATTTCCCCCTGGTTGTGCTGGTAATCCGAAATAAAGTGGTAGATGTGTTTAAGGCCCGAAGAATTGTTGAGGAAAATCAACTCTTTGGTTTCGTCCGTATTGTGATGAAGCGTCAGAATTTTCTTGATGGCCATCTTTAAAAGCAGCAGCTTGTCCTCGGACGGCATAGCACGATCGCCGAAGATATCCTTGCCTATGACGCCCATGGCAGCCTCAGTGACACTCGGAATATAGCTGACCAGTCCGTTCAGCAGGATGCCCAGCATAGTATAGAGCCGCTCTCTGTAAACGTCGTCCGCTTCCCCGTAAACCACCTTGTACAAGCTGTAATTGCGGATCATAACCCCGACCGTTTTGGCGATCAGCATGCCGATCTGAGCATTGGACCGCTTCATTTTGTCCTTGAAGTCGTCCAGAATTTCGTCAAGTTCCTTTGGTTTGACGCTGAGAATGATCTTGCCCAAATATTCCGGTATGTACCTGGTGAACTGGTAACTCTCCATTTCAAGAGCCCTGAGCAGCTCGATGACAATATCATTGCGCTGCTCAAATGTCAGTTCGTCAATCAGACGGATCAACCCGGCGCCGGCTGTGTTTCTCACGGATTCAAAAGCGCTGACCTTCAGAAGGTTGCTGAAGTGCATGGCCGTGTAAAATGCTTCCGAATGCTTGATCTGCGTGGCGTAATCCAGGAGCATGTGAATCTGGTACTTCTTGATGATATCATGGGTCGCCGTTTTCAGATTGCTGAGGAAGACGTCCGAAATCTCACCGCCGCCTTCCTTGAAAATACGATGGATAAATTCAAGGCGGTTCCCTTGGCCGATGGTTTCAAGAATCCTCACCCTCGCATAGCGTTCAGCGATATGCATATCGTCCTCTTCCATGGCGTTCAGGCTGTCTATCAGGAATGCCCTGTCCGGCACAAGTTCAGGATTCTGGAACAGATCCGACAACACGTTCATAGCGTTGATTCTCAGTATTAAATTGTCCGATTTCAAGGCATCCGCAATAATTTCCCTCATAAGGTGGGTACTGGTGTCTTCCATGCTTTCTACCGGCAGCGCCCGGAACGAGTTCAGCATATACTGCCGTTTGTCCGCATCTCCTGCGTAGTGCTCGTAAACCTCAAACAGGATCCGGATGCTGGCACGGCGCTTCTCGAGATCCGTTTGAGCCGTGAAATAACTGCGCAGCATGTTTTGAATACTGTAGGCGATCCAGCCCCTATGTTTTCCAATGATTTTTTGCTCCGGATCCAGCATCCTGTGCAGGTAGCGCCTGAACATGTCCACACTGTCCTCTTCGTGGCTCTCGACAACTGCGCTCGGCGGCAGCTCCTTGCGGATCGCTTCATCCAGATTGGCGATCAGAACGCCCATCAGGAACGCGCACTGCTTGCGCACATCCTCTTCCGAAGAAATGAGCTTGCTGTACAAGAAGTTGATGACGATCTGCTTTTGCTTAATGGTCAGATAGGTATTGTAATCCTCCAGGATATCGATGTACCCTCTAAGATCATTTGCATTTTCAAGTCCCCGGGCACTTTCCAGCATTCGGTTCAGAGTCGTTTCATCCCTGAGGCGGTGCATCAGGAGAATGTTGTGTTCAATGGAGGTAAATTTTGCATGGGTTACCAGCGCATCCCCGTGAATCAATGAATAGTGGACGCGTTTTCTCTTATATGGTGCGCTGAAATCGTCCGCCTCATCCGGGTCTGTGCAAACCCCAAGGTGATGCATGTAATCCTCGAAATCGAGCAGTTTGCTGTACACTCTTTTGTAGCGGTTTTCCTTGGCTTCGTCCACGTTGTCCAGCTTGTCCAGGATCACCCGGAAGGAGTCCTGCAGGGTATAGAAGCGCATATTGTTGTCGTCATCCGACTTGACTCTGAAATCACAATAGATCAGGACCAAGGATTCCAGCGAGAGATTTTCAACCTCGAGATCCCAGGTGGAATGGTTGATGGCGACGTTTCGGATATAGGTAATGCCCCGTTCCTCAAACCACTTGCCGGTGTAATAGTAGTGGTAATAGGCGACACGCTTTATTTCGTCTCCGTGGCATCCATATTTTCCGACATCATGGCCGGCGGCCGCACCCGACACCCTGCCAAGATCGATGGGCACCTGGGCATACTTGAGCTGGCGCGCGATTTTCACAGCCAGATGATGCACGCCACAGACGTGATCCAGCGTTGTATATCCCGTGAGTGCCTGGTTCAGTTTCATCATTTCATAGACGAAGTTTTCCTCATAGAACCTTTTGAACCGCAGGTACTCTGATGGATCCTCCAGCCCCGATATTTCTTTTTCATTCAAAAATCGAATAGCATATCGGGATTCCCATGTGCCGTCACTTGAATCTTTTTGCTCTTCTGACAAAATCATCAGCGCCATAAGATAAATCTTTGCTACAGCGTTGAGTTTTGGGGTCTCTTGACGTTCAACCGTCCCCGGAAAGGACAGATTGATGCTGAAATCGTGACAATAGTCAAGCATGTCTTCGACCCACTCGTCACCCGCCAAGCGCTCCAGCAGCGGCTTCATCAGATTGTATACAGCCACGGCACCATAGGATTTCTGGCGGACCAGGTGGCTCATGCGCGCCTCAAATACAGGCGCGTTCAATGCTTTCTCCAAATACACCATGTCGAGAACCGACAGAGCTTTGTCATATTTGGGATTCATCATCATCCGCATACGTTCAAGCAATGCCTTTACAATCATTTCAACCACGGGCGACCACCCTTTCAAAAGAGAGTTGACAGCACCCAGTAAGGGGTACCAATTTCATATTACCACAAAGAAGACCAAAAAACGCACCTCATAAAGGTTGTCCCTTCAGAAGTACGTTTTTATAGCTGCGTCTCTGTGAACTCAGATCAGGTCTCAACGAAAAACTGAGTTTGACAGCTTTGACAAGTTATTTTGAGCTTTCCTTTATTCTTCGGAACTCTGATTTTTATCCCGCAGTTAGGGCACCGCTGGATTTGAAAGTCCACCAGTGCTTCGATCTTTTGGGTGTCAAGTCCCACCACAATGTCTTCTCCTATTTTAAAGGCCGGAACGCCACGAAGTCCCAGCTTCCGGAATTCAGACTGAGCTGCCGGATCCTCGTTGACATCTTTTTCAGTATAGGGGTACCCTTTATTCGAAAGAAACTCTTTCGCTGTCTTGCAATGAGGTCATGTTTTAGTTGTGTAAACGATTATGTTTTTCATTCGAGATTTACACCTCCTCTTTTTCAATCAATCTGCTTTTGACCTTCATCAGTCTGATATTGCTGCTGCGTTCATTCTCGTCAAGTTTCATCTTAATATAGCGGATGGTCTCGTTAAGCTGCGGGATCGTCGTATATTCAAGCGCGTTTACGCGTCTTCGCGTCTTTTCGATCTCATCTGCCATCAATTGACAGGACTTTTCAATTTCAGCGAGATGAATCAGTCTTGGCAACAGTGCTTCAAACTGAGCCGCCGTGCGCTCGACAGCCGGAGAAGGCATCCTGGTCGATCCAGATCCATTTTTCGAATTTTGGGACCCAGACGTCAGAATGCTGTAGACCGGAAGCTTGACACTCATGATATTATGCAGTTTCAGTTCCACCTCTGGTATTTTGTCAGGCAGCATCAAAGCACCTTCGACAAATGAAGATGACAAATCGCCTCTGGCTGCCGCCATAGACCTATATACCCTGGAAAGTTCAACTTCAACCTGCTTTCTGACATCGTGATTTTCGCGGATCATTTCGATAAAGTGCTGCATCAGCTCATCCTGCTTATCCTTAAGGAGCTTGTGCCCGCGAACTGCGGTAATTCTTCGTCGCTTGAGGTTCGTCAGCTCCATTCTGGTGGGATTCACATTGAGTCGCGTCATGAGGTTTCACCGCTCTCAGTCGCTGAAGCGTTCTGATCCCGAGACTGTGGATAATACTCATCGAGATAGGCATCTCTGATCCGCTTCAGCTCATGACGCGGCAGCATCTTCAGAAGTGTCCATCCAATTTCGAGTGTTTCTGTGATGGCCCGGTTGACGGTGTACCCTTGTGATACATAATTTTTCTCAAAAGCATCCGCAAACCGCGCGAACTGCTGATCCAACTCTGACAGCGCGGATTCTCCGAGAATTTGAGCCAGTTCTTTGGCCTGACGTCCACGGGCGTAAGCTGAAAACAATTGGTTCATTGTATCCGCGTGATCTTCCCTTGTCTTCTCTTTTCCGATTCCCTTGTCCTTCAGTCTGGATAAGGACGGCAGCACGTTGATAGGCGGAATGATATTTTTTCTGTGCAGCTCACGACTTAAAATGATCTGCCCCTCTGTAATATAACCCGTCAAGTCAGGAATGGGATGCGTAATGTCATCCTCAGGCATACTGAGGATAGGGATTTGTGTGATAGATCCGGCTCTGCCCTTGATCCGGCCTGCGCGCTCATAGAGATTCGCGAGGTCTGTATAAAGATAGCCAGGATATCCTCTTCGACCCGGGATTTCTTTTCTCGCCGCGGAAACTTCTCTGAGCGCTTCACAATAATTCGTCATATCCGTCAGTATGACGAGCACATGCATATCCTTCTCGTAAGCTAAAAATTCCGCCGCTGTCAGTGCCATCCTTGGCGTCGAAATCCGTTCCACAGCGGGCTCATCCGCAAGGTTCATAAACAGGACAGCACGATCAATGGCACCGGTTTTTGTAAAGTCATCCAGAAAGAACTGCGCCTCTTCGAAAGTAATGCCAATGGCCGCGAAGACCACCGCAAATTTGGAATCGGAGCCGAGTACCTTGGATTGTCTGGCGATTTGGGCTGCAAGCTCAGCATGTGGCAAGCCCGAACCCGAAAACACCGGCAGTTTCTGGCCTCTCACCAGGGTATTCAGACCGTCAATGGCTGAGATCCCGGTTTGGATAAATTCAGAAGGGTAATCCCGGGCCACCGGATTAATGGGAAGGCCGTTGATGTCCGCGTAACGCTCTGCGATCAGCTTTGGACCCCCGTCCTTGATTCTTCCAATCCCATCAAATACTCTGCCCAGCATTTCTTCAGACAAGCCAAGTTCCAACGGTTTTCCCAGAAAACGTGCACTTGTCTGCTTCAGATTGATCCCCGCTGAGCTTTCAAACAACTGGACAACCGCTTTGTCTCCGCTGATTTCGAGTACTTTTCCCCTTCGAATACTGCCGGTCTGAGTTTCGATTTCAACGAGTTCGTCATATTTAACGCCCTCAACGCCGTCGACCACCATCAGAGGTCCAACGATCTCACGAACGGTATGATAAGCTTTAATCACTTGCCTCACCACCTTTCAAGGTGACGTTGTCCATTTCAGATATCATCTGTGCCTCGATCGATTCAAATTCTTCCAGCTGTGATTCATTGAGATATTTGGATCTCGAAATCCGCTCTCTGACGGCAAGCTTCAGAATCGACTTAAGGGCTGCGCCTTCATTGAGAGCCCGGTTCGCCTGCTTCGCGAAATTCAGAACCAGGGACAGCATCTTGAACTGCTTCTGAAGGGACGCATAGGAGTCGATCTCATGAAAAGCGTTCTGCTGCAGAAAATCCTCGCGCAGCGATCTCGCCGCTTCCATTTTCAGCTGATCCGGTTCAGACAGCGCGTCATAGCCCACCAGCCTGACGATCTCCATAAGCTCCGCTTCCTCCTGCAGTAAAGCCATGGCTTCTTTGCGAAGGTGAATGAATTCAGGATGTATATTCGCTTCTGTCCATGCGCTGGTTTTTTCCAGGTACAGCGAATAGGAAGTCAGCCAGTTGATCGCAGGAAAGTGCCTGCTGTAGGCGAGCTGCGCGTCCAGTCCCCAAAAGACTTTGACCATGCGAAGCGTCGCTTGCGTCACAGGCTCAGACAAGTCGCCGCCCGGCGGCGACACCGCACCAATAGCGGTCAGAGACGCCTGCCTTTGTTCCGAGCCAAGACAAACGACTTTGCCCGCCCGTTCGTAAAAGTCCGCGAGTCTTGAGCCCAAATAGGCCGGATAGCCCTCTTCCCCTGGCATTTCTTCCAGGCGTCCGGACATTTCCCGCAGAGCTTCAGCCCACCTGGAAGTCGAATCCGCCATCAGCGCCACAGTATAGCCCATATCCCTGAAATATTCCGCAATCGCCATGCCCGTGTACATTGAAGCTTCACGTGCCGCCACCGGCATGTTTGAGGTGTTCGCGATCAATACCGTTCTGAGCATCAGCGACTCACCCGTGCGCGGATCCTTCAGTTCGGGCAGTTCATTCAGCACGTCCGTCATTTCATTGCCGCGCTCGCCGCAGCCTACATAGACGACAATGTCCACATCCGCCCACTTCGCGAGTTGATGCTGCACCACTGTTTTTCCGCTTCCAAACGGTCCCGGAACACAGGCCGTACCACCTTTTGCCACAGTAAAAAAGGTATCAATGACGCGCTGTCCGGTAATCATCGGCTCACTGGGGCTGAGCTTGTTCGCGAAAGGACGTCCTATTCTGACCGGCCATTTCTGCATCATGCAGATCTCTCGGTCTCCGCCCTCTGTCAGTATTGTGCCGATGGTTTCCTCAACCGTAAACTCTCCTGAGCTCAGGCTTTTCAGTTCCCCATGCACACCAGGCGGCACCATGATTTTATGGGTCACCAAAGCGGATTCTATGACCTCGCCCAGGATGTCCCCGCTTTGAACCCGTTCCCCCGGGCTTTTCGACGCGGCAAAACTCCAGCGCTTGCTTCGGTCCAGCGCCGGCGCTTCAACGCCGCGTTCGATAAAATCCCCGCTCTGTGACTGGATTCTTGTCAGCGGCCTCTGAATGCCATCATAAATAGAAGCGATCAAGCCTGGCCCAAGCTCAACGCTCAGAGCTTCGCCTGTCGTTTCGACAGGTTCCCCCGGACCCAGACCTGTCGTCTCCTCATAGACCTGGATCGACGCTTTATCGCCCCTCATTTCAATAATTTCACCAATCAGCCGCTTTTCGCCAACGCGGACCACGTCTGACAGACTGGCGTGTGCCATATTTTCCGCTACGACCAGAGGGCCTGAAATTTTTAGGATTCGACCTGATTCCAATTCTATCAACCTGCCTTTCAGTCAGAACAGGAGCCGTTTACTCACAATAAGTTAACGCCGACCGCTTTTTCCATATTATCTTTAATGCGCTGAAGCCCTAATTGCTGACTGCCCTTTTGGCCAGGAATTAAAATGATTGCCGGGATCGATTTGCTTTGACCTGCTTCCAGCAAGTCCTCCAGGTCGCCGGCGAAATTCTCCGTCACAAACACAACTGCGTATCTTCCGTCAGACATGTCCGTCAATGCGCGACGCGCTTCCTCACGACTTTTGGGGCATATCCCGTGTATTCCGGCAGTCTTGAAGGTCAAAACGGTATTATAGTCTCCTATGACGCCCAGCTTAAGCATCCGGCACCCTCAACCTTTCCATAATTTCATCTGCGGAAGAACCAACCTGAATGCCGAGTAAAATCATTCTAAGATTCCGAATTTCCGCTTCTTTTCTCAGCAGGTATGAAAAAAGCGGCTCTGGTCCAAAACTGATTCGACTGGCAGCCTGAAGCTTGGCCAGTGTCAACTTTTCACTCTGATCTTCGAGGCAGGTGGAAAGATCACCATCGGCTGAAGTATTTGAACAAGTCTTCAGGAGGGCACCAAAGTCCGTATGTGCCAATTTTTTGATCAGGCTTTCAACGGGCTCACGGTACATGCGGTGAAGCCACGCCTTGTCCAGTCTGCCTCCCGGCACAAACCTCCCATCCAAATCAGCCTCCGGATCTCCGCGTCTTTGGCCTCCAAGCAGCACCAGCAAATGGTACAGGTCAATCTTCTGCAGGACCCAGTCCTTAATGAAGTCACTGTTGTAATTCTCGACTTCCGACAACATATGACTCAGCTGCGACCTGGTAATAATCCAGTCCATCTCAAAGGGATCCCTGTTCAGCTCAAACTGCCTTAAAGCTTCGACCGCGGTCAGACTCAGCTGCTCAGGCCAGTCCCGCAGCGCGCCGCGCTCCAAATCCCTCTGCAATACAGAAGGCGGCAGATTGCCGGCTCGAACGCAAAGATCGGCGCGCTCATCTACCCCCAACTTCGACTTTAAGAGGACCATCAAATTGTGATAGTCGTATTTCAAGCCGAGGAGAGAGGTGATTTGAGGCTCAGGTGATATTGATTTTACCAGCTCATACTCTGAAGCCAGAATCATGTTAAGCGTCTTCTCGGGATCGCTGTCTTGGTCCATGGTCGCAAGCAAAGGGGAATAATTTCTGTCCTGAAGCCAGCGGACCCATTCCGTTTCTGAGTTCAGACCAGCCAATTGCTCATAATTCGACTTGTCCAGCAATCGTTTTTCGAGCACCCGGATCCTCGCGACTGCTTGCGCAAACTCAAGCCTTTCCATATCTCACACGCCCTTAAACAGCTGCTGCGCCAGTTGAGGCTCAACAGACTCACGCACCTCGGACACAAGAGCCGGGTAAGTGAAATCATAAACCACACCGCCCAGAATCAGCTGAAATCCATTCGAGAGTTGCTGCCGCCGCTGCTCTTCAAGCCTTAGTGTCACGCCTTCTTTTCGGTAAGCCTCGAGAAGACGCTCTAAATAATCCTTTGGAAGCTGTCCGGCAGTTTGATCGTTTAAGGCGATCATCACAGCGTCGTTTTTGATGACAGCTTGAAACCGGCGAAGCAAAAATTCAAACAGGACCTCTCCCTCTAAAGCTTCCAAAATCTCGATCACGCGGCTATAAACGGTTTCGAGCGCTTCCCGTTTCGCAGCCAGCACTTCATCCCTTGCCGCCAGTGCTGCCCTTGAAACCTTTCGATCACGGATCCCCTTCACTTCGACTTCCAGTTGGCTCATAAGTTGTCTCTTCTTATCTTCAGCTTCGATTTCCGCCGACTCCAGGATGCTTGAGGCTTCCATTTTTGCAGCCTCAACAGTTTTCGCAGCCTGGTCTTTGGCTTCCGCTTCAATTCTTTGAATCAGACGTTCCAGGCCGTTCATGGTCAAGCCTCCCCTATAATGTAATGCCGGTGATCATGATGATGGAGGTGACCAGCGCTATAACCGCGTAAGTTTCGACCATGGCTGCGAACAGAACTGCCTTGAACATATGCTCAGGTTTTTTAGCCAGGATTGCAACCCCCGCTGCCGCGGTTTTCCCTTGAGAAATCGCGGAGCCCCAGCCGGCAATGGCAATTGGAAGCGCTGCCATGAAAATATAGAACCCGGCTTGAAGCGACACCATCATTGTCTCTCCGCCTAAAATGCCAATTTTATTTAGAATAATCAGGGAGGTTACAAAACCATAAAACCCTTGTGTGCCAGGAATAACCTGCAGAATCAAGGATTGTCCAAACTTCTCAGGCTCTTCCGTAATCAGACCGGAAGCCGCCTGTCCAACCAATCCAACACCTTTCGCCGAGCCTATCCCCGGCAGGGCAGTCGCCACTGCCGCGCCTAGAAGTGACAGTACCAGACCGCCATAATTTGAAAAGAACTCCATGAATTCCACTCAATCCACCCTCCTATTTAACAAATTGGCAATATTTCGACTCTGTTGCAAAAGGCGCGAACGCGCGGCCGCCACCGGTGTAAAATTTTCCAAAAAATTCAAGATACTGCAGTCGGACGGCATGGACATAGGCACCTAGAATATTGATGAGCAGATTGAAAGTGTGTCCGCCTAAAAAAATCAGAACTGCAAACACAAAGGTTAAAGGCCCAAAACCAATTAGTCGAACCATCAGGTTGAAAGCTGAACCGATCAATCCTGTCGCAAGGCCAAGCGCTAACAGACGGGAATAGGACAAGACATCGCCAAGATATCCCGTGATCCCGTACAGGGCAAATAGTCCACTGGCCAGTCTTGGCACTATCCCTTTTTTGTCCCTGCCCTGAGTCAGTACCAGACCAACTGCGCCAAGGATTGCAATCATTTTGCCAATTGTTTCAGTACCCAGCAACATCATTATAATTCCGGAAAGTGTCACGATCCAAAGACCAGCATCGTAAACCGCATCCAAAATTTTGCCGCTGCGGATCAAGTTCCAAGCCTTTATGCCCAAACCCACATAAATGTGGATCACACCCATCCCAATGGCGACATACAATACAGACATTGGATTCGATGATGGATCCAGCCATAGCGGTGTGATTTGAGCAGAGAATAAATCGCCAAAATAACTGCCGTAGAGAACGCCAAAAAACGCTGTCGACAATCCCAGCCATAAAAACAGTTTCGCAAATTTGCGCTGCTTGATGTCAAGATTCAATGCTTTCAGCGCCCATAAAGAGAGGCTGCTCATTACAACACCATAAGCCAAGTCTGAGAGCATCATCCCGAAGAAAACGAGCATGAAAGGCGCATATACCGGTGTGGGATCCGTTTCGAAGTAAGACGGCAGACTGTACATGGCCGTTACCGGCTCAAACGCTTCAGCGAAGGCGTTGTTCTTCAATAGAACCGGTACGTGTTCCTGCTCAATCGGATCCCGACTCGTCAGTGCTGCTGCGCCGCCACAAGTATCCATGACAATCTTTTCAAAATCAGAAAAAAGAGGTTCAGGCACCCAGCCTTCCAGCAAAAATACCGACCGCGTCGAACCCAACAGCGCTGTGGCATCACACTTCTTAATTTCCGAAGTGATCATGTCAGAGGCTGCTCTGAGCTCTTCCAGCGCGCCTGCATGCTGCTCAATTTGTGCGGTAAGGTTGCCTCGAAGTTGATCCAGCTGAATCAGAGCCTCGCGGATCTCCACAATTTTTTGGGTCGGCGCTGTTTCGAATTCAAGCTGGACTCTGCTGTACCTGAGGGTATGCAGGAATGTTTGCAGCGCTGCTTCATCTTTGACGTGCGTCAGGAACAGCACAATAATACCTTCCTTTTCAACACCCAGCTTTTCGAAATAGACCTCAGGCAGTGTTTGAACCATAAAAGACTCAAGGACTTCCAAGTGATCCTTATGCAGAATGCCAAATTCTGACGCGGTGTAATGGAATGAACTCAGCATTTCTCCTGAAAATTCAATCCCTTTTATGGGCTGCAGCGACGAAACTTCCGCCTCAAGTGCCACCTTTTGGGACTGAAGCTTTCTGTCCTCATCATCCCATTTCTTGATAGTGTTATAGAGCGGGATCCACCATTTATCCTGACAACGATCATAATACAGGGATTGTTTTAGAAGGGGTCGACCTTCCTTGAGCCTTTGCAGTTTTCCTTTTGCGGCTTCATAAGGCTCTAAATGCTGCATGCAAAATCTTATTTGTCGAAGAGATTCCTCATAGCCGTGTTTCAGCATGGACGGATCAAGATTATGAAGAGATTCAATCGCTTGAGTTTCAAGCTTTGTCACTTCAATGCCGGAAAACTGCTGAAGCGCTGACATCAAGTCTTGAAGTTCAGATTGAAGTGCTGCGACAGTCACCTTTTTCATTGGAACTATGGCCATCTATCTCACGATCCTTTCAGCTGCCCACTCTGCAGCTGTTTCGACGCGATCCTGAAGTGTCCTTCGAATCTCCACTGACTGGTGATGTGCGGCTTCAAGAATAGGACCGGATATATGCTCCGCTTCCTCTTCAGCTTTAAGACAAGCATCAGTCCGAACTTTGACTTGTTGAACCGAAACGTCTTTGACCATAGCCTCTGCTTTCAGCTTTGCGGCTTTCAGTATGGCCTCCGCTTCGATCCTCGCTTCAAAAAGCCAACCGTCTGCCAGGGCTTCTGCAGCTTTAACACGTTCCAAAACGTCTTGGATCATCTGGTATTCACCTCCGGTGAATAAACTCGGAACGTCAGTGTGGAACTGGATGACATGTGGAACTGGGTGTCTGACACCCAGTTCCCTAAGAACTTGGGGGCAATAGGCCAAATGTCGTTGACACCCAGTTTCCATACCTAATCTCATTTTCTTTTATTATTTCAATTTTCTATAAACGTCCCCCATACCCAGCGTTTCAAAGGTTTCCTTTGTAGGTACCGCCTTCTCGCGATCATAGCCGCAAGCCTCATAATAGCGATCCAGGGCGGTTTCCATGTCCACAACGCGCCCCGCCGGCGGGCCGGACTGCGCCGGTTCATGCATGAAGCGCTTTGGAAGTCGGTCATCCCCACGTCTGAAGCCGCGTTTGTAATTGAGGGCGCGTTCGAGGGCAATGACGCGCTCTGCTTTTCTGAGAAGTTCCAGTTTGTCGGTTTCAATACCCGTCACCGCAGAGTAGAGGGCTGCCAGGGTCGTTGGGTGCATCTCCGTGTTGATGACATTGAAATCGCAAATGCCAATCAAGTTTGTCACCACGAAGTATTCCTTCACTGCTTTCAGCCAAACTTTGGACTCATTGTCGTCGAATGGATTCTTCGGTTCGTTGATCTCCAGATCTGGGAAAAGATAGCCAAAACCGTCAATGGTGGCGGCATAAGGCCTCATGTGGCACGCGCCGCGTTCGGAGGTGCCAAAGGCAATGCTCATGGACGAGGAGCCCCTCGGATCTGTCGCTGAAATTTCCATGCCTTTCACTGTCATGGCGAATTTTTCCGCTTCCTGTCCGATGCGCTTGACGGCGTGCCAGGAACCATCGGCAAACAAATCGCCGCCGACACCTTCCCTGAGGCCCATGCGCCTCACGAGTTCGGCCATAGCTTCGCCATTCCCAAATTTCAGTTCCAGGCCATCCGTCTCCTTAAGTCCAATCAGCCCCTCCTCGAAGAGCTCCATGGCGGCTGAGACTGTCGCCCCCGCTGAGATGGTGTCAATTCCATAAAGAGTCGCATAATAATTGGCCATGGCAATAGAAGGATAATCGCTGACCCCACAGCGCGGACCAAAAGCGGCTATAGTCTCATACTCGAGCTCGCCCACTTCGACGTCCCCCATGGTGACATATTTGTGGCACCCAAGCTGGCAGGCATAGCATGCCCTGCGGCGTACGGTAAACCGGCCCGTGTCATTCCACAGATTATGTGGCATCAGCGGCTCCATGTCTTCGAAAACGTTGGAACGGAAATTTCTGGTCGGCATCAAGCCGTATTCGTTGACACCGCCGAGCCATGCAGGCGTGCCATAGCCATGGACGGGCCCCCAGGTATAGACTTCGGAGCGCAGCTCTTGAATCGCCGTTTTATTGAACTCGAGAAACGCGTCCTTGTCCGCGACTTCCACAGAGCCAGTCCCCCGCACCGCGACTGCTTTCAGGTGCTTGTGACCCATGACCGCACCGGCACCGCCGCGTCCGGCGAAGCAGTCGTCACTGAAAATACAGGCCAGCTTTGACAGCATTTCGCCCGCTTGTCCAATGCAGCTGATTTTAAACTCGCTGCCGATCTCTTCTTTGAGCTTTTCAGTCGTCTGTCTCGTGTCAAGGCCCCAGAGGTGGTCCGCCGGGCGGAGCTCCACCGTGTCATTATCTATGAATAAATAGACCGGGTTTTCAGATCTGCCGGTGAACACAATGCTGTCATAGCCCGCGAATTTCAACTCTGCGCCAAAGTGGCTGCCCATGTTCGCCGCACCTATGGTGCTCGTCAGGGGCGACATAAAGACAACCGAAGTTCTGGAAGCCGATGGTGTTGGTGTCCCCGTGAGTGGTCCGGTATTAAAACTGAGTATATTCTCAGGGCTGAACGCATCAGCCGTATGAGGCATTTCATCCCACAGCAGCGCAATTCCGTAGCCTTCTCCACCCAGATATTGCTTTATGTAATCCCGATTTAACGGTTCTTTTGTTATGTTTTTTGACGCCAAATCCACGCGCAGCACACAATCTTTGTAGCCTTTCACGCTCTCCACCTCCTACCAGCTCAGTGCCTGACGCGGACAAATGGACACGCACTCAGGTATTCCACCGCAAAGATCGCATTTAAACGCCCGAACCTCTTCCGTGACCTGCGTCATTTGAATGGCATGAATCGGACACGCCGGTTCACAGGCCCCACACCCCGTACAGGTGTCCAGAATCGCAACGGCACCTGTAAAACCGTCCCGCTGTATAGCGCCCACAGGGCAAACAGACGCGCACGGCATGTCGATACACTGCTGACAAATGGTTTGGGTAAACTTGCCAGGTTCTTTGCTTTCCTTGATTTTAACACCCGTCGACTGGGGATTGACGACGCCGAAATGCTTGAGCGCGCAGACAGCTTCGCAGGCACGGCATCCCTGACATGCCCTCGCATTGGTCAATACTTTTACAACACCTGGGATCACGTTTTAACGACCTCCTTTTGTGAATTGGATTGTGGATGAGCTGACCAGTAAAATAAAACCAAAAATCAACTGCAGTGGCCGATGGTCGGAATAATGTACCAACGCGCCCAAGCCAATAGGCTTTAGAGGCAATAGGCCTCAGCTGACAATAGGCCTCAGCTGACAATAGGCTTCAGCCGCCAATAGGCTTCAGCCGCCAATAGGCTTCAGCCGCCAATAGGCTTCAGCCGCCAATAGGCTTCAGCCGCAATAGGCTTCAGCCGCCGCCAAGCGGCAGCACCAGCACCTCATCTCCCTCCTTCAGCACAGTGCGCCTGTCCCTGAGTTTCCCTCCAATGCTGACGGCAATCCAGCTTTGACTGACCGTCAAGTTCAATTTCGTTAAAAGATCCTGGACTGTACCGGATGTCTCAATCTCCATGGTTTTCTCTCTGCAGCCAAGACTCGCGGCAATATAACCGGAGAACTTGACGTGTATGATCATTCAAACCACCTCCCGACAAAAGACTTACACGAAGCATGAGACAACCCAAAAAAAACAGCAAAGTCCACCCCGCGTCAGCGCACACATGACGCCAACGAGAATGGACTCCTTTGCTATGGCAGGCGGACAAATTACTTCGTACGCCCATTGGTTTGAAGAACCTCCAGTGCCCTACAAACACATAAACCACAATATAATTTTCCCTGCAGGAGATCAGGTTCAGTGTTTATAACCCACGCTGTTCAGGCCCCACAAACTCGGAGCTCGCAAACTCAGTTCAACCCAATGATACCCTAATAATCTCACAAATAACAAACTCAAAGTTTTCTCAAGCAGGTTGCTTAGCCTTTCTCAAAAGATCCCAAGAAATAGTTTTTTACAAACCCATTTACTGCGCATCCACCTGATACATAATTTCATTCCGCCTCATAAATGCCGGCGTAAAAGGCGGATTATACCTTGCAATGGTCAATTCCGAGAGGCGCTTCCACCCATGGAGACGGATCCAGTCTTCAAGTTGTTTTTGACGCACATTGAATCGCTCTTCACTCCAACTCCCTGAAAACCTTATAACCGCGAATGTACCGCCTACTCGCTCTTTGACGCTCACATTTGGATCCTTCGGCTTTGGCAGTGTTTCCAGTGTGTACTGTGACGGCATTACAAAAGCCGTGGTGAAATAGTCATCTCCCTGACGGTTGATGACGGGCGAAGTCATAGAAATTTTCTGCTCTGTCTGATTTTGACCGCTGATGTAATTGAAAATTTCCTGAAAGCCGGAATTCAAATCACTGCTTCGAGCTCTGACAACTTCAGCCACGATCAGCGATGGATATCTTCTAAGCTCCAAATCACCTTCTGAAAGTACAACTTCATAATCAGGCTGTTCGATCCATGACATTTAAATCACACTCCCCTATGCCTTGCTATAGTGGGTAAGGTGCGTTGACGTGATCTGATTATTATTGAGACTCTGACAGTTTCAGCCAGGCGGACATTACTTTCGCCGCCACCGGAGCTGCGGCTCGGCCACCGCCTTCTCCACGGTATTCCAGCAGGACAGCCACGGCAATTTTGGGATCCTCAGCAGGGGCGAACCCGATAAACCACGCATGATCTTTGCTGTCACTTTCTGTGCTTTTTTCGTTCTGGGCGGTTCCGGTTTTCCCGGCCACCTGAACACCTGAAATCTGAGCCCGGGTTCCCGTACCTTCCTCGACGACACTGATCATCATAGATTTAAGCTGGGCAGCCGTTGATGGGCTGACCATATCATAGAGGGTCTCTGCTTCTGACTCTCTCAAAATATTGCCTTCCTCTTTTTCAACTGTTTTGACCAAATAGGGCTGCATAATTGTGCCGTTGTTTGCTATACCGGCGGCCACCATGGCCATTTGCAGCGGAGATACCATCAACTTGCCCTGACCTATGCCAGTGGCAGCCAGTTCTGTTTTGCCCATGCCATTATCGCCAATGCGGCTGTCCGATCGCGGCAAGTCAAAGTCAAAGGACTTTGTGATCCCGGCGTCTTTCGCTTTTGCAATTAAATCCGATGCACCAATCTTCTGTGACAACTCGGCGAAATAGACATTGCTGGAAACTGTCATGGCTTTGTGCAGATCAATGTCACCGTGGGCTTTTTCGCCGGCGTTGGAGAACGTCATGCCATCAATGACTGTAGCGCCCTGGTCCACAGTTGTATAATCCGCTTTGCCGGCTTCAATGGCAGCCGCGGCTGTGATGACCTTGAAGATGGAACCCGGCGGATAAAGTCCCATAGTCGCGCGGGGCAGCAGCGGACTGTTTTCGCTTTCAATTAATGTCTTCCAATTTTCTTCTAGTTTTGAAGCGTTGGGATTGTAATCCGGGGTGGAGACCATGGCTAGAATCTCTCCCGTTTTGGGGTCCAGAGCGACAACCGCGCCATTCCGGTCACCAAGCTGTTCTCTGGCAACGACTTGAAGCGCATGACTGATGGTCAGGCGCAGGTCATAGCCTTTTGGGGTCTCTTCTGAAAGCATCTTCTGTATTTGCTGAAAAAACTCCAGATTGGATTTTCCGATCAGTTCACTGTTATATTTCGCCTCCAGCAAAGTTTTCCCATACACAGCAGAGTTATAGCCAATGATATGAGCATACAACCTTTTTTCGGGATAATTCCTGATCTTTGAATTTTCTGAAGGGAGGGTCTCCGCAAGGACTTCACCATTTCTGTCAATAATCCTGCCCCGCAGAACTTCCTCTTCCTCTGCGATCAGGCGTTTATTGAAAGCGTTGCCCATGATGTCATTTTTGCCTCTGAGTTCAAACCAGGTCAAAGACGTTATTAAAAGTCCAAAGAGCACACCCGCGAAAACAAGGCTATGCAGGATTCGGCTATTGATTGTATCCAGTTTCAATTTGAGCCGCCTCCTTGCGAAGTATTTGGCCGGACAATGCCTGCAGAAGTCCCAAAGTCGCAAAACTCGAAACCATGGAAGACCCTCCATAGCTGAGGAACGGCAGAGTAATCCCTGTCAGCGGAATCAGCTTAATGACCCCGCCTATGATAATAAACGTTTGGTACGCAATTGTCATGGTCAGTCCAAAAGCGACCGCCTTCATGTATCTGTCTTCGATTCTAAGGGCAAGCTTCATGCCTCTGTACAAGAGAATAAAAAACAGCATGATGACGGCGATCCCGCCCAGGATGCCTAGTTCTTCGCAGATGGCCGCGAAAATAAAATCTGTTCTCACCGCAGGAATGAATTTGGGATACCCCATGCCCAAACCGCTTCCGAAAAAGCCTCCTGAACCAATGGCAAAGAGCGACTGTGTAATCTGATAGCCTGTGCCGCCTGTGTCGATCCAAGGATTAAGCCAGGTATCGACGCGAACCTCAATGTGACTCACCGTCTTAAAAGCAACAAATCCGAGCAACGTCACGATCCCCAAATTATAGACCGTGAAGAGGATGTCGCGTTCGAAGACATAGATAAAAGTCAGGTAAACGCCAAAAATCAGCATGGCAGTCCCAAACTCCCGTTGAATCGCAAAAAAGCCCATGAGAACATAGACAAGACCCATCATGATGAATTTTGGGTCGATCTCACGTCCAGACCATTTGACTCTGAGGCGCTCAGGCGTTGTCACACACGCGGCCATGAAAAAGACGAATACAATCTTGCCGAGTTCTGAGGGTTGAAACGTATAGCCGCCAAGCTTCAGCCAGTTTCTCGCTCCATTGATCTCCGTACCAAAAATCAAGGTGACTGCAAACAAAGCAATCAACAAACCATAGTGAAAGAAGACGGATCTGAAGCGTCCATGCAGCGACGCGTACAGGACATAAACGACGAGATAGATTAAAACGCCTATAAGAATCCAGTTAAACTGTTTGACACCATTGACTGGCGAGAGCCGGTACTGCATGGCTTGTCCAAGAGATATAAGCATGGCCACAATAGTCCAAAGATAAGGATCTCCAAGACGATTGAAACGAATCACCCAGCCGACAAAATAGATCAACAAAAGCAGCGCGCCGCCCATAATCAATGGGATAAAATCTATAGGGTTTCCCATCAGAGCAAGCTGTCCGAAAAGGACCATAATGATGAGCGCGACCAAGTGCAGAGGTCCCCAGAAGTGCGTATAAAGCGATGTGCCGGATTTCGCCTTCATGCCCATCACCTTCCGCCTTCAGAAAAGACGAGATCTATCCTGCCCAGCGAGACTTTGTCGCCATCTTTAAGTTCGACGCGTCTGTCCAGCTTTTTGCCGTTGAGCAGTGTTCCATTGGCGGACTCAAGATCCTCAACGAAAAATTTGTCCCCTACTTTATCTATGCGCACATGTTCTGATGACACATACGGATCCGGCAAAACAATCAGGCATTTTTTGGATCGACCGATCAGGGATTCCGGCCTCAGAATAGGATAAATTTCTGCAATGGATTGGGCGCCCTTAGTGCCCATTGGCGTCATGAGCTTCAGATGAGGCAGCAGAGCCGCAACAGAATCTCGGCCCATCAGCATGCGGATATCTGTGTAAATTAATTGAACAATTTTATAGATAAAGACGTATATAATCACAACCAGTATATATTTTGCCGCCATTGAGATTAATTCGACCAAATCAGCACCTCACTTTCCCAAATTTCTTATAGGTCGTGTTGACCAAAAACCAAGCGTTCTTATTCTGTCTTCATTATATCCTATTCCTTGAAATCAGAAATGAAGAATTTAAAACAGATTTTCTACATTCTCGAAATTCCTCTTAATGAGTTAGTGTTATTTTTGGTATAACTCAAAATTTTATTTCTCTATTAAATAATTAGATTCATAATGTTTAAATTTTACGTTGTTTTTAAGCCTAATTTGCATAATATTTATCACTAGTGTATAATGTATTTAATTGCATTAAAAGGAGAGTGAAATTTATGTTGGAAGAAATCAGAAAATTACCCCAAAAAGTCGTCGAAAACTTGGATGGTGACATAGGTAATCTCAAAGTTTATCTAGTGCAGGATTATGACCTTCAATTTCTAAAGCGCATGGTGACTTTTGGTCTTGGAATATTTGGAGATTTAGGGATGGACGAATGGGGATTAGTGCCTCAGGTCCGTCACGGCAACGTCTTCGTCCTTAAGGAAGAGGACAAGAAACGCCTGATTGGAATTGCGATCCTTATGAGAGATTGGGAAGACACTGATATGTGCTACCTGTTCGATTATGCCATTGCTGAAGATTTTCGAGGACAGGGGCTTGGCTATCATTTCTTGGTTTCAATATGTAAAAACCTTTATGAGCAGGATTTCAAGTCTATGAGTTTAACCGTAGATGTCGAAAATGAGCCTGCCATTAAGCTCTATAAAGACAAAATGGGCTTTGAAATCGTAGAGCACCGAAAAGACGAATACGGAAAAGGCCACGACCGCTACATCATGAAACTGGATCTGAGTAAGTTTAAAAAGATATAGTCTATCGAAAAAACCTCGCCGCATCGCCCTTGTCTCCAAGGGCGATGCGGCGAGGTTTTCTCCTTTTAAAGTGTCATACAACCCCAAAAGCTGCCCCACACCACTGCTATAACTTGCGTCCATCCCACTTCTTAAGCGCCACTCTGACGGAACGCGCCATCTCTTTACTAAACACCGCACCAGTTTTTCTGGCGTAAAACATCTGGGCAAAGTTCTCGGCGCCATATCGATTTTTCTCGACAAACTCCTTTGCTTTGTCCTCGAACATCCTCTCAAGTTCCTCGGTTGTCAGTTTCCTGTACCGCTCCTCGAAAACGAGGAATTCACGCTTAAAACGTTTTTGCTGAACCCTTACCGTGTGCGGCTCATAGTACCCGAGACAAAGCATGCAGACCGGAAAAACCCAGTCCTCGAGACCCAGCAGTTCTTTATGATACTCATAATTCTCCATGATGTCTCCAATATAACATGACCCAATTCCAAGAGATTCCGCTGCAATCACGGCATTTTGTGCCGCAATTAACGCGTCCTCGCAGGCCAGAATAAGGTCAGATTCCTGAGGCGCCTCAAAAGACATCCCCGTGTGCTTGGCAAACGCCTTCACACCTTGGGCTGAAAAATAATCAAACCATTTTTGCTGATCCGCAGCAAAAATCAAAATCACCGGCGCCTTGGCTATAAACGGCTGAAAATCACAGCTTTCACTTAAAGCTTCCTTGGTTTTTGGGTCTCTGATCATCAGAATCGAGTAGAGGCACTGATTTCCCGCTGTTGGCGCTGCAATGGCAGCATCCAGAATCAAATCCATGTGCTCATCTGAAATTGGACGATCAGCATACTTCCGCAGTGAAACGCGGTTGTGAATGGTATCAAGCACCGTATTCAATAGCGCAGCTCCTCTCAATTTACCCCCTCTGCCAGGGGGTTGACTGGATGTTTTTGTTCCTGTAGAATACCCTTGTAGGGTATACGTGCGTCTATCCGTAATTTGTCAGGAGGTATTTGCTTGAGGCTAAAACCAACTCAAAAATTTGCACTTGCTTCAATATTTATAATGATGTGTATGCTTAGACATTCTTCCAATACCTAATTTAACCGTACTCAAACATCTTTTAAGAACTTCAGCGAACTTGCCAAATTCCTATGCTAATGCTCATTTCCTGAATAATTCAAGATCTCGGTCTCGATTAAATACCAGCGCTGTACCAAGTTCTCGAGTCTAAAATAATGAAACATATAAGCTGCTGTCAGAGCTGACAGGAGGAGCACTAAAATCCAAACGGCTGCCGCCTCCGGCATATAAAGTGCTGCTCCAAAAGAAAACAAAAGGGCTGTGACCGTCATCATGAGAACCAACAGATGAACCAGCCGCTCGTGCTGGAGCCATTTCAGCCGCTCTATAAATAGGGCGTAGACCTCAGCTGCAGGCTCGCCCGCTGCCAGCTCAACCCTAAACTCGTTCTCCCAGCTCCCGGCCTGCTTAAGCAAATCTATTCCAAACTTACGGTTTTTAAGCTTTGTTTCTTTCTCATTATCAAGTTTTGGCAAAGCCCCCACCCTTTCAACACGGTCGCGTCAAAGCAGTTTTACCCTTTAATTCTATACCTAACTGCAGAGATTGCAAACATGGAAGATGGGGTTGTCAGGCGCTAACCGCAAACAACGCCTTTCACAAAATTAAAAGGAGCAAAGCATCTCCCAGCGGGATGCCATGCTCCTTTCATTTTCCCAATCTTTTTCTCTTTCAATACCTACTTCATAATCTTTATCATCTGATTCGTGAACTCTACCGGATCTTCAATAGGCAGACCTTCAATCAGCCGCGCCTGGTTGTAAAGAAGACCGGTATAGAGTTCGAATTTCTCCTGATCTTCCTCAAAGGCCTTCTTCAGGGTCTCAAAGACCTCGTGATGGGTGTTGATTTCAAGGATCTTGTCCGCCTTAATGCCTTCCTGGTTTGGCATAGCACTCAGGATCTTTTCCATTTCTATGCTGAGTTCGCCGTCACTGACAAGGCACACCGGATGATGTTTCAGGCGCTTTGATGCCCTGACCTTTGTGACTTTGTCGCCCAGCTGCGATTTCATGCTGTCGAACAGAGCGGTGAAGGAGGTGGTTTCGGAACCATCGGCAGCCTGCTCTTCGTCTGTCTCTATGCCCAGATCGCCTCCGGACACGTTCCTGAATTCCTTGTCGCTGTAAGACATCAGAACGCGGATCGCGAACTCGTCGACGTCATCCGTGAAGTAGAGAATCTCATAGCCCCTGTCTGCGACGAGCTCAGTCTGCGGCATGCGGTCAATGCGCTCTGGCGCATCACCTGTTGCGTAATAGATGTATTTCTGGGAATCCGCCATGCGGCCCACGTACTCGGCAAGGGTCACCATTTTGCGCTCAGTGCTGGAATAGAAGAGGATCAGGTCCTGGAGGTCTTCCTTGTTGATGCCGAAGTCATTGTAGAGGCCAAACTTCAACTGGCGGCCAAAAGCCTTAAAGAAGGTCTCATACTTCTCGCGGTCATCCTTCAACATCGACAGGAGCTCATTCTTGATCTTGTTTTTGATGTTCTTGGCGATCAGCTTGAGCTGGCGGTCGTGCTGCAGCATCTCTCTGGAAATGTTGAGGGAGAGGTCCTCAGAATCTACCATGCCCTTGACGAAACTGAAATGATCCGGCAGGAGATCGCTGCATTTATGCATGATCATCACGCCGCTGGAGTAAAGCTCCAGGCCCTTTTCGAACTCACGGGTGTAATAGTCAAAAGGAATGCTCTCAGGAATGTAGAGAATGGCGTTAAAGCTGACCTGGCCGGAGGCGTTCATATGAATGTATTTCAGCGGTTTGTCGAAACCGTAGTGTTTTTCGGAATAGAAGCTCTCGTAGTCTTCCGGAGTGAGTTCATTTTTGTTTTTTCTCCAAATTGGCACCATGCTGTTGACCGTCTGAAGCTCTTTATAGCTTTCGTAGTCGCTCTCTGAACCCTCTTTCAGCCGACTTCGGGTAATCTCGAGCTTGATTGGGTAGCGAATGAAGTCAGAGTATTTTTTGATCAGTGAGCGCAGACGGTATTCCTCGAGGTAATCGTCGTAGTGCTCATCCTCGGTATTGGCTTTGATCGTCAGGATGATCTCCGTCCCTGTGGTGTCCTTCTCCGCGGCTTCAATGGTATAACCGTCTGCGCCTTTGGATTCCCATTTCCAGGCTTCATCACTGCCATGGGCGCGGCTTATGACCGTCACGTCATCCGCCGCCATGAAGGCAGAGTAAAAACCAACGCCAAATTGGCCAATGATGTCATAGCCATCCTTGAGTTCATTTTCCTTTTTAAAGGCGAGTGAGCCACTCTTGGCAATGACGCCAAGGTTTTCCTCCATCTCCTCTTTGGTCATGCCTATACCGGTGTCTTTGATTCTAAGAATACGCTTTTCCTTATCTGCGACAATCTCGATGTAATAATCCTCTTTGTTGAACTGGATGGCCTCATCCGTCAGCGCCTTGTAATACATTTTGTCAATGGCATCGCTGGCGTTGGAAATCAACTCCCGGATAAAGATCTCCCGGTGCGTGTAGATGGAATTGATCATAAGGTCTAAAAGTCGCTTCGATTCTGCTTTAAACTGCTTTTTTGCCACGGTTGAACGCTCCTTTTTTTTCAATTGTATTTTAATTTCTATTGCAAAAATTTATCCTCCCACTTCACCGCAAAACAAAACGCCAAGGTGGGGCGACCCTGGCGCCGGTCTAAAACTACAGGCGTGCATTATTCGATTTCGATTTTCTTTGAAACTTCTGTTTTCATGATCTTTGGTACTATGATGTTCAGCACGCCGTCCTCGAGCTTCGCCTTGATGTCTTCCGTGCTGGCATCACCCAGATAAACCGTGCGCTGCATGGAGCAGTAGCGGCGCTCTTTATGAACGTAGTTTTTCTTCTCTTCCTCAGTTTTTTCTTCGCGCTTGATGCCAATTGTCAGCCTGCCTTCATTCATATCCAGCGAGATTTCTTCTTTTTTAACCCCTGGCAGATCCGCATCAATTTTGTAGTGATCTTCCGCCTCTTCCACGTCCAACTTGAACGTGTCGCGCATCAGGCTGCGCGCAGGCATCCAGTTATCGCTAAAAAAGTCATCAAGCATGTTGGTGAAGTCATCAAACCCACGCGGCCTGAGCGTGAGGTTTGAACGCCTTTGGTTGAAAGGAACGAGTCCTGCCATGATTAACAACTCCTTCGTATTCAGATTTGTGTTTTTAGAAGCGTTAGGTTAAGGTGGAACTTCATAAGTGAGGTTGTTAGCACTCGCGCCCCTCGAGTGCTAATCTCTAATTATTATATACACCTTTTCGAAAAAAATGTCAATAATCCTCTGTTATTTTTGCACCATCTCACTTATTTTTTTACTTCCAGTTTCTGAACCGCATAAAAATGAAGCCGGTGTCGAGCCCTGCGCACATTGCGATTTGTCCCCGCACCGGCTTCCATTCAATTGTTCTTCAGGCTTCCGTACTTCCAATTCGAAGCCTCACCCTCACACCGGCTGCTTGATCTTGATCCAGCCTTTTCCGTTTGCCGATTGTCGCAGCGCATCCATAATCAGCATATTGCGGAGGGAGTCGTTTAAAGTGACCATCGGCTCAAAGTCCTGGCGAACCGCGTCCGCAAAGTGCTCGAACATCAGACGGTATTGGTTGACGGGCTCAAATTCGACGGTCCTGGCGCCCAGCGCGTTTCTGACTACCAGCTCTGCCTTGACGTCATTAAAGTCATTATAGGGAATTCGGACCATGATAACGCCATCTGTGCCTACAATGGTGACTTCCTGCTGGGCGAAGCTGCCGGTGGAAACGGTGAACAGGCCTTTGGCATCGCCAAAATCCAGAATACCGCTGGTCAGCAGGTCTGTCCCGAAGTCAGGATGGAGCTGCATGGTGCCTACCACTCTCTCCGGTCCACGGCCCATGACCTCGCAAATCGAGGATACCGCATAGCAGCCTATGTCCATCAGCGCACCGCCGCCAAACGCCTGGATATTGCGAATGTTGCCCGGATCCAGGTTGGTGTAGGTGAAGAGACTGTGGACGGTCATGATGCGCCCAATCTCGTTGTACCGGACCAGTTCGCGCACGCGGTTCCATTTGGGATGGAAGCGGTACATGAAGGTCTCCATGACCTTAAGTCCCTTCCCTTCCACATAGCGGATCGCCTCCAGCGCTTCCTCGGCGTTCATTGCAAAGGGTTTTTCGCATAAAATGTGTTTGCCGGCATCCGCCGCCTTTTTCATCCACTCGAGGTGCATATGGTTCGGAAGGGGGATATAAACCGCTTCTATCACCGGATCAGAAAGCATGGCTTCATAGCTCTCATAAGCCCATGGAATGTGCCACTTTTCGGAAAGTTGCCGGGCCTTGTCGCTCGTGCGCGACGCGATACCTGTTATTTCAACCTTTTCAGAGGCAGACAGCGGCAAAATAATCCGTTTCACAAAGTGTCCCGACGTACCTAAAACCCCAACTCTCAATTTGCTCACTCAGTCACACACCTTTCCTCTACCAGCACTGCTCTTACCGGCGACGCTTCCGCACCGACAATTTTCAGCGGAAGGGCAATCAGCTTATACTCGCCCGGCTCAATATTCTTCAGCATCAGTCCCTCCAGCACCATGCATCCGGCTTCGAACAGCACTTTATGGCTCGGATGACCCGCTTGTCCTCTTTCAATGCCAAGACCGTCCGTTCCTACCCCTTTAATGCCCAGTTCAGCCAGATAAGCCGCGGCAGCCTGCCCCAAATAGACAAACTCCTGATCAAAAGTTTCTGAAAAGCTGTTTTTTGTCTTAAAAAGAACGAAGTCACCCTTCTTGAGACCGAAAGGTATCAAAGTCTCCGGTGTGATCTCGCCTTCCAGAGACGTCAGTGAGATCACGCGACAAGCCGTCATCACCGAGGCGAGTGAGACTTCATCAATGGAGCTCCCCCCCGCCAATAGGTGCAGCGGTGCGTCCAGATGGGTACCCGTGTGGAGGTCCAGCTCCAATGTGCTGCTGGTCACACCATCTGTCTCTGCTTTCTTGGTGAAGGTCAGTTTTGGCTGCCTGGTCTCGTCGTTCTTGTAAACCGGCATTCCGGCATGTATGGGTATGGTGATGTCATAAAGTTTCATTCGCCTCCCCCTCTTTCATTATTTGAGTTTCCGGGTGACCTGCTTCAGGCTTCCAGGTGAGTGTCTCATTGCATCCCGCCTCATAGCGCAGCAGCTGGTCCGGATTGTTTCGGATATAGTTGACAAGCGGATCCATAAGCTTCCAAGCCTGCTCAATTTCGCCCCAGGATGTAAATAGAGTCAAGTCATCATTCAATGCGTCCAGGAGCAATTTTTCATAGGCTTCAGGCGACCGCTCACCAATCAGGCAGTTCTGGCAATAGTCGAGTTCCCGTTCGACTACAACCGCTTCAGCACCGGGCTCAAGGACGTTGAACCGAATCTGAACGCCTTCCTCAGGCTGGACCTTGATCTCGATCAGGTTCGGAGCGATCTGAGCTCCAAGCTGGCCTGCGAGTTTGGTCGCCTTCATTTGAATTTCAATTGCCGTCCTTTTCTCACTAAGACGCTTACCTGTCACCAACTTGAAGGGAACGCCGCGCCAGCGAGGTGCGTCAAGTTCCAGTGTCAATTCAGCAAAAGTTTCTGTTGTAGACTGCGGCGGAATGCCCTCCTCCTCAAGAAAGCCTTTCGTTCCCTCTGACGCCACGTACTGTCCAAAACGACATTGCTCCGGATCCAGCTTCATCTGGGACATGGCCTTTATTTTAGAAGTTCTGACCGCCTCCGGCCTGAGAATTTCCGGCGCTTCCATAGCCACAAGCGCCGCCATTTGCAGCATGTGGTTCTGGGCCATATCCCTCAGTGCTCCTGCCTGATCGTAATACGCCCCCCTGCCTTCTATGCCGATGGTCTCCAGCGCAACAATCCGCACTTCTTCAATATAATCCTTGCACCACACGGCGTCGAAGATCGCATTCGAGAACCTGAGGGTAAACAGACTCCGGAGCATAGCCTTTCCTAGATAATGGTCGATTCTAAAGATGGACTTCTCTTCAAAATGCTCACGTACTCCCTCGTTGAAAGCAATCGCGGATTCAAGGTCATACCCGAAAGGCTTTTCGAGCAGAAGCGCCGAGCCCGGTTCATACGCAATCCCGCTTCTTTTAATGGCCCCTGCCACCTTAGCAAAATATTCAGGCATAGTGGCCAGAACGAAGAGTGATCGCGTGGCTGGACCATAGGTTGCTTCCAGTTCCATTTTCAACGCAAGGAGGTCAGCCTGGGCACGCAAGGTTCCCGGATCTTCCGGCTGATCCAGCGGTTCGAAATCCATTCTCACATAATACAGTCTTTCCAGCAGTCCATCCAGATGAACGCCGCACACCTGCTCACATGTTTGAGCGACGTAGGTACGAAAGACACTGTGTCTGACTTGTTTTCTTCCCACACCAACAACAATGAGCTCTCTCCCCTCTGCCATCAGCCTGGCCAGCGCAGGAAGCAATTTTTTACGGCTCAGGTCACCCGTCGCCCCAAAGATCCAGACATATTCCATAAGCCTTATTCCTCCTTGCGCGCTTCGTGTCCCCCAAACTCATACCGCATCCTGCTCAGCAGCTTGGCGCCAAAGCCCTGACTCTGCGTGGCGTAGCGCTTGAACAAAGAAAGCGCTATGGTTTCTACAGGGACTCTGAGTCTCAGCGCTTCTTCCACTGTCCATAAGCCTTCACCGCTGGATTTGACCACCGGAAGCAGCGACTCGATTTCCTCTGTTGACCTTAGTGCCCTGGCAGTGGTACCCATTAAAAAGCCTTCGACAATGGAGCCTCGATCGTAAACTTTAGCAATCTTTTCAAGGTCAAACCCATACTCAGATTTTCTTAAGAGTTCAAATCCCTCTGAAATTGCCTGCATCATGGCGTATTCAATTCCATTGTGAACCATTTTGACATAATGGCCGGCACCAGACCGCCCAAAGTAACCATAGCCGCCCTCGACCGCCAAATCACTGAACAGCGGCTCCAGCCTCATGAAAGCCTCCCTTGGTCCACCAACCATCAAACAGGCGCCATTCAAAGCGCCTTCAGTCCCGCCGCTCGTCCCCACATCCAGATAGTCAATCCCTCTGGCGGCTAAAAATTCGGAGCGGCTGACAGAGTCCTCAAAGTGGGAGTTGCCGCCGTCAATCACCACATCCCCGCTCTTTAAATGCGGCAGCAGCAGATCAATTGTGTCATCCACTGCGTCCCCGGCAGGAACCATCATCCAGATAATCTTGGATGGGTCGAGCTGCTGTATAAAGGCACCCGTGTCCGTAACCGCTTTGAGGCCCCCCAGCTGAAGTTCCTCCGCGCGCTGGGATGCGCGTGTCAGAACAACTACGTCGTGCCCATGTCGGATCATATTATTAGCGAGTCCAATACCCATTTTACCTGCGCCGATCAATCCAATCTTCAACCTCAACACCTCCTCAGTCGCTGCTTTACCCTCTTATGATTGGCATTCACAGTCTCATCTGACGACAGCGCCAAATGGCACCAGAGAGAGTTGAGCGAACTTAAAATGCTGAAGCCCAAAAGGAATGCCTATAACCGTGATACAGAACAACACACCTATGACCAGATGTCCAATGGCCAGCTCCCAGCCAAAGAGAAGCAGCCAGAGGATATTCATGATCAAACCGCCGACACCGAAGTTTCCAATCACCACTTCCCTGCCAAAAGGCCAGAGGACCAGCCCTGCGATTTTAAAACACTGAACGCCAAAGGGAATGCCTATGACGGTGATGCAAAGGAGCAGGCCAGCCAGCGTCCAGGCTATTGCGCCTAAAACGCCCCCGAAAATTAACCAGATCAAATTGCCTAAAAAACGCATCACGCCACCTCCTTATGATCTGTTGACTAAACGACTCAAGGCGTCTCTAAAGTACCGTCCGCATAGCGGGCAAACCGGCCGGAGCTCTGTGGGTTCACAGGATCAGAACGTTTCCACGGCCATCCGCCGAATGCGGTGGCCTGATAGTCTCTGGACGCCGCCACAATTTCTTCCCTCGTATTCATGACAAACGGGCCGTACTGAACTACAGGCTCGTTAATAGGCTCAGCTTCCAGGAGCAAAAACTTGCTTAGAGATTCGCCGTTCTTCACTTCAACAGTTCTGCCGCCCTCCAGAACACAGCCGTGATAAGCGGGCAGCCCATTGCCGTCGAGGGTCAGACCCTCACCCTCGTAAAAATAGAGCGTTCGGTTTAGGGTTTCAGAGACCGCCGGCAGCGTGAACACTGCGCCCGGTGACATTTCCGCCAGCCAGATCGAGACGTGGTTGGCTTCAACAGCCGCCCAGGAATCCGGTGTGGGTTTCAGACTTTTGATGTTTTCAATTTGGCCGCTGATCAGGCGAATTTTGGTTTCGCGACCATCGGCAGCCCGCTCTGTGATTATGGGTATTTGTTCTGCCCAAAGCATCTTATAGTTCGGTTTGACGAACTTGTCCTTCGCCGGCAGGTTGAGCCAGATCTGAAAAAGTTCAAGTGGATTGGGCTTGTCCTGATGCACCATTGGGAACATCTCGGCGTGCTGCATGCCGCTGCCGGCGGTCATCCACTGGACGTCACCGCCCCCATAGCGGCCTGTGGCGCCGCTGGAATCCGAATGGTCCACCAGACCTTCAAGGACTATGGTTACCGTCTCGAAGCCTCTGTGGGGATGCTCGGGAAAGCCTGGAACGGTGCGGCCGTGATACATGCTCCAGCCGCTCGGGTTCTGAAAGTCGCTGCCCAGGTTTCTATTTCCCAATTGCTTGGCCGATGGTCCCTGGTCTTCATTCCCCTGGGGATAAGCGTCCTTATGGTGAACACAGAACAGGAAGGGGTCCTGCACAGGCCAATTGAATCCTAAAGGGAAGGTTTTTTGAGTTTCATTTTTTTGTATCATCTCAGTCCTCCATACAGTTGAGTTTGGTGTCAAGCCCCTAGACAAACGACGGCTTCAAGTCATTGCCTAAAGAGCCCTCAAGTCTTCAGTCAAGGAATCCTTCATAAAGGGGAAAACGCTCAGCCAGAGTTACTACAGCCTTACTGACTTCATTAAGTATTTCCGGATTTTCATGATGGTCCGCCACACGCGTCATCAATTCAGCAATCTCCCTCATTTCCGACGTCCCCATGCCTTTGATGGTCATAGCCGTCACGCCGACGCGAACACCGCTTGTCACCATAGGTTTCTCCGGATCCTGCGGGATCATATTTTTGTTGACTGTAATGCCGACACTTTCCAGCACCTGTTCAAAATGCTTGCCCGTCAGCTTTTTGGTTCTCAAATCCACCAGCAGCAAATGGTTGTCCGTCCCACCGGAAACAAGTCTGAAGCCTCGCTCCTCAAGGGCTTCGCCCAGCGCAGCAGCGTTTTCAACGACTTGCTTCGCGTAGGCTTTAAACGCATCCGTCATGGCGTAACCGAAAGTAAAAGCCTTGGCCGCCATGGTGTGCATGTGCATGGAGCCCTGAATGCCCGGGAACACGGCGCTGTCAACGACCTTGGCATATTTCTCCCTGCAGAGGATAAAGCCGCCTCTGGCGCCAGCCAAAGTCTTTGTCGTTGTAGAGGTTACAAAATCAGCGTGGGGTACCGGACTCGGAATGACACCGCCTGCAATCAGCCCCGCAATGTGGGCTATATCCACAAACAAGTACGCTCCTGCTGATTTTGCTATGCTGCCCAGCCGTTCATAGTCAATCAGCCTTGGATACGCGCTGGCGCCGGCGACAATCATTTTGGGTTTATGAAGCTGCGCAAGGCGCTCAACACTTTCATAATCTATAGTCTCCGTGACCGGATCAAGCCCATAGTCAAAGAAGGTATAGGTTTTGCCGGAGAAGTTCATGGAATAGCCATGCGTCAAATGGCCGCCCTGATCCAACTTCATGCCCAGAATGGTGTCACCGGGCTGAAGGACGGAAAAATAGACCGCCTGATTGGCACTGGATCCTCCCAAGGGCTGAATGTTGGCATGCTCTGCGCCAAAGAGGGCTTTCGCGCGTTCCACCCCAAGGCGCTCCATGTCATCCATGACGGCACATCCCGCATGATAGCGCTTTCCCGGGTAACCTTCCGCGGTTTTGTTGGTTAGTACAGAACCCTGGAGCTCCAGAACCTCTGCAGGTACAAAGCTCTCTGAAGCGATCAGTTCAAGCCCCTTTCTCTGGCGCTTCAATTCTCGCTGGCATATTTCGTATAGAATGGGGTCTGAGTGCTTCAATTTTTCAAGTCTGTCTGACACGTACTGACACCTCCGCAGAATTATGGATTTTTTTACTTGGTAAAGCGCGCAGCCCGCGCGTCAAAATACATTTTGCGCGAACCGGCATTTTAAAGTACCTCTTGCACAAAGCGCAGATAGAATTCCTTCACAATTTTACTTAATGACGGATCGAGCCGTGAGAAAACCCTGTGACGCTCATTGTCTGTCAGGCCAAACTCCGCTTCCGCAATGGCGCCGGCCATGCATGCAATTGTGTCACTGTCCCCGCCTATGGAGATAGCATTTCTTATGGCGTCCTCCAGGCTCTCGGATTCCAGCCAGGCCCTGATGGCTTGCGGCACTGAGCCCTGACAAGAGACATCGAATTGATACCAGCCACGCAGGCTTTCAATGGATTCGCTGAGATCATAATCAAATGCAGACTCAATATACGCGCGGACCGCGGCTCTGTCTTTGCCGGTCCTGGTCAGATAAACTGCGCTTGCTATGGCTTGAGCGCCCTTGATCCCTTCCGGGTGATTGTGAGTCACTTCGGCTGTGATCTTTGCAACATTCAATACCTCTTCCAGGCTCCCGCAAGCCCATGCAACGGGACTGACTCTCATGGCCGAGCCGTTTCCAAAGCTGTTATAGGGGTGTTCGGAATCTGACATTGCCCACTTCGCGAAGCCGGAGCCAAAGCCGGCATGGGGATATCTCAGAAAATAGCTTCTGTAGCGTTCGGTAAAGTTTTTGTTGCCTATAAGCGCCTCCATGGTCGCTACCGTCAGAACCGTGTCATCCGTAAACCGACTGACATGGGTCCATAAATCAACATTTTTCGATTTGTGATTGTGATGTTCGAAAAACGAACCGCACATGTCTCCGTAGATGGCTCCCAGCATGGATGCCTCCCCCTTTGCTTCAAAGCCTCAGCACTCCCTCACCCTGGTCCCCTCCAACACTTCAACACTTTGAATCAGGTTCCAAATGCATGTTGGTCGGACCCGGAAACGCGCTTAAGACCTTTTGAAATGATACCCTTTCAAAAAATAAATACACTCCCGAATTTACACGGGAGTGTATTATGAATGGAAACAAGCCTATTTGATTAAATAATCGCGCGTACCCGCGACTTCAGTTTTGGTTGGCTCAACAGCTTTACTGAAGCGGCGTGACCACTTCAAGCACTTCAGGCAGATCCATGCCAATCTCCCTGAGATACGCTGCTGTAGGGACGCCCTCAGCTGTCCAGCCCCGGCGTTTGTACACCGCGTCCGTCA
>Ga0302240_1000406_pt1 | contig 45361 bp, 48 predicted proteins | sample AAG_UR_His_MG_FD_193538 | JGI IMG/M metagenome (GOLD analysis project Ga0302240, IMG submission 193538) | Enriched activated sludge microbial communities from anaerobic digester in WTTP, New Holstein, Wisconsin, United States - AAG_UR_His | ecosystem: Engineered > Bioreactor > Anaerobic >... | reverse complement strand
AGCAGCTGGACGATAATGGAGGCGCTGATGTAGGGCATGATGCCCAGAGCGAAGATCGACAGGCTCCTTAAGCCTCCTCCCGCGAACATGTCGAACATGCCCAGCAGCGTTCCCCTCTGCTGCTCGAACCACTCGGCCATGATGGCGGAGTCGATCCCGGGGGTCGGAATGTGGATGCCGATCCGGTAGACGAACAGCATGAACAGGGTGAACAGAAGGCGTTTCTGCAGCTCGGGAACCTTGCCGATGTTATCGAAGCCGTATGCCACGTATCACTCCTTAGAGAGTCTCGAACGATCCGCCGGCTTTCCGGATCTTTTCGAGAGCGGCCTGGGAGGCCTTGTCCAGTTTCACACTCAGTGCGACGCCGACTTCACCTTCGGCCAGAAGCTTCACGGCCGTATCCGAAGACCGGATGATCCCCTTTTCCTTGAGCGCATGGATGTCGACCACGCTTCCCTGCGCGAAATCGGCGAGATCGCGGATATTGATGATTGCATACTCCTTCCGGAAGGGATTCTTGAACCCTCTCTTGGGGAGCCTGCGGTAGATGGGCATCTGCCCGCCTTCGAAGTATGGGGGTACCTTGCCGCCCGACCTCGCCTTCTGGCCCTTGTGGCCGCGGCCGCTCGTTCCGCCCTGGCCGGATGAGCTTCCCCTGCCGAGGCGCTTGACCTTCTTCTTCGAGCCGGCAGCCGGTTTCAAGTTCGACAGATCAAACATGGTTATTGCTCCTCCCAGGAAAGCAGGTGCGAGACCTTTCTGATTGCGCCGCGTGTCGCCGCATTGTCGGGCAGTATCTTCGAACGCCCGCGCTTCTTCAGCCCGAGGGCCTTGACCGTCTCTCTCTGATCCTTTGTGCTGCCGATCACCGACCGGCTCAGTGTCACTTTTATCTTGTCAGCCACCGTAGCATCCTCACTTCTTTCATTCATCTCACTTGCCGGGCCTGAGCGAGATTCCCCGCTTCGCCTCGACAGACTCTCTCGTTTCCATGTTGAGCAGGGCATCGAAGGTGGCCCGGATCACGTTGTTGTGGTTCCGGGAGCCCAGGGTCTTGGCGACCACGTTTTTGATGCCCGCGGCCTCCAGGACCGCCCGGACCGCGTTGCCGGCGATGACGCCGGTGCCGGGAGGAGCGGGTTTGAGAACTACCTTGGAAGAGCCGAATTCGCCGATAATCGGGTGGGGCACTGTACCGTCCACGATGGAAACCGGCACCATGGTCTTCTTCGCCACCTCGAACCCCTTGCGGATGCTCGCGGCAACTTCCTTCGCCTTTCCGATGCCGTGGCCCACCTGGCCGTTTCCGTCGCCCACGACCACCAGCGCGCTGAAACGGAACCGCTTGCCGCCTTTCACGACCTTGGCGACCCGGTTGATGTACACCACCTTGTCTATTAACTGTTCGGACTCTTCAGCAAAGCTTTCTCTGTCTATCCTAGCCAACGCTCATCTCCTTACCTTAAAACTTCAGTCCTCCGGACCGTGCACCCTCCGAGAGGGCCTTGACCTTCCCATGGTATCTGTATCCGCCGCGGTCGAACACCACGTTCTCGATACCCGCCGCTTTCGCCTTCTGCGCCAGCAGCTCGCCCACCTGCTTGGCGGTTTCGACCGTGAACCCCTTGACCTTGCCTTTGAGCTCGGGGCTCAACGACGAAGCGGCCACCAGAGTAACCCCCCTGACATCGTCGATGATCTGGCTGTAGATGTGGCAGTTGCCCCGATACACGCTCAGCCTCAGCCTCTCCGGCGTGCCGTGCACCTTCCGGCGGATCCGACTTTTCCGATATTCACGAGCTTCCTTGGCGTTCTTCCTACCCACTGGACCTTCTCCTTATTCTCACTTCAGGCATTAGGCCTTTGCCGCGCTCTTGCCGGGCTTGAGCCGCACCACTTCATCAATGTACCGGATGCCCTTGCCCTGGTAGGAATCGGGCTTCCGGATCTTCCGGATGCGGGCCGCCACATCGCCCACGAGCTCCTTGTCGATGCTGGAGAGCTCGATGACGCCGTCCTTGCTCACGGTTCCGCTCACGCTCTTGGGCAGCGGGTACTCCACCGGCTTCGAATATCCCACGTTGAGCACCAGGGTGCTCCCTTTCATCTCGCCGCGGTATCCGACGCCGACGATCTTGAGCTTCTTGGTGAAACCTTCCGTGACGCCGACCACCATGTTGTTCGTGAGCGTCCTCATGAGCCCATGGTACGCCTGCGTCTGGGTCTGCTCGTCGCGGGGCGTGAAGTGCAGGGTGTTGTCCTCTATCTTCACATCGATATTGCCCACGAGTTTCCTGCTCAGCTCACCCTTGGGGCCTTTCACGCGTATGATTCCGTCGGTTATGGTTACCGTCACCCCCTTGGGTATGGGAATGGGCATTTTTCCAATTCTTGACATCGATCAACTCCTCACCAGACTCTCAGTATTTCCTCTCCGCCCACGTTGTTGGCCTTCGCCTTGTGGTCGGTCATAATACCCTGTGAAGTGCTCACAATGGAGACCCCGAGGCCTCTCCTCACTTGCTGGATATCCTTTACCCTGCGGTAGATCCTGCGGCCGGGCTTCGAGATCTTTCGCATGCCCGTGATAACATGCTTGGCATTGTAGTATTTCAGGTTGACCCTGATCAGCCCCTGTTTTCCGTCGTCGATGACCTTGAATCCCTTGATGTATCCTTCTTTCATGAGAATATCGAGGATATCGAGCTTCATACGGGAAGCGGGAATATCGACACTTTCCTTCGATGCCTGGGCGGCATTCTTGATCCTGGTGATCATATCGGCAATGGGATCGGTATGCATCCTTCTTCCACCTCTACCAGCTTGATTTTTTGAGGCCGGGAATCTCGCCTCTCATCGCGAAGTTTCTCAGGCAAATCCTGCAGATTCCGAACTTCCGGTAATATGCGTGCGGCCGCCCGCACAGCATGCAGCGGTTGTACTCTCTCACCTGGAACTTCTTGGGCCTCTTCTGTTTTGCTATCAGTGATTTCTTCGCCATAACCTCTCCCACTTACCTCCGAAACGGCATGCCGAAGGCGGCCAGCAGGCTCCTGCCCTCGTCGTCGGTGCCGGCGGTGGTGACCACCGTTATATTCATTCCCCTTGCCTTGTCAATGGTATCGTACTCCAGCTCCGGGAACACGGACTGGTCGTTCATGCCGAGGGTATAGTTTCCTCGTCCGTCGAACCCCTTCGGGGACACCCCCCGGAAGTCTCTCACACGGGGCAGCACTGCGTTGATGAGCTTGTCCAGGAACTCGTACATGCGCGGGCCCCTCAAGGTCACCATGCATCCGATGGGCATTCCCTCCCTGAGCTTGAAGGATGCGATGGACTTCCTGGCCTTTGTGACGACAGGTCTCTGACCGGATATGAGCATCAGCTCTTCCACCGCCTTGTCGATCATCTTGACGTCCTGTACCGCCTCTCCGAGCCCCATGTTGACGACGATCTTCGTGATCCTGGGAACCTGGTTGATATTGGTATACCCGAACTCCTTGACGAGCCCGGGGACGATTTCCTTCTCGTAATATTCCTTCAGCCTTGCCATTGACTCTCCCTCACCTGTCGAGCTCTTCTCCGCACTTCCTGCAGACTCTCACCTTTCTCCCGTCTTCGTGGATCTTGAAACCGATCCTCACCCCTTTATTGCACTTGGGGCACACCGGAGCGACGTTGGAGGCGTGAATGCCCGCTTCCTTTTCGATGATACCGCCCTGGGAGGTCTGAGTCGGCTTCTGGTGGCGCTTGATCATGTTCACCCGCTCGACGAACACCCGGTCTTTCTTGCTCACGACTCTGAGCACCTGGCCCTGCTTTCCGCGGTTCTTGCCCGCCAGTACGACCACGGTGTCGCCTTTCTTTATTCTTTCCAATGCACGCTTTGCCATTTCTTCACCTCTTTTAGAGTACCTCAGGGGCAAGGGACACGATCTTCATGAAGTTCTTTGCCCGCAGCTCCCGTGCAACCGGACCGAATATGCGTGTTCCGACAGGCTCATTCTGGTTGTTCAGAATAACGGCCGAATTCTCGTCGAACCGGATGGACGAACCATCGCCCCGCTTGTGGGTCCTCTTCGTCCTGACCACGACGGCCTTCACCACATCGCCCTTCTTCACCTTGGAATTGGGAATGGCCTCCTTCACGCTCGCCACGATGATGTCTCCCAGCGAGGCATACCTCCGTCTGGAGCCTCCCAGAACCTTGATGCACATCACCTCTTTCGCCCCAGAGTTATCTGCAATTTTGAGCCTTGTCTGCTGCTGAATCATTGCTCGCCTCCAGCCTTATGAACCTACTCCTGCCGCTCCAGAATGCTTACCACCCTCCAGCATTTATCCTTGCTCAGGGGTCTGCACTCGCGGATCAATACCTTGTCACCCTCTCTGCACGCGTTCTTCTCGTCATGGGCCTTGAACTTGGTCCTTCTCCGGACATATTTCTGGAAAACAGGGTGCTTCTCCAATCGTTCCACAGTCACCACCACTGTCTTGTCCATCTTGTCGCTGGTGATCGTGCCCACTAACTCATGTTTTATGGACTTATCCGTCATTTCGCCTTCTCCCGGATGATCGTATTCACTCTTGCAATATCCCGGCGCAGCTTCATGATCATGCTCTTGTTCTCGAGCTGCCCGGTCATGTTCCTGAAGCGGTGATTCATGAGATCGCGGGAAAGCTTCACCTTCAGCTCATCAAGATCATGAACGCTCTTTTCACGAAGTTCACTGGCCTTCATGGAGTCCCTCCCGAACAACGAACGCTGTCTTCAGCGGCAGCTTGTGCGCAGCGAGCCGGAACGCCTCCTGGGCAAGCTCCTGGCTCACGCCGTCTATCTCGAAGAGAATCCTTCCCGGTTTGATTACGGCCACCCATTCTTCCGGCGCTCCCTTGCCCTTGCCCATTCTCGTTTCAGCCGGCTTCTTGGTGATGGGCTTGTCCGGGAATATCCGGATCCATACCTTCCCGCCGCGCTTGATGTACCGGGTGATGGCGATACGGGCGGCTTCGATCTGCCGGGAAGTCACCCACTGGGGCTCAAGCGACTGGAGGCCGTAGCTTCCGAAGGACACCTTGGATCCCTTCTCAGGGCTTCCCTTCATGCGCCCGCGCTGTACTTTCCTGTGCTTTACCTTGTTTGGCATCAACATGACGTGTCTCCCTTATGCACTTGCCTCTTCCTGTCTCTTGGCCACGATCTCGCCGTGGAACACCCAGACCTTCACGCCGATGACGCCGTAGATGGTATATGCCTGTGAGAAGCCGTAGTCCACGTCGCTCCTCAAGGTATGGAGCGGGACCCTGCCCTCGCGGTACCATTCCTGCCGGGCGATTTCAGCCCCTGCGAGCCGGCCCGCGCACGCCACTTTGATGCCCTGCGCACCCATTCTCAAAGCCTGGGTGACGGCTCTCCTCATGGCCCTGCGGTAGGCGACGCGCCGTTCCAGCTGGTTCGCGATTCCGTCCGCGATGATCTGGGCATCGGTCTCGGGCCTGCGCACTTCCTTGATCTCGAGCATGATCTCTTTATTCACGAACTTCGCGAGGTCGTTCTTCAGCTGCTCGGCGCCCTGGCCTTTGCGTCCGATGACGAGGCCCGGTCTGCCCGTGAAGATGACCAGCTTCACCTTGTTGGCGGCGCGCTCGATGATGATGTTCGAGATGCCTGCATGACTGAGATTCTTCTGGATGAAGTCCCGGATCTTCCGGTCCTCGACGAAGAGCTCGCCGAAACCCTTCTCGGCATACCACTTCGCCTTCCAGTCCTTGGTCACCCCGAGCCGAAATCCGTATGGATGTATCTTTTGTCCCACTGTGAGATACCCCTTTCCTATAACTCGTCAAGCACCACAGCGATGTGGCTTGTTCTCTTCAGTATTCTGGTCGCTCTCCCCTGGGCCCGGGGTCTCCACCGCTTCAGCACCACCCCGCCGTCGACCTGGATGGATTTGACATAGAGGTTGTCCACATCCATCAGCCCGGTGTTCATGGCGTTCGCAACGGCCGAGTTCAGCACCTTGGCGATGATGCGCGCCCGCTTGGTCCCCATGAGGTTGAGCGTACGCAGGGCATCGGCAATGGGCTTGTTCCGCACCTGGTCAGCGATGAGCCTCGTCTTCTGGGGAGAAACCCTGGTATGTCGCAGTACTGCCCTGGACTCCATTTTTCTTTACCCCTTTCTCTGAGATTTCCTGTCCGCCGCGTGTCCGAAGAACGTCCGGGTGGGGGAAAACTCACCGAGCTTGTGGCCGATCATTTCCTCGGTCACATACACTGGAACGAATTTCTTTCCATTATGAACAGCAAAGGTAAGCCCGACAAACTCCGGGAGGATGGTGGACCTGCGCGACCAGGTTTTGATCACCTTGCGGCTCCCGGTGTCCTGAGCCTGCATCACCTTCTTGAGCAGATGGTCGTCTACGAAAGGCCCTTTTTTCAGTGAACGGGACATGGGCTTACTTCCTCCTCTTTACGATGAACTTGTCTGATTCTTTCACCCTCTTGCGGGTCTTATGTCCCTTGGTGGAGACACCCCATGGAGTAACCGGGTGGTTCCCCTTCACCCTGCCTTCGCCTCCGCCGTGCGGATGATCGACCGGGTTCATGGCAACTCCTCTGACCGTGGGCCTGATGCCCATCCAGCGGCTCCTGCCCGCCTTGCCGATGCTGATGTTGGAATGGCTGACATTGCCCACCTGGCCGACGGTCGCCTTGCACTCGGCAAAAATCTTGCGGACCTCGCCCGAGGGCATCTTGAGCTGGACATAGTCGCCTTCCTTCGCGAGCAGCTGGGCATAGGTGCCGGCCGCCCTGATGAGCTGGCCGCCCTTGCCGGGCCTGAACTCCACGTTGTGGACCTGGGTGCCCAGAGGCATGTTCTTCAGGGACAGGACGTTGCCCGGCCTGATATCGGCGTCTTCGGCGGCCATGACAGTGCTGCCCACCGCCAGCCCGTCGGGCCAGAGAATGTATCTCTTCTCGCCGTCCGCATATTGGATCAGGGAGATCCGGGCGGAGCGGTTCGGGTCGTATTCAACGGTCACGACCTTGCCGGGTATGCCGACCTTGTCGCGCTTGAAGTCGATGATCCGGCACAGCCTCCGGTGGCCGCCTCCCTGGTGCCTGACGGTGACCCTGCCCAGGTTGTTGCGCCCGCCTTTTCTCTTCAGAGAGACGGTCAGGGACTTTTCCGGCTCGGTCTGCGTGATCTCTTCGAAGGTGGACACGCTCATGGACCGTATCCCGGCCGATGTCGGTTTGAAATTGCGTATGCTCATATCTGTTACACCCCTTCGTAGAACTCGATGCTCTCACCGGACCGGAGCTTCACGATGGCCTTTTTCCAGTCGGAACGCTTGTATGTGTGCATTCCGTAACGCTTGGCCTTGCCGTTCATGTTCATGGTCTTGACGTCTTCGACATGCACCCCGAAGAGCTCTTCTACGGCCTTCTTTATCTCGATCTTGTTGGCGCTCTTGTCCACGGCGAAGATCACCTGGTTGTCCGCCTGCCTGAGAGCGGTGCCCTTCTCGGTCACGATGGGCCGTTTTATGATCCGCGTATAGTCCTTCATCCTTTCAGCCTCTCTTCGATATACTGGACCGCCTCCACGTCCAGGACGAGCCCCTTGTACTTGAGGATGTCGTAGACGTTCAAGCCCCTGACGTCCAGCAGCTTGGAGGAGCTCAGATTTCTCGATGCCAGGGACGCATCCGGGTTCATGCTCCCCATGACCACCAGAGAATTGTCCATACCCAGCTTGCCCAGAGCCGCCGCGTAGAGCTTGGTCTTGGGCCGCTCCAGGGTGATGGCGTCCACGACCTTCATCACGTTCTCCTGGAGCTTCATGGTCAGAGCGCTGCACAGAGCCTGGTTGCGGACCTTCTTGGGCAGCCTCCTGGCATACTTCCGCCCGTTGGGGCCGAAGGAAACACCGCCGTGTCTCCACAGGGGTGAGCGGTTCGAGCCGGCGCGGGCCCTTCCCGTGCCTTTCTGGCGATACGGCTTCGTTCCGCCGCCCGAGACTTCTTTCCTGGTTTTGGTCTTTGCGGTGGCCGCCCTTCTGTTGGCGAGCTGCCACACCACGACATCGTGGAGCAGGTGCGGCTTGATCTCGCACCCGAAGACCGTATCGTTGAGGTCGATCTCTCTGACCTTCTCTCCGGACATGTTGTATACATCGACTGTCGGCATGACTACTCCCCTTGCTTCCTCAGTACGACGAGCTTGCCCCGGGATCCGGGAACGGAGCCCTTGATGACGACGAGGTTCTCGTCGTCGCGCACATCCATCACCTCGAGGCCGCTTATGGTCACCTTCTCATCGCCCAGATGACCGGACATCTTCTTGCCTTTGAAGACCTCGCCGGGATCGGTATGCATGCCGATGGACCCGGTCTCTCTCTGGATCAGGGAGCCGTGCGAACCGGGCAGGCCGCCGAAGCCGTGCCTGCGCATGACGCCGGCATACCCCTTCCCTTTCGAGGTGCCGCTCACCTTGATGATCTCGCCTTTGGCGAACAGCTCGGAGGGCTTTATCTCCTGGCCTACATTGAGCGCGCTCACGTCGTCGCAGGGCACTTCCTTGATATGGTAGAAATAGCCTACTCCGGCCTTGGCCTGGTGCCCCTTCATGGGTTTGTTCACCCCTTTTTCCCTGCGGGGGCCGAATCCCAGCTGAACGGCGTCGTAGCCGTCGGTCTCCCTGGCCTTTTTCTGGATCACATAACAGGGGCCGGCCTGAATCAAGGTGACGGGAACGATCTCGCCCTTGTCGTTATAGATCTGGCTCATTCCGAGTTTTTTACCTAAAATCCCCTTAACCATTTTCAACTCCCTACGTCCCTTAGAGCTTAATCTCGACGTCCACGCCTGCAGAGAGGTCCAGCTTCATGAGCGAATCCACGGTCTGCTGGGTCGGGTCCAGAATATCAAGAAGCCGCTTGAATGTCCGGATCTCGAACTGATCCCTTGATTTCTTGTCAACATGAGGAGACCGCAGAACAGTATACTTCTCTATCTTGGTCGGTAGGGGGATGGGGCCTGCCACCCGCGCTCCGGTCCTGCGCGCCGCATCAACTATCTCCTGAACGGACTGATCTATCAATTTGTGGTCAAAGCCTTTCAATCGTATGCGAATTCTCTGGGTCTCCATCTTCCTTGCTCCTGTCTCCTGCCTACTCGATGATCTTGACGATGACGCCTGAGGCGACGGTTCTGCCGCCTTCTCTGATGGCGAACCTCAAACCCTCGTCCATGGCGATGGGCTGGATCAGCTTGACGTCCATGGTGATGTTGTCCCCGGGCATGACCATCTCCACACCCTCGGGCAGCTTGATGTCACCCGTCACGTCCGTCGTCCGAAAATAAAACTGCGGACGATACCCCGTGAAAAACGGCGTGTGACGACCTCCCTCCTCCTTCTTCAATACATACACCTCTGCCGAAAAATGCGTGTGCGGCGTGATCGACCCCGGATGCGCAACTACCTGACCACGCTCCACCTCGTCACGCTTCGTTCCACGCAGCAACACCCCAATGTTGTCTCCCGCTCGTCCCTCATCCAACGTCTTGCGGAACATCTCAACACCAGTGCACACCGTCTTGGTCGTCGGCCTGATGCCCACAATCTCTATCTCCTCACCCGTCTTGATCACCCCACGCTCTACCCGGCCCGTCACAACCGTACCACGACCGCTGATCGTGAATATGTCCTCTACCGGCATCAAAAACGGCTTGTCCACATCACGCGTGGGCTCGGGTATGTAACTGTCCACCGCATCCATCAACTCAAATATGCACTTCGCCTCAGGAGAATCAGGATCGTCACTCTCTAATGCCTTCAACGCACTGCCCTTGATGATCGGTATCTCATCTCCAGGAAAATCATACGCACTCAAAAGCTCCCGAAGCTCCAACTCCACCAGCTCCAACAGCTCAGGATCGTCCACCTGATCAACCTTGTTCATGAACACCACCATCGCAGGCACGTTCACCTGCTTGGCCAACAATATGTGCTCGCGCGTCTGCGGCATCGGACCGTCTGAAGCAGCAACCACCAGTATCGCTCCGTCCATCTGCGCAGCTCCCGTTATCATGTTCTTGATGTAGTCCGCATGTCCAGGACAGTCGATGTGCGCATAATGACGATTCGCCGTCTGATACTCAACATGCGCCGTGTTGATCGTTATTCCCCGCTCCTTCTCCTCAGGCGCCTTGTCTATCTGATCATACGCCACAAACTCCGATAACCCCTTCTTCGCCAAATGCTTCGTTATCGCTGCGGTCAACGTCGTCTTACCATGATCTATGTGGCCTATCGTCCCCACATTCACGTGCGGCTTCGTCCTCTTGAATGTCTCCTTAGCCATAGAGCTGTCCTCCTCTCGCGTCTTTTACCTGTGCCGAAATGCTGGTGGGTACGGGCTCATAGTGCGAAACCTGCATGGTAAAGGTCGCCCGTCCCTGGGACTGGGACCTCAGGCTCGTCGCGTACCCGAACATCTCGGCAAGCGGAACCTGGCTGGCAATGACCCGCACGTCGGCGCGGGTATCCATGCCGAGCACCCTCCCCCTTCGAGAAGACAGATCGTTAATGATATCTCCTATGTATTCCGAAGGGCTTACCACCTCCACGTCCATGATGGGCTCGAGCATGATGGGCCCGGCCTTCTTCAGCGCGTTCTTCATGGCCATGGAACCGGCGATCTTGAATGCCATCTCCGACGAATCCACCTCGTGGTAGGAGCCGTCGAACAGCGTCACACGGACGTCCTGAACGGGATAACCCGCGCAGGGGCCCATCTGCAGGGCCTCTTCGGCCCCTTTTCTGACAGCCGGTATATACTCGCGGGGAATGACGCCCCCCACGATCTTGTCGACGAATTCGAAGCCCGACCCGCTCTGAAGAGGCTCCACCCTGATGAGCACATGGGCGTACTGACCGTGTCCGCCGGTCTGCTTCGCATACTTGGTCTCTTCCTGGGCCGTCCTGGTGATGGACTCGGTGTATGCCACCTGGGGTCTGCCCACGTTGGCCTCCACTCCGAACTCCCTCCTGATCCTGTCCACGATGATCTCCAGATGCAACTCGCCCATCCCGGAGATGAGGGTGTCTCCGGTGTTGCGGTCCGTGTGGACCTTGAACGACGGGTCTTCCATGGACATGCGCGACATCGCCATGGCGAGCTTCTCCTGGTCGGCCTTGGTCTTGGGCTCGATGGCGATCGAGATGACCGGCTCCGGGAAGTCCATGGACTCGAGCACGATCGGCCGCGAGGGATCGCACAGTGTCTGACCCGTGATGGTGTTCTTCAGGCCCAGCACGGCGGCTATTTCGCCTGCATGAATGGTCTTGATCTCCTCGCGCTTGTCCGCGTACATACGCACCAGCCTGCCGATGCGCTCCTTCTTTCCGGTGCCGCTGTTGTAGACCGTCTCTCCCGCATTGACGACTCCGGAGTACACCCGGACAAAAGTGAGCTGGCCCACGTAGGGGTCGTTCATGACCTTGAAGGCCAGCGCCGAGAGGGATTCGTCGTCGTCGGGATAGCGCACCTGGTCCTGGCCGCTCTCGTCCTTGCCGTTGACCGCCCCCACCTCGCGCGGCGAGGGGAGATAGTCCACGATGGCGTCCAGCAGGGGCTGTACGCCCTTGTTTCTGAATGCGGTGCCGCACAGCACCGGCGTGAGCTTGAGGCTCAAGGCCCCCTTCTTCAGAGCCAGCTTGATGCGCTCTTTTTCGATCTCCCGGCCTTCGAGGTAGGCTTCCATCAGCTGGTCGTCCACGTCGCAGACGGCTTCGATGAGCCGCTCGCGGTATTCCTCGGCCGATTCGCGGTATTCCTCGGGAATCGGGGTGGTCTTGAACTGTGCTCCCTTGGTCTCATCGTCATAGACCACCGCGTGCATCTCGATGAGGTCGATGACGCCGGTAAAGGAATCTTCCTTGCCCAGAGGGATCTGCAGTGCCACGGGGTTCGCCGCGAGCTTGTCGGATATCTCGCCTATCACCCGGAAGAAGTCTGCACCCACCCGGTCCATCTTGTTTACGAAGGCGATCCTGGGCACACGGTAGCGCTCTGCCTGCCGCCACACGGTTTCGGACTGGGGCTGCACCCCGCCCACAGCACAGAACACGCCTACTGCGCCGTCCAGCACGCGCAGCGACCGCTCCACCTCGATGGTGAAGTCCACATGACCCGGGGTGTCGATGATGTTGATGAAGTGGTCCTTCCAGGAGCAGGTGGTCGCCGCCGAGGTGATGGTGATGCCACGCTCCCTTTCCTGCTCCATCCAGTCCATGGTGGCCTGGCCGTCATGGACCTCCCCCATCTTGTAGCTCTTCCCCGTGTAATAGAGGATCCGCTCCGTGGTGGTGGTCTTTCCGGCATCTATGTGCGCCATGATGCCGATGTTTCTGATCTGTTCTATGGGTACCGATCTTTTCAAAGCTACTTTCTCTACCAGCGATAATGGGCAAAGGCCTTGTTCGCCTCCGCCATCTTATGAGTGTCTTCCTTCTTCTTTATGGAGGTCCCGCGGTTGTTGTACGCGTCGAGAAGCTCCAGGGCCAGCCGCTCGCTCATGGTATTCTCGCTCCTGGCGCGGGCGGCATGGATGATCCAGCGCCTGGCGAGCATGTCCCGCCTGTCCGGCCTCACCTCGGTGGGAACCTGGTACGTCGCGCCGCCGATTCTTCTGGAACGGACTTCCAGCGAGGGCTTCACGTTGTCGAACGCCTTGACGAAAATCTGGAGAGGATCTTCCTTGGTCTTCTCGGCGATGATTCCCAGCATATCGTAGAAGATCTGCTCGCTCACCGATTTCTTGCCGTCCCACATGAGACAGTTGATGAACTTGGTCACGGTCTTGTCGCCATATTTCGGGTCGGCCGTCACATCCCTCTTCAGACTTCCTCTCTTCTTTCTTGGCATGGTAAGAACCTCTTACTTTGGTCTCTTCGTTCCGTATTTCGATCTTCCCTGACGGCGCTCCTGCACACCCTCGGAGTCCATGACCCCCCGGATGATGTGGTATCTCACTCCGGGCAGGTCCTTCACTCGACCGCCCCTGATGAGCACCACGGAGTGTTCCTGCAGGTTGTGCCCCTCGCCCGGAATATAGGAGGTCACCTCGTATCCGTTGGTGAGCCTTATCCTGGCGACCTTTCGCAGAGCGGAGTTCGGCTTCTTCGGCGTCGTGGTGTACACGCGCACGCACACGCCTCGTTTCTGCGGGCATTCCTGCAGGGCCCTGGTCTTCTTCAGCTTCTGAATGTCTTTCCTGCCTTTTCGTACCAGTTGGTTAAGTGTAGGCATTCCTAAATCCCTTCTTTTCCTTCTAAAAATTGACGGGTTCCACCGCCAGAGTGGACCGCAGTCTTCTAACAACGGACGCCCTTTCTGTCAAGGGTTTTCTACAGGTCATCATCCAGGATATCCTCTTCTTCCACCTTGATATCCACCCGGTTATAAATAGGGAATCCGGTTCCCGCCGGGATGAGCCTGCCCATGATCACGTTCTCCTTCAGGCCGACCAGGTGATCCACCTTGCCCTCCACACTCGCCTCGGTCAGCACACGCGTGGTCTCCTGGAACGAAGCCGCCGAGATGAAGCTCTCGGTGTTCAGGCTCGCCTTGGTGATGCCCAGCAGAGACGGCTCGGCGATGGCCGGCTTTCCGCCAGCGCTGACGACCCGTTCGTTCTCCTCGCCGAACTCGTGCTTGTCGACGTACTCGCCCTCAAGATTCGCGGTATCGCCCGCGTCCTTGATGCGCACGCGCTTGAGCATCTGGCGCACGATCACCTCGATGTGCTTGTCGTTGATGCGCACGCCCTGGAGCCGGTAGACCTCCTGTACCTCGTTCACGAGATACCGGGCAAGGTCCTTCTCGCCGCTGATCCTCAGGATATCGTGCGGATCCACGGCGCCGTCCATGAGCGGCTCGCCCGCACGCACGAAGTCACCTTCGTGCACCGAGATGTGCTTGGTTTTGGGAATCATGTATTCCTTGGCCTGGCCTACCTCGGGGGTGATGATAACCTTGCGCTTTCCCTTGCTGTCCTTGCCGTAGGAAACCTCGCCGTCGATCTCGGTGACCGTTGCGGCCTCCTTGGGCCTGCGGGCTTCGAAGAGCTCCACGACCCTGGGCAGACCTCCGGTGATGTCCTTGGTCTTCGTGGTTTCCCGGGGGATTTTCACGAGAACGTCTCCGGCAAACACCTCGTCGCCTTCCTTGACGAAGAGGTTGGCGCCCACGGGAAGCGAGTAGCGGGCCGGATTTTTGCCGTCAGGCAGCTTGGCCAGCTTGCCGCTGTCATCCATGATCTGGATGCGCGGCCTGAGCTCGGGGTTCTTGGGCTCGATGATGACCGAACGGCTCAGGCCCGTCACCTCGTCGATATGCTCCTGCATGGTGATCTCTTCGACCAGATCGATGAAGCGCACCTTGCCTGCAACATCGGTGAGGATCGGGATGGTGTAGGGGTCCCACTCGGCGAGCATATCTCCGGGATTGACCCGTGCGCCGTCCTCCACCTTGATTCTGGCGCCGTACACGATGGGATATGTCTCGCGCTCACGCCCGTTCTCATCCTCCAGAGCGATCGTACCGTTGCGGTTCATGACCACGAGCTCATTGTCGCGCCCGCGGACGGTCTTGAGGTCCTTGTAGCGGACGATGCCCGCGTGATTGAACTTGATGTTCGACTGCTCCATGACGGTGGCCGTGCCGCCGATATGGAACGTTCTCATGGTGAGCTGAGTGCCCGGCTCGCCGATGGACTGGGCCGCGATGATGCCCACGGCCTCGCCGATGTTGACCATCCTGCCCCGGGCCAGGTCCTTGCCGTAGCACTTGGCGCATACACCGTGCTTCGACCTGCACGCAAGGGCCGAACGGATCACCACGTGTTCCAGGCCCACGTCCTCGATCCTGGCCACGTGAGACTCGTCGATCATGGTGTTCGCCGGAACCAGGACTTCTCCGGAATAGGGGTCGCGCACATCGTCGAGCGCCACCCTGCCCAGAATTCTCTCCCCCAGGGTCTGGATGATCTCGCCGCCTTCCACCAGGGCCTCCATCTCTATGCCGTCCAGGGTTCCGCAGTCCTCTTCGGTAATCACCACGTCATGGGCCACGTCCACGAGCCTCCTGGTGAGGTAGCCCGAGTTCGCGGTCTTCAGAGCGGTGTCCGCCAGACCCTTTCTCGCACCGTGGGTCGAGATGAAGTATTCCAGAACATCGAGTCCCTCACGGAAGTTCGACTCGATGGGTGTCTCGATGATTTCGCCGGAGGGCTTGGCCATCAGGCCTCTGATCCCGGCCAGCTGCCTGATCTGCTGCGCCGATCCCCTCGCTCCGGAGTCCGCCATCATGAAGATGGGGTTGAACGAGGGAATCTCCTCGCTGCGGCCGTCCGGATAGGTGACGGTGTCGGTCTTGATGGTGTCCATCATATCGGAAGCCACATGGTCCGTGACCTTGGTCCAGATGTCCACGATCTTGTTGTAGCGCTCGCCGTCGGTGATGAGGCCTTCGTTGTACTGGGTGATGATCTGGGCCACGTCTTCCTTGGCCTTTTCGATGATCTTTGCCTTCGAAGACGGGATGAGCATGTCCTCGATGCCGATCGAGATCCCGGCCTTGGTTGCGTAGAAGTATCCGAGGTCCTTGATCCTGTCCGCCAGCAGAACGGTGTTCTTGTCGCCGGCCACCCGGAAGCAGACGTCCACGAGGTCCGCCAGGGCCTTCTTGGTCATGGGCTTGTTGATAGTCTCGAAGGGGATCTCGTCGGGCACGATCTCGTTGAAGATGACCCGGCCCACCGTGGTGTCGTAGTACTTGCCTTCCATGCGCACCTTGATTTTTGCATGAATGGACACCACTCCCGCGTCATGGGCCGCCCTCACCTCTTCGGGCCCGAAGAAGATCATGCCCTCGCCCTTGGCCAGGGGCTTTTCCCTGGTCAGGTAGTACACGCCGAGCACGATATCCTGGGTGGGCACGATGATGGGCTTGCCGTGCGCCGGAGAAAGAATGTTGTTGGTGGACATCATGAGCACCCTGGCCTCGACCTGCGCCTCGACCGAAAGCGGCACGTGCACCGCCATCTGGTCGCCGTCGAAGTCGGCGTTGAAGGCTGGGCATACCAGCGGATGGAGCTGGATGGCCTTGCCCTCGATGAGAATCGGCTCGAAGGCCTGAATGCCGAGCCTGTGCAACGTGGGAGCGCGGTTGAGCATCACCGGGTACTCCTGGACCACTTCGGCCAGACATTCCCAGACCTCGGGCGTTTCCGCCTCAACGAGCCTCTTGGCGCTCTTGATCGTGCTTACGTATCCCTTGGTCTCCAGGCGGTTGTAGATGAACGGCTTGAAGAGCTCGATGGCCATCTTCTTGGGCAGGCCGCACTGATGCAGCCTCAAGTCCGGTCCGGCCGTAATGACCGAGCGCCCGGAGTAGTCCACGCGCTTGCCCAGCAGGTTCTGCCGGAAGCGTCCCTGCTTGCCTTTCAGCATGTCAGAGAGCGACTTCAAGGGCCTGCGGTTGGCGCCTGTGATGACCCTCCCCCTGCGGCCGTTGTCGAACAGCACGTCCACGGCCTCCTGGAGCATCCTCTTTTCGTTGCGCAGGATGATGTCGGGAGCATTGAGCTCCATGAGCCGTTTCAGCCGGTTGTTCCGGTTGATGACCCTGCGGTAGAGGTCGTTCAGGTCCGAGGTGGCGAACCGACCGCCGTCCAGGGGGACCAGCGGCCTCAGGTCGGGAGGCAGCACCGGGATGACTTTGAGGATCATCCATGAGGGGTCCTGCCAGGGTTTGAGGTGGTCGATCTCGTCGTGGGTGAGCCTGCGCGACTCCACGAGCCTCTCGATCACCTCGTTCACCTTGGGGATGATGGCCTTCTTCTCCGCATAGCTCGGGGCCTCCTCCCAACGCTTGCTGATCTTCCTGCATTCGGTGAGGATCTCTCCGAGAGTGCGCCTGAACTGCTCGTCCTTCTCCAGGTGGAACCGGTCCTCGATGAAGGTCATGAGATCGGCCGGGTCGATTCCCTTGAAAACGTTGACCATCCTTAAGCGGCGGCTCAGCTTCTTTTTCTTGGCCTCGCTCTTGGTGCTCTTGATCTCGTCTTTGAGCGTGACCGAGAGCTCGAGGATATCGAGATCCCTGATGAGGTCGTCGACCGCCTCGGCGCCCATCTTGGCGACGAAGCTGCCGATGCCGTGCTTGTCCACGCAGGCTCGGAACTTGTCTTCGGTCAGCAGCTCGGACTTGTGCAGCGGCGTGTCCTTCGGATCGGTAACGATGTAGCTCTCAAAGTACAGGACCCGCTCCAGCTCCTTGATGGAAAGATCGAGCAGGGCGCCGATCTTGCTGGGCAGGCTCTTCAGGAACCAGATATGCGCCACCGGAGTGGCCAGCTCGATGTGCCCGAGCCGCTCCCGGCGCACGCGGGAGTCGATCACCTCGACGTTGCACTTCTCGCACACGACGCCGCGGTGCTTCATGCGCTTATATTTTCCGCAGATACATTCGTAGCTCTTGATCGGCCCGAATATCCTGGAGCAGAAGAGGCCGTCCCTTTCGGGCTTGAACGTCCGGTAATTGATGGTCTCCGGCTTCTTGACCTCTCCGTACGACCACGCGAGGATCTTCTCAGGAGATGCGAGGCCGATGCGGACAGCCATGTAGTTGGAAGGATCTTTCGGTTTCTCGAAATAGCTGTATAAGTCTTCCAATCTTGTCTCCTTTGCTTAGTGCTGGCCCTGGCCCTCGATCAGTCCGATGTCCAGGCCAAGACTCTTGAGTTCTCTGGTGAGAACGTTGAATGATTCGGGAATGCCGGGCTCGAGCTCGTGCTGCCCTTTCACGATGGATTCGTACATCCTGGTTCTCCCGGCCACGTCGTCCGACTTCACGGTCAGGAACTCCTGCAGCGAATAGGCGGCGCCGTATGCCTCGATAGCCCACACCTCCATCTCTCCGAGCCTCTGGCCGCCGAACTGGGCCTTGCCGCCCAGCGGCTGCTGGGTCACCAGCGAGTAGGGGCCGATGGACCTGGCGTGGATCTTGTCATCCACCAGGTGGTGCAGCTTGAGCATGTACATCACGCCCACGCTCACCTTGCTGTCGAACGCCTCGCCGCTCCTGCCGTCGTACAGGACCACCCGACCGCCGTCGTCGATGCCGGCGATCTTCATCATGTCCTGAATCTCCTTCTCGGTGGCCGAGTCGAACACGGGCACGCCCACGGTCAGGCCCTCTTCCTGAATGTTCCGGGCGAACTCCAGCAGATCCTCCCTCGAGCACTTGTCCAGTATCTTGTGGATCTTCTTCGAGGTGTAGAACTTCTTGAGAATCGCCTTCAGCTCGCTGTTCGGCAGCTCTTTCTCGATCATCCGGTTGATGACGTCGCCGATGCCCTTCACGCCCCACCCCAGATGGGTCTCGAGGACCTGCCCCACATTCATACGGGAGGGAACGCCCAGGGGGTTGAGCACGATGTCCACGGGCCGGCCGTCAGCGAAGAACGGCATGTCCTCTTCCGGCAGAATGCGGGAGATGACACCCTTGTTCCCGTGCCTTCCGGCCATCTTGTCGCCCACCGAGAGCTTGCGCTTGATGGCCACGTAGACCTTCACCATCTTGTTGACTCCCGGCGGCAGGTCGTCGCCGGCGCTCAATTTTTCGATCTTCGAATCGTAGAAGTCGTTGATGAGCCGCTTCTGGTGATCGAGCCTCGAGATGATCTCCTCGATCTGGGCCTCGGTGTCTTCGCCGTCGGCGATGCGGATGTCCTTGAAGTCGTCGATGGAAAGCCCGGAGAGCATCTCGGGGGTTATGGCGGCCCCGCTCTTGGCGATGACGGTGTCGCCCAGGTGCGAAAGCAGAGGCCCTGCGAGCTTTTTGCCTGTCAGGAGCCTTTCGAGCCTGCTGCGCGCCGCATCGGTGATGATCGTGATCTCGTCTTCCTGATCTTTCTTGAAGTCGTCGATCTCCTTATTCTCGATCTCGAGCGTCCGCTCGTCCTTTTCCTGCCCCCTGCGGTTGAACACCCGGGCGTCGATCACGGTGCCCTCGATTCCGGGCGGTACCCTGAGCGAGCTGTCTTTCACCTCGCTGGCCTTTTCTCCGAAAATGGCCCGCAGGAGCTTTTCCTCGGGAGAAAGCTGGGTCTCTCCCTTGGGAGTGACCTTGCCCACGAGGATATCGCCGGGCTTCACCTCGGCTCCGATGCGCACGATGCCGGATTCGTCGAGGTCTTTCAGTGCTTCCTCGCCCGCGTTGGGGATGTCCCGGGTGATCTCTTCGCTGCCGAGCTTCACGTCCCGGGCCATGACCTCGAACTCCTCGATGTGCACCGAGGTGTAGAAGTCTTCCTTGACCACGCGTTCGCTGATCAGGATCGCGTCTTCATAGTTGTATCCGCCCCAGGGCATGAACGCCACGGTCAGGTTTCTTCCCAGGGCGAGCTCGCCTTCCTTGGTGGCTGGGCCGTCCGCGATGATCTCGCCCTTCTTCACCTTCTGGCCCTTCTTGACGATGGGCTTCTGGTTGAAGGACGTGTTCTGGTTGGCCCGCTTGAACTTGATGAGCCGGTAGATGTCGATGCCTGTGTCGTGCGGGTCTTCACCCACATCCTCGGCCATGACCACGATACGCTCGCTGTCGACATCCTGTACGACCCCGGAGCGCCGTGCCACAACACACACTCCCGAGTCGCGTGCGACCACCTGCTCCATGCCGGTGCCGATCATCGGCGGCTTGGGGAACAGGAGAGGCACTGCCTGACGCTGCATGTTGGCTCCCATGAGCGCGCGGTTCGCGTCGTCGTGCTCGAGGAACGGAACCAGGTTCGCAGAGACCGAGAAGAGCTGGTTGGTGGCGACGTCCATCAGGGTCACCTGCTCGCGGGTGGCCGTGCTGTACTCGCCGTTTCGCACGCGCACCCGCACCATTTCGGATGCAATGCGCCCGTCCGCGTCGAGCGGCTCGGTCGCCTGCACGATGACCTCGTGGTCTTCCTCGATGGCGCTCAGATAACGGATCTCGTCCGTCACCACGCCGTTCTTCACGACATAGTACGGGGTCTCGATGAACCCGAACTCGTTGACTTTTGCATACGTGGAGAGCGACACGATCAGGCCGATGTTCGGCCCTTCCGGGGTCTCGATAGGGCACACCCGGCCGTAGTGGGACGGATGAACGTCTCTGACCTCGAACACGGCCCTCTCCCTGGTAAGTCCTCCCGGGCCCAGCGCCGAGAGCCTGCGCTTGTGGGTGATCGCGGACAGAGGGTTCGTCTGGTCCATGAACTGGCTGAGCTGGCCGGAGCCGAAGAACTCACGGATCACCGCGCTCACGGGCTTCGGGTTGATGAGGTTGTTGGGCATCATGGTCTCCACGTCCTGGAGGCTCATGCGCTCCTTGATGGCCCGCTCCATCCTCACCAGGCCGATGCGGTACTGGTTTTCCAGCAGCTCGCCCACCGAGCGCACCCGGCGGTTGGACATATGATCGATGTCGTCGACGGACCTGCCCTGCACACCGTCCTTGAGCTCGAGCAGATAGCGTACGGTGTAGAGAATGTCCTCTTTCCTCAGCACGGTCGTCTCGAGCGAGGCCTCCTCTTCCGTGACGCCCAGCTTCTGGTTTATCTTCATCCGGCCGACCCGGGAAAGGTCGTAATACGCTGGGTTGAAGAACAGGTTCTCGAAGAAGTTGGTGGCTATCTCCAGCGTCGGGGGGTTGGACGGCCTGAGCCTCCGGTAGATCTCGATGATAGCCTCTTCCGGGGTGTCCACCTTGTCCAGCGCGAGCGTCTTGGTCAATGATGAGCTGTAGCCCACCTCATCATAGTAGATGGTCCTGATCTCGGTGATCCCCTGCGCATGGATCAGATCGAGCAGCTCCTGGGTCACCTCCTGGTTCGCATCGGCGATGATCTCGCCGGTGGCCATGTTCACGATGTCTTCGGCCAGGATCTTTCCCAGCAGTTCTTCCTCTTCCTGCACCACGGGCTCGATCTCCACTCCCTGAAGCCTCTTGAGAAGCTTCGGAGTGATCTTGCGGCCCGCCTTGAGCACCACCTCGTCGGTGCCCTTTATCTTGATGTCGGTATCGACCTTCATACCCCTCAGATTTGCGATGTCCACGTGCCTGAGCACCTTGTCTCCGGTCAACTCGAACCGGTGGGTGGGGTAATACATGCCGAGGATCTCCTGGTTGGAGAACCCCATGGCCTTGAGCAGGGTGGTGACCGGCATCTTCCGCCGGCGGTCGATCCTCAAGTACAGGATGCCTTTCGCATCGAAGTCCAGATCTATCCACGAACCACGGGCGGGGATGATGCGCGCGGAATAGAGCACCCGTCCGCCCGACTGGGCCCGGGCCGTGGTCTTGTCGAAGAATATTCCCGGCGAGCGATGGAGCTGGGATACGATCACCCGCTCGGTTCCGTTGATAATAAAGGTGGAGCTCGGCGTCATCAGCGGTATTTCGCCGAAATACACCTCCTGCTCCTTGATATCGCGAATGCTCTGGGTGCCGGTCTCTTCGTCCCGGTCCCAGACCACGAGACGAACCTTCAGTGTCACTGAGGCGGCATAGGTCATCCCCTTCTGGATGCACTCGTCGATATCGTACTTCGGCTCTCCGAGCCGGTATTCGACGAATTCCAGAGAGGCATCCTCATTGAAGTCCTTGATGGGGAAAACTGATTTGAACACCGTCTGAAGACCGATATCTTTCCTTTTCTCAGGCGGAACGTCCTTCTGGAGGAAGGCGATGTACGATTTCTTCGGCAGCTCGACCAGATCGGGTATGTCGAGGATTTCTTCCCTCTTCGCAAAACTCTTCCGCCTCAATTGTGGGTCTAAAAGGATTTCTTCTATCATCTACAGTCTTCCTTTTTGTTTTGGGTTTTCCTTACTGTCCTAAAAGCAGTTACCAGTATAAAAAAGCGCAGAAAGGGGTTGGTGTGAACCAACCCCGTATGATCGTAGGTTTTTCAGCCAATGGCTACTTGATCTCCACAACGGCGCCGACTTCTTCGAGCTTCTTCTTGGCGTCTTCGGCCTCTTCTTTGGAAATGCCCGTCTTGATGGCCTTGGGCGCGCCTTCGACGGCGTCCTTGGCCTCCTTGAGGCCGAGGTCGGTCAGGGAGCGGACCACTTTGATGACCTGGATCTTCTGGGCGCCGGCGTCCTTGAGGACCACGTCGAACTCGGTCTTTTCCTCGGCTGCTTCCGCCGCCGGTGCTGCACCGCCGGCCGGAGCGGCCGCCACTGCTGCCACGGGTGCGGCAGCGCTTACGCCGAACTTATTCTCGAGCTCTTTCACGAAATCCGCAAGCTCCAGAACCGTCATGTTCTCAATATATTTGACTACATCTTCCCGTGTAATTTCAGCCATTTCTCTTACTCTCCTTGTCTTTTCTGTTCTTCAACAGCCTTGAGTACATACACCAGCTGCCGCAGCAGTGCGGCAAACACCCCGACAAAGTTGCTGACGGGCGCATTGAGGGAACCGAGCATCTTGGCCAGGAGCACTTCCTTTCCCGGCATTTTCGCGAGCGCCTGAATGCCGTTCTCATCCAGGAGCTGGCTGCCCAGCACACCGGCCTGAATCTCGAGCTGCTCATTGTCCTTGGCAAAGTTCACCAGCACCTTGGCGATCGAGACCGGGTCGTTCAGTGCAATCGCAATGGCCGTGGGCCCGGCGAAAGACGCATCGAGCTTCGCGACGGGGGTATCATGGGCGGCCCTGTTCAGCAGGGTGTTCTTCACCACCCGGTACTTTCCGCCTGCATCCTTGATGCTCTTTCTCAGCTGGGTCAGCTTCTCCACATTGAGCCCCATGTAGTCGGTGACGAACACCGCCTGGGACTTGCCCAGCTCGTCATGCAACTGATTCACGAGTACTTCTTTGTCTGTTCTCTTCAATGAAATACCTCACCCCTTTCTTGTATAATCTATCCTGTCAAAGGGTGCCGGGGGATTCCCAGATCTCGGCGGGCAAACAGTTTAAGTCCGCCTTCTTAAGAGAAAAGGCGGACACCCGCTGTCTTTGACCAGGACGCTTTGCCTTGCTATTTCAGCAGCTGCGGAACCTCGACGGGGTCGACCCGGACACCGGGTCCCATCGTGCTCGACAGCGCGACACTTTTGAGATACGTACCCTTGCTTGACGACGGCTTGAGCTTGAGAACCATCTCGAGGAGAGCTTTCAGATTGTCCAGTATCTTTTCCTTGCCGAACGAGACCTTTCCCACCGAGCAGTGGATGATTCCCACCTTGTCGACCCTGAAGTCGACACGGCCGGCCTTCATTTCTCTCACGGCCTTGGCGACGTCGAACGTCACGGTGCCGAGCTTGGGGTTCGGCATCAGACCGCGGGGGCCCAGAACCCGGCCGAGCTTCCCGACCGTGCCCATGAGATCAGGGGTTGCGATCACTTTGTCGAAATCGAGCCATCCGCCCTGGATCCTCTCCGCCGCATCCTCGGCGCCGACGAAATCCGCGCCGGCCTCCTCGGCCTCTTTCGCCTTCTCTCCTTTTGCGAAAACGAGGACCCTGGTGGTCCTCCCGGTGCCATGAGGCAGAACGATGGATCCGCGCACCATCTGGTCCGCATGGCGCGGGTCGACACCGAGTCTCAGGGCGACATCGACACTTTCATCGAACTTGGCGTATGCGCTTTCCAGAACGAGGCTCAATCCGTCCTCGACGGTATATTTTTTCTGAGGATCGATCTTCTTCTTCACCTCAACGAACTTTTTCCCATTTTTCGCCATGGCTCATCTCTCCTTCAGTCAACGATGTCAATACCCATGCTCCGGGCAGTGCCGGCGATGATCCTGACCGCCTGGTCCATGTCATCGGTATTGAGGTCCTTCATTTTCTGCGTGGCGATGTCCTTGAGCTGGTCTCTGGTGAGCTTCGCCACCTTGTCCTTGTTGGGAGTCGATGAGCCCTTTTCGATGCCGGCGGCCTTGATCAGCAGGGTGGATGCGGGCGGACTCTTGGTAATGAAGGAAAAGGAGCGGTCCTGGTATACCATGATCTCCACCGGTATCTTGAATCCCCGCTGCTTGTCGGTCGCAGCGTTGAACGCCTTGCAGAACTCCATGATGTTCACCCCGTGCTGTCCCAGTGCAGGTCCGACGGGGGGCGAAGGTTTCGCTTCGCCTGCGGGTATATGAATCTTGATTTTCGCTACCACATTTTTTTTCGCCATGTGCTACCCCTTGAATCTATTTCTTGGTAATCTGATCAAAGTTCAGTTCAACCGGAGTGGATCTTCCGAATATGCTCACCAGGACTCTGACCTTGCCTTTGTCCGGCTTGGTGTCGTCTACGACGCCGCTGAAGTTCTGGAACGGGCCCTCATTGACGACAACCTGATCGCCGACGCTGAACTCGCTCTTGTACACGCTGGCTTCCGTCCCTTCTTCGAGCTGGGACTTCAGGGTCTCCACCTCAGTGTCCGGGATGGTGGCGGGCGTCGTTCTGCCGCCGACGAACCCGGTGATCTTGGGGGTGTTCATCACCACGTGCCAGGTCTTGTCGGTCAGCGCCATGCGCACGAGAATATAGCCGGGGAAATACCGCCTGTTCGCGGACTTCTTCTTTCCCGGAGCCGACTTCGGCGCCTGTTCGGACGGAACGAGTATGCCGGAGAAATACTCCTCCACGTGGAAGGCCTTCACCCGCTCCTCCAGGGACTTCTTCGCCTTATGCTCGTAGTTCGAGTGTGTGTGGACGACGTACCACTTATGCTCTACGTTTTCCTGCATACGATCAACTCAACACAAGCCTGACCACTTGGGAGAGGCCAAAGTCGATGACCCACAGAAAGAGGGACACCACGCCGCTCAAGACGAGCACCGCGATGGTCCCGCTCGTGACTTCCTTCCTGCCGGTCCAGGTGACCTTGTTCAGCTCGGCCTTGACTTCCTTCAGGTATGTCTTTACGCCTTCAATTTTTTCCATCTTCCCAACCAAATTGGCAGGCCAGGAGGGACTCGAACCCCCAGCATCCGGATTTGGAGTCCGGCGCTCTGCCAATTAGAGCTACTGGCCTGCACTCGTTTTTTCTACTTCGTTTCTTTATGCACAGTATGGGTACGGCAGAACGCGCAGTACTTCTTGATTTCCAGCTTCTCCGTACTCTTCTTCTTATTGCGAGAGGACATGTAGTTGCGCCTCTTGCATTCTGTACACGCCAACGTAATGGAATCTCTCATCTGCTCGCGACCTGCCTACTCGATGATCTTGACGATGACGCCTGAGGCGACGGTTCTGCCGCCTTCTCTGATGGCGAACCTCAAACCCTCGTCCATGGCGATGGGCTGGATCAGCTTGACGTCCATGGTGATGTTGTCCCCGGGCATGACCATCTCCACACCCTCGGGCAGCTTGATGTCACCCGTCACGTCCGTCGTCCGAAAATAAAACTGCGGACGATACCCCGTGAAAAACGGCGTGTGACGACCTCCCTCCTCCTTCTTCAATACATACACCTCTGCCGAAAAATGCGTGTGCGGCGTGATCGACCCCGGATGCGCAACTACCTGACCACGCTCCACCTCGTCACGCTTCGTTCCACGCAGCAACACCCCAATGTTGTCTCCCGCTCGTCCCTCATCCAACGTCTTGCGGAACATCTCAACACCAGTGCACACCGTCTTGGTCGTCGGCCTGATGCCCACAATCTCTATCTCCTCACCCGTCTTGATCACCCCACGCTCTACCCGGCCCGTCACAACCGTACCACGACCGCTGATCGTGAATATGTCCTCTACCGGCATCAAAAACGGCTTGTCCACATCACGCGTGGGCTCGGGTATGTAACTGTCCACCGCATCCATCAACTCAAATATGCACTTCGCCTCAGGAGAATCAGGATCGTCACTCTCTAATGCCTTCAACGCACTGCCCTTGATGATCGGTATCTCATCTCCAGGAAAATCATACGCACTCAAAAGCTCCCGAAGCTCCAACTCCACCAGCTCCAACAGCTCAGGATCGTCCACCTGATCAACCTTGTTCATGAACACCACCATCGCAGGCACGTTCACCTGCTTGGCCAACAATATGTGCTCGCGCGTCTGCGGCATCGGACCGTCTGAAGCAGCAACCACCAGTATCGCTCCGTCCATCTGCGCAGCTCCCGTTATCATGTTCTTGATGTAGTCCGCATGTCCAGGACAGTCGATGTGCGCATAATGACGATTCGCCGTCTGATACTCAACATGCGCCGTGTTGATCGTTATTCCCCGCTCCTTCTCCTCAGGCGCCTTGTCTATCTGATCATACGCCACAAACTCCGATAACCCCTTCTTCGCCAAATGCTTCGTTATCGCTGCGGTCAACGTCGTCTTACCATGATCTATGTGGCCTATCGTCCCCACATTCACGTGCGGCTTCGTCCTCTTGAATGTCTCCTTAGCCATCGGCAGTCCCCCTTAATAGTTTTTTTCTCTGCACAAGCCCATAGATGGAGCCCACGCCCGGGATCGAACCGGGCACCTCTTCCTTACCAAGGAAGTGCTCTACCTACTGAGCTACGTGGGCACGTATCCTTACACAAGAGGGGTATTGGAGCGGGAAACGGGATTCGAACCCGCGACCCTCAGCTTGGAAGGCTGACGCTCTAGCCAACTGAGCTACTCCCGCATCAACAAGGAAGCGCAGTCTTTACGACTCACGTCTCCTGCGTCCCTCACATCTTCTGGTGGAGGGGGGAGGATTCGAACCTCCGAAGGCTGAGCCGGCAGATTTACAGTCTGCTCCCTTTGGCCGCTCGGGAACCCCTCCTACACTAATCTTGGAGCTGGAGATGGGACTCGAACCCGCAACCTGCTGATTACAAATCAGCTGCTCTACCGATTGAGCTACTCCAGCCCTGTTAGCGCACGAATAGCCTGCGCAGAAAGTGTGTGTATCTCAAGGATCACACAAAAGTCAAGGGTTAATATTGCTTGGGAAGAATTTCGCACATGCTTCATCGCAGGCCCGATTTTCGAGAATGAAGGAAACGTTCCCGCCTCATTCAGACGACCCATCTTCTGTTCCGATCTTTCGTACCCACACAGCCCACCTCCGCTCGAGAGGGTTTGTGCAGGATGGGTGCACTACATCATCCCCCGAGACGGTGTCAAGGGCAAATCAGCAGATGCGAAAACCCGCATGAAACGCGGGAAACCTCATTATTGACCCTCTTGATGCGCGTGTGCTAACAATGCCGCAATATGACAAATAAGATCGATCACGTCGCTATCATCATGGACGGAAACGGCCGGTGGGCGAAGGGCCGCGGGATGCCCCGGCTCAAGGGCCACGAGGCGGGCGCCAGGGCAGCCAGGAAGGCGGTGGAGGCCGCCAGGGAGCGGGGGATCGGATACCTCACGCTCTACGCCTTCTCGTCCGAGAACTGGCGGCGGCCGAAAGACGAAGTGGAAGGGCTCTTCACGCTCCTGGAAGGATTCATCGACCGGGAGATAGACCGTCTCGTTGAGAGCGGGGTCCGGCTCCACACCATCGGCGACCTCTCGAAGTTTCCTCCCGGCCTCAGCCGCAAGATCGCCCTCACCGCCCAGAAGACCGAGGGCAACAGCGGGCTGCACCTGACCGTCGCCCTGAACTACGGCGGCCGGAACGAGATCGTCCGGGCGGTCCGCCGCATCATGAAAGACGGCCTCCTCCCGGAGGCGATCGACGAAGACGTGCTGCCGCGCTATCTCGACACCTCGTTCATGCCCGACCCGGACCTCCTCATCCGGACGGGCGGAGAGCGGCGTATCAGCAACTATCTTCTGTGGCAGCTCGCCTATACCGAGATCTATTTTTCGGACATCCTGTGGCCTGACTTCGACGAGAGTGCCCTGGATGCGGCCATATCCTGGTTCTCGACCAGGCAGAGGCGATTCGGCATGACCCCCGAGCAGGTCGAAGGCGATCCGCTGCCATGATTCGCATCTTCGGCGCGCTCATCCTTCTGGTCATCTTTGCCGTCCCCGCAGTGCTCGGGCCGGCGTGGGCCTTTTTCATCGTCGTGCTCGCCGTCATTCCCGTCTGCCTGTACGAGTTCTACCGGGTGGGCCTCGAAAAGGACGCGCGGCCCCTGGGCGCGCTCGGTCTGGTGGGGTCCTTCCTATACCTCTATACTATATATATGTGCTCGCCGGCGGAATCGCTTCTCACCCTCTGCGGCATCGGCGCGGTCATTCTCATCGCCGGGCTGTATCTCTTCGAGAAAGGCAGGGCAACAGCCAGGCAGGTGAGCTTCGCCCTCTCCGGCCTCATCTATCCCCTGGGGCTCCTGAGCTTCTGGATTCTGGTCAGAAACGGCATCGACGGCCGGTTCTGGATGATCTTCGGGCTCCTGGCCACCTTCCTTGCGGACGTCGGAGCGTACTACGTTGGCAAGAATCTGGGCAGGCACCCGCTGGCGCCCCGCCTGAGTCCCAAGAAGACTGTGGAAGGTCTGTTCGGAGGCGTTGCGGCGAGCATTCTGGGAGCGAGCCTGTTCTTCTTCCTCTATCCCCGTTTCCTGCCGCTCGAGGCATCGTACCCTCTCTGGGTGATTCCGGTCCTTGCCGGGGCCATCAGCATCCTGGACCTCGCGGGAGACCTGAGCGCGTCCATGTACAAGAGAGACTTCCACGTCAAGGACATGGGCAGCCTGATCCCAGGCCACGGCGGCATGCTCGACCGCATGGACGGAGTCGTTCCGGTGGGGGTTTTCCTCTATTTCGTCATCAGGGTGCTGCAGTAAATGAAAACGATAGTCGTCCTCGGCTCTACCGGCTCGATCGGCCGATCCACCCTTGACGTCATCCGGCGCAGGCCCCGCGAATTCAAGGTCGCGGGCCTGTCGGCCTGCACAAATGCCCGGCTCCTCGAGCAGCAGGCGGACGAGTTCGGCGTCGATATCACTGCCCTGAGATCCCCTGCAGGCAGCGTTCCGGGCCAAAGGCGCGTCATCACGGGTGAAACGGCGGCCGCGGATATCGTCGCCATGACCAGGCCGGACATCGTGGTGAACGGCATATCCGGGGCGGCTGGATTCCTGCCTTCTCTGCAGGCCGTGCGGCAGGGATCTGTCCTGGCCCTGGCCAACAAGGAGTCCCTGGTCATCGGCGGCGCCTTCCTCACACAGGAGGCCCGAAGACACAGGGCGACCCTGATCCCTGTCGATTCCGAGCATTCGGCCGTCTTCCAGTGCCTTGCAGGCGAGAGGCCCGAAGAGGTCAGCCGGATCTTCCTCACCGCATCGGGAGGTCCTTTCCGTACCAGACCGAAAGAGACCTTTCCGGACATCACCCCGGAAGAGGCGCTGAGCCATCCCACCTGGTCCATGGGCAAGAGGATCACCATCGACTCGGCCACCATGATGAACAAAGGGCTGGAGATCATCGAGGCATACTGGCTCTTCGGCGTCGATCTGAGCAGGATCCAGGTGGTTGTGCATCCCCAGAGCATCGTCCACTCCATGGTGGAGTTTCGCGACATGAGCATCAAGGCCCAGCTGGGGGTTCCGGATATGCGCTCGGCAATCGCCTATGCGCTCTCCTGGCCCTCACGGATGGAGCTGGATCTGAAGCCCCTGGATCCGGCCGCCATGAAGAAGCTCGAATTTTTTCCGCCGGACGAAGACAAGTTCCCGGCGCTCGAGCTCGCCCGGGCTTCCATGGAACAGCCCCGCACGCTGCCCTGCGTCATGAACGCGGCGGACGAGACAGCGGTGGACGGCTTCCTGAAACGCCGAATTCGATTCGATGGGATCATCGATATCGTCCGGAAAACGATGGACAAGCTCGCCGGTTCACGGGTAAGCTCTCCCGAAGACCTGATCGAACTCGATCGCGAATCACGGAAAATTGCGGGGAATATGATACCATGACCACTCTTTTCGCTTTCATTATCGTCTTAGGCATTCTGATTTTCATCCATGAGCTCGGACACTTCCTCCTGGCAAAGGCAAACGGCGTCGGCGTCCTGAAGTTTTCGCTCGGCTTCGGGCCCGCCCTCGTGAGAAGGCGCATCGGCGAGACAGAGTACCGGATATCGGCCATTCCTCTCGGCGGGTATGTCAAGATGCTCGGAGAGGACCCTTCCCAGGAGGGAGACACATTCTCTCCCATCGATCCCTCCCGCTCGTTCGCGAAAAAGAGTCTGGGGGCCCGTGCCCTGATCGTGGCCGCAGGCCCGGTGTTCAACCTCCTGCTCGCTGTCGTGATTTATATCGTGATCGGCTGGACGGGAATCCCTACCGTCCCTCCGGTGGTGGGACAGGTGATGGAGAACACCCCCGCTGAGGCCGCAGGCCTGATGAAGGGAGACAGGATCGTTTCCATCCAGGGCAAAACGGTGGAGTCGTGGGAGGATATTTCGATAATCATACTGGAATACGCGCCTGGAGAGAACATTCAGTTCGTCATCGAGCGCGACGGCACCCAGTTTTCCCTCAATGCCTCTCCGGTGATGACCAAAGACAAGAACATCTTCGGCGAGGAGATCGAGCGCCCCATGATCGGCATCTCCCGCTCCGAAGAGATCATCATGAAGAGCCTGGGATTCTTCCCGGGCATCGGCTACGGCTTCACCCAGACATGGAACATCATCGAGCTGACCGGCATCGGGGTCTGGAAGATGATCGACGGCACGCTGGACTTGCGGGAGAGCCTCGGGGGGCCCATTCTCATCGCCCAGGTCTCCGGCGAGACCTTCAGGGCGGGCATGCTCCCCTTCTTTTCCATGATCGCGTTCGTGAGCATCAACCTCTTTCTCATCAACCTGCTCCCCATACCGGTTCTGGACGGAGGCCACATCCTGCTCTTCGGCATCGAGGCCGTCACGGGCAAACCCGTGGAGGGAAGGCCGCGGGAAATCGCACAGCAGATCGGGCTGTTTCTTCTGATCCTGCTCATGCTCCTGGCCTTTTATAACGATCTGGCTCGGATATTCCAGGGGAGCTAGCCGATGGTTGTCCTGGCCGTCGACACCTCCACGAACGTCTGCACAGCGGCTCTTATGAAAGACCGGGGCCCGGCCCACGAGATCAGCGTCGAGGTCCGGTCCGGACACAGCGGGAGACTGCTGCCGGTCATCGATACGCTCTTCGGGCTGAGTCCGTTTTCGAAAGAGGATGTAGGGCTCATCACGGTCGGAGTGGGCCCCGGCTCGTTCACGGGAATCAGAATCGCCATCGCCACGGCAAGGGGCCTTTCTCTGGCCCTGGGATGCCCGCTGGTCGGGGCGAACACGCTCGACGCGCTGGCCTGGGGCGCCCTCCCCTCCGCCCTTCCGATCATGCCGGTGATCGACGCGAGAAAGTCCGAGGTGTTCTGCCGCCTCTATGCGCCTGACGGCAATCCGCTGACCTCGCCCATGAACCTCAGGCCCGGGAATCTGGGCGAGATCGTGAGCGATGAGACCCTCTTCATCGGCAACGGTGTGGAGCTCTATCGGGAAGTCCTGTCCCGCACCCTGGGCACGCGCTTTCAGGAAGGTCCGGAGCACCTGTGGCATCCAAGGGCGTCCGTGCTCGGCCGTATGGCCCTTCTCCATGTGTCCCGAGGGGAATATCGGCCCGCCCAGCCTCTGTACGTGCGGCCCTCGGATGCGGCGCTCGCTCTCGAGAGGATGAAGCCGGGAGAACAGCGATAAGATACCCCTTAAGCCGCGCTGTGCGGTACCTTCCGAACGAATGTGCGCCCTACTGCTTCGGTTTTCTCCATGCGCCTGCCAGCATCAGGAACCCGGAACCGAAGAGGATCAGCATGGCGGGCTCCGGTACCGGCTTTACGGGAGCGCAGGCAACCCTCCCCCACAGGCTGGTGCTGCTCCAGGAGTTTTCCGATGTCCGGAGTTCGCTGATGAGATTCGATGCATCGGGTCCGAAGCCGAGAAGCTCCAGAACATACAGCTTGCCGTTTACCATGAGCGTTTGCGCAGTAAACGAGGCGGGAAAATAGAGGAAGTCATCATTCTGGTTCCCGCTGTTGATGTTCGGCGTGTTGAGGATCGAAAAACTGAACCCGAAATTCGCTGCCGCCCTCTCCGGATCGGCAAATGTCATCACCAGGCGCATATCAACCCCGCTGATCGCTGTGCCTAAAAGCGTTGGGGCGTTCAAGCACCTGAGCTGCCCGAGCTCGAAGATATCTCCGACGCTGCAGACATAGGGAACATCCACGCCGGTGAAGCCCAGGCCGCTCTGATAGCCGCCCGCTCCGAAAAAAATCCGGCTCTCCGTCCCCGAGCCGTATGCGACAGAGGCGGTCGTATACCTCACCGTGGACAAATCACCGCCGGCAGGGTTGTACCAGCTGCCCGACACGCCTTCCAGTACCAGGGCATACGACGGGAAAACGAGGAACGACAGGAACAGCAGACCGCACCAGGACACTCTGAGAACAATTTTCATACCCGACCTCCATCATACAATCATGAACTGGAATGACCCTGCCTATGCAACTTGCAGACCACAGAAAAATGACGAAACGAATCGAGAAAATATCGGATGACCGGCCGGTCGCATGCACCCCGCTGTAAAATTTATCGACACTGGTGGAGGACAGGGAATCATCTGGAAAAAATAAGCCTCAGATATGATTCACACCAGCGGTCGGGATACACTGTAAAATACTCCGACGCCGCTGGAGACCCGGGCCGGTCCACGATCCGTGAGGCGCAGGGCGGCTACGCCTCATCCTTGCGGATGGTGACTCGGACGCGGGAGATGCGGTTGCCCCGCATGCGCTCTATCCTGAACTGCATGTCCTGCCAGGCCACCTTGTCGCCCTCCTCGGGTATGCGGTCCAGCAGCTCGTAGATCAGGCCCGAGAGCGTATCGTATTCCTCGGGGAACTCCCGGTCGATCGACCTGCCCAGATCGCGCAGACCGATGTTGCCGGTGATGATGAAGCTCCGCTCTCCCACCGGGATGACGTGGGCGAGGATGATGTCGTGCTCGTCGACGATGTCCCCCGTGATCTCCTCGATGATGTCTTCGAGCGTAATGCCCCCTTTCACGGTGCCGTACTCGTCCACGACGAATGCGATGTGCAGGCGCATCTGCTGAAAGTCGATGAGCTGCTTGAGAATGGGCTTGGTTTCGGGGATGAAATAGGCCTCGCGGAGCGAGTCTCTGATACGGAAGTCTTCCGGGCTGTCAACGTAGCGCCACAGATCGCGGATATGGAGATACCCGATGATGTTGTCGCGCTCACCCTCGTACACCGGGTATCTGCTGTAGTTCTTGGAGGCGATGGTCTTCCTGATGTCCTCGAACGAACTCTCCACCGGGATGAACTCCATGTCGGACAGCGGAATCATGATCTTCTTGACCGGCACGGTGTCCATGTCCATGACCGCCACCAGCATCTTGGCCTTGGGCTCCTGGATAAAGCCCTCCTTGTGCCCCATGGTGATGACCGACTCCACGTCTTCTTCCGTGAGCCGGTCGGCGCCTTCCTGCTTGAAGTGGAACAGGGAGAGCAGCGCCCGCGAGGCCAGGCTCAAGAGGCGCGCGAGAGGGGCGAGCACCTTGATGAGAAGGCTTATGGGGTAGGCCACGATCATGGCGATCGTATCCGCCCGGTAGGCGGCGATGGTCTTAGGCGTGATCTCGGAGAAGATGAGCAGGATCACGGTCATGGCCAGAGAGGCAAACAGGATTCCCTCGTCGCCGAAGATGGACAGGAACAGCGCCGTGGCGATGGCCGACCCCAGGATGTTGACGAAGTTGTTGCCGAGCAGGATCACGCTGATGAGGTTGTCCGGTTTTTCCAGGATGGTCTCCACCCTCCTCGCCTCCCGATTTCCTTTCTCGGAGAGGCTCCTGATCCGGAACCGGTTGGCCCGCATGAACGCGGTTTCGCTGCCGGAGAAAAACGCCGAGAGGATGATGATCACCACCAGGATAACCACATAGGTGATCTCTCTGGTACCGAATGACATTATCTTGCCGTCCTTTTCTTCTTCTGCACGTTCTCATTCCTCGAAGAGCAGCAGCTGCTGCGTTCTCGTCTTTCTCGCCTCCTCGCGGACGGCGCAGCACTCGGGGGGAATCCTCGAAATGAACGGAGAGGGACTGCCGTTTGCGCTCACGAGATACAGAAGATCCACGGCCCTGGTCATTGCAACATAAAACAGGTTGCTCTCCTCATCCTCGGGACACCCATGGAGGGGGAACACGTCCCGGGAGAGGTCCGGTATGAAGACGCACTTGAACTCCAGGCCCTTGGCCGCGTGCGCCGTGATGACGCGCACCTTCTCCTGCGCGAGCGCGCCCTGGTCGTGGCTCAGTCTCAGGAACCGTATGAACCCGTCCGCGTCGTCTCCGAAGGTGCGGGCGTATTGATAGAACACGTGGTCATCCGGAAGGTCCGGAAGCCTGAACAGGCCGGACGCCTCCAGAGAGCGCACCCGCTCGAGGACCGGTCCGCCCGGAGACGTGAGCAGGGCCTCGGCGCGCATCAGCTTCAGGGCTTCCGGCGACCCCGCGGGCACGGCATCGTCCTGTGCGTGCGCGGCGACCCCCCTGACCAGGGGCTGCCAGCCCTTGAGCTCCAGCAGGGCCAGGCGCTGCCTGACGCCGTTCAGCGACGCGAGGGGCCTGGCGTAGGCGGTGTCGAACGGGATCGACGCCTTCGACAGTGCCTCCATGATCGGCTGCGCCTGATGCCGGGTACGTACGATGACCGCCATGTCGCTCAGAGAGTATTCGGCCTGCGCCCTGTCTACAGCCCGGCTGGAGAGGCCTCCGGCGAGCGACTCGATCTCGCGGGCGATGAACTCGGGCCCGGCGTGCGTCCTGACCACCCTGATCGGCTCGCCCCTGCGGGGGCTCACCACCGCGCGGCGGCCGATGAATGCATTTGACCCCTCCGCGATGCGGGCGTGAAGCCGGTAGGTCTCTGTCAGATCGAACGAGCGGGCGTGAGGGTGATCGCGGAGGAAATCGTCGAAGCTCGCGGGGCTGCTGCCCCGGAAGCCGTAGATGGCCTGGCTCGGGTCGCCGATGACCATCAGGCTCTCCGCCCGGGCGGCAAGCGCCTTGAGAAATTCATACTGCAGGGGGTTGATGTCCTGGAACTCGTCCACCATCACGTGATCCCAGGCCGGCACATACCTTCCCGACAAGATGAGCCCGAGCGCCTCTTCGATCATGCCCTCGTAAGTGTAATATCCCTCGGCCTGAAGGGCTTCGACCAGAAAGGCCTGCTCGCCCCCCAGGGGCCGCCGCGTGCTGAGGCTCAGGAGCAGGTCCTGGACGAACGGCCCGTCGCCCAGCCCCCACCGCGACGCCGTCTCGGACAGCATGTCTTCGTCCGCGATGTGGAAATCGCGCCCGCAGTCGCGCAGAATCCGTGCTGCCAGGGCGTGGAAGGTGAGCACGTCGGGTCCCGCCCCGTCCAGCCTGCCGCTGATCTCCTGTGCGGCCTTGACCGTGAACGTGACGGCGAGAATCGAGGCCTGCCCGGCCTGAAGCAGCGTCCGGATCCGCTCCACCAGGGTCCTGGTCTTCCCCGTTCCCGGGCCTGCCCTGACCACGAGCACTCCCTCGCGGCACGCGGCTATGTCTTTCTGGACCGGCCCCAGCCGGAGCCCGGCTGCAGGTGGATCGCTCTTGCGACTGGAGGATGCCGCCGCCTTCGCGCGTTTTTTCGGACGGGCCAGCGGCTTGCCGAAAAGATCGGCGGAGAACAGCAGGTCGTCCTCATGCTCTCCGAACACGCGCACGCGCCCGAACCTGCCGTCATACCCCGGCTCCTTGAAGACCTCTCCCGCGCGCATGCGGGTGAGAGCCAGGGCCAGGACATCGCCCGCCGCGGCCCGGACCTCCGCGAGGTCCGCATCCATGAGCAGGGGCAGCTCGCCTCCCAGCCGGGAAATGAGGCGGCGATGAGCGTCTTTCACCCGGTTGGAGGCGCTTCCGGTCTGCATGATCTCGCCCAGGATCTCGGCCAGAGGGATCAGCGAGTAAAAAGGCCGGGCGGTCGGCGGCTGAGAGCCGTCACGCCTGTCCGAGAGCTCCTCCACCCGGTTCAGCACCCCCACCGTTACCTTTCTGCCGCACACCGGGCAGACGCCGCCCAGGGCGGCCGTCTCTTCCGGGCTGAGCACTACGTTGCAGTCCCGGTGGCCGTCCAGGTGGTACTTGCCCTCTTCCGGGAAAAACTCCACGGTGCCGATGAGCCCCTCCCCCTCCTTGAGCGCCCGGAGCATGGCGAAGTAGTCGAGATCGGTCTCGAAGATCGTGGCCTCCCTGCCGAGCTTTTCTGCGGAGTGGGCGTCCGAGTTCGACACCAGGTGGTATCCGTCCAGGCTCCTGACCGACCGGTTCATGGGAGGGTCGGAGGAGAGGCCCGTCTCCACGGCGAAGATGTGAGGGGCCAGGTCGCCGTAGCACTCGGCGATGGTATCGAACCCGGACTTGGACCCCAGGGCCGAGAACCAGGGCGTCCAGATGTGTGCCGGGATCAGATATGCGTGCTCGCCCGCCTCGAGCACGATCTCGAGCAGGTCGCGCGAGGTGATGCCGAGGATGGGCCTGCCGTCGGAGAGGATGTTGCCCACCCGGGCGAGCGAAGCGCCGATCCTGCGGGCGCATGGAAGGTCCGGGGCCGCGATGAGATGGTGGACCTTGCGCACCTTGTCGCCCTGCTTGTAGATGGTGCTGATCTCGCCCGTGAGCATGAACCGCACCCCTTCATCCGCCTCTCTCAGCCGGAAGAGCCCGGGCTCTGCCTCCTCGAGCTCGTCCTCGATCTCGCCCAGCCATGCCGGGTGGGTGAAGTCGCCGGTGCCCAGGACCGTAATGCCCTTCTCCCGCGCCCCCCGCGCAAGCGAATGGAGGTTCAGGCTTTTGCTCGTGGCACGTGAGAACCGGGAGTGGATGTGGAGGTCGGCAAAAAATTTCATTGCCTTGGGATCCCGGAGAATGGCTTTTCCTTCATGGGAAAATATGATGTATTGTCCTTCACTGCTCGTTCTGCTATTACGACCGACATGAATGTGTTTTATCGATTCATAACATGTATCATCGTGGTGTCAACAATAGTAGCATGCTCGCCCGAGAATAACAAGAAGCAGATTCCGGCTGTTAAGGCTTCGGGCGGTGCCAGTCCCGTTTCGGGCGACGTTCTGGTTGAGTCGTCAATCGGCGACGCGTCGAATCTCATCCCCATGCTCGCATCGGACCAGACATCGCACGAGGTGGCGGGCTTTGTCTACAACGGCCTCGTGAAATACGACAAGGAATACAACATCGTGCCCGACCTGGCCGAGTCGTGGGACATCGAGGGCGAAGGCCGCCTGCTGCGCTTTCACCTGCGCAGAGACGTCTTGTGGCACGACGGCGAGAAGTTCGACGCGCACGACGTGATGTTCACCTACAAGACCATCATCGATCCCAATACGCCCACCGCCTATGCCGAGAAGTACAAGCTGGTGAAGGAGGCCAGGCTCATCGACGACTACACGATCGAGTTCACCTACGACAAGCCTCTGGCGCCGGCCCTGATCAGCTGGGGTGCGCTGCAGATGCTGCCCGAGCACCTGCTCGAGGGAAAGGACATCTCCACCTCCGCCCTCACGCGCAGGCCCGTGGGCACCGGACCCTTCAGATTCAAGACCTGGGAGACCGGCTCGAGGATCGTGCTGGAGCGCAACGAGCGCTACTTCGACGGCGCCCCGTATCTGCTGGGCATTCTCTACCGCATCATCCCGGACCAGAACACCCAGTTCATGGAGCTCAAGGCCGGCAACATCGACATCATGGGGCTCTCGCCGCTGCAGTATCTCAGGCAGACGGACACGCCGGACTTTCAGGGCCGATACACAAAATACAAATACCTGGCCGACGGCTACACCTTCCTGGGCTTCAACCTCACGCGGCCGCCGTTCGACGACGTGAGGGTGAGGCGGGCGATCGCGCACGTGATCGACAAGGAAGAGATCATCAAGGGCGTGCTCATGGGCCTGGGAGAGATCGCCACCGGGCCGTACAAACCCGGCACCCGGTGGTACAACCCGGATGTCCCGCGCTACCCCTTCAGCCCGCAGAAGGCGCTCGGCCTGCTGAAGGAGGCCGGCTACGAAGACGCGAACGGCGACGGTATCGTGGACAAGGACGGCAGGCCGTTTTCGTTCACCATCGTCACCAATCAGGGCAACCCCCTGCGGGAGAAGACCGCCCAGATCATCCAGGAGCGGCTCAAGACCGTGGGCATTCAGGCCAAGATCCGCGTGATCGAGTGGACGGTGTTTCTCAAGGAGTATGTGGACAAGGGCAACTTCGACGCCGTGATTCTGGGCTGGAACATCCTCCAGGACCCGGACATCCACAACGTGTGGCACTCGGACAACGCGAAGAAGGGCGGGCTCAACTTCGTGATGTACAGAAACGCCGAGGTGGACGGGCTCCTGGTGCAGGGCAGGCACACCTTCGACGAGCAGGAGCGCAAACAGTGCTACTTCCGCATCCAGGAGATCCTGGCCGAGGAGCAGCCCTATGTGTTTCTCTACGTGCCCTACAGCCTGCCCGTGGTGAGCTCGCGGATCCGGGGCATCGAGCCCGCACCCGCCGGCATCACCCACAACCTGGAAAAGTGGTATGTGCCGAAAGAGCTGCAGAGATATACGATAGTGCCATAAGGAAACCATGCTGAAATATCTGCTCAAGAGACTCGCTGTTCTCATACCGACCTTCATCGGGATCACCGTCGTGTGCTTCCTGGTGATCCACCTTGCGCCGGGCGAGCCCACGAGCATGCAGGCCGAGCTCAACCCGAACATCACGCCCGAGGCCATCGAGCAGCTCAAGCGCCACTACGGCCTGGACAAGCCCCTGCCCGTGCAGTACCTGGTGTGGATGAAGAACCTCGCCAGGCTGGACTTCGGCCGGTCGATCTCGTCGGACGCCAGGCCCGTGTGGGACAAGATAAAAGAGCGCCTGCCCGTGACCATCTCCATCAACGTGGCATCCATGGTGATCATCTTTCTCGTAGCCATCCCCCTGGGCGTGGTGTCCGCGGTGCGGCGCGGCTCGGTGCTGGACCGGTCGATCACGGTGTTCGTGTTCGTCGGCTTCTCGATCCCGGGGTTCTGGCTCGCGCTCATCTGCATGGACTTTCTCGGGGTGAGGCTGGGGTGGCTCCCCATCTCCGGTCTGCACTCCCAGGGGTATCAATACATGGGCTTTCTCGAGCGGACCTGGGACCTCGTGAGGCACCTGGCCCTGCCCGTGGTCATCTCGGCCTTCGGGGCGCTCGCGGGTCTGAGCCGCTACATGCGCTCGAGCATGCTCGAGATCATCCGGCAGGACTACATCTTGACGGCCCGGGCAAAGGGCCTGCCCGAGCGGACCGTGATCTACAAGCACGCCATGCGCAACGCCCTGCTGCCGGTGATCACGATCCTGGGGCTCTCCATCCCCGGGCTCATCGGCGGCAGCGTGATCTTCGAGAGCATCTTCTCCATACCCGGGCTGGGCAAGCTCTTTTATGACGGCATCATGATGCGCGACTACAACCTCATCATGGGAAGCCTCACCATCGGCGCGGTGCTCACGCTGCTGGGCAACCTCATCGCGGACATCGCCTACAGCGTAGCCGACCCCAGGATACGGACGGGCTGAGCATGGGATTCTGGTCGCGCTTCTTCAGAGACAGGCTGGCAGTGGCAGGGCTCGTGATCGTGCTCTCGTTTTTCGCGCTCTCGATCCTCACGCCCGTGATCGCGCCCTACGACCCGAGCGCCATCGACGTGGACAGCATCCTCATGCCGCCGTCCGCCCGGCACCTCTTCGGCACGGACGACCTGGGCAGAGACGTGTTCACCCGCATGCTCTACGGCGCGGGCATCTCGCTCAAGGTGGGATTCGTGGCCGTGGGCATCGCCACGATCATCGGCGTGCTGCTGGGGTCGATCGCGGGCTATTACGGCGGCGTGATCGACCTGATCATCATGCGCTTCGTGGACATCATGCTCTGCTTTCCGTCGTTCTTCCTGATCCTGGCCGTGATCGCATTCCTGGAGCCCAGCATCTTCAACATCATGGCTGTGATCGGGCTCACCTCGTGGATGGGCATCACGAGGCTCGTGCGCGCGGAGTTTCTGAGCCTGAAAGAGCGCGACTTCGTGCTCGCCGCCAAGACCATGGGCGCGAAGAGCCCGCGCATCATCTTCCTGCACATCCTGCCCAACGCCATGGCGCCCGTGCTGGTGGCCGCCACCTTAGGGATCGCGTCGGCCGTGCTGGTGGAGTCGGCGCTCTCGTTCCTGGGCATCGGGGTGCAGCCGCCCACGCCCAGCTGGGGCAACATCCTCACGCTCGGCCAGAGCACGCTCGGCGTTGCGTGGTGGCTCTCGCTCTTCCCGGGCATGGCCATCCTGATCACGGTGCTGGGCTACAACCTGCTGGGCGAAGGCATCCGCGACGCCATCGACCCGCGGCTCAGAAGCTGAGGGATAAGAAGGCGGCCCCCGAAACTGCGGCATTTCCTGTATGCAGTTCATAATATTCTGGATTTAAGCCCGTTTTTACGCTATCATCACCTCTATTGGAATGCACGTGCAGCATGATTTCCGCACCATACCTCTGATGAAAAGTCATGAAGCTAAAGAGGAGGCAGGATTATTCCCCGGCTGTTTCACCCGCCATGGACGGAGTCTGCCGTATGCCTGCGGCATGATGTCCGAGGCCGCCTATCGACCTTTTTCAGATGTCCAGAGGACTTTTCACCGCTAGGGGCCCTTTATTCATCACGTGTGTGTAGACCATGGTCGTACTGATGTCCTTATGCCCGAGCAGCTCCTGCACGGTGCGGATATCGTATCCGTTTTCGAGCAGGCGGGTGGCGAAGCTATGCCGGAAGGTGTGGCAGCCGACATGCTTGTGGATGCCGGCTACAGCGACCGCTTTCTTTACAGCCCTTTGCAGGGTGGTTGGACTGACATGGTGCCGCATGGTTTTTCCAGTTATCGGGTCCCGTGAGACATCGCCTGAAGGGAATACGTACTGCCAGCCGAGCTTTTTCGAAGAGCCCGGATATTTCCTTTCCAGGGCGAACGGGATGTCAACCTCTCCGCACCCCCTTCCGAGATCGTATTCATGCATGGACCGGACAAGGTCTATCTGCTCTCTCATCAAAGGTTTGATCGTTTCCGGCAGCATGACGACCCGGTCTTTTTTCCCCTTGCCGTCGAATATGGTTATGCAGTTCGTCTCGAAGTCGATGTCCTTGACCCGCAGGCGAAGGCACTCCATGAGCCTGAGCCCACAGCCATAGAGCAACTTTGTCATGGTCTGATGCACCCCCGTGAGAGAGTTGATCACCTTCATGGCTTCCTTATGGCTCAGAACGACGGGTATACGGGTCTGCTTCTTTGCGCGCACAGCATTGGGGTCTTGCATAAGGTCGATCTCGAGCACATCGCGGTAGAGAAACAGGATGGCATTGAATGCCTGATTCTGAGTCGATGAAGCGACCTTGCTGTCAACGGCCAGATGGGTAAGGAACGATTCGATCTCATGCTTGCCCATGTCTCTCGGGTGCCGCATGTGGTGATAGCCGATGAATCTCTTTATCCAGGACAGATACGACCGCTCGGTTTTGAGAGAATAGTGTTTCCTGCGCAGAACATTGACGATGACCGCAAAAAGCTTCTGATCTCCGGCGCTCCTGTTCATCATCGAACCTCCTCATGAAATCGGAATATCAAATATTCAAACACTGAAAAAATAACACGTTATAATTTTAATGAAGAAATGATATAAAAACAACCGGGAAGAAATGAGCGGTGGCAAGCCATATTCAATTTTCCATATATTGCAGGAAAAGTTGCTATATAGCAATTTTTGCTGCAATTATGCAGTAGAGAAACTTGTTGGGCTCTAAGTGAGATGAAAGAAATACATATTCCATTAGATAATATTTTTTCCTTGACCATGGACCTTCATAATCTGCCTAGGGAAAATGCTATCGAGGTCAATGGCAAATTAATAATTCCATTTGGTACAGTTGATTTTGGAAAGGAAGGGAAAATCCTTGAAACAGCTAGACTGAATGGCGGTAAAATATTGTACGCAGCAACTTCTCTTGAGAAGAAACTTGAAGAAGTGATCCTTCTCTATTTCTTTGGCATTCTGAAAGAACCCAATCCTAAAAGGGATTTCTTCGCCAATGAAGTTCTCAAAGCTTCTGATCTAACATTCTCGTATAAAAAAGAACTGGTTCATAAGATTCTAAATGAATCAAAAATTATTAATGGGAAAGGTAAGGATTCTCTCCAGAAGGGTTTAAAGGAAATAATGAAATGGAGGAATGCCTTTGCTCATGGAACATTACAGCATGATAATATCTCGGGCTGTTTTATCCGCTATTACTCTTCAGGGAATAAAGTATTAAAATTGAGTGATGATTTTTGGGAGTCAGTTGAAAGTACATTTAAAGAATGCCATGAGATATTGGGATCAGCAATTAAAAAGCTTAGTGAAGGTTAAGCCCAACCAGGTCATGCAGGCCGACGCGGCGGGGCCGCGCGGCTGATGCCCGCCGTTGGGCGTCTTAAGACGAAACAATAGGAGGCAACTAAGTGGCTTTATATGAACATCTCGGTTTCGAGTCCCATCCTTTTCTTAAGACAAATGCAGCCGAAGAAGAGTCTCTACAATCTTATTTTGTACCACCACCATATTTTGATGCAATTATCGGCGACCCTTAATCACCCAATTCCTCAGTGGTATTAGCTCCACGTGGAGCAGGAAAGACGGCACAACGACGTATGGTCGAGTTCGCATCTTCCAAATCCGGTTATTTGGCCGTTACTTATGATCGTTTTGAATTCAGTGCTGGTCAAAAAATAAGCGATATATCTCTTCAGTATCACTTAAGGAACATAATTACACGTATTTTGATCTCATTCCTTTCATACTTGAGCGAATGGCCAGATGTTGTGAAAAACATGAGCAAAGCGGAAAAAAAACAGTTGGCCATTTTTGTAAATGCTTACTTAGGGGGGATGACAGGAGATGGCATTCAGGAACTTCTGAATGAGCTAAAGAGCTTACCAGATAGGTTTAAAGAGTTTTGGCATAAAAACGTTGGATTCATGGAATATGTCATAAATTTTCTCTTGAGGACTTACGATCTCGAAAAGATCGATTTGCCTGACGCAAAACAGGAAGAGAAACGACTAGGGGAAACTTATAAATTCCAGCTTGAGTCGTTACTAACGCTAGTTAAGAAAATTGGCTTTAAGTCCATTTATATTCTGGTAGATCGACCAGACGAAACAGAAAAGACTGGTAACGACCCTAGTAGCACCTATAAGCTGATTCAGCCCTTAATGCGAGACTTAGAACTCCTCGGACTCCCTGGTTATGGATTCAAGTTTTTTCTCTGGGACCAAATTGAACCATTCTTTAGGACCGATGCACGTCCAGACCGAGTGCCACAATACGAATTAAAATGGAATAGAAAAAGCCTAAAGGAAGTTCTCTCTAAGCGTCTGTTATCATTTAGTAAGGGAAAAATCAGTACTTTCGATGAGATAACGGAGGAACCTTGTGGCATTGATGACCATCTTTGTTTAATGGCAAATGGGTCGCCAAGAAATCTTATCCGCCTATGTGAGCGCATTCTAGCGATTCAGGGTGATCGCGATTCGGGTGCCCAAAAAGTTTCGATGGCAGCTATTGACCAAGCAACAGTGGCTCACAGCGAACAATTATGCATAGAAAACTATGGAGAAACTACCATTAAAGAGCTTCAGAGAGTAGGTAGGGAGCTTTTTACAACTAATTTCGTAGCCAATGATATATTGAAAATTTCTGCCAACGGAGCTCGTAACAAGATTACTGGTTGGGCAAATCTCGGAGTCGTTGCTCAGTTGGGGACTGTGATTGTACCACCTGCCACTCGGCCAACTCATTTATGTGGCGTCATAGACCCATGTGCAGTCCGATTAATACATCGAGCAGTTCCATTTGGGAAATTTCTTAAGGATCGATGGCTGACATGCGAGCACTGCACTACAGATAATCTAATGAACATTGATCTATATCCCGAAGGAGAAGATCCAATATGCCGGCAATGCGGGAGAAAATTACTATAAAAGAGGGAATCTGGGGTCAGGTCTTGTTCTTAGTGTCTCTATCGGGGATGGTTGAAACCCCTCGCCTTTAGGCGAAGAGAAGAGTCTGCGATGTCCCCCTACAGGGGACGAGCAACGAGGAACACATTTACCCCGATTTCGTATTATCAGTGGCTGCATGAGTCGAATTTATTCGACGCAGCCACCGAACCCCTCGACTTCAAGTCGAGGGTGATTTCAGTTTTTTGTTAAAAATCAACCCACAGGTAAAAAAATCAAAACCTGACCACAATGATGGTACCTGGCAGGCAACGCCCAACAAGGGCATGCAGGCCGACGCGCTGACGCGCGCGGCTGATGCCAGGCGTTAGGAGGTTTTATGCGCATGCGCCGTATTATATTAGTCCTTCTGTTTATGGTTTGTTCAACGTTCTCGGTGGCGTTTACGCAGGATATAAACCTCCTGCCAAAGTATGGCCTATTCCCAAAGAGTGAAGCCCAAAAGAAAGCGGATGCACAATTTCTCGCAACGATCGATGATCATTACAAGGGGAACAGAAAGAAGGCCGCTGATGACGTATCAGTCCGTGGCTGGCAACTTCTACGCCAGGGTGATATCTCCAATGCAATGAGGCGCTTTAACCAAGCATGGCTTATTGATAGTTCCAATGGCACCGCCCTATGGGGGATGGCTGTAATCCAAGCTGGATCTGGTAAACTCGAAAATGCCTTGATGCTTTTTTCTGAAGCAGAAGCACTTGTTGGCGACGACATAGATTTTTCGGCTGACTATGCCAAGGCTCTCGGCATTGCTGGTGTTCAAACAAGGAACAATGCACTATTGGACGACGCTTTTACCCGGTTCGAACGTATTCACGAAAGAGCCCCTCAGCACACACTGAACTTGCAGAACTGAGCAATTACGCTTTTCTAAGTTGGTAAGTATGCTGAAGCATGGGAAAAAGTTAAGCTAGCTGAATCAACGCCGCGTCGCGCCGTGCTCGATCCCCAATTCCTCGCTGCCCTTCAGAGCAAAATGCCTCGTCCATGACGCAAGTTGCTTCTAACCCGCCACTCCACCGGACGGTTTTCATCCGCCTGTGATCCGCACGTTCGCTTCCTCCAGTATTATTGATAAATCGACATCATGACGTTATAATGTTATAGCGCTAACAGGAGGTGACGTTATGGCGATGCATGCAAAAAGGTCCACTGTATATCTTGACCCGGATCTCCA
>Ga0302240_1000393_pt1 | contig 46320 bp, 42 predicted proteins | sample AAG_UR_His_MG_FD_193538 | JGI IMG/M metagenome (GOLD analysis project Ga0302240, IMG submission 193538) | Enriched activated sludge microbial communities from anaerobic digester in WTTP, New Holstein, Wisconsin, United States - AAG_UR_His | ecosystem: Engineered > Bioreactor > Anaerobic >... | reverse complement strand
CATCTCTTGCATAAAATATATCAGGCAGTATTATAAAATCAGCATCTATAAACGATTCTGCAAAATCCTGTAGCATCATTCTAGTTCTGCTGTGCTGATGGGGCTGGAATATAGCCCATATCTTTTTATCAGGATATCTCTCTCTTGCTGCCCTTAATAATGATTTTACCTCTGTAGGATGATGGGCATAATCATCAATTATTATTACTCCATTCTTTTCGCCACGTAAATGAAATCTTCTTGCAACACCGGTAAATTCTCCTAAAGTTTCCCTGATTAAATCCATATCAACTCCAGCCCACTGAGTAACAGCTATAGCAGCAAGAGCATTACTTATATTATACACTCCCGGTATTAGCAATCTAAATCTTCCATAATCTCTGTCATTATGTAAAACTTTAAATTGAGATATACCTTTATCAAAGGTTATATCTTTTGCCATCCAGTTTGCCTTATTAATCGCACTGTAACTTATACCTCTGTCTTTAAATTCTTCAAGTAGCTTACCTGTATAAAAATTATCAGCACAGGCTACAATAATACCTCTTTCAGTTGTAAGAGAAGCAAATTCCCTGAAAGCATGGACTATTTCATCAATGTCTTTATAATAATCAAGATGATCTTCTTCAATATTTGTCATTACTACCGATTCAGGGGCAAGGTTTAAAAAAGATCTGTCATATTCACAGGCTTCAGCTACAAAAAACTCTCCCTCACCGGGTGCAGAATTTCCCCCCAGTTGAGGTATATCTCCACCACATACAAAAGTAGGTTTAAGTCCGGCTCCTGTCAATATATAAGAAATCATAGCTGTCGTTGTCGTTTTTCCATGACAACCGCCTATAGCTATACCTCTTTTTTCTTTCATTAATTCTCCAAGCATCTGGGAATATTTCATTATCTTTATACCAAGTTTTTTTGTCTCTAATATCTCTTCATTATTATCTTTAATAGCGGCAGAACGTATAACTGTAGAAATTAAGGTGTCAATATTTGAAACGTTATGTCCTTTATAAAAAGTAACTCCCATTCCTATCAAACGTTCAATTTGCTCATTTATTTTAAGGTCTGAGCCGGAAACTTCATAGCCCCGTGCTAAAAGACACCTGGCAATGGCACTCATACCTATACCACCAATGCCAACCATATGTATTTTGTTTATCATCAATTTTGCCTCTTCTCTGTATTAATAAAAACAATAGCTAAAATCTATCTTAACATAAAAATGCGGAATAATAAAGGGTCTGTAGAGATATTATTATAGTTAGTTTCATAACAATCCATAATTTATTCATCGTGAAACGTGAAAAGTAAAACGATTATTATTTCTTCTTTTCACTTTTCACTTATTTATTTATGGCAAGTTATGAAATACACTATAGTCTGAATCCTGAATACTGACTTCTAAATTCATTGAATCTTCATAAAAATTTGCTTAACTCCTGTTGCAATATATTAAATATATATTATAATAAAAAAGGGAATTAAAAAAGGAATTAAATCTCAATAATATTGTAATTACAATTAATCACTTTACCTGCCATCTTGAAAGGATATATTACACTATGAATAAATCATTCGTTATACATCCGTTTTTATTTTCCCTTTTTCCTGTTTTAGCTCTTTTTTCATATAATATCTATCAGACAGAATTTTCTGAAGTTTTACCTCCCCTGGTTGTTATATTAATTACTACTATTATGATAAACCTATTATTAATTTTTATTTTTAAAGACAGTCAAAAAATAGGAATCTGTATTTCTATATTTCTAATCTTATTTTTGTCTTATGGTTATTTTTGTGAAATTATAAGTGTTCACATTATAATAGGAAAGCTTATAATTATAGCTCCAGTATATATTTTTGTTATCTGTATATTATTTCTGTTTATAGTTAGCTATTTTATTATAAAAACTCAAAAAAACTTAAATAATATTACAAAAATACTGAATATTATCTCTTTTATCTTAGTATTAATGCAAATGTTATATATAGGTTTATATGAATTAACAGAACTTTTTTCTTATAATAATAATTCAGAAGAAATAATAGAATATAAAAATATAAAAAATACAAAAGACCTTCATGATATTTACTATATAATACTAGACGGTTATGCCAGAGCAGATAATCTGAAAGAATTTTATAATTTTGATAACCATAATTTTATAGATTATTTATTAAAAAAAGGATTCTATGTGGCCTCTAAAAGTAACAGTAATTATATTTCAACATTTATGTCTTTACCCTCTTCATTAAATATGGAATATATTAACTATCTAAGTGATGTGGCAGGTGAACATTCAAAAGAAAGAATCTTACCTCATAACATGATTAAAAAAAATAAAATAGTAAAAATTCTGAAATCGAAAGGTTATAAATTTATCCATTTTAACTCTGGTTATGGACCTACAAGTAGTAATGAATATGCAGATTTACAATTACAGAGCGGATATAATAATGAATTTTCAACTGTACTGATTCGATCAACAATGTTAAGATTAGGAGAAAAATATCTTGTCCAAAATAGATTTAGAAAAACAATACTCTATACCTTTTCTGAACTTTCAGAATTACATAAAATAAAGGGAGCTAAATTTATTTTTGCTCATATTATTGCCCCTCATCCTCCTTATGTTTTTGGCCGAAACGGTGAATCTACATCAGGAAAAACTTTAAGAATGCACGGAGAGGCATGGAAAGAAAAGGAAGAATATATAAATCAACTAATATTTGTTAACAAGAAAGTTGAAGTACTTGTCGATAAAATATTATCTAAGTCAGATATACCACCAATTATTATATTGCAGGCAGACCATGGTACAGCATCAACTTTTCCTATAGATACTAATGAGGAGATAAATTTTCCTGTAAATCCAAAAGATGAATTGCTCAGGGAAAGATTTGGAATCCTTAATGCCTATTATCTACCGGGGAAAAAAGAGGATTGTCTCTACGATTCTATTTCGCCTGTTAATACTTTTCGGCTTATCTTTAATCTATATTTTAATATGAATTATAAATTAGTGGAAGACAGATGTTTTTATTCAAGTTATGTATTGCCTTTTAAATTTATCGATGTAACAGATAAGTTAAAGTAAGGAATAAAATCAAAGATAAAAATCCGTAATAAAGGATGGATAACTGAGAACTTATAACTCCTCCTTTTGTTTTATGAAGCACTTTTTCACTATTTGAAAAAGTATAGTTAATATTTACAGTTTAAAAATTATAGCTTATAATAACCTGATTACAAAAAAATTTAAAAAGCTTAATAAGCATAATTTCAATTTAAATGAAAACATTACAATTTTTCTATGATATTTTAAAAAAATTTACGTACTTAATTATTATTAATATATTACTATTGGCCATAGTAGGTATTATAGAGACTACATCAGTTTTTACCCTTGTTCCAGTGATTGATCTTTTTCTCAAATCGGATACAAGTAGCAATAGTTTATTTACCAGAAAAATTATAGAATTATCGACATCCCTGAACATTCATGTAACAGCATGGAAATTAGGTATTCTATTTATTACTTTCAACTTATTGAGTGTTACCTTCCGTATATTAGCCTATTATTTACTTTTACATTCTAAATTCATTATAATAAAAGATCTCTACTGTAAAACCTTCGAAGAACTTCTGCACAGTAAATGGTACTTCTTCAGCAGTAATAAACAGGGAGTTTTTCTAAATACATTTATTCGTGAAATGTACACCATAAGCGATGGACTAACAGCCATGTTAAACTTTTTTGCCGAGCTTTTACTCTGTTTATTATATTGCATCTTATCACTTTATATTTCCTGGAAAGTTGTATCTATAAGTATTGCATCTGCCCTGATACTGGCATGTCCTTTTTTATGGTTATCCAAACTCTGTTATCAAATGGGGAAAATGACTATATCTTCATCAAATCAATTAAGTTCAATTGTTAATGAAACCTTTAGTCTGAGCAAAGTTATTCTGGGTTTTGCCAATCAAAAAAAAATTCTGGATAGACTGGGGTATGCCTTTGATATCTACTTTCTGGTATTTATCAAATTTATGGGAATTAGATTTGCCATACCACTTATCTATTCTTCTCTTGGTATAGCAGTATTTATTATAACCATCTTTACAGGGCGAAAATTCGGGGTTCCTTTATCGGAAATAACAGCACTGATTTATATACTGTATAAGGTAGTTATTTCTATAAGTAGAATTACAACCGGTAAAAGTCAACTGGACAATTTTTTCCCCAGTTATGAACAACTGCAAGATTTAAGGTATAATGCTGATAAACTGAAGCAAAAAACAGGTTCAAAAATATTTACAGGTATTAAAGAAAAAATAGATATTGAAAATCTTTGCTATTCTTATCCCACGAATGAACCAACCTTAACAGATATTAATATTACTATTCCCTGTGGAAAAATGATTGCTATTGTAGGTGAGTCCGGTTCAGGGAAATCGACACTTATTGATTTACTCATGGGGTTTGATGAACCTTCAACAGGTTATATTAAAATAGATGATACTACTCTTCAGGAATTTGATATCACATCATACAGGAAAAGGATTGGATATGTCCCCCAGGACAGTATGTTATTTAATATGACTATAAGAGAAAATTTACTCTGGGCCAATGAATACGCCACAGAAGATGAAATCAAACAGGCATGTAAACAGGCCAATGCCGAAGAATTTATAAGAGAATTTCTTGAAGGTTATAATACATTAGTGGGAGATCGGGGAGTTCGATTATCAGGGGGACAGATTCAAAGGATATCCCTTGCAAGAGCCATATTAAAAAAACCTGACATCCTGATTTTAGATGAAGCTACCAGTGCTTTAGATAGTGCATCTGAAAAACTTATACAGGAAGCCATTGAAGATATAGCTCGGAAAACCACTGTTATTATAATAGCCCATCGTCTTTCATCAATTGTAAATGCAGACTACATATATGTCCTTAAAAAAGGACAAATAGTTGAAAAAGGAACTTACAGGGACCTTACTCAAAAGAAAGGCGAATTTGATCGTATGGTCCAATTACAATCACTATAAAGGAAGATTTATATGAAAGTAGCTTTAGTTACCGGTGCAGGAGGTTTTATCGGTTCTCATTTATGTGAGAAATTAATTGAAGATAAATACAGGGTAAAAGCATTTATCAGATATAATTCCCGAAATTCCTGGGGATGGCTGGAACATACGACTTATAAAAAAGATATAGAAATAATCGCTGGAGATATAAGAAATTATGATAGTGTAAAAAATGCTATAAAAAATGTGGATACAGTGTTCCATCTGGCTGCATTAATAGGTATTCCCTATTCTTATCAATCACCTGATTCCTATATAGATACAAATATAAAAGGAACCATGAATATTTTGCAGGCTGCCAGAGAGGAGGGAGTAAAAAAGATTATTCATACTTCTACAAGTGAGATTTATGGCACAGCCCAGTTTGTACCTATTACTGAAAATCACCCTGTACATCCTCAGTCACCATATGCTGCAACAAAAGCGGGGGCAGATTTTCTGGCTCTATCTTTTTATCGTTCCTTTAATTTACCTGTAGCTGTCATCAGACCGTTTAACACATATGGGCCAAGGCAATCTGCCAGAGCAGTTATACCAACGATAATAACTCAAATACTGGATGGAAGAAAAAAAATAAAGCTCGGTTCTCTTCATCCTACAAGAGACTTGACCTATGTAAAAGATACAGTCAGAGGTTTTATAGAGATAGGCGAGTCAGAAAAAACAACAGGAGAAATAATAAATATTGCTTCAAATTCTGAAATATCCATTCTGGAACTGGTCAATCTGATTGCTGGCATTATGGAGGTTAAAATAGAAATAGAAAGAGAAAAAGAAAGAGAAAGACCAGAAAATAGTGAAGTGGCAAGGCTTTTTGCAGACACGCAAAAAGCCAGACAATTATTGAAATGGATACCGCAATATTCATTAAAAGACGGTTTAAAAGAAACCATAGAATGGTTTAAAGACCATAAAAATTTATATAAGGTTGATATGTATAATGTGTAATAAAGATTTATTCATACCACTTTCTGTACCGGTAATGACCGGCAATGAATGGAAATATATTAAGGAATGCCTTGATTCCTCATGGGTTTCATCTGCAGGGCCCTATGTGAACAAATTTGAAGAAGCTGTATGTAAGTATACTGGAGCAAAACATGCCATTGCATGTATGAATGGTACTGCCGGTTTGCAGATTGCTTTAATACTGGCCGGCGTAAAAGACAATGATGAAGTCATTGTACCCACTTTGACTTTCATAGCTCCTGTTAATGCAGTAAAATATCTTAATGCAGAACCAGTTTTTATGGATTGTGATGATTACATGAATATTGACCCGGAAAAAATAGAAGCATTTTGTAAATATAAAAGTGAAATTACCGATAAAGGCTTAAGAAATAAAAAAAGCGGGAGAATTATAAAAGCTATTATACCTGTTCATATTTTTGGTAATCCCTGTAATATGGTTCATATCATAGAAATTGCAAAAAAATATAACCTGAAAGTTATTGAAGATGCTACTGAGAGTATGGGTTCTTATTATACAGAAGGAGTTTATAAGAATAAATTTACCGGAACAATAGGAAATCTTGGCGTATATTCCTTTAATGGAAATAAAATTATAACTACCGGCGGTGGAGGAATGATAATTACAGATAATGAAGAACTTGCCCGAAAAGCAAAATATCTTACTACTCAGGCAAAAGACGATGCCGTGAATTTTATACATAATGAAATCGGTTATAATTTCAGGTTAACCAATATTCAGGCAGCAATGGGTGTCGCCCAGTTAGAACAGCTAAATAATTTCATTCGGATTAAGAAAAAAAACTATGAACTATATAAAGAGAAATTTAAAAATATTAAAGAATTAGAAATCATGGAGATACCTGAAGGTACAAGCCCGAATTACTGGTTCTACTCTTTAATTATAAACAGAGAGAAAAACGTCAGAGATGAATTAATAGAAAAGCTTGATGACAGAGGTATTCAAACGAGGCCTTTATGGTATTTAAACCATATGCAAAAACCATATATTAATAACCAGAGTTATAAAATTGAAAAGGCTCTATGGTTCTGGGAAAGAGTATTAAACATACCAAGTAGTTCTAATTTAACAGAAGAAGACATAAAAAAAGTTACAGAAACAATTAAGGATTGTTATGAAAAAAATTATATTAATAGGTGGCGGAGGGCACTGTAAGGTTGTCATAAACACCATACGTTTAGTTAATCAATATGAAATAACAGGTATAATAGAGGTAAAAGAAAAAATAGGTAACACGATTGCAGGAATCCCTGTTATTGGCAGCGATTCAGATCTGATAAAATATATTAATAAAGGTATAAAATTATGTTTTATTACTGTTGGAAGTACTGGCAGCCCATCTTTAAGAATAAAATTATATAATAATGCTAAAAAAACAGGAATGATATTTCCCAATATCATTCATCCACGATCTATTATATCTGACTCCGTAGATATGGGAGAAGGGAATTTTATAGGGCCAGGGGTCATAATAAATCCTGATGCAAAAGTCGGCAACGGATGTATTATTAATACGGGAGCCATAATTGAACATGACTGCAAAATTAATGATTTTGTACACATTGCTCCAGGAGTAACCCTGAGCGGGGGAGTGGAAATTGGCAAAAACTCTCATATAGGTACCGGTACTTCTATTATACAGTATTTAAAAATAGGCGAAAATACAATTATAGGCGCAGGAAGTACAGTGGTAAAAAATATTGGCGACAATATGATTGCTTACGGAAATCCATGTAAAAAAATAAGGGAAAAAGATGAATAAAGTTTTTATAATAGCCGAGGCAGGTGTCAATCACAATGGTGATGTGGAACTGGCAAAGAAAATGATAGATATTGCAGCAGATGCAGGAGCAGATGCAGTAAAATTTCAAACCTTTAAAGCAGAATTACTCTCTTCAAAATATGCCCCTAAAGCTGAATATCAAAAAAAACTTATAGAAAAACAGGAAACTCAATTAAACATGTTAAAAAAACTGGAACTGGACATAAAAAAACATATAGAATTAATAGAATATTGCCAGAAAAAACATATTCTGTTTTTATCATCACCTTTTGATTTAAAGAGTATAGATTTATTAAATGACCTGGGGCTGGATATATTCAAAATACCCTCAGGAGAAATAATAAATCTACCTTACTTAAGAAAAATAGGAAAATTAAATAAAAGAATAATAATTTCCACAGGAATGTCCGATTTAGGAGAAATTGAAGATGCACTGGATGTTTTACTTATATCAGGAACAAAAAAAGAAAATATTACGGTACTCCACTGTAATACAGAATATCCCACATCAATGGAAGATGTTAATCTAAAAGCTATGGTAACCATAAAGAAAGCTTTAAAAGTAAATATAGGTTATTCTGACCATACGTCAGGTATAGAAATTCCAATAGCAGCAGTTGCTCTCGGAGCAACTGTTATAGAAAAACATTTTACTCTGGATAGAAACCTTGAAGGTCCTGACCATAAAGCTAGTATGGAACCATCTGAATTAAAGGAAATGGTACGAGCCATAAGAAATATAGAAATTGCCATGGGTGATGGTATAAAGAAACCTTCAAAATCTGAAATAAAAAATATGAATATAGCAAGAAAAAGTATTATAGCAGCAAGAGATATAAAAAAAGGAGAAATCTTTACAGAAGAAAACATAACTGTAAAAAGACCCGGGTATGGTATAAGTCCTATGAGATGGGATGAAATAATAGGAAAGATTGCTGGAAAGCATTTTACCATAGATGAATTGATAGAAGTATAATTTAAGGAGGATAAAAATTGCGTATTTTACTGATTGTATATGATAATGATTCTTATATACACTGGTTTCCTCAGGGACTGGCATATATTGCTGCTGTACTTTTAAAAGAAGGATATGAAGTGGTAATATATAATCAGGATAAATTTCATTATCCCGATGAAGATCTGACAGAATATCTAAATAAAAATAAATTTGATGTTATCGGTGTAAGTATAATAGCAGGATATTATCAATATAGAAAATTACTTAAAATTTCTGATGCAATAAATAGATCTAAAGACAGGCCATTTTATATAATCGGAGGACATGGACCTGCTCCTGAGCCAGAATTTTTCCTAAAAAAAACACTGGCCGATGTAATTGTTATAGGGGAAGGAGAAATAACAGTCATAGAATTACTGAAATCTATAGAAAATAAAAGCTCACTATCTACCATAAAAGGAATAGCATTCCGCGAAGGTGATAAAGTATTTATTAATGAAAAACGCCCTTTAATAAAAGACATTGATGCTATCCCCTTTCCGGCTTACGAGCTATTCCCTATAGATTATTACAGACTTTTAAGAATGCCCCATGTCAGTAATAACGATTTTGTATTGCCTATCTTATCAGGCAGAGGTTGTCCTTTCAAATGTACTTTCTGTTATCGCATTGATGAAGGTTTAAGAACGAGAAGTAATGAAAATGTAATTGAAGAAATCAAGCTTTTAAAAGCAACATACGGAATTACCTATATTGCTTTCGGAGATGAACTTTTAATGTCCTCAGAAGAAAGAATAGTAAGTATCTGTAATGACTTTATTAAAAATAAATTAAATATCAAATGGGATTGTAACGGAAGATTAAATTACGCAAGAAGAGATGTCTTAAATTTAATGAAACAGGCAGGATGTGTATTTATTAATTACGGTATTGAATCTCTGGATGACAGGGTACTAAAAAATATGAAAAAAGGGTTAACTACGAAACAAATTATCAGAGGAATTGAAGCTACATTAAATGCAGGTATAAGCCCGGGATTTAATATTATATTCGGAAATATTGGTGATAATAAAGATACATTAAATAAGGGAGTAGAGTTTCTACTGAAATATGATGATGGTGCCCAGATGCGAACTATTCGACCTGTAACACCTTATCCAGGTTCAGAGCTTTACTATTATGGTATTAAAAAAGGACTTCTTAAAGATTGCGAGGATTTTTATGAAAATAAACACACAAATTCTGATTTACTGTCTGTTAACTTTACAGAAATGTCAGAAGAACAATTTCATTCCTGTCTGTTAGAAGCAAATAATAGATTGATTACAAATTATTTCCAGAAAAAGTTATCTATAACACTTAAACAGGCTGAAAAACTTTATCTGGAAAAAGATACAAGTTTTCGTGGTTTTCGACAACTTTAAAACTAAAAAATATGAAAAAGAAGATATGCATAATTACGGGAACAAGAGCTGAATACGGTTTATTTTTTCCTCTATTGTCCGAACTTAAAAAAGACACTTTTGTGGAATTACAGTTAATTGTTACAGGTATGCATCTGTCGCCGGAATTCGGACTAACTTATAAAGAAATAGAAAAAGACGGATTTATAATAAATGAAAAAGTAGAAATGTTATTATCAAGTGATACGGAAGTCGGTATTTCAAAATCAATAGGACTCGGCATAATAGGTTTTACAGATGCATTACAGAGATTGAGCCCAGATTTAGTTATACTTTTAGGGGATAGGGTTGAAACTTTTGCTGCCTCTATAGCTACTTTTATTGCCAGGATACCGATTGCTCACCTGTATGGGGGAGAACTTACAGAAGGGGCTATTGATGATGCATTAAGACACAGTATTACAAAAATGTCATATTTACATTTTACTTCTGCAGAAGAATACAGGAAGAGAATTATTCAACTGGGAGAATCACCTGATAGAGTCTTTACTGTAGGGGCTCTGGGGATAGATAATATAAAAAATTTAAAATTACTATCAAAAAAATTTTTAGAAAAAGAATTAAACTTTTCTTTTAATAAATATAATCTACTTGTTACCTTCCACCCTGTTACACTTGAACAGAATACATCAGGAAACCAGTTTCAGAACTTATTGGATATAATAGATGAATTAAAGGAGACAAATATAGTCTTCACAAAAGCAAACGCTGATCCAGATGGAAGAATAATTAATAAAATGATCGACGAATATATATCTAAGAATGCGGATAAATCTACATGCTTTACTTCTATGGGACAGATGCACTATCTATCCACTATGAAATATGTAGATGCAGTAATTGGAAACTCCTCAAGCGGCCTTATTGAAGCGCCGAGTTTTAACATTGGTACTATAAATATAGGAGACAGACAGAAAGGAAGAATAAAAGCCAGGAGCGTAATTGACTGTGATGCCACAAAAGAATCAATAAAAAATGCCTTAAACAAACTTTATTCAGAGGATTTTAAAGAAAAATTAAAAAAAATAGTAAATCCTCATGGTAATGGTACAGCAGCAAAGAAGATTTTAAAAATCATAAAAACCTTTACTATAACTGATTTAAAAAAAATCTTTTATGATATAACATTTTAATGAAAGGTTATTTCTTATGCTAAAAAAAGATATACTGGTTAAGGAAGATATTACTATAAAAGAATCTTTAAAAAAATTGGATAAGACGGCAGAAAAAGTCCTTTTAATAGTAGATAAAGAAAATCATCTCATAGGTGCTCTCTCTGATGGGGATATAAGGAGATATATACTGAAAGCCGGAAATCTGGAAAATGACATTAAAAAGATTTATAATAAAAATCCGATTTTTATTGAAGAATCAAATTTTTCTGTCGAATTTGCAAAGAAAATATTTATTCAGAAAAAATTACAAATTTTACCAATAGTAAATCATAATAAAGAGATAATAGATTTTATAGTATGGAATGATTTATTTGCTGAAAATGCTTATGAAAGCTTCAACATTAAACCAATTAATATACCTGTTGTCATAATGGCCGGTGGGAAAGGCACAAGACTTGAACCATTTACCAGTGTACTCCCCAAACCTCTTATTCCCATAGGTGATAAGACTATAATTGAAATTATTATTGACGAATTCAAGAAATATGGTGTTTTAAACTATTATTTATCCCTTAATTATAAAGGAAAAATGATAGAAGCCTATTTCAATGATATCGAAAAAGATTATATAATAAAATATATCTGGGAAAAAAAATTTCTTGGTACTGCAGGCAGTTTGAAACTTATTGATAATGATATTTCTGAAACATTTATTATGACTAACTGTGATATCATAGTAAAAGTAAATTATCAGAAGGTAGTGGATTTTCACAAAGAGAATAAATCTTATTTAACCATACTCTCTTCGATTCAATATCATAAAATACCCTATGGAGTTATTATGCATAAAAACGGCGGGGAGGTTACAGAAATTATAGAAAAACCTGAATATACCTTTAATATTAATACAGGTATATATGTATTTAACAAAGGCTGCATAAAATTTATACCAGAAAACAGTTATTTTGATATGCCAGATTTAATAAAATTACTGATAAAAAATAACAAAAAAATTTTAATCTATCCGGTTAACCAGAAAGACTATATCGATATTGGAGAATGGGAAGCATATAAAAAATCTATAGAACAATTATCTATTTTGAAAAGAATTTAATATAAAAGGTGACTTATGAAAGAAATTTTACTATCAGGTTACGGTTCAATAGGAAAAAGACATGCAAAGAATTTACTCGCTATAGGATTTTTCCCTTATGTATTAACTAATTATTCCGATGATAATAAAAATATAAAATTTATAAAAAGAATCGAGGAATGCAGTGATATTGATTATGGTATAATTGCGACACCAACAGCTTTCCATATGTCAGATTTTGTAAAACTTAAAGAAAGAGGCTGTAAAAATGTGTTAATTGAAAAACCGGTTGAAAATAAACTGGGTAAAGCTCTGGAAATAAAAAAGATAGCTGAGATATCCAGAATTAATGTATATGTTGGTTATAACATGAGGTTTTTAAGAGTTTTTGAAGCAATTAAAGATACTATTGATAAATATTTTGATAAAATAAGGATAGTAAAAATTACTGCCGGCCAATATCTACCTGAATGGAGGCCTTATAAAGATTATAGAAAGTCTTATAGCGCTATCAGGGAACAGGGAGGAGGCGTTGACCTGGATCTGTCCCATGAAACTGACTATATGAACTGGTTATACGGATTACCGGTCAATATTGATTACACATACAGAGCTAATCTTAGTAGTTTAGAAATTAACTCACCGGATTATTTTAAAGGTATATACAGATATAAAACCTTTCTGGTAGATCTGGAATTAGATTATATCAGAAAAAAAGAGAGAAGCATTAAAATAATAGGAGAGAATGTTAATATTCTTTATGCTGATTTTATAAACAGGAAATTAATTATAAATGATAATGTAATAGATGATACGAATCTATTTGATTTTGAGAAATGTTATATAGATGAAATGAAAGAATTTTTGAATTTAGAGAAAAGGGATAAAATTGCAACCCTGGATGATGGAATTAAAGCTCTGGAATTATTAAATATGGAGGAGTAGAATGTATAAAGGATATAATATACTGGCAACAATCTGCGCCCGTGGCGGCTCTAGAGGTGTAAAGAATAAAAATATAAGGGAACTATCAGGTAAACCATTAATCTGCTATTCACTGGATCTTATTAAGAAATCAACTTATATTGATAGTTATATAATTTCTACAGATAGTGATGATATAATAAATGTAGTAAATAATTACGGTTTCAAAATCCATTTCAAACGTCCTCCGGAACTGGCAGAAGATAAAGTTTCGAGAATAGATGCTACAAAACACGCTTATATGTGGGCTACAGAGCATCTGGGAAAATTCGATGTAATAGTCGATCTGGGAGTATCCACCCCCTTGAAGAATGAAAAAGATATGGATAATTGTATAAAATTACTGATAGATAAAGGTTCCTCAAATGTGTTCAGTGTTAGCCCTTCCTATAGAAATCCCTATTATAATATGGTAGAAGAAAAGGAAGGAAAGATAAGATTGGTTAAAGATATGGAAAAATTGACCGATCGCAGGGATGCACCGGAGGTTTATGACATGAATGATGGATTTAATGTATGGTTTAAAGACAGTTTATTTTCAGATAATCCCCAATTTCATAAAGATACTAAAATTTATATAATGCCAAGAGAAAGAAGTATTGATATTGATGAAGAAACTGATTTTTATATGGCAGAATTCTTTTTAAAAAAGCTTATGGGAGAACAGAATAATGGGAGATAAACATATAAAATCTGAATTATTAAAGGATAAGGTAATAGTTATTGCAGGAGGAGCAGGCCTTATAGGCAGAAGTTTTGTAGAAATGGTTATTGAAAATGCCGGTATTGCAATAATCGCAGATATTAATGAAGAGCAAAGTAATAAATTTCTCTATGATTGTAAAAGTAAGTATGGTAAAGATAGTTTATCTGCTATTACTCTGGATATTACTTCAAAAAGTTCAATAATAAATATGATTAATATACTGGTGAAAAAATATAATAAAATTGATGCCTTTATTAATAGTACCTATCCCAGAAATGAAAACTGGGGCAGACCCTTTGAAGAAGTTGAATTCGAAGATTTCTGCGCCAATGTAAATATGCAGTTAGGAGGAAGTTTTCTGGGGACAAGAGAACTCTGTTTATTTTATAAAAAGCAGGGGTACGGCAATATTATAAATATTTCATCAATTCAAGGTATTATGGCACCGAAATTTGATACTTACGAAGGAGCTGTATTTAATGGTAAACAAATGACCAGCTCTGCCGAATATGCAATTATTAAAGCCGGAATAATTCATCTTACCAGATATATTGCAAAGTACTTTAAAGGGTATAATATACGATGTAACTGTATCAGCCCTGGAGGTATTTATTCCGGACAACCGGAAATTTTCTTAAAAAATTATCAAAAATATTGTCTTTCAAAAGGTATGCTTAATACAGAAGACTTAAAAGGTACTTTATTATTCTTATTATCGGATATGTCTGAATATGTAAATGGACAAAATATTGTTGTTGATGATGGGTGGACTTTATAAGTTTTATGACTATGCTCTTCAGCATTGATAGACTGCCGATACTTTTTTTATGTTTGATAGCAGTATAATTATAACTCCCATTCCGCACCCTATTTTCATTCAAGCGGATAATCTTATTGTTTAATTAGTAATATAAGTAAAATATATTATTATTTTCGATGAAAAGTAAAGTTAAAAATCGAATTTATCAGTAAGTTTAATTCAAAAATATCTTAAAAACTTTGATATTCCTATTTAATTTATAAAAAATCCAACCTCCTTTGATAAAATTTACCAATAGTCTCTTTCTTGATATTAAATATCTAAATCTTCTTCATTGGCGCATAACTCATAATCTCCATATACTGTTATACTGGTTGTATCAAAATGCACATAGCGACTATCTATTGAAAATGTTTTCATCGCTTTTAGCGCTATTTCGCTGAATATTTTTATCGTACCAGATTCATATATACGATCCATTACAGGGCCTACATTATCATCATTAAATACTTTTAGCTCCACTTTTTCACCTGACAACAATTCTGTATCCTTGTCCTGAAAAAAATATTCTAATTTATAAAAAGGACTTCTACCTGACAAAATATCCAGTATCATACCCAATACGATAAGTCCAGCGGATACATCCATTTCGCTTTTTACATAGGAATTTATATGTCCAATAAACCGATTTTGTCTGCATAAGATTTGAAAATCGGTAATTGATATACTTCATAACTCTCTATGTTATCCAGGATATCCATATCGTATTATTATTCCTCCTTTGTTACTTCTCTTAATATATTTTCCTTTTCTATTCATCAACTAAAAAGGAGTTTTATCCTACTCCATAGAATTATTTTTTATATCCTACAATTAATTCCGTTTTTTCTAACTTTAGGGGTGCGGAATGGGAGATAAAAAATTCCTGTGGGAGTAAAAATCATGACATATAGTTTCTTTGCAGATAAGCTAAAAATAGCAGAGCGTATATATAAGAAAAAGGGGCTAAAAGGTATCTGGTTTTATGCCTTCAGACATATTCGTGTATGGATGTGGAGCCCTCTTTTCCTTATATTATCAATATTTTCCAGTAATTCCAAAGATCGTTTCTTTGATTTAATTTCTTTTACAAAAGATCTGTATAGAACTGAAGATATAAGAAAAATTATTAAACTGATGAAGAATAAAGGAGAAGCACGTGATCTCAAAGATCTCGATATAACGAAAATTAAAAAGAGTGACAGAATATTTCTTTTAGCAAGCGGCTCTACTGTGAATGATTTAACACCACAGGATTGGGAACATATAGGAAAATACGATAGCATAGGTTTTAACCACTGGTTGATTCACGATTTTATACCAACATATTATTTTTTCGAGGCTATTGGAGGGACTTATCTGGATCGGCATAATGAACAGGAAAGAAGCTCTTCCTTTAACATATGGTTAACATGGCTTAAGTACAGGGAAGAGGCTTATGCAAAAGTACCATTTATATGTGACTATAAGGTCTGGTATGATTACACGGTAGATTTTAAGGATTTGCCTGAAAAATTCAGGGATAATCTATACCTTTATGCAGCTCATGGTTTCAGAGCAACGTCAGTTTCTTTCATAAAATTAGTCCTGCTTTTTTGCCTTTATATGGACTATTTTAAATTATTTAACTATAACTGGATTATAAAACATCGTGCAACTATAAATGGTTTAATCACTTTTGCTATGTTAGCCGGATATAAAGAAATAATTATTATAGGGGCTGACCTTAAAAGTAAGGATTATTTCTGGGAGGTTAATCCGGAAAGTTATAATTCCTGCCCTCTGCCGAACAAGGGTGAACCGGAAAAACATCATTCCACTTATGATGTTAAGATATCAAAAAAATTCCACTTCTGTTTGCCGGTAGATGTATTTATGGATATGTTGGAGAGATTTATTTTAAGACCTTATGGAGTAAAATTATATATTGCTTCAAGAAAATCGGCACTTTATCCGCGCTTTCCTCTTTATACAGGCTTTAAAGAAAATCAGGATATTAATAAAATAGATCAATGATATTCAGGGATTTTTATGGTGTCATTCTTTCTTCTTTTATTATATTCCACATCCTCTCCGAGGATTTCCCATCTTTATATTTAAATACTACCTCTAATAAATCTTTTCTTTTCTCTTTATAATCATCTTTTTTTTCTATGAGATATTTTATTATTTCCTCTTCAAGTTCTTCCTGGGTATTGCATTTAGGCCCCGGAGCTATCCAGTCATAAGAAAACTTTAGTTCACCATTTCTCCTGATATAATCTTCATAATCATAGGGAAAAAATATACAGGGTTTATCTATTAAAAGACAGTCCATATGTATGGAAGAATAATCTGAAATTAAAAGATCCACCAGAGGCAACAGGGGGTACATATCTTTGAAATTGTTATATACTATAATATTTTCACTTTCTTTTATTTCATATTTATGTCTGGGATTGTGATGGAATTTGAAAACAAAAAGAATTTTATATTTCTTTACAAATTCCTGGAGTCTTTCTATATTTAAAGCCCTGTCCATTATGGGATCTCTTCCGCTTCCACTGAAGGTGGGGCCATATAAAATTACTTTATATCCATTCTTTTTAGCTTCCTTTGTTTTTTCTATTGCTCTTATGTCTGTTTCCAGTAAGATAAGATCATTTATTTCCTGAAAAAAACAATCATTTCTGGGATAACCGCAGACAAGAGCTTTTTTAAATTCAATAGCTCCTTCAAAATAATTTTTTATATAAAACTCCGATGTGTGAAGTAATAAATCATAATTCACATAGAGACCTCCCAGGATGTAAATACACTTTTTAAATAATCTTTTCGGCCAACTCAAAACCTTTAGCATATCGGTTCCTATTGCTTTAATACCCAGGGCATGCCACATTTGAACCTTATAACTTCTGTATAAGAGATAATATTTCATATTTCTGTACCACCAGTAATTATCCACTATAAGGGTAGAAGCTCTTAAAAGAATCAAAATAGCAGTCAGGGAAGGATAAAAAATAACAGGAAGCTTTTTCTCTTTTAATTCCTGAAAAGTTCTTTTGTTTTCAGTAAAAAAATAAAATTCTCTTTCCTTCTCTTTTAAACTGCATATATGAATAAAGAGATATTTAATATTATCTATAAATATACCATCATTTGTGCCTGTAAAAAGAAATAAATTCTTTTTCTTCGGTATAAGATAAGAAAGAGGGACAATAAAAAGCCACCCTATAATAAAATAAAGACCATATTTTATATAAGTAAAAAAAGACTTTTTGAATTTTTCCATTTTCTAAAGAATACTCTCCAGTAAAAAACGCAAAGCCTCCTCTGTAAGAATTATTGGATTATTCTTAACTCTCTGCGGGTTAAAACCGTTTTTTATGATTATATCTATATTATCTCTATTAATACCAAGTTTTATTAAATCTGTTTCCAGGTTAATTTCTCTCATAATATTTAATACTTTTTCCTTACCTTCCTCTGGACTACTTGCCTCCAGGGTTTGAAGCAATTCCTTCATAATATTGTTTAAAAACTCAACACCACGTCTATCCTGAAGACTCTTTTCAGAAATATTATAATTGAATTCAATAAAATAAGGCAGAGTTAAAGCGACAGCATGGCCGTGAGGTACATTAAAATAAGATGTAATAGGATATGACACGGCATGAGCTGCTGTAGTCTGAGCGATATTTATGGCTTTCCCGGCCAGATTAGCTGCTATAAGCATATTCTCTCTGGATTTTTTATCCGGTTTATTTACACAGGTACCAATGTTCTCAAAAACCAGACTTATTGCTTTTTTACTGTACCTTCTGGATTCTTCTGTGGAATTTACAGACCAGAAGGATTCGATAGCCTGACATAAAGCATCCATACCGGAACATGCTGTTATATAGGGAGAGAGATTTTCCGTAAAGGAAGGATCCAGAATAGCGTAATCAGGTAACAGAGAAGGATGACTTAAAGAATATTTTTCTTTTCCTATATATACAACGGAAAAATGGGTAGATTCACTCCCTGTGCCGGCAGTAGAAGGTATCATAAGAGAAGGTATCTTCCTCTCCTCTCCGAAAAGTTCACCCCTTATATAATCTTCCGTTTTACCCTTCCGGGTTACGAGTAAAGAGACAGCCTTTCCCATATCCATAACACTTCCACCGCCCACAGCCAGGACAAAATCACATTTCTCTTTCTTAAACATCTCCATTCCCTTTTTTATATCTTCCACCCGGGGGTTTAGCCTGAAATCAAAAAACCTGATGTATTTAAACTCCTTCATTACAGGTTCAAGTAAGTCTTTAGCACCTGATGAAGAATAGGAATCTTTTCCTGTAACAAAAAATATCTTTTCAGGGAAGCATTTCTTAAGTATATTATGAAGTTCTTTACAGGTACCATATCCTGAATAGATAGTCTGCACTATTCTTGCATAAGAAAATTCATAAAAGACCTTTTATTTTCCACAGGGCTTATTGTAGGTCTACCAAGATTTTTTCTTGCTCCTTTTTTTACTCTAATTTCCAGAAGAGAGGGGCCTTCTGCCTTTTTTAGTAAATTAAATTTTTCTATAATATCTTCTTCTGTATATGCCATAAAAACACTTCTGTACCCACAGGCACCTGCCACAGAGGTTATATTAATATTAAATCCTTCTGTAGGTTGTCCTCCCACACTATCATGAGAACCATTATTAATTACTATGTGTTTAAAATTTCTGAGACCTCTACTTCCTATAACACTTAATCCTCCCATATGCATAATAAAAGCCCCGTCGCCATCCAGACAGTAAACATTACTGTCTCTCCATAGGGAAATACCAAGAGCAATTTGAGAAGCATGTCCCATAGAACCAACAGTTAAAAAATCCCTTTTATGATCTTCTTTCCTTTCTTCTCTGTATTCAAAGAGTTCTCTTGAAGCCATACCTGTTGTGGATATGACAATATCCTGTAAAGACAGGTTATTTATAATAATTTTTATTGCTTCTTCACGGTTAAGAGGATAAATTTCTTCTCCTTCATCTTTAAATTTATGTGTATGGAAAGTACCTTTACGAACTAGAATAGCAAAAGGTACACTTTCTTTCCTCATAAAAACCATTGCTCTTTCTATTACCTCTCTGGCCCTATCTGGATCATCCGGTAAAATAGTGAAAGGAATTTCAAGAACTTTCAGCAGGTCTTCTGTAATTCTTCCCTGTTTTATATGCTGTGGTTCATCTTTTTTCCCCGGTTCTCCCCGCCATCCTATTAAAAGAAGGACAGGAATACTGTATACTTCTTTATCCACGAGAGAAGTCAGAGGATTAAAAGCATTACCCATGCCCGAATTCTGCATATAAACAAGACCAATTTTCCCCGTAGCCAGATGATAACCTGCCGCAAGAGCTATGGCATTACCCTCATTGGCAGTGATTATATGATTATCTTTATCTGTCTGTTCAGTCACATAAGCAAGAAAATCCTTCAGAAGTGAATCGGGAACGCCTGTAAAGAAAGTTATACCATTCTCTATAAGTAAATTATAAAAGGTTTTATTGTTTAGCATTTCTGGCCTCCTTCATTCCTTACTCCCCATCCCTTTCTCTTCTAAAAACTTTTCAAACATCAATAGATCCTCAGGATAGGTGATTTTTATATTTCTTTCTTCACCATTAACAACATAAACTTCAGCACATTTATATTTTAAAACAAGACTGCAATCATCTGTAAATTCAACTTCTTTATCAATTAAAGCCAGATTATGAGCTTTTTTAATTATCCCTAATTTAAATGCCTGGGGAGTCTGAACTCTCATAATAGACCTTCTGTCAGGTATATGACAGATAAACTTTGAATCATTAATTTCTATCAGGGTATCTACACTCGGTATGGCGACTGCCACTGCATCATAGTATTTCAAGGCATCTATACAATTATCTATAATTTTCTGAGAGATAAAAGGCCTTACACCATCATGGATAAGAACAAAAGAATGTTCATCATCTATGGCGTATATTCCTCTATAAGAACTTTCCTGTCTTATTCTGCCTCCCTTTAAGACTTTTGTAACCTTTTTATATTTATTTTTTATAATTTTTTCTGTTAAATCTTTAAATTCAGGATGAATTATTGTAATTATTTCATCTACTTTATCACTTCTCTCAAAAGCATCCAGACTGTATTCAAGGATTGTCTTACCTGCAACTTTTATAAACTGTTTTGGAACAGGGAAACCTGCCCTCTCACCAGTTCCTGAAGCCAGTATAAGCCCATAAACTTTACTCATATTCTACACTTTCCCCTGTAGATTTTATTAAATCTTATCAAAAAGATTGAAAAAAAACAATATTTATTGTAATATAAAAAAACTATTTACACTAATGAAGGGAGAATAAGTATGAACATTTCTATAATAGGTTCCGGCTATGTAGGACTTGTAACAGGGACATGTCTCGCAGAAATAGGTCATAATGTTATATGTGTTGATAATAATATTAATAAAATCAAAAAACTTAATGAAGGTAAGGTGCCTTTTTATGAACCATCCCTGGAACCACTGATTAGATATAATGTAAATGAAGGGCGTCTCAAATTCAGCAGTGAAATAGGAGATGGAGTCAAACACAGCGAGGTTATATTTTTATGTGTCGGAACACCTTCTTTACCGGATGGCAGTGCAAACCTCGGAGCAGTAAAACAGGTTGTAAGAGAAATAGCACAACATATGGATTCCTACAAACTTGTTGTGGAAAAAAGTACTGTTCCTGTACAGACGGGAGAATGGTTAGATAAACTCATATATGAATATCTTGAAGATAAGAGTATATCTTACGATATTGCTTCTAATCCGGAATTTCTAAGGGAAGGAACTGCAGTTCATGACTTTATTCATTCGGATCGTATTGTAATAGGTGTTAATAGCGACAAGGCAGCAAATTTATTAATACAGATTTATACTCCTCTGAATGCCCCCATATTAATCACAGATATAAACAGTGCCGAATTAATTAAACACGCATCAAATGCTTTTCTTGCTACAAAGATTTCCTTTATCAATTTTGTAGCCAGTATCTGCGAAAAAACAGGAGCTGATATAAGTAAAGTTAAAATAGGAATCGGCATGGATAAAAGGATTGGTATGGATTTTTTAAATGCAGGTATAGGTTTCGGTGGGTCATGTTTTCCAAAAGATGTTTCCGCTTTTATGGCTATAGCACAGAAAGTAGGGGTAAATCCCGCAATTCTGAAATCAGTAGAAGATATAAATATATATCAGAGAGAATATTTTATTACTAAAATCATAGATACTCTCCATGGGGTGAAAAATAAAGATATTGCTATTTTAGGACTTTCTTTTAAACCTGATACTGATGATATAAGACAGGCACCGAGCCTGAGAATTTTAGAAATTTTAAAAAAAGAAGGTGCAAACTTAAGAGTTTATGACCCGGCTGCAATGGATAATGTAAAAGAAATTTATCCTCATCTCTATTATGCACAGGATGCCTATGATGCAATATCAGGTTCAATAGCAGCTGTTTTTGTTACAGAATGGAAGGTATTTAAGGAACTGGATTTTTTAAAAATAAAAAACGAAACAGATTGTACTACCATATTTGACGGAAGAAATATATTTAATTCTCATCGTCTTGAAAAACTGGGCTTTAAATATTATTCCATAGGAAGAGCAAATAAAATAATATGTGTGTAGCTATTGTATGAGAAACTTAAAAAAATTATACTCCATGGAATTATAACAGAAACTCTAACCGGTAGAGAGTGAACGTGACAGTAGCGAGGTAATACCAATCTACCATCAAACGTAGTACCGCAACAGGTAAAAAAGTATCCAAAAACATATACACCTGTCCCTGTCCGGGCTCTGGAGCAAAAGATATGCCGTCAAAGGAGAAAGTTATAACTTGAATAAATACAAAACTGTATATTCTGTAATAACAGATTTCATTGTAACAGGATCATAGATTTTGCGTAAGAGCCCGGACAGGGACAGAATTGTGAGATGGATACTAACTTGCCTGTTGCGGTACGTAGTAAACAGTCTTGAGGCTACGGAAAAAAAGATGGTGTATTTAAAGGAAGTTTTAAGTTAATTACATGTTGAAATTTGAAGGATATTGCATCAGGTAAAGAAGTATAAGTATTCATATTTTTTTGGAGTAGCCTCAAAGCTGTTTTATTAGTACAATTGATTAATAATTGGTATAACCTCGCCTCTACTTAAAAAATAACTTTCTTAAATAACCTGACTGTCCCAGCATGTCTTTATAAATTTTTATACCCAGAAATTTTCTGGCCAGTGATGTGACGCCACAGAACCCACCGGCAGGTAAGCCAAAGATTTTCTTTGAAATTACATGTTCACAGGTGACACAGGGAAATGGTAACTCACCTGTAATATGTTTATGCCGAAGATCGAGAATGGGACTGTCATTCCAGATTTTGAAAATATCTTTTTCTTTTCTGTCACCCAGGACGAGTTGATTTAATAAATCAAGACAGCAAGCCACTACTGTGCCATCCCATCTGATACAGAGAGAAGTCCATAAATATGAGCAGGGATGATAAGAAGGGTGATTTGTGTCAATTTTAGAGAGATTGGGTATATGAAAAGTTTCATTCTCCGGCAAATTCTGATTCCAGTTTCCGAAAGGAAGTATAATAAAATCATCTACAGGAAGATTAAGGAAAAGTGAACGAAAGGAATCTCTTTTCTGTTTGTTAAAATTGGGATTTTCTCCTGAATCTTCCATACTTCTTATCCTGACAAAGGTCTTATAATTATGAATTTTCTTTAAATTTAAAAAATTACGTATATTGTCCAGGGTAACATCATATTTTGCATTTACTCTGATCTTTTCATAAACAGAAGGTTCATATCCATCAAAGGATATGGAAATAAAATCAAGACCACTTTTTAGAAGTTCTCTCCCCACTTCTTCTGTAAGTAGTACTGCATTGGTATCCATCAAAACATTCAATTTCTTCATTTTCATGTATTGTACCATACTTACTATATCTTTATGAAGAAGTGATTCTCCTCCAAGCATAAGATAACTCTCCAGCACAAAAAGAGATATTTCATCTACAATATCTTTAAAAAGATCAAAAGACATAAACCCTTTCTTAATACCTGTATCGGCATAAGTTCCCGGGCACATGGGGCATTTAAGGTTACAATAATTGGTAGGTTCTATCCAGAAAAGATTTGGTTTTGATTTCACCAGTTCTTTACGAGTAATAAAATTACCATAAGAATATATGAGATTAATTAAATAATTTATATCTCGCCACATAATTTATAAACCATCTACCCTGAATAAAATATAAAAAGTCTTAAATATTATATATAATGATTCTCTTATAAAATAATAAGGGGTTTTAAAACCCCTGTATAAGAAATTTAAAGATTATTTTAAAAATTAATTAAGCTCCAGAATCTCATCTGCCAGATCTACATAATCCAGACCTTTTTCAATGATTAACCTTGCTACAGTCTGTTTTTCTATACCTTCTTTTATAAGTTTCAGTCCTTTTGCTTCAAGCTCTTCACCACTGCTTAATTTATCCTTTCCTATTGCAGTAGCACTTTTACCTTTAACTTTTAATTCCTTTGCTTTTTGCAACATCTCAAGACCCTGTTCTTCCAGTTCTTTTCCTCTGGCTTCCAGCTTTAAACCAAATTCTATGCGTTTCAGAGCTATCTGTTCATCTTCTTTTATAGCATTTTCTTTTTCAAAACCTGTTTTTATTGAAGCAATTCCATCTTCTTCTTTTTCTCTGGCCTTTATCTCCATAGCCAGGCCTTTATCAAAACCTTCCATACCATGCTGAATCTGAACCTTTTCCTTTTTCTCTTTTTTACGTGCACTCTTTACAGTTGAAAGTCCATCTTTTTCCAGTTCTTTTGCTATACTCTCTACTTCCATACCACCATCAAAGAGAGAAATTCCATCTTTTTCCTGTTCAAAGCCCTGTTGTTCCAGTTCTCTTCCGACTTTTATCTTATGAAGTCCTTTTTCTTTAAGATGCATGCCATGTTCCTTTAAAGCTGTGCCTTCTTTTTCAGTTTCTCTGGCATGGGCTTCTTTTCCCTCTGCCTGATTACCAAGTTTATCAGCTTTTTTATCAAGACAGTGGGAAAGACAAAATTCTTTCCTTGCAGAAGCTTTATGAATTAAAGCTTCATGAGCAAGTTGTATGGCTTCAAGACGTGATTTCTGGGCAATTTCCATTCTGCCCATAGCCTGATATTCTGCACACATACTCTGATGTTTTTTACACTCTGCCATTTTCATTAAATACATAGATTGAGCCATATTATTCATATGACACCCTATTGGTGTCGGTACAGGAAGAGGTCTTGTATCAGCATATGGCATCATTACAGGGAAGCTGAAACCAGGAGATGGAGGAAGATATATCTGTGGAGGAGTCAGGCTGGATATAAAACTATTAGCAGTATCCATAGATGGTCCATTCTGATATGGTATCTGTCCAGAGATACCCGAGTTCATAGCCTGTTCATAAAGTTCGGCTGCTTCCTGAGCTTTTCTCATAGAATCCAGGATTTTAGCATTAAAAGTACTTACTAAATTAAACTGTCTGCCTTTCAGTTGAGCAGATTCTTTTTCATCTCTTCTGGCTTCCCTGATTTCTTCTTTTCCACGAATTCTGTGATTAAGAGCTTCTTTTTTAGTAGCAAGAGAGTCTGCTTTAAATAATTCGGCCTCTTTAAATTCTTCAGAAGCCTCTATTAATAAATTTTCTCCATCAAGAGAAACCTTCTGCCCTGCTTCAAAGAGAGAACGTCCTTTTGATTTTATCTTCTCCCCTCTACCCTGAAGGGCAAGACCATCTGACAGATAAAAAACTCCACTGTCTTCCAGAGCTTCTGCCTCTAATTCAAGGTCAAAACCGGCTTTAAATTCTTCTATACCTTCTATCTTTTTCTTTTCCTGTACATTCTCATTCTGAATCCCATGGGTTATAATTCCAAGTGATTTATCCTGTTTACTTTCTGCCTTCAGTTCCTGGGACATGCCTTTTTCAAGCTTTCCTTTTCCACGGACTTTAATCTTCTCGGCCTTTACTTCTTTTGAGATAGCTTCTTCCATACCTGAAATACCGATAAGTTCGACTTTTTCTCCAAGTTCATCCATAGATAATCCAGCCTGAAGGTCTACCATACCTTCACTTTTAGCTTTTCCCGACTCTGCTCTATATTTCTCACCAAGAGCCATATAGGTTTTCCCGAGATCCTGAAGATCTTTACCATCAGATACAGATTGATTGCCAGTGGCAATCTGTTCTTTACTCTCCTCCCCTATAGAAAGACCTTTTTCTATATCTTCAAGACCTTCTTTTCTTATTCCGGTAGATACTTCAACTACATCTGTGCTCTCCAGGTATGAGCAAGTTTCAGGCTTAATTACAGGTTTAACAGGTTGACTCTGTCTTGTTAAATTAATATTTTTAAGCGGATCCATAATATTTCTCGCTCCTTATTGCTATCTCAAAAGTTTAAAGAAAAATCCCTTTTCCCTTTTTTTAGAATATCACAGAATAAAATTTTTATTACAATTTATTTGAATTAATTTCCTATGTTACAAAAAAGCCTATTACGTATATTCCTACTTATTATAATAACAAAAATATTTTAAAGAGTGAACAATAAAAAGTTAAAATTTTGTTAACTTTTGGAAATAAAATTTTCTATCTCAATTTTCTTTGTTCGCTAAAAATACTCCTGTCCTGGCATGGTTCAACTTTATAATTTGTAACTACTCAGGTATAGATAAATTATAATAAACTTCTTGACATAATTCAAGAAAAAATATATTCTAGAAGGGCCAAAATATTCAAGCTATACATATATCTCTATGTATACAATGGAATATCATATGTGGCTTTTATGGATTATGCAAATGGAGATAAGACTACAGTAATGAACTTCACTAATTAAGACAGGGCAGGTCACTTCTGCCTGCTCTTTGCGGGGCAACCACGGGAGGATTGCCCCTGCAGGTTATTACATTATTTAAAACAGGCCCGTATTATCTTCTCAATCCATTCTCTTCTTAAACTTAATAACACTCATAATAAAAGTAAACACTCCCAGAAATACCATGGGGATTAGCTGAGGATATAGAATAGAAATATCATTTCCCCTTAAGAAAATCCCTCTTATTATAAATATAAAATATCTCATAGGATTAACATATGTAAGTAACTGAAAAACATAAGGCATATTTTTTATAGGAAATACAAAACCTGAAAGCAAAATGGCGGGGAATAAATAAAAGAAACCGCTCATTACAGCCTGCTGGAGGGTTTTACATACAGTAGATATATAAAGTCCTATACCCAGAGCATTTATTATATAAATAAGAGTAGCCAGGAATAGAAGGGGAATACTGCCTTTCAGGGGAACCTTAAACCAGAGTATACCAGCTATGGTTATAAATATCGCCTGTCCTAATCCTATTATACCGAAAGGAACAGTCTTACCTATTATAAGTTCCCATGGTCTTATAGGTGTAACCATAAGCTGTTCTATAGTTCCCATTTCCCTTTCCTTGACTATAGCGAGAGCTGTAAAATTCATAACCGTTATCGTCAAAAGCATGGCTATAACACCGGGGATAAAAAAATTACTGCTTTCAAGCTGAGGGTTGTACCAGAATCTGTCTTCCAGTTTTATAGTAGGAATCCCCCGGGGAAGAGGTTTAAGCTGGAGGGCATAATTATTCACAATACGTGAGGAATAATTAAGAATAGTGTAAGAAGTTGTTGATTCTGTTCCATCTATAAGTATCTGTATTGCTGCCCCTCCCGTTCTTTGAAGGTCAGGTGCGAAATCCGGTGGTATGTTAAGAGTTGCTTTTACGTCGCTTTTTTCCAGTAATCTTATGAGTTCTTCTTCCTCTGTACAATAATAAGTCAGGTTAAAGTAACCGGATTGAGTAAATTGTTCTATAAGTCTTCTGCTTTCCACGGTTCTGCTACTATCAAGGACTGCAAGGGGTATATGTTTTATATCTGTCGTAGCAGCATAACCGAAGACAAAAAGCTGAAGAAAAGGAGTCAAAAATATCATAACTCTTAATTTCGGTTCTCTGAAAGTATGAATAAATTCTTTAATTAATATCTGCTTTATTCGTTCAAACATATTCAGCTCAACTTTTTTTTAAACCTGATACAGGCATTGTTATAAACTGCAATTGTATAAAGTAAAAGTAATAATCCGGGAAACCATAAAATATCTATACCAACACCTTTTAAGAAGATACCTTTCATTATAGTTATAAAATATCTGGCAGGCACCATATATGTTATATACTGTATGGTAGAAGGCATACAGTATATGGGAAACATGAAACCTGAAAGCCAGAAAGAAGGAAGAAAGGTTGTTAAAATTGCCATCTGAAAAGCAAGGAGTTGATTTTTTGCAATAACGGAAAGCATAATACCCCAGGACATAACACCGATGATAAAAATAAAGGAAAATAATATAATTTCCAGAAAACTTCCTCTCAGGGGAACCTTAAATATGATTGTTCCTGTAGCAACAGCGAGCATTACATCTATAAAACCTATAGCTATATAAGGAACGAGTTTCCCTGTTATAATCTCTCTTGCTGTTACGGGGGTTGCTATTAACTGCTCCATATTTCCTCTATCCCATTCTTTCGCTATAGTGAGAGCAGTAAGTAAAGCAGCAATTACCATTATTACAACGGCTATGAGTCCCGGGATAATAAAATTTCTGCTTTCCAGTTCTTCATTGTAGAGAACTCTTACCCTGTTATCTATTACATTATTTACACGAATCCCTTTTAAAGCCATCGCTCTTTCGGCAAGTTGCAGATTATAAATCTGTGTAATGGCACTTACATAACCCCTGGCGGTATTTGCGACATTTGTATCACTTCCATCTATAATAACCTGTATTTCCCCTTCTCCCGAACTTTTAAGATTTCTTGTAAAATCAGGAGGTATAACTATGGCAACAGAACAGGTGGCACTGTCCATAAGACACCTTATTTCTTTATAGTCTGTGGCATAATATTTTACATCGAAATATTTTGTATGTTTGAAACAATCCAGATATTCTCTTGAAAGTTCCTGTCTGTCCTGATCCCATATAACAGTAGAGAGATGTTCTACATTAAGTGAAAGGCAGTAGCTATAAAGAACAATCATTACCACAGGCATGAGTATGGCCATAGCAAGACTCCCGGGGTCTCTCATTATCTGTATCACTTCTTTTCTGGCAATTGCCTTTAGTCTTACCAGTTTCATAAAAATCGTGAGACGTGAAACGTGAGACGTGAGACGTGATGGATATTTAACTCATTACCCATTACTTTTCACCTTTCACTTCTTTTCACTTTTCACTTCTCATTCTTCTCCTTCTCTATAAGCCATACAAATACATCTTCAAGACTGGGAGTAATCTTTTCAAGATTCTCTATCTCACATTTTTCCTTTATGGTTTCCTTCAATATTTCCAGAGTCATAGTTTTCTCCCTTACCACTATGTGAATAAACTGGCCAAAAAGAGCTGCATCAGTAATAAATGGCACTTTTCTTAATTCCGGCAACATATCTGCAGGGTTAATACAATCCAGAGTATAAATATCATAGGGAAAATACTTTTCTTTAAGTTCCATAGAAGTACCCAGGGCTATAATTTTTCCTCCGTACATTAAAGACATTCTGTCACAGTATTCTGCTTCATCCATATAATGGGTTGTAACAAATACTGTTACCCCTTTTCCTGAGAGATCGTATATAAGTTCCCAGAAATCTTTTCTTGCTATGGGATCAACCCCTGACGTGGGTTCATCAAGGAAAAGTATCTGTGGTTCATGAATAATGGCACAACCAAGAGCAAGCCTCTGTTTCCACCCTCCCGAAAGAATAGAAGTAAGAGTTTTTCTTTTTTCTGTAAGGCCTGCCATTTTAAGAATCCATTCCATTCTTTCTTTCTTTATTGATTTTTTTATATTATAAACACCACTGTAAAACCTTATATTTTCTTCTACGGTAAGATCCTGATAGAGAGAGAATTTTTGAGACATATAACCTATTATTTTTTTTATACTTTCACTCTCTGTGGAAATATCATAACCACCTACCCATCCCTTTCCTTCTGTAGGTGTAATAAGTCCGCAGAGCATACGGATAGTGGTGGATTTCCCTGCTCCATTGGGGCCGAGGAATCCGAAGATCTCTCCCCTTCTAACAGTAAAATTTACATTATCCACTGCAGTGAATTTATCAAATTTCTTTGTAAGATTTTCGACTTTTACTGCAAATTCATTCATTTTTTTAGCTTTCAGCTTTCAGCCATCAGCTTTCAGCTTTTTTCCTAAAACTAATTGCTGATAGCTGACTGTGCTGATAGCTTTACAAAATTTTGTTAGTTATTAATAACTATTCTCCTATAAGATTTATAAAACAATCCTCGAGAGATGGTTTTATCATCCGATGTTCATAAATCTCAAAGCCTCCCTGTCTTATAATATTCAACAGGATATCCCACTGAGAGAAATCTTTCTCCAGAAGAACATGGAGATATTCTCCGAAGACCTTGCAACTTATAACAAGAGATTCTTTATTCAGTAAATCCCTTGTTTTTCTGTTATCAGAAGATTTCAAAGCCATTAAGATATAGGGGAATTGTTTCTGAATCCCTTCAGGTGTATCACATAAAAGAATTTTACCTTTATGAATAAGTCCCACACGGCTGGCCCTTTCCGCTTCATCTAAATAGGCGGTAGAGATAAATATAGTAACTCTTTCCCGTAATAATTCATAAAGTATTCCCCAGAATTCCCTTCTGGATATGGGATCAACTCCGTTAGTGGGTTCATCTAAAAAAAGTACCTCCGGCTTATGTATGAGGGCACAGGCGAGTCCCAGTTTCTGTTTCATCCCTCCCGAGAGATTACCTGCCAGGCGTTTTTTAAAAGTCGTCATCTGGCTGAAGGAAAGAAGTTTTTCCATAAGGGCAGTTCTTTCTTTCTTCGATATATCATATAGGTCTGCATAAAAGAGCATATTTTCCTCTACGGTAAGATCCTCATAGAGTCCAAACCGCTGTGACATATAGGCAATATGTTCTCTTAATCTCTCTCCTTCTGTTTTTATGTCAAAGCCTGCCACTTTAGCGTTTCCTTCTGTAGGGTCCATGATGGCAGTAAGAATCCTCATAGTAGTAGTTTTGCCTGCTCCGTCAGGGCCTACAAGAGCGAAGATCTCACCTTTTTTTACACTGATGGTAAGGGAACTAATGGCAGTAACTTCATTAAATTTCTTTGTGAGATTATGTGTTTCTATTGTGTATTCCAATTCAGTGTTTCTCCCCACTTCCCTAAGATCCCCATAGCCCTTAAAAGTTCGAGTCTTGCCACATAATATTCATAAATGGCATTAACTTTATTTACCTCTGCATTTATAAGTGTTAACTGTGCCTGATTTACATCTATAAAGGGACTTATACCTTCTCTGTAGCTTATCTGGTATACTCTGTAACTTTCCTTTGCTGCCTCCAGATTCTTTTCTACTTTTATTACTTTTTCGGAGAAACTCTGGAATGTAAGATAAGATCTCTTTACATCCAGGTTTATATTTTTCTTTACATCATCTTCCTGAAGAGACATCTTTTCATATTTTGCTTCTGCCTCATCTACGGCACCGGCAGTCTTAAATCCGTCAAATATACTGAACTGGGTTCCAAGGGTGGCTACAAGTGTATTATTATCTGTAATAAGGGAATTGGCATAGGGAGTATAGTCTAATTTAAAGAAAATCTGTGGATACCAGGAGCTCTTTGCAAATTCTTTCCCATAATAAAGAGATTCCTTAGTCTTTTCCACTATATATATCTCCAGTCGCTCCTGAAGGGCTTTAGCCAGACTTTCTTCAAAGGTTATATTCCATTCTTTATAGACAAATTCTTCGTCAAATTCCAGGGAAGTTCCAAGAGATAAACCCATTACATTATTTAAGGTAGAAAGAGAAATATTCAGTCCATTTTTTGCATCTACCAGTTTTATTTCTGACTCGGCAAGAGAGGCTTCTGCCTTCAGGACATCGGCCTTTGCAGCTGTACCGGCATCAAATCTACTTTTAGCAAGGGAAAGCTGTTCTTTGCTCAAATTTACATATTCTTCTGCCACACGGGCAAGATTTTTTGCTTTCAGTGTATTTAGATAGGCAAAAGCAGACTTATAAATAACATCCTGTTTTATTTTCTCAGCATTTATCTTGTAGCCTTCCAGACTTGCTTCGGCCTGAGAGTTAAGACTGGCTATTCCATGACCGTCAGAGATTAGATATTTAAGACTGAAGGTCACATTATGCTGATTTTCGTCATAAATGGGGAGTCCTCCCCGGGTTCCCGGGAAATTGATTACAGGTACCTCATTCTGTCTGCTGAAAGTAGCACCCAGAGAAAGTGACGGATAGAGTCCTGATCTTACCTGTTTAAGCTGTCCTTCTGATATGGCTACCTCCTTCTGTGCCTCCTTTAATGAAATATCAGTTTCGAGAGCATTTTCTATACATTTATTCAGATTTATTTTAAGGGGTTTTTCCGCTGAAAAGACAGGGATAGTTATGACTAACAAACAAAAAATTAAGATAATCAATTTTTTCATATGTTTAAACAGGCCTTTCAAATTTACTTGCATAAAATCTCCACATCGGCAGGCATACCGGGAATAAGTTTCTGTTCTTTATTATCCACCCTTACTTTAACCTCATATGTTAGAGTTACTCTATCTTTCTGTGTCTGAATGGTTTTTGGCGTAAACTGTGCTTCAGAGGCTATATAACTTACATAACCGGAAAACTCCACACCCTTCCAGCTATCTACTGTTACTATAGCTTTATCATTCAGGGCTATTCTTCCGTACTGATCCTCAGGGATATAAACAGAGATCCATATATCATTGAGATCAGCCAGTTTAAGTATAGTACTTCCTGCAGGCACAAGTTCACCTATTTCTGCCACCTTTAATTTTACTGTCCCATCAATGGGAGAGCTAACTATACTGTTATCAAACTGAGTTTTTGCAAGTTTTTCTGCAGCTTCTCTCTGTTCCACAAGAGCTTTTGCGGCTTCAACATCTTTTTTCTTCACCTCTACAAGCTTCCAGTTTTCCTGTGCAAGTTCATAATTTGACCTTGCCTGATCCATCTGTGTTTTTGCTACTGTTATCTGCTGCTGTTTTATCTCATTCTGTAATACTCCTGCCCTGGCAAGGTCCAGAGCAACTCTTGCTTCTTCCACCTGTTTTTCCGCTACTTCCATTTGATGTTTCTTTATCTCCACGAGAGATTTAGTGGATTCTGCCGCTTTAAGACCTTCTTCTGCCTGAGAAACCTGCTGTATTGCAATCTCTATTTCCTGAGATCTCGGGCCTTCTTCTACAAGACTCAGGTTCTGTTTTGCTATATTAAGAGCACTTTCTGCAGACACATAAAGGGTTTTTGCTTTATCAAGCTGCTGTGCCGGTATTACTCCGTCATTAAACAGCTTTACTGCTCTATCCAGATCTTTTTTAGTATTTTCATAATTTGCAAGGGCCTGCTCATAGGCTGACCGGGCCTGTGATCTTTCCTGTGGTCTTGCACCTTCCAGCAGTATATCCAGCTTTTCCTTTGCAGTATTTAAGACTGACTGGGCCTGCTTTATTTTTGTTTCACTGTCTGTAATCTGAGCAGAGAGAGCTTCCTTGGCCTGATTATAAAGATCAAGGCTTTCTTTAAGTCTGAGCTGTGCCTGATCTATCTGACTTCCTGTCTGGGAAAACTGCAGATCTGCTCCGGAAATAGACTGATTCACCTGTGCTTCCGAAGCTTTCAGGGAGGCCTCTGTAATCTTAATCTGAGTTTCAGTCTGAGATTTCTGAAGTTCTGCCACTTTAGTGGCCTGGGCAAGTTGAATCCTTGCGACCTTAAGAGCAGCTTCTGCCTGTTCTAACTGATGGGTCAGTTCTTCTTTATCAAGCCATATAATCTCCTGATCTTTTTTTACCTTCTCTCCTTCTTCTGTAAATTTTTCAATTCTACCTGTCACTTTTGCCGCCATATTTATCTCTGTAGCTTCCACTGTGCCGGAAGCTTTTATAGGGCCTGAGCCATTTCTACATCCCATCTGAAGAAACAGACCGGATAATAATATGATAAATAGAATTTTTCTCATATTTCCCTCCTGAAATCGTGGTGCGTAATGTGTGATGCGTAAAGTCATATTATATTACTCACTCTTCACCCTTTATCTCTTTTCACTTCTCACTTCATCCGAGAAGTTCCTCTTTTATTTTCAATACGACTTTATAGACTATCTGAATAGCTCCCGAAAATTCTATAAGTTCTCTCTCCTCAAGATCTTCTATTATATTTTTCCAAACATCTCTCTTGGCTTTTTTAAATTCATCTATTTGTTTCTGTCCTTCTTCGGTTATTCTGATATAAACAACCCTTCTGTCTTCAGAAACTCTGTAGCGTTCTACGAGATTATCTTTTATAAGTTGATCAATAATATAGGTAGCACCACTTGGAGCTATAGATAATGTTTCCGCTATTTCTTTCATCTTAAGGCCATGATTTCTTTCCATCAGTTTTAAAGCTCTCAGATGAGATAATTTGAGGTTCTGTGCTTTATGAACACGGCCTATTATTATCGGAAACAGGGTATCACATATTTCAACACTGTATTGAGTGGCTTTTTCTATATTAGGGTTGTTTTTTTTCATATTAAAACCTTCAAATTTTTAATATTTTTAATTATTAAATAGTTAAAATATTAAAATATTAAATAAATTAAAGTATATCATGAAGTAGCTTTTCTGTCAAGAAAATATTACGAAATGGAGGTTGAGAGCTGAGGGCTACTCTTAAGAAATATAAGGGCCATTACTGGGAGTCTTTAGGAGAGAAAGGATCTTCTGACGGTATTGCAGAGTATATAAAGCTTCATTTTTATGATGATAATCTCTATATAGCTTATCGTAAATAATAAAATTAATAAAAGTACGAAAAATATAATTTCTCTATTCAAGTTCAGCTTTTACTCCATTTCTACACAGGATACCTTTCGAACTTTAAAATTAGTTCTCTCTATATTCAGAATATGACTCATATAATTACTATTCTGAATTAAATATATCTCTCCGCTCTGAGATCCGGTATCCAGGGGACTTACATTTTGATAGTTGGACCCATAATCACTGGAAAAGGTATTTAAAGATACTGAGGTTGAAATTAATGTTGCTTTATAATAACGTATATCACTTTGATTAAATTCTCCCTGAATAAGTGATGAAAAATCGTTTAATATTAAAGTAGAGACTCCTGAAGTAGCAGTAATATCCATATCGTTGGGATCTACTATTTTGGGATTTGCTCCAATCTGTTCTGGCACTAAAATTTTTGCCTCTTCAGGTATCTCTATCTGTTGATTCTTACTGTAATGAAATTGTATTGCAGCATCGAAGGTATTACTGCTTCCATCAGAAATATTCCAACCAGTTACAGTAATATAACCTGGATGTGATTTCGTTTCAGCCTTAATACCATTGCCTGAATAATCGTTTGTAGTGATATTATAATTACCAATTATTATTTGATCATTGTCATTAACTCTGTATCCGGGAGGATAATGCATAATCTCTCTCCTGGCACTGGGGTTCCCTGCCGTTCCTGATGCAAGGAGACTATCTGAAGCCATAGGCCTTATATTCAAATCATCTCCTGCATAATAAAAACCTTTATTTTTTGACTCTACAAAATTATTTGAAAGTTCAACATCAAGATCATCTCTGCTTATACAGCTTATTTGTTCGCTATTTACTCCGAATAAACAGGCTATTTTCCCATCTGCTATAATTCTTCCTGCCCCTATAATCTCAACCCCAAGAATTAAATGAGATCTGGAATATATATTATGACCGTTAAGATCAAGTTTTATATAATTTATTTCCTGAGTATAGGGACTATTAGTGCCTCCATCACAGGTTTCTGTATGACTATCACTGGACGTGGCATTTATGTGATTATACCCTGATATATATATTTGACCGGTATTGGGATCGGTTGAATATATAGGTTCATCCCTGGGAGGATAATATGTAAGATTCATATCATATGTATAAACATAGGCATATTTATACATTTTAAAAAGATCTGATGAACCGTCCCGAAATATTCTGAATATATTATTGCTGGCAGGATTATTTGCCTTCGCCCTAAAGGTTGAATCATATAAATATTCCCTTCTATCTCCATCAGATATACCGGTACTGCCGATAAAAATATCATGGTTAAGTTTAATAGTTCCTCTTTTAAACGGATCCTTAATCTGAGCCGGATCAAAAAAAGCTACTGTTTCAAAACCTGTACCACCTCCATCAATTATAAAACGGCCATATTCGGGAGTACTGTATTTTGTAATACTTATGGATCCATTTTTGGTAACAGGATCACCATTTGTACAGGTTTCATCGGCAGCATCAGCTATTAATCGATCTCTGAGCTGAGTAAGAAGTGAAAGTGTTTCAGAAGCAGTGGGCATAGGAGGAGGATCTGGAGGGGGAGGAGGTTGCTCCTTGATAGTTACCATTCCGGGATTAATATTAGTGCAGGCTCCATAGTGATTATTTCTGGCATTACTTAATATTTCTGGCACATCAATCTTACTGAGATACAATTCAGGGATACATTTTTCCTTGGTTTTGGTGTTATTCAACTGACCGGATAAAATATTTATGGGGCCTTTACCCAGTAATATTCCCCCATTACAGGATATATTTTTTACTCCGCTATCTACCTGTATACTAAATTTATCATCAGAATCCCCTGCCCAGGCAGAATAAACATTACCTTCTTCTCCTGTTAAACTATCTCCTTTTATATTATATGTTCCCTCTACAAATAAAACTGAAGACTCAGAGTTTATTGTATAGGGATAAAAATCAGAACGGGTAAGATAAGCTTTTATTACTTTTCTACTACTACCGCATTTCCCTATGGATATAATTCTGGCAGTATAAGGAGGAACATCTCCTAAAGCAGTAGTTCCGAATAAATTATTCACAGATTGATACTTTAAGCCGTAGGAATTACCAAAGGTTATGTTACATTGAGAATTAGTAAATTTTACCTCAGCTTCTGCTGACATATCTGCCTTATATGTAGGAAGACGATCAGGTATGGGAGCAGTTGAAGAGGGATCGAATTTTAAATCTTTAACTCCCCAGTTCGGATCTTTACTCAGTTTATATATAGCATAATCGACACCGGCATAAGCAGCAATTAAAGCTTTATTACTGGTTTCACTTACACTCACAAAAGATAAAAAGTTACTGCTTAAAGCTATCATTGATACAGACATAATCATAAGTAAAAGTATAAGTAATAATACACTGATAAGTACTATTGCCTTTTTATTTGTTTTTTTCATAAGACTCACCTCAATTTTAAATTAGTTTTCAAATTTCAGCTTTTATCCCTTAAACTAATTACTGATAGATAACTGCTGATAGCTTTATAAAAATGAATTTTCCTATGAATTTAAATTAATTTTCCGGTATTACCGACGCTTTCAGTTTAACTACTTCGGTTACATTTCTGTTATTAAACATAACCGGGCTATCTTTATGTACTCTGGATTTGAATTTAATTGTTATAATAAGACCTGTTCCTACCTGTTTAAAATCTATCTCGTATATCTCTCTTCCAATTACTCTGAGATTTGTATCCGGCACTGACTCATCTGTTAAATAAGTTGAAGAAATTTCACTCAGAGGCATAGGAGTAGAATTTTTAGGAGTTCTATCTACCATTCTGCGATAGAGTATTCTCTTATCAACTTCGGGGCGATTTTTTACTGATGGATAAATATAGTAATATATATATTTTTGCCAGAGAGGTTTACAATTTTTAGTCTCAATATCAATAGAACCATCATCTTTGACAGGACTTTCAAAAACTATATATTCATTTAATGTATTTGAGTCACCGTCATTTTCTATTTTTGCACTTATCCAGTTAGAATATCTAAAATCTCTTATTATATAACTCAGCAAAACCTTCCCCCTACTGTAAACATCTGATTTCACTTCTCCAAGTCGCCATATTTTAAAACCTGTATCTATTGCCGAATAAACGCCTAACATTATCATAGAAAAGATTGCAATAGCTACTGTTATTTCTACTAATGTGTGAGCTAATATTCCTTTAAACATGTTGTTAATATGCTTTCCTTGCTAAAAGAGTATCTACTTTTAACTTTTTTTCCTTTCCCTGAAGACTATCATACCATTTTATTTCTACCGTGACGGACTTCAAATTATCAACAGTTAAAGACTCTTCCTGGTAATTTCTAATCTCTATTATAAATTCATATTCCCCCCTGGTTCCTTCTTTGCCAGTTATAATTTTTTCTGAAATCCCCCCGGAAGTTGTATCCCAGCTAATATAATTGTCGAATTCTGTCGGTAATCCGTCAAATCCTTCTATGTGTTCATAAAGTTCATCTATATAAATTCCTTTTACATTCCCAAGATCAACACTTCTGACTTCATCAATTTTTTTATTGGCTATATACATAGCTGTTCCACTTGTCTGGCCTCTTTTTATAGCCAGCAATGCTTTAAAAAAAACGCTACATATTACAACCAGTACTAAACCTAATAAAATTACAGCCAGTAAAATTTCTATTAAACTATAACCTTTTCTTTTAAATAACATCATTCATCATTAAAATATCTTTCTATACTCTCTTTCATAGAAGACTACATAACTAAAAAATATATAAATCAAAAGTTTGACAAAAACTTTTATTTAATCCATAATTATTATAACATATTTCACCAATAGAAATATATAAAAAAACTGAAATCGGTTGTGAAAAATAAAAAGCTGGAAATATAATAGTAAAATTGTATGTCGTGATTTCTATTTACCTTCACATAGATCTAATTTTTCAGGTTCTCCCGTGGCCAGATCAAAAGTGTAACTCTTTCATATTAATATGGCAGTATAAGTTTTTTCGTCTCAAATCATTAATTTATCTGGCCTTCTTTGCAATAACTACAAGATTGGAAGAGGTATTCTCATCAAAGGGGTGAAAATGCATATCTCCGTAATATTCAATTTCAGTAAATCCGACTTTCAGTAAAGAAATTTCTATTTCTTCTTTTCTATAAGGATAAAGTTCTGTACTCTGAAGACTATGGTGTGGAGAGTCTCCATCCCATGTTACTATAAGAATATTAAATTTAAGGGAAGGGTAGAGATCATAAAAACGAATATACTCGGTATCTTTTTCCCTGTGAATTCCCACAATACGGTTTCCTGTGGCATAGACTTTATAATAATTAAGTAATTGAATTACCAGTAACCCTCCGGGAATGAGTATATCATAAAAACCCTGAAAGGTTTCTTCAAAAGCAATTTTATCTAAAAGATGGGGAATGGAGTTTCCAAGACAGAATACAGCATCATATGAACTATTTAAATTCTTTTTTAATTCTACCATAGAAGATAAAAGCCAGGTAACTTCCACACCCATTTCCCCGGCATGAAGCCTGGCCTGTTTCAACATAGTTTCCGATATATCCACACCTGTGACATTAATTCCCATCTGAGAGAGCAATATGGCATGAAGGCCTGTACCGCATCCCACATCTACAACAGATTGAAATTTATAACGCTCCAACCATTTCTGAAGCATTAATCTTTCTTTATCCAGTCTTTCTTTAAAACGGATCATCTTATCATAATGCTCTTCAAGCCTTTCGTAGAATTCCATAGCTCTCTTCCCATTTATTCTATAGTTATTGCAGTAACAGGACATTCATCAGAAGCTTTTTTGCAGGCTTCCTCTGCATCTGCCGGAACTACTGTCACATATACTACAGCTTTATCTTCTTCCATACGATAAACTTCTGGACAGATACTTTCACATAAGCCACAACCAATACAAATATCAGAGTCAATCTTTGCGATCATTAACTTACACCTCCTCAGTTTAAATTATGTTCTTTATGTTTTTCAGTAATCAAATCTACCAGTTTATCCAGGGCATCAAAATCCTCAGTTCCTGCATCAACCAGTGCCATAGCCAGTTTTCCTGTATCTGTTACAGTCAGATCAAATTGTTGAACAGATATTCCCCTCAAATAATCTGACAATTTTTCTCAAGTTCTATAGTTCCCGGAAAAAGAATATTATTCTCCAGATGAATATGTTCGTGAAGATCCTTTTCAAGAGACTGAAGTCCATCATAAAGAGCCTTAAAAGAATAACATGCATCGGAAGGAAGTAAATAATTTTCCGTATATTCCCTTATATCAAGCAGAGTCTGACCGGCATTGGCATGTTCATAACGCTCCATATGTCTTATAATATTTGCAACTGTCCCATAGGGAGGAAGAGGTTTTTCTCCTTTCTCCAGAGAGTATGTCTCAAGGTTTCGAATATAAGGGAAAAGAACATGTTCTTCTTTTAACATATGTTCCCAGATTTCTACCCAGAAAGAATCCAGAACCAGATTTAAATAGGCAAAAATTTTACCATGTCTGTCTCCATGGACTCTGGTAACTTTCACCATAAGGTCTTTCAATTCGGGAATCTGTTTCTTCATAAATCCATGATGATTGTTCTCTATATAATCTGCCAGTTCGGAAAGATTTTCCTTTGACCAGTCTTTCACTTTTTGTTTATCAGAAGAAGTTATCTGAAATGCATCCTTTAACTCAGCTCTCAGAGTTTCCAGGGATATTTTCTTTTCTTCCGATACGGTTCTGAGGTCCTTTAAACCTCCACAGCAGTAGTCAATACCGAACTTTTCGAAGACACTCCGTGTCTGAGGATAAGTGGCTATTATTTCTCTTATAGTTGTATCTTCATTAAAGACTTCTATCATTTTTATCCCTCCTTAAATCGCAATGTGTAATGCATAAGGATTTCAAGCCGGGCGAACACAAGGTTCGCCCCTACGCCATAAATCCCTTACCTTTCACTTTTTACTTTCTTTCTTTTTTCTCTAACTTTTAATATCCCCCTTTAAAGAAATTACATATTTTTCCAGAGGTATATCTTTATCGGCCTTCTCCATAGCCATTTTTACAATTCTTTCAGTTCCAAAACAGCAGGGAACTTCCATATGCAACAGGGTAATAGATTTAATATTCTGATGTTTAAATATAAAAGAAAGCTTATCAATATATTCTTCTATATTTTTATCCAGTTTCGGACAGAAGATGGTCAAAATCTTACGGGAAAGAAACTTTTTATGAAAATTCGCATAAGTAAAAGCTACACAGTCGGCAGCTATTAAAAGATCTGCATCTTTAAGATACGGAGCTTCAGGATTTAAAAGAGTAAGCTCAATCGGCCAGTTTCTCAATTCAGAGGTAAGAGTAATATCCTGAACGGTATTCTCTATTTTTTTCTTATCCTCCAGTTCTATCATTCTGGAACCGGAACATTCTCTATGAGGGGCTTTCGATTTTTCATCTTCCACTTCTATAGGGGGAATATCAATATTTCTTGATTTTAAAAAATTTACAGCCTCTTGTAAATATCCCATTTCATTATGATCTCTCAGGTGTTCCAGATGGGCTTTAATTACATTCTTCCCACCTTTTATAACATTTTCCATAACTCTGGATTCATCGTATTTTTCTGCCTCTCTTTCTTCTATTGTAATAGCACCCTCGGGGCAGTGTCCAATGCATGCACCCAGGCCGTCACAGAAGAGATCACTTATAAGGCGAGCCTTCCCATCTATTACCTGAAGCGCTCCTTCAGGACAATTGGGGATACAGAGACCACAACCTGTGCATTTTTCTTCATCAATTTTAATTATTTTTCTTAGCATTAAAAATCAACTCCTCATAGAAACTTTGTCTCTTCAGTAGGCTTTGGTATCTTAACAACCAGTATTCTTGCAACTTTATCACTTTCGTTATATATACAGTGAGGAATTTTAGCAGGACTATCCACAAGATGATCTGCAGGTACTTTTACCTTCTCTTCTCCTATCTCAATTGAAGGCTCTCCTTCCAGGACATAAAAAAACACATCTACCGGGGTTATATGGGGTTTTAATTTTTCTCCCGCCTTAAGAGTCATATGAACAGCTACAGCATGATCTGTATTATAAATCTGTGCTGCATCAATTTTAAAAGGGTTTTTCATCTTCTGAGCATTTTTTACATCAATTATTTTCATAATCTTACTCCTTTCTTAAATATTTTAAAATCAGCAATCTTAAAGAAGATAGTCTTCAATCCTTTTCTGATAATTAACTGAACTCTGAGAAAGACTTAATAATATTTTCATAGAATTCCAGAGTTCTTTACCCTCTTCTTTTAAATCAAATCCAAAGTCGGAAAGCCTCCATCTTGTTATAAGTAATCTGAAAGCTCCCATAATAAACATGGTAATATGTTTTTCCGGTATATCTTTTCTTATCTCATTATTCTCCCGGCCTTCTTTTACGACTTCCAGTATTTTTCTGTGATGGCCCTTCATAATGGCCACTACTTTTTCCGATAATCTGCTGTCATTCTGAAATATCTCTTCAGAAAAAATCACCTTTGCCATAGATGGATTTTCGGTAAATTCATCCATAAGTCTCTCAAAAAAATCTTCAATACGGGAAAGAGAAGAAATTTCTTGATTAAAAGATTTCTCTGAGATATCTCCTGTAAGCTCTTCAAAATAGGAAAGAATAGCAAGTAAAATATCGATTTTACTATCGAAATGCCGGTATATGGCTGGTTCTGAAACATCTATAGCTTTAGAGATGTTCTTTATAGTTAATTCCTGTATACCACCTTTTGAGATAAGCCTTATGGAAACATCTATAATCTCCTTCTGCCTCTTTGTGAAATCCATAATTAAAACCTCTTTTAATATTAATTAATACTAACTAATTACTATAATTTATCCATAAGGTTAGTTATTATTTACTAACATTATAGCAAAAAAAATACATCTGTCAAGATGTTTTTGAGAAATATTTTTTATAGTAAGGGAGGAATGCCTTTGTATTTTATATAAAAAATTAGAGTGTTTCTAATAAAAAAATTCCGTAAATAGGTATAATAAAATGTGTGTAGAAATAAATTAAGTATGAGACGAAAGAAAAAGAAAAAAAATCTCTTAAAGGGCCCTCCATATAATAAACCAGAGGAAAAATATGGAAGTCCAGAAGATTTAGTTAATTGAAGTAAAGAAAAGGGAAATAAAAAAGAGGCAAAAAGATTACTGACAATAAGAAATGAAATTTCAAATGAAGATGAACTTCAGAAAATTATAATCAATAATTTGCAAACCTTTTTTCATAATCCAAACCTGGTAAAATCTATATGTGGAATTTCGGAATAATTTTTTGAGAAACACTCTTTCACTTATAATATCGAGAGGTCTCGAGTAGTAGGGTGGATAAAATTATGTCCCTTGAGGTATCTCTCTGGGAAGAGAATATTGACAAAAAAGTGAGAAATGCCTGTTTAATTCTTTGCGATGGGAAGGGATGAAAAGCCATTCAAACATCTCCGTTATTACGTAATACAGGTAGAAAAACTGCATCCTGTCAGAAGAGGGCTATGAAAAGTTAACAAAATTGTAACATATCGTTATTGAAATTATAAGCTAAATAGCCTAATAATATATAGAATAGATAAAAGCAATAATTAACAATTAAGGAGAAAATTAAGATGAGTTATAATCCGTTTAAAGTCGGCAGTTCCACCTTTAGACCTTCCGGGCCGGTGGAGAGGAAAAAAGCAGAGCAGGTTATTGAAGAAGTTTATAACCTGAAAGATGAATTCGTAAAATTCGATAATACAAAAGATGATACAGACAGGAAAAGAGGCAGTGTCGAACTTTTGAGCAGACAGATGAGCGGAGGAAAGGAATTTGCCCTCGGTAATATAGAATTCGATAGTTATACCGAAGAAAAAGACCTCTTCAGTCTGAATGTCGGCGTTTCCGGGAATGAAGGGTGTGATAAGGGAACCTTTGTAATAGATAAAACTACCAGGCATTATGGTTACACAGACATAAGGAATAACGGCGGCAAGGTGGAAACGGAAATCTTTTTCAAGCATGACAGAGGAACGAAACTCTATCAGTCTGTTTACAGAGATGTGGAAACAGGCCAGATTATGTATAAGGAAGAAGAAAGATAAAAAAATATAATCCAAACAGGAGATATTGAAATGAATATAAACAACTCTGTAATTAATACGTTTCAGGGAAAAGTTCCCTTTATGGGGTCTGAAAAGGAGGAAAAACGTAATTTCTCTTCGGAAGAGGTGAAAGACACTGTAACATTTTCCCAAAAAGGCCTGAAGGCAATGTCGGAACAGGATAATATCCTTGATGCTATAAAAGAGGGAGAGGCCTATATAGAGGCCATTGCAAGCCAGAACAGAGGGTCCCGGGAGGCAAGGCTTGCGGGAATTGCAATGAAGATTACCGAAGAAAGTGATTGCTTCCTTGCCACCCTTTCAGATAAAGAGATTTTTAACAATCTTCAGAATATTCCGGAAATTGGAACAGGTAATTTGAACAGGCTTGCCGTATTATTTGAACCACTGGAGGCAGTATACAGATCTACCCTGGAAACACTTGCTTCCGGCGCTGGAGGTGCCCTATCCCTTATTGCCGCACAAACCGCTCTGAAGGCTATGGAAAGTCTTGAGAAAGGGGCAAATCCACTGGCACCGGCTCTTGCCGCAGAACCATTTATGATAGGCATAGCAGAACATGACAGGGAAAATAAAAAAATGGGAGATATTGCCGATTTGCTTCAGGAAGAATTGAGTCCCAATCTGACCTATCCTTCGAATGCTGCATATAAGATTGCCCTGGAAGCAATGGCAAAGGGATGTTCCGAACCGTCAAACCGTATTCTTGCCAGGATAGGTAATGGCATTATTAACAGCATACCGGGCCAGGAAAAGGATATAGCCCCACTGGCAAAATGTGTTCTTGAAAAAATGGCTGATGATAATAATCCTCTCGTCAATAAAGTGGCCGAAATAATCCTTGATGAGATAGAGAGCCTGGAAAATGATATGAAAGAAGAGGATAAGAAGGAAAAAAGCAAGGAAGCTATGCTTTCCCTTTACAGAGCAGGATTTAACAGCCTTGGAGAGATTAATGCCGGTTCCGAATATGAGCCAATGACGTTAGACGGAGTGGCAAAAACAGGAATTACAATCCTGGACAGCCTGAATACAATCGAACCTCATTTACCATCGGAGACGATTGCGGAGATCGGGAAAACATATATTAATTTTATTACTGAAAATGTGAAGAATCAAACATGTGAAGTAATCAAAGAGACCCGGATCAGGTGTGATGACGAGGAAACTAAAAATATTGCCAGATCGGCTCTCTACAGGAGCACTCTTGAGGCTCTTATAAATGATGAAGACAAACCTCTTAATATTAATACTTATCTGGATATAGGCCTGAGCGCAATGAAAAGCCTGGACGGAGGAAAACATACAAATAGCCAGGTAGCAATCGGCAGGGCTTTTCTTGAATTTTTAGCAGATGGTTATCCTTCCGGCCTTCCGACAGATGTGGCATCCGTATTAGATCTTCCACCGGAAACAGAGAATATAGCCGTGAAATACGGAGAGGCTTTAAATAAATTAAAAGAAGGGTAGTGGAGAAGATCCAGAAAAGACAATGGTGGAAATTCTGGTAGTTAGTATTTTTCTATCTGATTATATTCAGCATGAGTTCCGATCCATACCCATCGAAAATCATTTTCTTCTTCAAAAGCTATAGCCCTGTAATTTATACCTATTCTTACGGACCAGTATTTACCTACTTTTTTAAAATGTAGTGATGGGTGTTTGGGATTACTTTGCAGAAGTTCAAACTTTTTTCTGGCACTGTTTTTTATATTTTCAGGAAGACTATCAAAAAGTTCTCAGAACTCCCGGGTTGTTTGATGTGGCATTTATATAGTCTTTGAAAAACCTTTCTCTCTTGCATTTCTAGCCTGTTCAATTAAAAAATCTAATTTGCCGGATTTAGAATCTTCTTCAATCTGTTTGTCCCATTGTTCCCAATCGGCTTCATTATCTGTACTATTATCTATTTTTTTTACCTCTTTTTCTTTATTTATAAGCGGAGCCACTTCAAACACCTTTCTTCTCTTTATTTGTAACATTTTATAAGGATTTTGTCAAACAAATGCAGAAATGTGGTTGTGTAAAAAAAGTGTTGGTTCGAATACCTATTGCACTAATTTTACCTGCACAAAATTGATTTTTAATAAATTTTTTAGAAAC